>Ga0179591_1291195_pt1 | contig 11792 bp, 12 predicted proteins | sample CZOMad2_1_08_16f_FD_182891 | JGI IMG/M metagenome (GOLD analysis project Ga0179591, IMG submission 182891) | Vadose zone soil fungal communities from Angelo Coast Range Reserve, California, USA - CZOMad2_1_08_16fungal (PacBio error correction) | ecosystem: Environmental > Terrestrial > Soil >...
CTGAGAGAAGGTACGAAGGCTGCGATAGTCACGCGGGAGGGCAGGCTCGGGATAAAAACGAAAAAGCACTGGGACAATTTAACATGTAATTTGGGATAGCATCCATTTCCTAGCCTACCAGGAAAAGGAAAGGGTCCGCGAGTTCGATGTAGGGGTAAGACGTCAAGAAGAACGAAGCTGGTCCAACCATGGGCTGGGTGGGCAGTGACAATTCTCCGAGCCGAAGAGGCAAGCAAGGGAATGATCAAATATGGGGGTGATTCCGGGCATTTTTGGGGAAGAGGGAGAAGGGTGTGGAGCGAATCCCACTCGCAGCGAAGGGCCTTCGCGGATCATAAGAAGGGGGGCGAGACATACGGCCGAATCATCCGACCGAAGCAGAACGCGCGGCTTCTTCGACAGGGGACAGAGAGACCCAAGGCCGCAGAAGCAGCCCCTTCCCATTATTTCTCCTTCTGGAGAAATGAGAAACAGAGGAAAACGTCGCTCAGTTGCTAAGTAAGGGCGCCTGGGTCAAAACTCGGCTAGAACTGCGCTTATGCGGATCGGGATTGGGCCAAGGCGACGATCGTTAAGATAGTAAAGACGACTACACGACATGCCTTCGGGCCGAGGGGAGGGAAAGATTTGTCCTTGGGGGAAAAAGTCCCGTCAACTTTATAGAGTAAGCCGCCTCGAGTACATATCAGGGAAAAGACGCAGGATGACGCGCTGGGATCCAAACGCGACCAAAGACAGGAAAGAAGATGCTTGGAAAGAGGAACCCCAAATGCTCTTCGCCTCTTGTCTTGGGGGGGATTTCCAGAGAGCTACCTGGCTTTCAACAAGGGGGCAAGAAGGCGGGGTGCGAAGAGGGCTTTTTCCGCTTCTCCCAAGGGGGGGAAAGTCGTGGGGGGGGGGGTCACCGGGGAGCGGAGGTGAAACGACAACAGGGGCGCTTAAAATCTAAGAAGATTAGGAATTGGGAGAAAAATAAAGCCCTGCAAAGAAAGGCCCAGTGGCCGATCTCATCTGGGAGAAACTAGAAAGTTACTTAAAGAGGGGAAAGAGTTGGAGGGGATCAAGGGGTGCGGACCGAAAGCAAAAAGGAGGCGAGGGAGGGGCGCTCTTGCATGCATCACTAGCTATCTTGGAGGCGGAGAAGTGTGGGAAGCGGGGCAACAAACGCCAAGGAAAGGAGGACACTATTCATGAGTCGGGACGCTCCATTGATGGCAGGTCAAGTTGCATTCAGAAACGTTAAAACGAAGAAGGGTACGATTGTCCTGGACTGTAAACAGGATGGGACTGAGGTAAAGCTGGATAACAAGCCTTTCGATTCTTCGATATGCCAGAGGACGGGCTAAAAGGATGGGAGGTAAAAAGCGCAAAATACTCCCTTCCCGAACGAGCTGGGGGATCAGGAGAAGCGGAGTAGATCATAAAGAGATCGTCACCAAAAACGGGGAGGGAAGGGGAGGGGCAGGAAATCAAACAGAGGCAACCTAGCTGCTGACGAGAAGAAACCATCTGAAACATGGAAGGATTCTGAAAAAGGGAAAGAAATCCTTCGAGGGCTCTTGGACGGCCAGTCGGAGGCAAGAGTAGAAGGGCGTTGTCTGTGGGGAATCGATCCAACGGTCCAGCGCCACTAATGCATCAGCAAAATCTTTCCCGACTGAGGAGAAGGAAAACACGTTCCCAGCCCCACCCCACCCAAAACCAAAAAGGAAGGTAGTCCCTAATAATTCAAGCAAGTGACTTTTTGGGGACACAGGGACAAGGAGCAGGGAGGGAACGACCCAAGAGCGACAGATAAGCCCCGAAGCGAGAGATACAATGGGCGTAGGAACAAAGCGAGGACGGGCGGCAGCCGAAAACGTCCTCCTGTTAAGATAAGAAAAAGGAGGACAGGGGGTCAAGCGGCAGTTTCTGACAAGTGCTCCAAGAACGAAGATATTGAAGGGAGGGTATCCGAACCTGGTGTATGTGGAAGCTCGGCGAAAGGTGGGAGGGAGGAACAAAAACAGAAGTCGCCGTCGGGTTGGGGAGGAAAACAATTAAAAAAAAAAAAAAGGAGGAAAGTTGGGAAAAGGGGGACTCAGGACCGACGCACGTCAACTGAAACCAGGCGACGAGGCGAGGAAGGGGACTTTAACAGGCGGCCACGACTAGCAATCAGAGGCGCGCGTTCACAACGACAGAAGCAGGCAGACCGTCTCTCGTAGAAACTCGGTGGATTCTAGGTGGGAGACCATGCCATAGGGCACGTGGCTATGAAGGAAGTGTTGGGTGGGCAAAGGCGGAGAAATAAGTATCAGGAAAGGAAGGAGTCTTCTTACTAATCCAAAAAAGCAAAGGGGAATAGCTCAGAAAGGTGCCGAGTTTTCTTGGGAACAGCGAAACTTCTCAAACAACTGAGTCGAACGGTTTACGGGGGCAGTGGCAAGGGACTACGGCTAGAGCGCCGCCTCGACAGGCGAGGAGATGGAAGTTTGAAAAGATCTTGACTTTGCTTTCGAGAAGAAGTGCTGCGTCGTCAGGGTCGGCAAGTAGGTAGGAGGGAGAAGGAATCCGACTCGGGGCAAACGGCGAGTGTTTACGAAAGGGATAAACCCCTAAGGGGGCCACCACCTGATGGGCAGCATCAACCATAGGATATCACTTGGGAGGGATCAGATCGGAGGCCGGAAAAGTGGTGAATCCACCATAACATGCACGTAAAGGGGGATGAACTTGACAAGGGGGGGAACGTCACATCGAACTCTCTAGTCAAAAGGGATGCGCGTATGCGGGCTGCCAAATGGGGGGAAGCGTGCCATGTAACATGGGAAGGGCAGCGGGTGAGGATACGAACCCGTAAAAGCCGCAGCAATAGGGACATATAAGCCATTCACAGGTGAGAGGAAAGAGTCTCAGAAAAAAACAACCCCTAAGAGGGGGAGTGAAAAGGGGAGTCTGCGAGATTTGCAGGATGCGCGATAGGGGGCCAGATGCGGCAGGCATATTAAGTACGAAGGAGCACAAGAAAGGGAAATGGACCCTTAAAGGAAATAGCATCCATTTGGACTAAGAAGAACTCCTCATCATTGTTAAAGGTCGTCGAGTTCGATTTTTACTTGTACAGCCAGGTCAAACAAAAGAAGCGTCACCATTTGGGAATTGATAAAATTTCTACTGCCTGCCTCTATATCATTAGTAGAATCTGGTGATGTCTAAAAGGATTGTTTGGAAGGGACGATAGTTGAAAGATTCAGTATCACACTCACCCCAAAACCGCCTTCAGCTTGCATACTGGAGAAGAATACGGTGAAGCCGACGGAAAACCTCCTAACGGGGAAAAGGGACTTCTATCATAAAACGGGGGCCCGATAGAGAGAAGAGCCGAGGACCAGTCAGGATTGCTGCATAGTCCGGTCGCACAGGGGACAAACCGATACGTTCTAGCATGGTTGCGAGTAGGGCGAACGTTTCCGAAAAAATGAAGAGACTTAATTCTTAGGTATAGGGGAAAGGGCGTGCGAAAAGAGCCTCCTTGTCTAATAAGGGAGGAGAGAAGAAAACCGACATGCCGGCCGACCAATCGATATCGGCCAATCTGGGGGCCTTTTGTGAGTAAAGTAAAGGCGAGCCCCGCTTCCCTCCTCTCGACGAAAATCCACGGGCCGGCCGCCGGCCGGTCTATTCGGGGAATAGCGGAAATAGTTTAAGCGGCACCAATGTTCCATAGGAAAAAGATCCTGCCCTCGGTCGTGGTTCGTTGCCATATTTGAGTTGAAGGGGTACGAAACAAGGGCCTAAGTTTTTCGAAGAAGTCGGTTAAGCCACACCGGTGGATAAGCAAGACTTCTTCAACTCACAAAAAACCTTGAAAAAGGGCGCTTGACAACCATAAAACAGGGGCGCATTAAAGCGGAATAAGTTCAGGGAATTGGGAGCCATGGAGCGCTTGAGGAAGGAAAAGGGGACGGATCCTGGGAGGGGACAGTCGGAAAAGGTACTCAAACCCTTACGAGGGTTGGATTGGGGGGTCGAGATGTCCTAACGAAAATGGAGGGCGAGAGAGAGGGACTGAGGGGGCTGCATCACTGAGGATCTTGTTGTAGGAAGGGTAAACACGGGGGTTGGGGGGGGGGGGACACTTAAAAAAAGGATGGCTCATCATGAGTAAACGCTCATTTAATTCACGGTAGTTGCATCACACGTGGTAAGACGGAGGAACTAGATTGGATGATTCGTTATGCGGGAGAGTGATTTCACCTTTTCGGGTTAGCCGAAAACGAGAAAGCGCGCTGGCGGGTACCCTTGAAAAAGAAAAGGCCGCGAAAGGGGAATGGCTTAAAGGTCAAAAAACGGAATCGCCCGGACAAGAAAGAGGGTTTCTTGCTCGAGAAGGCCGGGCTATTGAGCACTTCAAATCTAAATAGGAAAAAAAACTCGGATTCGGTCAACGGAAGGAAGGGAATGAATCCTCGGCCGTCACCTTAGAAGAGCAACACCACTCGGGGGGGGGGCAAGGGGAAGGACGAACCGCCAAAAACATTGACTTTCGCGACCCTAGTGGCCGAAGCATCTAATCGAAGAAAGGAGTTTGTAGCCGAGCGAGCCCTGAAAAAAAGAACGACTAACTCCCTCAGCCTGCATCAGCCAATCTTTTCCAAGCGCGTCGACCACGTGCTTCACAAGGAAGACGTGCCAAAGGAAGGGAAGACGTCCCGAATAATGCCTCGAAGCAATTCCAGGGCGGGTTTTTGACCTAGTCCACAGGGGTTCTCCTAAGAACAAAGAACTCTCCTTTAAGAGAAAAAAGGAACGCATAAGGAGGGCTCGCTCAATTTTGGGCGTATACAGAAACTATCACGCAAAAGTCAAATCGGGCAAAGACTTCCCTCTCATAAAAGTTCAGCTGTTCGAAAAGAATCTGGCAAAGGAACTTCTTGGGCGATTACTGTCCAGGGACCAATACAGAAACAAAAGGGGGTGGGGTTGAAGCAGCGCGAAGGGGGAGGCGAACAAAACTAACGTCGCTATCACAAGGTTCGCGGAACAGAGCAACGTCAGGACAATTGTTGAGGAATAGGAAAAATTCTGGAAAGAACAAAGACCAGACAGAAAGGAGAAGTGGCTTTACTCAACTAAAAAAGAGGCTTAAATTTCTCTAGTGGAAAAATAAATTCAGAACACGGCGGCGGAGTTTCTTCGGAGAGGCGACGGCGTCAGCGCAGTGAGTATCGCCGACCAAAGATGAGATATAGGATGGGCTCCGCTTTGTCGTCGATAGAAGAATATGTCCGAGCAATAGGATCTTGACAATCCCACTAATCAGTTATTTCAGGGGTTCTGGAACAGGCGCCCTTACCGCAACCAGGGAAGAAAAGTTTTAATAGGGTGGAAGTGGGGGGGGAAACCCACCCCCTCATGGCGACCAGACATGCGAGCCTCAGAAACTGCTGGGATTGTAGGGAGATAGGGCCCAAGTGTAGGATCGAATCATCTACTTTCTTCTTTCTGTCGATTCTTTAGGGGGAAGAGGGGGGTCTCACGATGGAACGCGAGGCAAGCGTCTCGGCTAGTGGGATACAAATCAAAAAAACTATCGGGGGCGGCCACCATCCTTATGCATCAAGACAAACACATATGATCATCAATGGAAATCTATCGGAAGGATTGAGCAAGGCAACAAGAACAGGGTGCAACGATCTGGGAGGAGTCCTGTCGGTCAAGGACCCGACGAAATTAAAAGGAAAGGGCTGCGCGTATGATTCACCCAAGGGAAGGAAAATCGTGGCAGGTAAGGAAGGGTCGTGCTTCTAAGGGTACGCCGTATCCCGGAAAATTCCGCTATTTACTATCGCCTGACGAGAGAAATCTCTATCAACAAAACAGGAGGAGAATATACTCATTTTAACTGGGGAAGGAGGAGTGAAAAGAATAGGAACTAGCGGCGGAATTTGTCAAGGGAAAGGGAAGGGAACCCGGATAAAAAACGCAAGGGGCCCTGTCCCATGTACGGGCACGATCTCATCAGTGGGGGACGAAACCAAAAGCCTGGGCCTCCGGGCTAGGTCGTATAGGGGGTCAAGCCAGTCAGCAAAAAAAGAGCGTGCAAACAAGGGGGCAAAGTGGTAACGGATCTCCTCTTCAACGCCTATAAGGCCATGAGAAAAGGTGGGGGTAGGCGGAAAACATAAGAGGTGGCGTAATAGGGGGTTGAACGTATCCCGACTCCAGGCGGAAAGAGGCCGGAGGCAGGATCCATCGCTACAAATAATTGACCGAAATCAACGACCGGCCCCGCCTTTGCGTGGAGGTCATAATGGAAAGAGATGAAGAAATAAAAATCATACGCTCCGAGGAAAGTGGCTCTCCTAGAGGGGGGTCAAATTTGGACGGTACATATGTATCTAGCATGTTGCGAGGAGGGGGAGCCTGGTTTCAAAAGGACATATAACTGAGGCGATTCGCAGGAGGGAAAAGGTTAAGACCGATCCCTCATTTCTGCGGAGAATAGGCTAAATGAGGAAAAAAGGAAGTCAGGAAGCAAAGATATCGGCCGATTGGCCTTGGGGGCGATCCTTCAAAGCGTGAGAAAGGCACTAAAAACTTCGCAAGTCCGACGCACCTGCTTCGTCTCTTTTGTACTCATACTCTGGGATCCAGTCTGTAGCAAGAGGGGCCCCGTTTCATTATGGAATCCACTGCGCATTGAGCCTAAGGGGTCGTGGTTCTGGTAAAGCAATCGGGATCCGGTATCATGGAAAGGAGGGGGGGAGCCGAGGCTGGGTGAAAAAGCCTAATAAAGCGACTGAGGTGGTTTTAAGCCTCCAATGAAAGCGCTGTGACAATAAAAGGGGGCGCTTAAAGGGGCGGATGATGATTGGTATATGGAAAAGAGACCCGGGAGCAGGACCAGCAGGGGGGTATCCTCTTCGAACGTCAGAATTTCTAACAGGGGCTTAAAGTGGGGAGGTGATCATTCTTGGAAAAAACAATTTATCGCGAGGGAGCCGGCGAGCATTTTGCTGGGAGCAAAGCGCTTGAGGGGGGGGGGGGTCGGGCTCTCTGAAAACGGTGTGGAAAAAACGACTGGTCCAGCCTGAAGGGGGAAGAAGGCAGGGTACTCTGGTGACCATTCCTGAACTTGGTCCTTGGGAGGGAAGACCGGGTCTACGAAGACCGGGGGGGGATAGATTGGCTGGGGATGAGGAGGCGCTTGCGTTCGCGTGAGTCAAGCTGAAGTTCGGCACAACAATGAGACGGATGACGATGCTCCTCTGACAACCTCTAAGAATTGGCTTGGGGTGCCTTTCGGCGAGTCAAGGAAAGATGACGAGCGTTCGCAAGAGAAGGGCGCGGCCAAGGGTAGTCAATGCAATCTCTCCTCACACCTTATGGTAGGGGTAGAAGAGAGTTCGGCAAGAGAATGCGCAGAGAAAGCAAAAGCGGCGTGTCAGGAAAAGGATATCCCAAGGCCACATTTCCTTTCTCGGCCGAGTGGCAAGAGCCGACGCAGCCTCTTGGAAGAAGTCTTGTAGGGGAACGAGGATCAGCGTGATCAAGCACGACGAAAACGAATCCAGCAGCTCTAGTGGAATAGGAGTAGACCACGTGTCTGAATGAAAGAAAACTTGGGGGGGGGGGGCAATGAGACAACAATAAGGAGAGAGCCACTCCGGGGGGCGGGGTTGACAGGAGTGCACAATGGTCGCCGCGGCAAAGACAACAGATCGCGCATGTCCGAAAAAATGCTAGAAGATAGCGAGGAGAAATTGGGGTTCTAGTACATCAAAGTCCGAACGGGGGAGGAAACTGCAAGGCGCCGAAACGTCCGGGGAGAGATGAGGAATGAAGGGGGGGGGTCCTGCTGAAAAAAAGGGCTCTTACCATTTTCCCAAAGGAAGATGTTTTGGGCAAGGGAAACGCCCTGTTGTAAGGGGGGAAAAACGGGGAGAAAAGTGGCGTTTAGAAACCCCAAACTACGGACTTCCAATTGGGGGGAAAGGGGAGAAATCATACGGGAGGCAGACAGACGTCGTCCCTTGTTGAGGAAATAGAGGATGTCTTAAGACAAGAAGAGGCAGAAGCAGGCTGGACATCCGGAACAGCTGCTAAGAGATGGCCGCGCTTTGATAGCGAGAAAATCCTTCCGGTTTGGGGGGGGGGGGGGGGGCGGCATGATCGGAGCGGGAGGACGAACGCGTGGGTTGGGGGCCTGGAATAGAAAGGCCAAGATGGAAGAGAGAGGGGCTGCCCTAAGTTTAGGTGTAGTAGATCTAAACTATGAATCAGTACATATTAAGAAGGAAAAAAAATACCGAGAAAAGCCGACTCATTGAAGGGAAGGGAGGGGAAAAACTCCCTGGAGAAACATGCCGAACTGACGATTTTTAACTGGACAAAATGGGCCGACCTCAATCATAGGGAGTCGCTGCTGTTCAATGAGATCAGTCCCTTTTTGTTCGAAAGAGGAGACTGGTCGGCGGGCGGTCGATAATTTCTTCAAGGGTGTCGTAGGGACGAGGATAAGGCTAGGACCGAGGCGGAGTGGGATAAGCTCCCTATCTGCAACATCAATGAGGGAAGCAAACCATGATCATAACAGTTTCTGCTCTCAAATTTTGGGGGGAGGTCCACCAAAACCAATGGTTGGGGGGAAAAAGCTGTTGGCAGGGGAAGGGCTGGGAAAGGAAAAAAAATCGACTCGCGCTACAATCAATGAGAGTAATTATCGGAAAAGGTGGGATGGAAAGGAAGTGCTTGGGTGCTCCCGGTCACCCGTATCAAAAGCCTTAGGGTACTCTAGGAAATCGCCAGACCGCCTTTTACTTCGAGAGAAGAGAAGAGCAAACACAAAACTTAGAGGAGGAAAAGAGAGAGCGAGCGAGGGCGGCTGCGTCAGATTGAAGAAGCGGAGGACTAGCCTTAAGGACTGCCGATTCCTGCAATCAAGAAATGAAAAAGGAAAGGCACTTCGACAGCCATTTGCGAGACATGACGCGCAGCTTGACTTAGAGAGTTCGGTTGCCAGCCATGAAAGAAAAAAAGGGAAAAAGGGAAAACAAAGCTTGGGGGAATGATATCTCCGGTCAGCAAGATATGCCAAGGGGGATGATCAATTTTGGTGCTGGAACATAAGGGGGGGGCCTTTGGTTTTAGATTCGTAATCCCACTCGAACGAAAACTGATCTTAGATCGCGACGACAATAAAGACTCAATCGAGGAAGAATAACTGATCTAGTAGGACTCGGGAAAACGGGGGAACAGATCTCAAGATGAACACCTCTGAAAAGGTCAGGATTGAGGAAAGCACTAGTCGTCAGCCATGGACACTATTTTAACCGTTCGAGGCAGGGGGCGAGTAAAGGCGCTGTAAACGAATAGAACTGAGCGGAAGGCAGGGTAATCGGGGTATCTTACGAATCGACCGGGGGAGAATAGTCGGTAGAAAGGCCCTTCCGGAAAGAGAAAAGGGATAAAGAGGCCATGGGAAGTTTTACCCGTAACGTGCAGAAGAAACTCAAAAGACGCAAACTGCCCGCGCCAAGAGTTAGTAGGCTTTTTATCACCGAGAGAAAAAAAAAAGTCGATTAGCCGAGGAAAGAAGGGTCCAAGGGTCCAGAAAAGGAAACCTTCAACGGTTCGTGTCGTTCCAGATCAGAGGCCTGTTCCCCAATGACCAGAAGTCTTTGCGCGAATTAGGGCCTCTACCACAAGGGGGTCAAGAAGGCGAAAAGAGGGGGGTTCCGCAACGCCAATTAGTTCAAGGAACGAGCTTGGAACACATCTCAAAAGCATAAGAATATTCCGAATTGGGGGTTAGCCTGACAGCCCGAGGAAGGGTTGGCAGATATAAAAGATTGGACATTCAAGGGTTTATCTTCCGCCGCACGGGGGCAGGAGAGGTTTGGAGGATCAGGGGGGGAACTGTCCTTCCCCAAATGGGGAGAAGATGGGGGGGGGACGCGGCGAGCGTCATCATACTGCGCGATCGGGGGTCGGGCCTCTACCGTGTTGGCACGTCCTCCCTATGGATCTCATTCGTACAGAGGGAAAACGCTCATGGCAGGGGGGGGGCACGTCTTTTTTCAAACGGGACGACGCAAGTGGGGGAACTCGGGGGGGGATGATCATTGGTCGGGGGGAGGTGACGAGGTGCTGAAAGATCTGAGAGAATGAGGGAAGACACGATTAGTCAGGCGAGAGGAGGGAGTCTAGTGTAAAAGGCCGCGAAGGAAATGGGGGGGCTGTCAGGGTGCTCTCGTCCTTCCCCGGCACGAGCAGGTGCAAAAACTGCTCTTCTCGGGCCGGAGGGTTGAAGACAGCTCTAAATCAAACAACAACAACGTTCTTGAAAAGAGAAGAGTGGTCAGGGACCAATCGGGCCAGGCATCTCAACCACTGGTAAGGATAGCGCGCGACCACGCTTTCCTTATCTGGAAGAAAAAAAAGACGAAAGAATTGGGAAAGTCGGGGGGAGACGAAATCGGAGAAAAGAGGGGATCAAATCGAACGGGGCCAACGAATCCAGGCATCAGAAAAGCGCGTGATCAAAGCGAACCACGTGGTGAAGAAGGGACCAACGGCAAGGCGGTCAACGAAAAATTCCTCTATCCATTTTCTGTGGGGGGGAAGAAAAGGGAAGGCCAACGGTCGCCGGCCTACACAGAGAGGGGGGAAAGTGGGGATTCAAAAGCCGCCGCGGCTTCAGACTCAAATTTGGGGGAGGGGGGAGTAGGACGCACCTATCAGCCAAAGAGAGGAAGGAATATCCGAACGGGAAGCTGAATATTATATCACTAGGGAAGGACTTCAGGGGCGCTTCCATTTGCTCCCACGGTCCAGAAAGATTATGCGCTTGTGGAAGCAGGGGACCAAGGTGTATTGTGTCAACGCGGAACGAAAGTTGGGGAGGAGGATCCACAACCTTCAAGGGGGTCGGCGGAACCAACTGAGGGAAACGCAACATAAAAAAGGATTCCCTTCGAATTAAAAACTACAAGGCAGGTACAAGGAAAACAAAACGAAAGAGCGAAGGAAGTCGGTTCTGACCTCATGGAAAGGCGGCAAGGTCTAAGAGATGGGACGGCGCGTGATCCAAGAGGAAGAAGCCGAGCAGGCCGTTGGATCGAGCTTCCGTTGATGCGCACGTGAAGGAGGGAAAAAGGTCAAATTGCTATCGCAGTTAAAACTGCCAGGGCCGGTGTCGGGAGATTAGACCGGGACCAAGGGGAAGGCTTGTGACAGGACGAAATCAACGAAAGCCGCCTCGCTTCAGGTTCTTCTACGAGTTTTCTGGAAACAGGCGCCCAATTACTGCAACCATGCGCGAAGGGGAAGCTGTGGAGGTCCATTTGCGACGGACTTCTCTCCGCGGGAATTGGCTCGAGGGGGACGGTCATCGGGCAGTCAAATGTTCTGATCTGAGGAAAGGAGCATTGGAAGGTCGGAGGTCGATGATTTAATGAAGTGCGGAGCGAGGGTCGCGAATGCAGTCGGCGCGCGAGTTTTCTAAGGCTCATTTCCACAAGAAAGGGGGAAAGGGGGCAGGATGTCACCCATATGATTCAGGCCGCGAGGAGAGGGCAGGAGAATTTGGTCATTAACACCACCCATGGTTTGACCCTCTTCGGTGGCTGCTTGAACATGGATGCCGTCAATTCGAGAAAAGTAAAAGGAGAGCGTATGAGGGTCTGTCCCAAGGGGAAAAAAGAGTCCGTTACATTTGGAAAGGGAAAAGTGGACTTGTTGCGAGACGGCAAAAGTATAATCCGGGAGCCGCCTATGACTATCGGCAGAAGAACTGACTTCTCGCG
>Ga0179591_1314361_pt1 | contig 11792 bp, 10 predicted proteins | sample CZOMad2_1_08_16f_FD_182891 | JGI IMG/M metagenome (GOLD analysis project Ga0179591, IMG submission 182891) | Vadose zone soil fungal communities from Angelo Coast Range Reserve, California, USA - CZOMad2_1_08_16fungal (PacBio error correction) | ecosystem: Environmental > Terrestrial > Soil >...
GAGAGGGGGTGCGGGGGGACAGGTGGCTCATTGAATCATGACACCATACGAAGGAGGGGGGGCAAGGTCCGTCAGCTCACGTCGAGATGGTGGGACACAAACGCAGTGGAGGAGCGCAGAAAAACTGAAAAATGATTAACACGGAAAGGGGAGGTGTAAAACAAAACCTTAGAAGAGAAGGGGGGGCCGACGCGGCACAATAACGCCCCACAGCAAAGGCTCACGACGAGCTGCACTGGTGGGGAGGCAGGTAGCATTGGTTATCATGACACAGGCGGACCGAACAGTGTGGACGAGGGGTTCCTCACGGGCAAGCAGGGGGGGGACAACTAACGGGTCGGGGGGAATGCTAGGGACTGATACAAGAAAGGCAACGTAGCAAGGGGGGGGCATTTACGGTTTGGAAATGCTTATGGAGCTGAGACATTTGGCTCACCAAAACAGCAATGGAAAAAAACGTGGGGGGGGAAGGAAGTCGCGGTGCGGTCGATTTGGGTGTCAGGCGGATAAAAGGGTGACTAAAGCTGCGTACTCAAAAAAAGATGTCGGGGGCTCCGTGGAACCCCAATGAAAAGGTTTAATGGGAAATAGCACAGGAACTGTTAGCGACCAGGGTTGGGGGTGACACACGGCACAAGGCATAAAGGGACGCACTGGCAACGGGCTGACAGCAGCATCATACAAGGGAGAAGTGAGACTACTCCCCTAAACCCTGTCTAGTGCTCAAGCGAGAGTAGGAAAAGTCTGGCGACAAAGTCACACTATGGGTACGATAGGGCAAATTGATCAAAAAGGTGGTTGAGAAAACAGCCAGGAGAGAATCAACAAGCAAAGAAATGAGATGTTCCGCGTGGTGGGCACAGAAAGCTCCGAGTTGGCGAAGAAACCGAGTAAGATCGCAGTTGAAGCAGAAGAGAAGGGGAAAGAGGAGGTGTCACGTGAGTACATGCAAACCACAACGGGTCAACCCTCGGGCGGGGAGAAGGTCCCCCGTAGTGAGGACGGCGGGAAGAAAAAAGAACATAAGACACAACACATTGAAGTGGGATCAAATAAGTATGGCCTAGTGGGGGGGGGCCGAAGAGAGAAAAACGGGAAGATATGACAGGCAGTTTAGTAGGGGTGAGAGAAGGAAAAGAGGTGACACCCACAAAAAGTTGGCCGGGGGGTGACGTCCAACACACCGAGGGGTAATCTGAGGCCCAGAACGGTGGGGGCTGTGTGGGAACAAAAGGTTGTGAAAGTACTCGGCAGGCGACAGGCTAAACGGGGTTGGGGGAGCAGCGAAGAGATGACACAAACGCACGGGTTAAAGGGGAAAGTGCTGAGGGCCCCAACAGGGAGAAACAGCTGAAATTAACGGCAGGACCGGTTCGTGTACTCCGAGGGCGTGCCGGGGGCATGCGGCAAAGAAGGTGAAGGAAAGGCGGGGGCCAGCAATGTGGACCAACGAGAAAGACCGGAACTGAGACACCATGCCCACGGCAAGTGTACCAGTTCTCAGGAGAAAAACGTCGGGTCGGGCCCCTGGTTCTCCGGGCAGGCTGACGCTTGCGGGTTACCTTGCACAGGGTGCACAGCGGGGCCGTCGAGGTGCCAGTTCGTTGAGGAGGCTACACAAGGATGATGCGTCAGGACTGGGGGGAAGAAAAAAAAAAAATAGGTTGGCAGTGGCAAGCGAAGACATCATAGGAAAACAACCTCTAATGTAAAAGCGTGAGGACGTACACGAAGGAAAAGGAACTAAGGCGGAAAAAATACGGAGTCACGATCATTGAAGGGTTCGTGGTCGGTCAAAGCTACGAGGACGCGAAATATCTTGGTCTGAGCAAAACAAGAACGTATCACGTTAATCATGAGAAAAGCGGGTGATAATAAGAACAAAAGTGCAGAATTTGAACTGGAACTGACGACGGATGGGTGGGGCCATGAGTCCGTGGTATCAAAGATCAAGCAGGATTAACGAAGGGCCCGCCGGCCAAATCACGCAAGTCAGGGCTCTTGCCAGTGAATGAGTAAAGGGGGGTAAGTGTGAGTACGGAGAACAAACCAAAACAACATGCAGAAAACCCGGGCAGGGGTAGCCCCGTCCGAATAGAAACGAACTAGCTCAAGGTCTGACTGGGAAAAAACCCTTGGAAATGACACTAAGAAGACGAAAGAGAAAGGCAGGCCTGGGCACGGCTAAAAACGGGGGCAGGAAGTTGTCCAAACAGAGGGCCAGGAAATGCACGCACCAGAGGAAGGGAGACATTCAAGCAGCCTGTACACAAGGAATGAGCTGGCACAGAATCGAGTGGGTCCCACGAGGTATCATGGGGAAGGAGGGTCAATCGTCGGACTTGGGCGTTTAATTTGGATGAGAAGGACGTAAAGAGATCCAGGTATCAGCTCACCTAGTATGCCACCAACTCATCTAGGTGTGCTTTTAAGACCACCGTGCGCCCAGTGTCGCGGTCAACTCCTGGTACGCGGTCGCTATCGCATAAACAAAAACAGAGAAGTCCTGCAGCAAGGAGGCGAACTAAATCCAGAACCGCAAAAGGGGGAAATGTCCTCAGAGACTGATCAAAACCCCCCCTGAAGAAGATTGAGAAGGGCAATGCGCTGGGCTCAGGCTTTTCTAAACGATGCAGGCCCGAGAGGGGAATTTGTTTGAGGCTAACACGTCAATTCTTTCACGCAATAGCACAGGGATAAGGCGTACACGAAAACCGTGTTGAAGGTTTGAGAAAACGCCTGTTCTTAGCAGATACTGGATCCATTCAACTAAGAACCCGGGTCCGCGAGCGGCAAAGACCGTAACATTCGGAACCGCACGTGGCACAACATAGTTAGATGTCTGAAGCGCAGGACGACCTTCACGGAGTTCAGCACAACACGAAATTCGCGGAAATGAAAAAGAACTGGCCAAGAAGGAGGGAACAGGGAAACAGTAATGCATTTTCGCTGGGGAAGCCGAAAATCATCCGGGATCTAGGTGCGCGCGGCGGCTGACGGGAGGCTAGTCGGGTCGGGGGGCGGGTACCCCAAAACTTAGAAACGTTTCGCCATCGGTTGTGGAGGAATGTCACACCGGGCCCACGACATGTTCATGAAAATGGGGGGGGGGCACATAAGGGCGGGATGGGCATACTTGAAACGCACTTACTGTAGGCGGGGAGAAAACCAAGGACGCGACTGTCCAGCTTGGTCAAGTTCTGTCACCGCGGGTGCATTCTAAAAGTGAGAAAATAAAAAAACCGCGTCCTGATGAATCGGGGGATCTGAGGTCCTACATCTTAAACAGGATCTATAGTTCAGAGCCCGCGCCATGAGCCGGACTCCGGAAAATTGGACGTGGACCGTCTTAAAGTCTCACGCGGTGGGGGTTCCAGAGCCCTGTTCAGGCATTCTAGGGAACGGAGTTTCTAAACTAACAAGAACGAGCAGTCCTTGGCCCAGAACTGGCGGGCAAATAAGGGTAGAGAACCGCTTTTACAGCAGAACCGAGCCCAGGTCTAGGGTTTCACTATAAGGAACAACCTCTTTCAACGGGGGGCAGGTAATCTCCGAAAGAGGGGGGGGTGTTATCCCCGAGTTATCAAGCACTGGGGGGGGGGGTGGCGAGAGTTACTGACCAAACCGGCTTCTTAAATTAACAAGAAACATCGGGGGGCAACCAGAACGGGTGCTGCCGGCTCGAAAAGTCCAGGGCGGGCACTTCTAGGACACGGTTAAGAATATCCTGGGACCTAATCCCCGTGACAAAACGGGCGGCGTGAGAAAAAAAAATCGAGCTCCAAGAAACCGTAAGAAGCAGTTCTCACAGAGGAAATTCAATGGTTCTTGGGGAAGAGAAAGGCGAAGTCCGCTCAGCGGGAAAGACCATGTTAACCTCGTAAAGAATGTAACAATTATCCACCTTCGTCCGGTACGGAGAAGAGCAGAACCTTTTCAAAGGTAAAGGCCAAAGTCGTGCTGGGAGAGGTGCTGCTCTAAAGCCACATCAAGACCCGGGATGACACGTACCCCTGCCATAGGGAAGCGAGAAAACGTGCTCAGGAAGACGTGGTTTCCCGACCCACGAGGCTCCAGGCGAGGCAGGAGAAAAGAGCCCCAAAGGCCGGGGAGGTTGCCTAGCATTTTGGTCAAAGTAAAAAAGGATTACTCCTACCCTGGGGAGGAGCCGAATGAGTGGGTAATGCAGGGAACGCGCGCTCTATAACAAGCAGATTCAGTGGTTCCGTCACCTAAGGATAGTCAGAAATCAAAAGACCAGAAAAGGCATCGTGCCGGTGCAATAACCAGGCAAGCTGGACTAAAAAAAATAAACCAAGTTTGCAACGACCAGACGAGCGCTGTAAGCGCCACCAGAGTCACACATGAAGCGGCTGCCGGTGCTCACGCAAGCACCCCTCACGTGACACTGGGAGAATCAACCTGCCGCTATCTCGACTGGACACCTTGAAATGCGACCTCACTGAGACAAGTCGAAAAAGATTGCCTTAAAAATCACGAAAATGGTCGTCTATACGCCTTACGCCTTTCTACTGAGAGATACATTCTAGCTGTTCGCATCAGGATTAGGCCTGCGCCTGCCGAAAAGACTTATCTGTGAGATCAAAGCCGGGGATCTCCGTGTCTCGTTCGAGGTGCTGGCAGAAAGGCGGCAGACCGAGGCTCCTTCTGCCCGAGGAACGTCGGCTTGGAAAGCCGGGCTGACGGGACAAAAGGGTGGGACCGCAGGAAAAGAATCGAAAAAAAAATAACACAGTGGTGGGAACCGAGGCCGATCTTATCAAATGTTGGCCTGTCTTTGGTCTGGAGAAGGTCTGTTGGCATTAATCCTCACGTGTCCCTGAACTGGGTGGACGAAGAGGGCTCAGGCCTCCTTCTCAAAGAGGGGAACACTCCTTTCGTAAAAATGGAGCTCAAGTGAAAGTTAGGGCGAAGGGAGTCCAGCAGCGGCGGGATGGGAACTGTACCCGCCGCCATATCATCTGTAATCCTAAGCTATTCAAAGGGCTAAAAGGGAAAGAGCACCGGTCTCTTCTTTTGGGGTATAGACCAACCTAACGAGGCGTCAAAAGATGGCCAAACCCCCACCCACCACCACCCCCCACGCAAGGAAGCAGCAGCCACCAAAAGTTACCTAAACCCCTCCGCTTCGGCAACCCCGTAGATACCACCAGCAGTCACGGGAAACGCGAGCGAAACAGACTGTTCGACTGGTGGCAACGGCGAACTGGTGGAACAGGGGGGGGGAGAGCAACTGTCTCCTTTCAAAAAGCTTAAGGAAGGCAAGTCTCTTTAGCATCTGGAGTCAAATATTCCGGGCAGGGTACGATAAAAGAGAGGTCGTTCTAGGACCTGTTTCAAAGGCGGCGGTTACATCTAAGGACAGTGCTCTAGAATCCAATCAAAAAGGGGGTATGCTTGGTATTCGTCACGCGGAACTGCGACGGAAGTAGCGAACTCACGTTCACGGTGTCCATCGATAGGGAAAAAGGCGAAAAAGATCCTCTCACGGTCGCAAGAAAGCTCAAAAACACAACGATTAGATTGTAGATGGCGTGCAGATCGGGCGCGATAAGAAAGGGGGAAGCGACACCAGTTAAACGGAGAAAGCTCCTCATACGAAAAAAGTTCCGCGGCTAACGATCCCCATGAAATCGGGGTGAGGAGAAGAGCTCTCAGCTAAAAAAGGTCTTGGCCTGGATGCATCCCCCTTGTCCCGCCTCGTCTTACCTGGACTGCAGGGCGGGCACCATTGGAAATGGATGATTGAGTCTCAAAAGGATCAACACTCTTTGTGAGTCCAAGGGGTTTTTAGAATGGCGGCCCGGATGACGTGTTCCAAGGACTAGTGCTGCCCACTGAGCGATTATGTTCCGTTCTATCGAGCACCGGGCGGTCGGTTTACTCTACTTGTTGTAAGACGGCGATGAGAGAGAGAACAGGGGGCCGCTTCTCTATTGTATGAAAGCGGGGAACGATCTTTCCTTAGTTCTACGATTCCACCGGGGGGAAGGGGGGGTTGAGGGATAATAGCTCGTTCTCCTAAAGGGGGGGAGGCTGGCATGAGACCCGAGAGGATTTGGGCCCACCTCACTCCCTTCGATCATGTTCCTTGCGAAAGGGTCAGCCGCGAAGGTCATAACGAGCCGCACATATCCACGGGCACTAGTGCGGAGGTACACCTGAGGGATCCTTGACAGGATAAATCAAAACTCAAGGCAACGCGCGGGCTCGGAAGCCGAGAGAAAGCCACAACATAGGGTTTCGTGGAACGCTGCTCGAAATGAGGTTGCGGCACACTGTATCAAATGCTTGACAATCGCGTGGATTTGTAAACCAAATGGAAAAAGACGACCCGCGGCAAGGAATCGAGACAAGTGCCTCCCCGAATGCGGAAGACAGGCGCCAGATTAGAGCCGGGAAAGGGAAATGAAAAGGATAAAAAACCGGCGCTGCTAGGGGCGACCCTGCGCAAGGGGGTGACCATCTGGATAGGAGAATCACTCGGGGACGCCCTGCTCATGAATGTCCGAAGCCGGAAGGGTCCAGACTGATCCGCTAGTAGAAGATCGGGGCCATGTTGATCAGACGGTGACACGGGGACTCTTCTAGAGGAGCAAGAAGGAGACTATACCGGGGTGATGACGGGGTCCTATCACGGAACAGCGCAGCTGGGGCGATGGCCAAGAGAACCGACCGGAAATTTTCCTTATGGAAATCTGACTGCAGCGAAGGGGTGGGATGGCCCGAACAAGTCGTCTGTGACCTGGATGGAGGGGTCAAAAGGAGCCTTTATGATGGAGACCGGAAAGGAACAGACGAAGCACGTGGTCCCGTCCTCTCAGATTTTCAGCAGTTATCCAAAGAGCCGCAGGGGGTTCCTGCTTACTATATGTGGGGTCGGGAAAACATGACAGGGAAAATCAACGACGGAAAGAAAAGAGCCCTTGACATTAGGTAAGAGGAGCCTTTGACAAGGGGGCGGAAACCCAAGTAAGGAGGATCGGTATAACACGACCCAAACAAAAAAAACGAGCCTCTTTGCGGGCGATGGTAGTTTCCTCCTTCGAATTTGTGCGGGGGGCGCCAGCAAAGACAAAGATCCCACAAAGAACGAGGGGAGATTACCTGTTTACCGGGACCATCGCGATTTGTATACCACGAAAGGGGAAAGTAAATCAGCCCGGAATATTGTGCCCAATGTCCACTAATCGGCTAGAACCTGGATTTACCTCCAGATTAAAGGTTGAAAGTGGGACAATAACGCCAGAAATTACCATGGGGATGAACTGCCATTAGGTACTAGTATGGAAGGAGGAGGGTCTGTCTCAGCCTGACGTGGACTCGGGGCGGTCGGTCCCCCGGGGGATGAAACCCCAATACCTTCCCTAAACAAGCCAGATGCCTCAGCGGGAAAATACGATCCCGGAAACCAAAACAACTTTTCGGTGCCAAAAACCACACGATGGGCAACTGGAAGGACACGAACTCACCTGGGGGGTGCAGGGAAAGAACAACGGGGTGTGAACCTTATCACCCCCAGCGGAAGGAGAATGAGTGCGCCCTGGTAAAAAGGGTTCTCCAGAACACAGAAAGAAAAAGAAGCAGACGGGGATGCAAGTGAAAAGAGGGCTCGGGTCCCCTTTTTCAAAACGGCAGAGGAGATTGCATGTCCTTCTCAGTCACTCGGGTTCTTCTGGGGAGGGGGTTGGGGGTGGGTTCGCGAAACTGGGGGGGGTTGGGTACCACCTCCCGGTCTAAGGTACACACTCGCAAATTACAAGGAGGGGGCTTAAAAGCTTAAAAACCAGAGATCCGACAAAGCCACTTACATATACTGCCATCCCAGGGAGCTCGTTGGAAAAGGGGATAAGGGGACCATCTAGAGGTTGCTCGAAGGAATAGGGTCGTAACAAAATGATGATAAAGGACCTTAAAGGGTAAAAAAAAGTACGGTAGAGAAGAAGATTCCACAGAGGGGTGCTTGGTTCCTCATAAGACGATGCCATGCGCACGTGGTGAAGAACCAACCAAGAAAGGGTTGAACTAAGACGGTAACCTCCCCTTGGACGCAGAAAGTGCTTACAAAAACGGTCATGGGGAAGGGTTAATCCGACGAACACCCCTATGGCAACCCGAAAGGTACTGGTACGGACCCACACAAGACTAGGAATAAGGAAAAAAAAGATAAGCTAGCCCAAACCCTCACTCATAGATACTGACCTCTATCTGGGGGCAATCTAAAAAAAGGTGTTAAGGAGGGTGGGAAATGGCAACCAGAGTATGGACCAAAACCTGGAATTCGCTGAATGACTGTGGGGGGGTTCGAGTAAAGACGTTATTAATGTATTCTTCACGGAGAAGGCGATGGTTGGTTAAAGAAAGGCTCCTCTTCTCTGGGCACAGTTGGAGTGGCCGACAGTCCTCTTGAACGTTGCGGGAGGTTTCAGGTTATTAGATCCAAGAGACGATAAACGGTAGTTCAGAAAAAAAGATCAATACTCTGAGGGGCCGTCATAGCCGTGGGGGGGGGCTGCTGGAAACAAATACCGATAGCTCCGCCTCAACAAGGGACAGCGCGGGGTAGGCAGGAGAGGGAGAAATCAGTATAGACAGCAGATACGAACGAAGACAGATCTCAAAACCAACAACAACGTAGGACAATCGAGATCCTTTAACTGGCATAACTGCGGCTGCCACTTAGTTCGAAATCCCTGAGCAGGAGAGGACAGTTTGATTCTATGCTCTATCTTTTGAAGGAGGGATCAGCCACCTGCGCTTAATAGAAAGCCACAATGAAGTACCTGGGACATCCTCAAAAATATGCGAAAGGGTCGACAGTCCTGAGCAGAACATTACAAAAATCCTAAACCGTCACGATACACGACACTGGAAAACTGACCTCGGCACAATGGGAAACAAAAAAAGCACCTCCTATGGCGTTCAATAGCTAATGCGAAGCGGGAGCTATGGGCCTGGGCCGCAACACACGGGGCCAGGAGATCCATTCCTTAACTTGAAGAATGGAAGGAAAGTAAATTCCGAACAAGGGTCGCGAGGAACGGAGAAAGGCGTCAACACGATAGGGGGGAGAAGGGACGGAGCCGAGGGGGGATCTAGAAAGTTGCGAGGGGAAGTAGGCACCTGATGAAATGTGGCGCCATGTTGGGGGGATCAGAAACCTGGCCAAAAAAAAGGGCGGGTCGACACGGGAAAAAAAATAGTCATCAAGGTTGCGGGTCACGCGGCGGGAGTACAGAAAAAAGGGGGCCACGCGTGCTCACCAGGGCCGCGTGGCCTCTATCTGTGGACAGTTGGGGGAATGAGGTCGTCTTGGGAAAATCCACGCGTGGAATTCCTGCAGGAAGCGGAGCCAAACGCTACGACTACTGCAGCAAAAAGAATCGAGCGTCGAAGTCCAATCCCTGCACAACTGACCCGGGAGTGGGTTCTCGGTAGGGGGCAAGAGACTGGCAGGCCTGATCAAAGGAAGGTTGGCAACAGGGGGAATGTCCCATGCAAGATTAGGAAGCCTGAGGTACGCTTTACGAAGAAAAACCGCGGAATAGGAAAAAAAACGCAATCCAAGCTGAACGGGGAAAAGTGGCAGGTGGGGATCACTACCCGGTCACCTGAAACCGGCCAAATGAGACTGGTGTTAAACCGTGGGAATAATGCTGGACCGGAGTGAAGATCCGGGCCGCCGGGGGCGGGGGGGGGAGATTGAAGACCCCGCACTGGGGGGTGGGTTGACCTGCAAAAAGACCGAAGCTTCGTGGAGAACCGGGACATCGTTGAAAGGACTACAACGTGTTCGTAAGAAATAGGGAAAGGACTGCTCATCGGGGCGAAGGACTGTAAGTGTCGGGGAAAGGTGGAACAACTGATCCGGGGGGGGGGAAAGCATCCCTAGACCACGAAAAAAATGAAGACCTCGTAAGCAATCACCCCGGAGTGGCAGGGTAACCTCTGTTCCGGGAGGGAGTCCGTCGACGGAAAAGAGGCCCCTCCATGCGGGGGAAAGGACCATTGAAAGGAAGGGGAAACATGGACCAATGAATAAAAGTCTGATTAGAAACCTAAAGGGGACCTAGACCTAACGGAAAGGTGCACCCCTCCCGCTCGGGGAGGGACTTGGTGTCTGCGCCCACACAAATCAAGACACGGAGGCACCGTAACCATCCCGACCAAGATCGAGTGTCTCCGAAAACGACAAAAGGGGTTCCCTCCAACGAGCTAGACCTCTTCAAGCTCTTCGAAGGGGTCCAGGGGCTACTCGGCAAGGACTGTAACCACCGCGGAGAGAAAGAAAAAACAAAGACTTGTGCAAATCCATATTTGGCAATCTTCGTCACATCGAGGCTGGCTGCCCTACTCTTGATGATAAGGGAAAAAGGGCGGTCACCTAAGAGAACAGAGCCAAAAAGGAAAAAACCGAACCATAACATTCCTATGAAAGAACTCACACAATCGGGTTAAAGCCGCATGGCCTCCGAACAGGTGGACATCTGGCGGGTAGGGGTTAAGGGGGGACTAGAACGGCAGGCTTGATTTGAAAACCAATAATCAGATTTCCTCGGAAGGGGCGGGGTGCGTCATCAATCGGAAAAAATCCCTTGTCAAATTTATATACAAAAAAAACTGCCTCATCGAAATCGAGGAATCTCCGGGGATGAGATCGGGGACCTTCTTCTGAAAGCAGACCAGGGCGTATTCAAATAACTCTCAGACAGGCCTCGGCTTAACGGGAGAAAAAAAAAACTAGAGGGAGAATTCGTTTCGAGAAGGAAATGAAGGCCACCGCTCGAAAAAAAAAAAGGGACGACTTCCTGATCAGGGAGGGAGCTCTTCTATGTCAGTGGGGTCCGGCGGTTGGTGGATCTTGAGAAAAGAAGGGGTAACACCTGTTTCACCTTATAAAAATGACCGCCTTTCTGCTCGAAACCCTTTTTGTCAAGAACTCCAGGCTAAGATCTACCACTAGACACGAAGAACCTCTGTTGTGAGCGGAAAGGGGACAATGCAACAAGCCGGAACAAAGGGTGGGTGGATTGTCGAAGGTGTCCGGTAGTTTTCAACGGCTCCTCCGCCAGGGGGAAAACGGAACCTTAGGGGAACAACGAAAAAATACCCCGTCGCCACCGGAGCTATGCAAGAAGCCGCGGCAGGAAGGTTAGCCAATCCGGGAAAGTAGAAGGGGGAGGGAAGGGGGGGGAGGCTATGGGGTCGCTTTCCAAAAACCAGAAGTCTGCGTCTTGAGACGACTGCAGCAAAAGGCAAAATCCCTCTACGAGAAAATCGGGGGTCGGGGTATATCAGACAACAAAAAAAAGCGGGGCGTCCCCGTGTCCACCAAGATCAGCGGTCGGGCAAAAAGGGGACTCTTCACGAAGGACCGAGGAGCGGACTGGCAAGACAATAAATCCAGCCCGCCAAGGGACGGAGATAGAGAGGGGAAGCAGCACGCCTTGGGAAGAAATTTCCAGGCAAAAAGGAAACCGAACACATTTCACCACTCTGAAACTTACGGAAGACACCCCTGTGACAAAAGTTTATCAAAATCATTCAAATTTCCCATATCTAAAAGGAAATGAAAGGACCAAAAAATTCGGCGCCCCACCGGAGAAGGAAAAATCTATTCTTAAAAAATGCTAATCATACAAACTAGGCCAGGGAATGGCAAGTCTTAGGAAACAATCGGGAAAGGGAGCCCTGAGGCCTAAAGCGCCGGGAAAGGGGCAGATCAGTTCCATTCGAGCACGAGGAAAAAAACACCCCTATTCTAGCAAGAG
>Ga0179591_1339153_pt1 | contig 11792 bp, 13 predicted proteins | sample CZOMad2_1_08_16f_FD_182891 | JGI IMG/M metagenome (GOLD analysis project Ga0179591, IMG submission 182891) | Vadose zone soil fungal communities from Angelo Coast Range Reserve, California, USA - CZOMad2_1_08_16fungal (PacBio error correction) | ecosystem: Environmental > Terrestrial > Soil >...
AATATGCTGGGAGGGGAAGAGGGACAGTTGTGAGATAACTTACAAGCAATTTGCTCGCCCGGAGGGGGATGCGGGAGGGGGGTGAAGAAGGGGTTTTGTATAGAGGAGAAAACAGGAGGAAAACTCTTGAGCACATCCGGGGGGAAACGGTATTGGGAGGGTGGAAGTACGTGCCAAGGGAGACTAGTGGGGGTTGGGATATTGAAGACAACGGAGGAGGCCCCGATTAGGTGGAGGACTGCTGCATAGGGGCTTTCATGTATATGGTAGGTCGAGGGGCAAATGGGGGGGGGGAATTGGGAGGGGGAAGGTAAGGGTCGAACGGGTGGGGGGGGTATTATGGGTAATTCATGACCTACTTTTGCATCCGGGTTCAGGGACGGAAATTCGGAGTCGTGCCGGCTTTTTATTGCCGCCCACGAGACCCCCATTGCATTCTGATCCTAGTGGTGGTGTATCCCTCTCTAGAACTCCTGTACCTTCTCCGTTTTGGACACTTGGGTGGCATGCTCAAGTGGCCGTCTAGGTCGCGAAACAATAAACTATCCGACCCCCTAAAAGCCTCAATTCAATGGCTACTCGGGGGGGGAACGGATTACTCATACTGGAGAGTCCCATTTCGACGTTGTTGCAAAAAGACAACCTTGAAAACCTAGGAGCGGACGGAAAGTTTATCGAATTCTAAAAAAAATAAATCGTCTTATCGTAAGGGGATCAAAGTGAGGGAGACCTTTGGCTCGAATAGTCCTTCTTAAAAAAGAAAAAAGGAGATCGAAGCAACGAAAGGGAAAAAATACATGCAACGACAGGCCAGAGTCGCTGGGTCTTAAAGTCTCATCTGGGAATAGCATCAACGGTCCGATTGATAACTTACCTTTCCTGTTTATTCCTGGAGTCGGAGATCAAGGGGCAGAAGTCACTCAAGAACGACGAAAGGGGGGGGAATCCTATCACTTGGGACGCGTCCGTCTGGGCATATAGCTGGTATAAAAATAAAGTTTCAAGGCCATTCCTGGGGAAAAGTTAAACAACACCTAAAAGTGAGGCGAATTGAGAATCTCGATGGGAAGACTAATGAAGTAAAAAAAGATGGGAGAGGAAACTCTCGGTTCACGAAGCAGAAACAGGGTACAATACATTATTTTTCAGGATGTCAGGAGATGAAGAACAATATAACCAGATTGCATGATTGAAAAGGCCAAAACTGTTTAGAGAAGGCGTGAAAAAATGAGGAGTTGGGTTTTAAAGGGAGTAAAAAAATAAGAGGGGAATTACCTAGGATGTCACGACCTGGGGGGGTGGGGGAATAAAAGACCCCTATGTAATATGAGAAATAATTTGGCTCACGAAGGGAAGAGGGAGAGGATAGTAGGGAAATACGGGCTGCATCCGGCCAATTTGATTGGGAACCCCCTACCTTATAAGACCCTGCCCTGGAGGAACTTCAACAAAGTAAAAAAGAAATACTAGGCTCATTTGTAAAACCAGTATGGTCGGGTATTAGGGCTGGAAATTATCACCATCGATTTCTCATTGAACAAAGTTAAAAAAAATATAGAAACAGTACTAGGGACATTCCGAAAGAGGTCAGTTGAGTCACTGATAAAGAAGGACGACACTTTGGGAAACTAAGATGGTGACTTAGGATCTGTCATCTCATGGCGGAGGGGGGGTTGGAATAAAGGGACTCAAAAGTTCCCTTTTCCTTGTTGAATTCCACTTAAGCAGGCCTTCAATTTTGACGCTCAGTCAAGCACTCAGGGGATATTCGACAAGTCACCTTGTACATGTTGTGGGGAACTTAGCCAACAGTAGGACCTGGCAAAAGGGGGTGGAGAATGGCATCATCCGGAACAAGAGCCGAAGGTTTATCGTAAATGGTAGTGTGGGAGAATGAGGCTGGTAAAGAGACGCCTCGTTCAGGCCATAAGGAATGTGAGAGAAATCCGCAATGAAGTGTGAACGTAAGGGGGGGGAGTCCCCGCAGAAAAGCGCGGCGGGGGGCAGAATAGTATTGAGGGGGTATAGGATAAGCTAAGGGACAATCTAGGTGAAAAGACTCTGAAAGAGGGGGATCTTTATGACTAAAGTACGTAAGGGACAAGGGTCAAGGCACTGGGGAGTTGAAAGCTCTCCACGTTTCACGGGATGCGAAAACAAAAAAGGAGGAGGAAAAGAGAACTAGAAACGTTGAGAGAATGACCAGGTCCTGGAATTCAGGACAAAGGGCCACTGAGCAATCAAAAAACAAAGAAATCCTCCCTACAGAGAATAAGAAGAGATTGGCAAGCTGCGACTTATCCTTAACTAACCGAACTAGATTATGAAAACGCAGGAAAAGGTGCTTGAGGGGTCCCCTTAGAACCAAACCTTAAGACTTAACTCCTCAGAGAATACTGGGCTAAAAGAAGATAACCTCCGGGTACTAGAATACGAAGGATAACACTACTCCGAGGAGACCTAATTCGGGGGTTCATTCACTTTAATGCTATAAGTTTAAGGTTTCCATTACAACAAAAGATCAAATTAATGCAAGAGGGGCATTGGAGGATAGTAGAATAGATCCCGAAAGGTCTCAATTTAGTGATTTGGGTTTAAGACAGGTACTTCTTGACAACTTCCCACTGGAACTACTGTGATAAGAAGTTCAGGGGGGTGCACCCAGAATGTAAAGGAGAGACGCAAAGTGAAACATCGTATGTTTGAAAAAGGACAAGTGTTTTGAAGAGGGGGGGTGGTACACATAGTTTTCTAGCTCTAAGACCGCGCTGTGGGGAGACTCTCGTTCGGAACCGATATCTATTGAGAGCAAGTTGGCAAAGGAAAAATTTTTCTTCAAGGGTATCGGCGACTACATGGGGGGGAGGAGGGCGATCCTAGTTCTTTGTGAAGATGGATGCATAATCACTTGATCGGGTCTGAAAGAATGGATGGGAGTTAATAAAATAGCAGGATGCAAGAAAGACAGGACCTAATATTAGTACGCGACACTAGTCAATAGGCGTTTAAGCTGGGGACCGGGAAGCCAGCTAGGATGAAAAGACCAAAAGAGAGAAAAGTTTGTCAATGCTTATCCTAGGTGCATTTTATCACAAAGAAGAGAGACTTGCAGGGGAAGGGTAGAGAAAAAAACGAAGTGTTTGGGGGAAATCACAAGGAACGACATGTCTCGAAGAGAACGTTGGCCTAAACAACCAAGCAGGGGAAAGGGGGTAAGGGGGGGCTTGATGGAATATATTACGAGATAAAGGGGGAGAAAGGGCAGGGGGCAGCAGCGAAGGAGAACTTTCAAGAAGGGTTTCAGGGTATGACACAAAGGACGATGGTTCTTAAAGTCAAAAGCGAAGCATTGAAAAAGAAAAAAGAAAGTAGTAAGCGAACTTAGGTCTCTAGGTTCCCATTAGGGCAGGAGCGAATCAGGATCCGCGGAGTTTGTAAAAAAGGTCAAATTTCAACTCTTAAGAGGCATGAAAGGGTACGGAAAAGGCCAAAAGAGAGCCCTAGGAGATGTAGTTTAGATGTTACTGGTACCTGATGTAAAAAGCCAGCCAAAGGAAGAGAGAGATTCGTCCGAAGTAAAATGCCAAGAAGATGTTATCGAGAAAGGGACTGGAACAAGAAGGAAGGAGATATCGTAGATTGGTTCCGGAGCCGAGAAAGATAGATTTGGGTTAAAGTGGTGGAAAAAAGAAAAACCCGGAGCGTAACTCGCTGAAAAACTACTAAAGAATTCAGGAGGGGAGGAAGGGAGGTTAGATAAATTCTTGGGGAAATGCTGGGGGGAGAGAGACTAACGTTGTGGGTAGGGATTAGCGATGAATCTATAAGAAAAAGTTCAAGGGGGGGGGGAGAAGTGAGGGTGAAGAAAATCCCAGAGAGGAGAGATAATTGTCTAAACCAGCACTAATGTAAAAACTTCCCTACCACTAACTACAACCAGAACCGTTCGCTAAAAATGAATTGATTCCCCCCCGCAAGGGGGGCGGAAGCGTAAAGATTCACCAATTTGGTCCTAACATCACCTATGCGAAGTAAAAGAAGCTCACACGCCTCGGTGGACCAGAAGGGGGGGTCCGTCAAACAGACAAGGGGGTCTCCCTGAAATGGGGGGCCTAAGTACGCCCACACCAAAAAGGTGGGGTGCAATGAGAAAGGGGTAATCCGCCGACAAGCTAGAGAAAAGCAACCTCTACACTTAAACGGAAGAACTAGAAAGAGGGACCTAGAAAGGGAGGGGGTTACGGTCTCACAACTGTCACATGGACCGCAAGCAAGGATCGGCATTCAGGTTAAAAGAAGAGTAGGCTGGGATAACTGGTAGGGTCATAAATAGGGGACACTGGACGGCTTGGGAAGAGTGTGAGGTGTCAGCTATTTCCAAGTTCGAGTTCGCTGGGGGCTGGTTGACTGGCGTCTTACGGGTGGGATGGCAGAGTCACAATGGAAAAAAAAAGGGAAATATACATAACAGAACCAATGTGGGGGGGGAATACTTTCAATAACCAGGACACCAGACAAAAAAAACACCAAACTGAGGGGAGGAAAGGAAAGAGAAGAGGATGTGGTTGTCAATCATGCGGGGAGCGATTTTACAAATAGGGGGGACCAAAGTGGATCTACGGGAAGAAGGAGGGGAGGCTGTTGGACGCGTACTCACAAAGCAAAAGAACGGGAAATCACTAATCCCGGACATATGAAATAGATATTAAAAGAAAGGCGTTAAACTAGGGGGGTTCACGTAAAACAAAAATTGGGGTCCATGGGTACTGGATAGGAAATCGGGGAGGGAAAGACATGGGGTACATAGGGCATTCTCTTCATTATATTAATGGAGGGTGATATTGTTGAGAGGTCGGAGGAAAAGGGATCTTAGCACAGAACGAAATTGGGAGGTTGTGGGGACTTACCTCATATTTTGTGGGTAAGGTTTGAAACGAAGGCCGGGAGTTGGGCCAATATGGCCGGTGGAATGCATGTGACTGCGCAGAGGTGCTGTTAGGAAATGGTACGAGTGGAATGTGGCACAACATGGTGTCGGGGGGGGGGGATTAAAGGGGCGAAACGGGGGGGGGGTGATGTTTGGGGGGGGGTTCTTACCAGAGTGCAAGTTTCTGGGAAATAGATCGGGAAAATCGGGATGGGGGGTGCGCAAACTCCCTTAGAAAAATCATTCGTGGGAGACGGGGGAAAAGTAAGAAATCCTGGGGAAAAATTTATAGATCGGCCTGCAACAAAAGAGAACAAGAAGGGGCACCTCATGCAAAGAGAAAAAAAATTTGGAACAGGTAGAGGAGACCGGATCAGGGGGGGCAAAGAGGGGGGATATAAAAAGGATTCTGGGAGGGGAACATAATATTATCTCTCTCGTAGTCGCGGAATGGAAAGGAAAGAGTAGTGGGGGCTTGGGAATCGACGACTCTATATTGATATCGGGATAAGCCACAGAAAGGAAATGATGTCCAGAAGAAGGAGCTACAGGTCATGTGGTGGGGGGGTTGCGGAATGAGCTCTGGTCAGAGCCGAAGGGGGGGAGTGAGAAAATGAACGATAACCGGGGGGGGGGGTTGATGCATTTTCCGGGTTGGCTCTAGAGATTGGGAAGGGGGGCTACCCATACGGCTCTGGGTCCCTGTAAATTGCTCATTAAGTTATTGTGAAATCTTCCAATGGGGGGGACTGAATAAAAATATTTGAGGTCCGTCCAAATGAAGGAAACAGAAGGAAGCGAGAAAAGTGTATAATAGCGGCAGAGGTGCAACAACGTAATGGTACAAGGGAGCTGAAGATCCGAGTAGGAAACAAAAAAAAAGGGAACACAGTATCATTCTGGTTATCTGGGAAATGGCGAGAAGAAGGTCTTACAATAAAGAAAAAGATGAGCAAATTCAACAAAAAGCGGGCGGTGGTTTTCGCTAAAAACAATCAACCTGCACAAGGAAGGGGGCTTTTTGTGATTTGGATTAATAAAGGGTGGGGAAGTAACCTTTGGCAACTGGTCATGGAAGTCAGTTGGGATTTTGAAGAGCCAAACTGAAATTTATCAATTCAGATGTAAATATGAAAAAAGATTGAGATGAATCATTTTAGGGAACGAGAGGAACGAAGGGGGAGGGTCAAGCAGCCAAAGAGGATTGGGAATCAGCAACACCAGGCGTGCTATTACGAAGCAGACATAGCCATGAAACTAGTGCCGCGTTTTTATGCAATGGGAAAAGATTAAGCTCTTTCACGGAGAAATACGTTCGAGGAAAAATTGTAAATAGATCTCTGGAAGTAACGAAAGGGTATTGAAGTTTCGAGAAGACGCACGACCCGAAGGCGGTAAAAAGGGGTAAACAGGAGGAATCAACCAGATCTCACTTCTATAGGCGTTCAATGGGAGTGGGCACTAATGGTGTCTCAAACATGAACTTGCAATGGTTGAGGGGGGGAAAAACCAAGTACAAAAGTAGAAAGGGGAAAGGGAGGGTGCGTAAAGTGCGTGTCCGGGGTAGCTATCAAAAAATCCTTTGCAGTCTGGCGGGGAGTCATGCAATAGACAACATTAGCCACAGAAAGGCGTGAAAAGGAGCAATAAGGGAAAAAAAGAATGATGTTACGAATGTTGTAGGGGGCCGGAGACTCCTCTTCAATCCCCGTCATGTTATTCTAAGGGAGAGAAGCAAAGACCAGGGGGGGGGTAAAAAAGTAGTCGGATCTCCAGAACACTCTTTTGCAGATGAAGGACTAAGTGGAAAAGAGTCCAACGCTCGGAGAGGAGGATGGAGTAAAGAGGGGAAGGAGTGGGGGCTAGTGGTCAACGTTCCTGGGCAACGTTAACCAACAAGGGGGCACTGGTCTATCAAAGAGAACACAAAACTAGAGGAGAAAAGATAGCGGAGGGAAATTTGGTTGCAACTACAGGTTACGGGTATAGGCATCCCAGGCATCACAAAAAGCGGCCATACTCCACCGAGGGATGGCCTAGAGTGGAAGAAGGTGTAGACAATACTGAAAAGAGGACTCGAAAAAAAGTCTGCGGGAGGATCCTGACTAAGGAGACACAACCGCTTGAGTAAAAAAATTGCAGAATAACAATTGAATGCGAAGAGTAGGGTCTAAAAAAAAATCCGGAACAGGAACCCACTAAGCTAGAGACCATAAAGAAAGAAACTAGTGACAGGGGTCAGGAAGGGCCTTCTGATAGCTTTTGAAGTTGCATGAACCGCTAATCAAGGGGGGAAGGTAGGAGGTCGAAGCCCTTTCTACTTTTAGTCAAGCTGTCCATTACTGGTGTCAGAGGGAGGGACAAAAATCCCTTTCAGAACGCTGACTCGGGGGACACTTGGGGGTCCCATGTACAGCCAATAGCGCGCTGAAGAGACGCAGGGTGAAAAACATATTTGAAGAGGGACAGTGACGCGTCTTTCAGGAGGGGGGGGTAAGTTCTACTCTAGAAGCTGACAAAATTTCGGAAGGGAGACTAAAGGCCGGGAAAAAATTTTAGAGCTGAGAACTATAGTCAGTGAAAGAGAGCATGTGGGAGGTTTGCATTGACCGAGACATGGGGGGGACAAGAGAGGCAAATAGAGGATCTGAGGGACCCGAACAACATAAAAATGGCACCTGTTGACTGCAAAATCATGTATTTTAGGGTGGTAATAAAGAAAAAGTAACAGAAGGGGAGGAGAAGGAAATAGGATTAAGCAACTCCAGAGGAGATGATAACTATTAGGAGACCGAGGACAGAAAAAAGTCTGGGGGGGGGAGAAACACACAACATAGATTTAACATGACATTAGGAGGAGGAGTCATATATTATGGGATCCATAAAAGAAACACGCCAGGTTCCAGGGGAAGGGTTAAGAGAAAACACAAGTGTTTTTAATTTAGAGAACTCTACTTGTAGATATGGGGGGTAAGAAAAGTAGCAAAGGCAGGAGAAGTCAAAAACCGGGGATCCTTCTTTGGAGGGGCTGTAGGGAGAGCGATCGGACAAGTGCATATGTCAGGGGAGACCAAGAGGATGATCCTTGGGAGAATTTGGGGGGAGAAAACTGGGCGGGAGAGAGCTGGGAAGACAATCGAGGGGAAATATTGGGTTATAAAGGAAGGCATGGGAAAAATCTCAAGTCCTGGAAAAGGGGTTTAGGGGGGATCATATTGGATTTCTACCGCGGTGGGGGAGCGGCGGTAGAGCAGAAAATGATCCCAACCTGCCATTTTGGAATCTGTGAATGGAAGTAAGTTAGACCTATAAGTCTATCTTAAGGGGACCAGAGCACGCGGAAGAACGAGTTAGAACTTTAATTAGGGGATCGGGAAGGGATTGTAGATCGGCCAGCTCAGATCCCATAGCTTCTAGAACTATGGCGGCCACTCAATTTTAACTTTCCACTTAAAAAAAGCAAGAATTACACTGATAGGTCGAGCTTTAGACAAGGAAAAAGAAAAGTAGAAGGGCTGTTGTGTTAAACCCGTAGCCGAGGCATGCTGGAAAGAAGTTGCAGGATCTCCATAGGAGTGGAATTGAGGTGAATAATTCGTCGTAGGTAGGGTGAACTGAGACGAAAAAAAAAGTGCAAACCGGATTGGAGCGATGTATACAGATATCACACCGAAGTGGGGGGGGAGAAGTTGTAGCAGTAATATCGGGCGAATGTTCCTCTCGGAACGAAAAAGACCGGCGTGGGAAGACTCAGACAAAAAAAGGACGAAAACCACCAAGGTCTGCTACTTCATAGGGCCAAACAAGGGTTGTGCAGGCAGGCCCTGAACTACAATAGTACAAATTGGGAAAAAGCCACTCACATAGAGAACCCGTGCCTGTGGCTACACCTGGTCCGTCACGAATCAAGAACGGACCAAAGAGGGTCACCCGCCCTAAAGGGGTAATGCCCCCATAGACCGGTGGTCCACTTTAGTTAGTCTAAGGAAGGTCCGCCTAAAAACAGGAAAATCTCCAAACTGGTAAAATTCCCTAGAATGAATTGGTCAGTTAGAGAAAACCAAAGGAAAGGCCGAGCAAAGATGAGTTGATCAATGGAAAAAAACACTCATATGTTCGGGGAACGTGCATTAAGGAAAAGGGGGAAAAAGAACGGTTTCAAGATGACTCGGGGAAGGACTTACTTGAAAGCTGCTGGTTCGAGACTTTGCAAATCGTCTAGCTAATAATAGAAAAGGCACGCGGTTCGCCAGGGCCCATATAAGCATATCAACGGTAAGGCCGTGTGGAAAGATCTCCCGCCTGGAAAGACCCATAGCTATAGAACAAAACAAGAGAGGGGTACCCTAGATCTCGTTGTTTCCTGTTTCAGAAGGGGAAACTTTTGGAATTTAAATGTGGCCCAGCATTGAGAGTTAGGGGATTACGATAGATTGGACTTGAGGCGGGGGAAGAAGAAAAGAAGAAAAAAAACTAACAGCACAACGAAAGGGGCTATTTGCTATGAAAATCAGGCCCTTCTGAGTGGGAGGAAACGTATAAAACTGGGGGAGGTTCTGGAAGTACTGGGAAGAAAAGAAAAGACTGGGGTATTTCCGGAAGATAACTTTTTGGGGGGGCAACAGGGTCTCTGCCTGAGTGAATGCAAGGGGTTGAATTTTGATAAAGTGGGGGGGGGCGTTGGAGGGAGTAAATAGAAAATAATACACTCCATTTAACAGGTTGGGGTATTTTCCATAAGGTAGATATAGGTTAGTGGGGGGGGGGGGGGTTGGGTTGGGGGGGGGGGGGGGTGGTTTGGTGTTTGGGGGGGGTTGGGTGTGGGGGGGGGGGGGGGGGGTGTTTTTGCAGGTGTTGGGTGTGTGTGTTTGGTGTGGACTCTTTTGGGTGGTGGGGGTGTTTTGGTGGTATTTGCCACTGAAAACTATTCAAGAGAACGGTGGCCTGTGTGAGCGCAGATGGTTCAAGAGGGGTATGACCAATTGGGGGTAAATTGTAGGAGGAATGCTGCACGCACCATGGGTTGGGCGGTTAATGGAAAAAATAGGGATGAGGGGTGAATGGTTGAAAAGGGGGACATCTTGAGACCAGGGGTAAGAATAGCAAAGAGGAAGAATGGGTCAAAAAGAACAACACTGAGTCCCCAACTTGCAAGCGTTGAGGAAAAAAAATGGGGAGTCGTAAAGAATCCAGCCTGACTGGGATTCCTAAACAAGCTAAAAGAAAGGAGAGAACCAAGGGCCATAAAATTTAGGAGGAATATACATTTCATCAGGGAAAATCAAAGGTGGTTTTAAAAAATTGAAAGAGATGATATATGCATAACTAGGGAGTCGTCGAGGGGTGGTGAAGGGGGTTAACTGAGAGGGGGGGCCATGGGGTGGGGGAAAGAAAGAAAAACTCTATATAATGGTGATATATATTCAACCTAAATGTCACCGTATGGGGGAAACTAATGTTCCAAGTAGAGGGTTTTGATAAATCTACTCTGAGAGAAAAGAATTCAGGGGGGGTGAATAGGGAACGATGACAAATGGGCCGGGGAGGGTCAATGAGGGAAGCTCCTAAACAGAAAGCGAAGGGAGAAAGCAAAAGAAATATCCTAGAGACATGGACTAGTAAGTACGGGAGAGTGCTTAAAAGCAGGGGAAGATAAAGATACTGGACTTCAGAAAAGGCCCAACTTTGGAATCGGAATAGGGGCTAAAGCGAAAAAAAATGAACTACGGTATTCGATTTGTACATCTACGGGGCACCCAGGAGGGATTAAACTAAAGTCGTGCGTATGAGATAAGGCACAACACTTACCCAGTATCATGCTGTGGAGAGGCAGAAAGGCGAGAATTAGTGATAGAGATCAAGATGCGATCACTTCACGAGAAAGACGTGGTGGTTTCTGGGAGAACAATCCCAAGGCAAGAAGGCTTGGGGGGGGGGGGGGGAGGGAGTAAAGTTTGCGCAAGGGATGATTCTACTGTTCGGGGACAACTCGTAGGGGGGGGGGTATTTGGGTACCAGGACAGGGGGTGAAATATGGTAACCAATTAAGGAGTTTTCGAGGGAAGAAAGACAGTTGGAAAAGGAGCTTACATGTTGGACTTCGGGTGAGGCTTTATTTTATGGCCAAATAAAGTGATTTGGAGAACAAGAGAAGAAGGACCGATCTGGTACAGGGAAGGAACGAAATATAAAGGGTGTCACCATGGTATCGATGAAAGACTTTAGGCTTGCACAGCTTTCTAAGGCAAAAAAAGGGGACATCGAATAGAGATCTGTCAGAGGGGAAGATCAGAAGGGGGTATTTGCTGCTGCCAGTAAAAAGGAACAGCGAGGCAAAAAACTTGAGTAAAACTAGAAAGAAAAGGGTGGGCAATGGGATAGAGACTACATCTTGGGGTGAGGTAAACCGTGACTACAAGTATTGGGAAGGGTGGGGAAGAGGGGGAAAGATGAAGGGATTACCATTTAGGATTTCGGATTTGCGATCGGGTAGATAGAAGAAAAAGACAAAGTTCAAGGGAAAGAGGTACTATAGAGCATTATACAAGCCAGCTTGAATGGCATCTTAAATCCGTTGGTTAGCTTAGATATGGGGGGGGGGGGGGTATGAGGGGGGACAGGGGAGAAGACTCGGAACAAAGTCCAGAACAATTGGCTAACAGTAGCGTGAAAGGGCAAGAAGGTTGGGTCCTCAGTGGAGGGGGGAAAGCAAGAGATACAGAAGGAAGGCTGTTGCTATCGTAGAAACTCAGTTCAACTTTTCAACTCTCTGAATAGGCAAATGGAGGGATGGAAACAAATGTGGGGGGGGGGATCTAGGGGGAAGGGGAGAAAATTGCGACTGGGGGATATTAAAGAATCAGTT
>Ga0179591_1345166_pt1 | contig 11791 bp, 15 predicted proteins | sample CZOMad2_1_08_16f_FD_182891 | JGI IMG/M metagenome (GOLD analysis project Ga0179591, IMG submission 182891) | Vadose zone soil fungal communities from Angelo Coast Range Reserve, California, USA - CZOMad2_1_08_16fungal (PacBio error correction) | ecosystem: Environmental > Terrestrial > Soil >...
CCTCAAAAGAAAGGACGGATATTACAGTCCTTGGAAAAGGGAAGGAGAGAGAGGGGAATGCCGATCCCTTCTCTTCTTATACTAACAAGAGGTAGGAACTGGGAAGGGAGATTTCCTATTCCACTTAGAAAGGAAAAGAAAGGGAAGTACGATCTATCGTTCATCTCTCAACCACGGTAAAAAAGAGGGGGGCCGCAAACCTAAGGGGGAAGGGGAAGGGGGGAGAGGGGGCCGCTAGGGAAAAGCAACCGGCCTGTTCGTATTGCGAGGAAAAAAAAAAAAAAATGCTTTCAACCTTCCCTTGACGGACAAAGGGGAAGGGGGAAGGGAAAGCTCACTCCTACGACACGCTAAATGGGGGGGAAGGGGGGAAAAAAAGGGGGGGGGGCGCCTCTTGACACATCTGGAAGGAAGGAAAAAAGGAGAACTAAAAATAAAAAAGAAAAGATCGAGCATTCCCAATAGCAAGAGGGGGGGACTTGGAGGGAAAAAGAAAAGTGCTCGGAGGGGGAAGGGGAAGAAAAAGGGGAAAGAAGAGCTCGACCGTTTCTGCCAAGGAAAGGAAGGAGAAGTCGCACCGGACATCTCTATCGCTTGTATAAAGGAAGAAATGGGGGAAAATAAAAGGGAAGGAGGCTACTCTCCCTTCGTAAGGAAAGGGGGGAAAGCAAAATATCGAGGAATCGAATTTCTTCTCTAACTATAAAAAGGAGAGAAGGATTTTTTTTTATTCCCGCAAGTGGAGAAGGGGGGGGAAAGCTTAGGGGGAGGAGCCGCCTACTACGGAGTAGAGAAGGGGAGGGAAACCGCTTGATCATCACCTTCTTCACAGAAAAGAGAAATCAAGAGAAAAAAGAAAAAGATACTTACGCTTCAAATCCTTTCTGATGGGATAGGAGGGAGGGAGGGGAGGGAAAGACTGTCGTTCCTTTACCAGGAAAAAAAGAAAAAAAGCTACCATTTCCAAGAGAGAGCGCGTATCAAATCCTCTTAAGCAAGGGGAAGGGGGGGGAGCATTCTCGAAGAGAAGGGCGTAGAGGGGAGCGGAGCTGTCTCAACTCTCGACGGGATGGAGAGAAAAAGGGGGGAAAGTCTCTACTCTGGAGAGAAGACTGAAAGGACAATTCTCTACCTCGATGACATAAGGAGAGAAAGGGAAAAGGAGCGCTAAATCATAAATATACCAGAGGAGGGGGACTCTATGGAAAGGGGGTTTCATCGGAAAAGGGGAAAGACGGCTTTCGACGTTCCCGAGGGGGGAAGGAGAAGGAAACTGGAGGAGGGGGAGAATCATCGCCTGTGCAGCCGAGGGAAGGAAAACGGCGAATTCGTCTCCGAAGAAGGGGAGGGGGAGGAAAAAAAAGAAAGGAAAGGTCCTCCTCATTTCGCTAAAAAGAAAAATCTTCGACAGGGGGAGGAAATTAAAGGGGAGGAAATCCATCTCCAACTCTTCGGAAGAGAAAGAGGAGAGGCTCTCCCCTTTCAAGAAAAAAGGGAGAAGCGTACTACGAGGGACTTCTATATCTTCTGAAAGATCTTCTCTTCCAGAATTAGGCTACCCAATGGGTAGCCCTCCCCTCAATCACAAAGGAAGATGGAGATCTAAAACCATTAGTGGAGGGGGAAGGGGAGGAAGAGAAAGAAAGGGAAGAGGCTTTTCTTAATTTCGGGGAGGGGGGGGAGGGGAGGAGGGAGGCGAGGAAAAGAAAGAAACCGCGTCTCTCCTAGCACGTGCAGGGGAAGGAAAAGGCCGATTACTTCCGGAGGAAGACACATCCAAAAAAAGAAACGTCTCCCTTTCTACGGTGATACGAAAAAAAAAAAAAGGAAAAAAAAGGGCCGCACTCTACACCTATCTCGAAGGGAAAAAAGGAGAGGCTGGGAGCGGAGGGGGGGCCTATCACCTTTTCGCCATAGGAGAAAGTGGAGAAAGAGGAGGGGGGGATGGTGTCTATTAATTAATCCTATTGAAGGAAAAGGAGAGAGAGACAGGAAACATCTCCTCCTCTCTTAGAAGGAAAAGAAAGGGAAAAAGGAAAGAAGAAATTTTTTTGGGGGGAAGAACAAGCTCACCTCACGCATGGGGGCAGGAAGAAGAATTGGTTATTATGATGGAAAGAGGGGGTAAAAGGCGCGCAGATCGCGCACGGAAAGGGGGAGAAATGATCATTGTTTCGTTCGGAAAGGGGAAAGAAAAAAAGGGGGAAGGTTGGGGGAAGGACCTGTCCCCACGATCATGGAAAAAAAGGGACTCGTTTGCCGATCGGGGGAAAAGAAAAAAGGGAAACGCGCGGGAGTCCGCTCCGCCTAAATCATTGCGGCGACAGATAGAGGGAAGGAAGGAAAAGGGGAAAAAGGCGGCTCACTTCGATGAAAAGAAGAAGAGGAGACGTCACGAGAAAAAAAAAAAGCGTCCTCCTGCACGTAGCAGGAAAAGGAAAAAAAGGGATGTTCCATATTTTGGTGAAACATCACCACTCCCGGGGGAAGGAACGAAGGGGGAAGTTCTTCTTCTTCGATAAAAAAGGGGAGAAAGAAGAGAAGTTTATTTCATCAGGGGAGGGGAAAAAGAAAAAAGAAGGGAGCTCGAAGGGGGGGGGAAGCGGTCTATCTTTAACTAGTGAGGCGGAAAAAAGGGAGGGGGGGGGAAAAAAACAGAGAAAAAATCTACCTCCTCGAGAAGGAGGGAAAAAAGGGTCTCTGCTCAAAGGGGGGAGGAAAAAGGGGGGAGGGGAGGAGAGTCGGAAAGAAGCCTCCTTTTCAGGTTGAGAAAAGAAAGGGAAAAGGCTTCTTCGACCGTCATTAAGAAGAAAAAAAGAAAGGGGGGGAACCGAAGGGAAATCGGATTAATCTTCTATCCTTTTGGACGAAGGGGGGAGGAGGGGGGGAAAAAAGAAGAAGAACTCTTATAACTCCTCAGTGCAGGGAGGGGAAAAAGAAGTTACGTCCAAATCACCACCCAAGTTCCATTCTTGGTGAGGGGGGGAGAACTTCCTCACTTAGAAGAAAAAAAGAAATAGGGGGGGGCACCAATAGCAGTTCTGAATGGAAAACGGGGGGAAGAGAAGAGCCCCATTGCTTTTCCTTGAGAAAGGAAGGGAAAAAGGTAAGAGGAAGGAAGAGGCTTCTTTGTCGCAACGGGTCAGAGAGGGGGGAGGGAGGAAAGAGGTGATCATTCCCAAGGAGAAAGAGGCAGTAAGCCCCCCATCTTTCTCTTGGAATGCAAGGAAGGGGAAAAAAAAGGAGCGATTTCTGGGGGAGAAAGGAAAGAGAGGTAAGAAGAGAAGAGAGCCCCCTCCCTCCAATTTATCTTCGGAGGGAGGAAGAGAAAAGAAAGAAGGGTACGGAGGGAGAAGATCGTTGTTGAAGCGCCTCCCGAAAAGAAAAAAAAAAAAAAACAAGAAAAAAAATCACCTCCTTTCTGAGGAAGGGTGAAAGAAGCGGGGGTATTCCTAGCCTCCAACCCAAGGAAAAAAGGAAAAAAGGGGAGTAAAGAAGGGGGACGTATCTTATCTTCCTTCAAAAGGGAAAAAGGGGAAAAAGGACTCGGCAATCGCTTTTCTTCCCACAGGGGGGGAGAAGGGAACTCCATGGGAAGGGGCGGCTATCTTCATGCTGATCACTCCCGCCCGATGGAGAGGAACGTGAAGCCCTGCGTGAACTGCATGTGGGTTGAGCGGGAGAAAAGGGGGGGGGGGAGGGATGAAAAAAAAGCAATGCCACATTCCTTTCACGCCGGGAACGGGGGAGGGAAAGCGACATCTGGCTGTCTTGATCTCCTGAAGTAGGGAGAAAGCCAAAATGGATTCCAAAATGTGGGCAGAAAAAAGGAAAAAAAAGACTGAAGAACTTGGGCCGCTGGGGGAAAGAAAAGAAGAACACGGACGTTTTTGATCCTCACCGGCAAGGGGTGGGGAGGGAGGGAAATCCCGCTCTACCAAAAAAGGGAGATGGAGAGAAAAGAAAAGGCACGGACTCCTTGGCCCGGCCTTTACATGACGGGAACAAAAAGAAAAGAACGCTAAACTTTGCGTTTCAGGGGGCGAAGAAAAGAGAGAGGGAGAGGAAGAATAACTCCAATCTCATCTATGCCAAAGGGGGAGAAAAAGAAGAGGCATCCAAGATCCATATTTGGGAGAAAGAAAAGGGGCAACGGTGGGGAGTCGAATCCATTTCCAACTACGAGCGAGAAGGTGAAGGGAGATTTCTAGATCCGAAAGGAGGTGTGAGAGAAAAGCTTTCTCAAGTAACATCATGGGGGGGAGAAAAAAAGCCCGGCTTCCAAATTCTATAACTGCTAAAGGGAAGGAGAGGGGAGGGGGAATATCAAGGAGACCTTGTTTCTTAGAAGGGGGAGAAAAAAAAGAAGAGAACCCTCCCTGTCCTTGGGGGTCCAAATTGCCTAAATCGGAGAAAAGAAAAAAGGAGCATTGCGCCGCCGACGGAGGAGGAAGAGTGAAGCCGCGAAAAAGATCAATCCTCATTCATCAAAGGAAAAAAGAGGGGAAGAGGGGGGCCTTACCTTCAATCTAGTTCGGGGAAAGGAAAAGGGGGGAGATCCAGGGACCAGTCCTTCCTCGAAAGAAAAAAATGGAAAAAACGATCTCAATCTCTGAATTTACGCGAAGAAAGAAATGGGTGCGAAAGATAGCTATTTCTATTCCTCGGCAGAGAAGAGGAAGGGGAGGAAGAAACGCTTTCTACTGGGGAAGAAGGCAAGAGCGCCGGAAGAACTCGCTTTGTCTTCAATCTCGACAATCTTATGACATCAAATTCGCCGGAGGAAGGGGCGGAATTAAAAGCATAATATACCCCATCGAGAGAGAGGGAGATGCTCCCGGAGTGGAGGAGATGCAAGAAGAAAATTTCCCTTCTTACTCTATCACCATTTTTTCCTAGAGGAAAAGGGAGGGAAGGGGAAAAAAAAAGGGGGGAACCTCATCATCGCCTTTTCGCCGAAGGGAAAGGGGAAAACCCCTCGATCTTTCCGCAAGAGGGGGAAAAAAAGAATCTTCTTCAAGCGTGAGAAGGAAAGGAAAACGATACATCGGCAAAAGGAAGGGATCGTAACGTCCTATTGTGGAGGAAGAAAAGATTCGTCCTCGCCGGAAGAAGGGGGGGGAGAAAAAAAAACAGCTGAAGAAAGCTTTACGTCGAGAAAAGTGCGAGGAAAGAGAAAAAGCCGAACCGTCGCTACCAGAAAGAAAAAAGGAAGCTTGACTCGAAAGAAACGTCTACTGCGGACGCGGAAGGGAAAGAAGAAAGAAGGGGAGGACTGCAGAGCGCTTCTTCTATTTTGAAAGGAGGGGAAGGAGGAAAAGGGGAATGGAGAAAAAAAATCCAGAACTACTTCCGCTGGTTAGAGAAAAAAAAAAGGGGGTGGAGGAAAGGTTATCTTAAAACCACCACAAGAAAAGAAAAAAGACGAAACAAAAACAAACACGGAGGAGTAATCCCCTCTCTATCTCTTGTAGCGTTGCAGGCAAGGAGAAAGGGTTGGTTTTTTCTTATCCCTTGTCGCAGAAGAGGGCAAATAAAATCGGAGAAAAGGGAAAAACGAGTAATTATCCGGATTTCGCGGAAGCAAAAGGCACGTGCTGGAGGCGACGCTGGGGAGAAAAAAAAAAAAGAAACGCGCAAGGAAACTCGCCGATCCGCCAAGGAGGGGACAGGAAAGAGGGAGTAGGGCGAGCAGGCCGCGAGAAAAGAAGTGTTCTCGGAGAAAGAAAAAGGGGGGGGAATGAGGATTTCGGTGCTATTTCTCGAAGGAAAAGAATAGAGGGGTCGAGAAACAAGGAGAAAGAGCTGCGCTGCTCCTGTTTTTCTGTAGGAAGAAAAAGGGGAAAGCGAAGGGGGGGGGGATTCCTCCACATAGTCGTTGCCGGGAAAAAAAAGAGAAAAGAATTAGAGGAAAATCGCCAAAAGAAGGGGCCCGATCACGTAGAGAGGGGGGATCCTAAAAAGAGGGAAAAGAAAGGGTTTGGTCCAAAAGATGCTTTTCACCCCCGCGACGCGGAGGAGAAGAAAGGGGAGCCGAGTCAACCATTGGAGAGGGAAAAGGAAAACGATCGTAATTCACCTGGGATGTGAAGAAAAAAAGCCTTTCATCTTCTCGACCGAAGAAGAAAAAAAAGGAAGGAGGAGGACGGAGCGAAAAAAAAAAAAATTTGCTGTCATCGAGGGGGGAGAGGAGGTAAAAAGGAGAATCGCTCTCGAAAAAAAGAGTTCTTGAACTATTTCGGAGAAAAAAAAGGGGGGGGGACGACCTCTCTAGAAGGAAGAAGCCGAACCTCGAGAAGGATGGGTAAAAAAGAGAAACCTTTTCTTCCTCTAAGAGGGGGATGCGTCAGAGAAGAAAAGGTAGATTGATATACTTCTCCATTGGCAGAAAAAAGGGGGTGGAAATCCGGCCGAGGAGTCTAATTCTTATATCCTCAGAAAGAGAGAAAAGAAAGGGGGAGTTGCCGGTCCCGTTTATCGGCAAGAAAGGAGAGAAGTTGGAGGCTATCCCTTTTCCCGGGGGGGTAGGGGGGGAATGAGCACTTCTTTCCCTCAGAAGAAAAAAAGGAAGCTTCGGTGAGAGTAAAGAATATCCTCTTTTCTCCAAATGCGAAAAAGAGAGAAAAAACCCAATGCCAGTTCTTGGGAAGAAAAGGGGGGACGCTTGAAAAAAATTCTAACTCCAAGGAAACATCTCTCCGGGAGAAAGGAAGGCCCAGAAAGAACTCTCCTTTTCACCAGGAGACTCCTCCTGAAAGGGAAAAAAGTTTGGGGAGAAAGAAGGTCCTTTTCTCATTAATTACTATTCGCCGAGGAGATCCCCTTCTTCTGGAGGGAGACTCTATTCTTTTTCCTGAAGAAAGAGGGGGGCCGATGAACGATTCCCGAGGAAAAGGAGGGATTTCTCTGGTTCCGAGAAAAGAAATAAATAGGTCCATGTAAGGAAAGAAAATAGGGGGGGCCCCTCCCTTTTTAGCCCTTGGGGGAGAGTGTTCTTCTTCTCCTTGGAGAGTAAGGGAGATCATAGAGAGGAAAAGATTGCATCCCCCCTTTTTGAAGAAAAAAAAAGGGAGGGGGTCGTCTTCGTAGCGGAGCTGGGAAAAAAAAATGCGGTCCTGTTCCGGGGGCAAAAGAAGAGGAGAGGGTTGAAGCGCCAGAAAAGGAGGGGGGGCCGGTGGAAAAGAGCGCAAACCCCGGAAAAAAAAGGGGAAAAGGGCGGCCTTGTCGATATCACAGGAGAAGGGGGGGCCGATTGAGGAGGGGGGGGAAAAAAAAAAAAAAGGTTCTTCATCTTCTCCTTGGAAAAAAGGGGGGAGGGATCACACAACTCGTTCCTCTACGGGAAGGGAAAAGGAAAGGGGGGCGATCGGCAGTCTATCACTCCCGCCGAGGGAAAGGAAAAAAAAAGGGGGTCCAAGGGTGAGCGTCTTTTTCTCGAGCGATCTAGAGAAAAGCAAAAAAAAGGGGAGAGAGATTCCTCGTCAGGAAAAAAAAAAGGAACAAATATGAGCATTCCTTTTTAAAGGGAGAGGAAAGGGAGGCGTGATCGCCTGCCGATCAGCAGAAGAAAAAAAGAGAGATGAGGGAAAAAAAGATTTCCTCTCCACGAGAAAAAGAGGAAGGGGGGGGAAGGGGAAGTCAGATCGCACGCTCAAACCACTTCCGCAAAAAAAAAAGAAAAAAGTGTTTGCTCTCTTCATCCGGGAGAGGAAGGGAAAAAAACCGGCCTGTTCGAGAAAAAAAAAAAAAAAGATCACCAAAAAACACTTACTCCTTTTCCGAAGGGGAAGGGAAGGGGGAAGAAAGAGAGAACGAACGAACACTCTACACTTGGGAAAAGGAAAAAAAAAGTTAGCTCAAAAAGGCTTACAACTCTACGAAGAAAAGGAAAGAGAAAACGTTCTTGGCATCTATCATGAAAAAGAAGGGAAAAGAATGGGGGGAGAGAGGGCCCTTTTGAGAGGGGAAGGGGGGGAGGGGGGGAGAAAAACGACGGCGAGCCATTTCCAAAGAAGGGAAAAAAAAAAAGGGTCTAGGGGAAAAAAAAAGAAGAGGCGACTTCTGTCTCATCGAAAGGAAGAGAAAAGAAGGGAAAAAAGCAATGTTTCTTCTATGGGGGAAAAAAAAAAAGGCGGCAGGGGGGCCATTACAAATTATCTCTGGCGATGAGAGGAAAGGGAGGAGGAGTGTTTCCTAACTATACCACTTGAAGAGGAAAAAAAAAGGGGGGGGGGGGGGGTATTAAAGGAAAGTGCATTTCTAAATCTTCTAGACTCATTAACTTTCTATCAGGGAAAGGAAGGGACTAGGCTTCAAAACTCACCCGGCGCAAAGAGAGGAAAAAGGAAAGCAGGGCACTCAAATTCCTCCATAGAAGAGAAAAAAAAAAAAAAAATCGAGAGGAGAAAAGAGGCCGACTCCGTCGGCCGGGACCAAAGGAAGGCGACGAAACTGAACACGGGAAAAAAAGGGAGAGGAAACGGATAGGAAGGGACTCCACGTTTGCTCGAGACGGGGGAAAAGCAGTGTCGAGGCTCTTCGCTACGGAAAAAGAGAGAAAGCTGAAAAAGAACAAGCTCTCCGCTTGCGAGGGCGAGTAAAAAGAGGTCGGCACGCGCTACAAAAAAAAGGGATCAGGAGAAGAGCAGCATATACCAGAGAAGAAGGGGTCGATACGCTCCTGAGGGGGAGAAAACGGGGGCACATAAAGGGGGGAATAACTGTTCCCGAGAAGGACATGTTTTCCCGGTCCTCTGCAAAAAGGAAGGAAGGGAGGGGGGTTTCACCTCATCAGAGGAAGGTAAAGAGACTCACCCGGGAGAAAGAAGGAAGGTAGGCTTCCTCTTACGAGATCTACGGGGAAGGAGGGGAAGCTGTCTCCTCCATGAAGAAAAAAAGGGGGAGCGCAGATTGTGACAAAAAAAGAGGGTGCTGAATCCATCTCAAAAGAGGAAGGGGTCAGACAGAAGAAAAAAACCGTGAACACCCTATCCTCTCCGACGAAGCGGGAGAGGGGGAATTGAGGGAAAGAGGGGGACAATCCGAAAAAGGTCTCGACCCAAAAAAGCAATCCTCCTCCCCCCTTCGTAAATAGAAGAAGAAGGGCTCTCCCTAAGGAAAAAAAGGCCCGTCAAATCATTTCTTCTTTCTGAGAGGGAAGAGGGAGAGAGGGGAGAGGAAATAAGAAAAATGTGGAAAGAAGCGAAAGGAAGCGAATCCTTAATTACTTGAAGAAAATAGAGATGAGAGGGCTGTTTCTCTTAAAAAAAAAAAAGAGGAAAAGGGCTCCAAGGAAAAAAGAAAAGAAGGCTCTCACTCTAACTATCTCCAGAAAAAAAAAAAAAAAAAAGGAGGAGGAAAATATATATATCGGGGGGGGAGAAAAGAAGGGGGTTAAGTCACAAGGGGGGTCGATAACATCGTATCCTTAGTTTTCTGGGGGGGGAGGGGGAAAAGGGGGGGAGGGGAGTCATCACCTGACTTTCCTCTGAGAAAGAGGAAAAAGAAAAGCGACGGAGGAGAGCCGACATCGCCCATGCTTTGCCGGAAAGGGGAAAACCGCCTCGACCTCACGCATGTGGAGGGAAAGAAAAGGGAGGGAGGAGGCGGGAAGAAAAGCAAGATCGGTCTCCGCCGATCGAGGAAGGGAAAAGGTCTTCTGAGGGAGGGAGGGGAGGGGGAACGCGAGAAGTTGTCGCGTGTCTTCCGGAAAAGAAGGAGGGAAGGGACCACTATTAAGAAAAAAAAAGGAAGGGGAGCGCGGGGAAGAGCTCCATTTCTTCTACAGAGGGAAAAGAAGAAGAAAAGGCACTAAGAAAGGAGGGTCTTCCCGCCTTTAAAGGAGGAGAAAAGAGGGAGGTTCACCCCCTCTACGAAAAGGAAAGAAGGAAAAACAAGTATCAAAAAAAGAAAAAGAAAAAAGTATCATGCCTATCGAAGGAAAAGGAAGGGCCCCATCATACAATAAAAGAGGTATAATAAAGATTCTCTAAATTGTGAGGAACGAAGGAGAAAGGGGAGATATTTCTCTCGGGGAAAGGGGAAGGAACGCTAAAAGAAGAAAAAGGGGCGGCTACCATGCCTTCTAATCGTTTTGCGAAGGAGCTGAAAAGGGGGAAAAAGGCCTCTTCAGAGAAGAAAAAAGAGGGAGGCACCGTCTCTCTCACCTTTTAGTAAGGGAAGAAAGGGAGGGAAAGGAGGGCAAGACATTGGTAGCCTCTTTTCAGGTTGAGGGGGGGAAGGGAAAGAAGGGAAGAGGCCGGCGTCTTCTACCGTCATTTAGAAAAAAAAAAAGAGATTTGAGAGGGGGATTGAGAATTGCCTGTGCAAATAAAGAATGGAAGCAGGGAGAAAGAAAAAAGACGCGCGGCCACCATGGTGGACATTCCGGGCAGAAATAGAGGGGAGGGGGGAGTCGAGAGGGTCAGAGAAAGTTCGCATTCAGACAGCCCCGGGAAAAAAGGGAAAAGGGCTGGTTCGCTTTAGGAAAAAAGGGGAAATCTACTCCCAGGTGAAGGGAGGAAGCTATCTCTTTTCAAGGGGGGAAGCGGGGGGCGCTTCGCCGAAAAGGAAGCCCCATTGCTTTTCTTGAAGGAAGAAAGGGGAAAATGGAAAAGAACTGGATGGGGGTGGGGGAGGGGTGGGTCGGGGGGGGGAGAGAAAAAGCTCAGGGCTCACTTTCTAGATAGGAAGGGGGGAGGGACTTCGTTTATCCATAGAAAGGGGGAGGAGAGGGGGTAAACATTAGAAGGATCCGCAGCGCCTATTAAAGGGATGGAGGGAAAAGGCTCTAAGGTGGCAGCGGAGACTCTAACTTAGTAGGGAAAAAAAAAGGAGGGGGGGGGGGGGAATGGAGGGGGGGAGAACGTTTCCTCTTATAATATGTGGTGAAGAAGAGCATAAAAAGGGGAAAGAAAATGCACTCACAATTTATCGGGGAAAAAGTGGGGGAGGGGAAATCCTTCCACTTCTTCCTTGAGGTGGAGGGGAGGGGTGTAATCTCCCTCAAAAAGGAAGGGGGATGGGGAAAGAAACACCTTTCCTGGTGAGGGGAGAAGGAGGGGCCTTTTCTATATCCGAAAAGGGGGGGGGGGGGGGGTCGGGGTCCTATAGAGAGGATTCTCTTCTCCGTTGCCTCGGCAAGAGAGGGGGGGGGGAAAGGAAAGAGACATTTGTCCCCTTTCCTCTCCTTTGAAAAGAAGGGAGAAAAGAAAAGATGAAGCGATCACTCTCCCGATGTAGGGGAAGGGAAAAAGGAATACCGTCCGTCGTGACTTCATGGGGGGGGGGAGGGAGGGGAAGGAGCGTAAAAAAGAGAGTCGATCTCTCGGCGCACAAGCAGAGAAAAAAAAGGAAGAAAAAAAGGGAACGGATTTACAGTTCCTTGGGGAGAGGACCAAAGGGATCGCCTGCAGAGAGAGAGGTACTCCTTCACTCAATCCGGAAAAGGAAAGGGGGGTAATACAGGAAATAAAAATGTTCCTCTTTTCAATTATATCAGATCGAGAAGAGAAAAAAGAGGGATATCTCCAATTCCTCCAGTGGGAGAAAGAGGGTTAGACCCGCTCGACAGAAAAGGAAAGAAAGGGGGAGGGAAGGGCGCTTCAACCCTATCCACAGATGGGAAGAAAAAAGAAAGGAAGGGGAGTCAGGAGAAGTCCTACTACACTCTAAATTGGGGGGAGGGGAAAAAAGGGGGGATCGCTCTTACACATCAATTCTAAGAGAGACACGAAGGACTGCAATCTCATCATGAAAAGGAGAAGGGCATAGAAGGACGGACGTTTCGTAT
>Ga0179591_1361694_pt1 | contig 11791 bp, 8 predicted proteins | sample CZOMad2_1_08_16f_FD_182891 | JGI IMG/M metagenome (GOLD analysis project Ga0179591, IMG submission 182891) | Vadose zone soil fungal communities from Angelo Coast Range Reserve, California, USA - CZOMad2_1_08_16fungal (PacBio error correction) | ecosystem: Environmental > Terrestrial > Soil >...
TACTTCTCGTACTGAATACACCCGCTTTTGTTCCTGAGTGTACTGATGCACCTCGGGCAGACGATCCTTGTCTAGGTGCTGTGAGAGTTAGCTCGGGTGGTAAAAAAAACGCGAAGCTAGTACGAGAGTGGGCTTTTGCCGGAACACCGATCTTAAAGACGACGTTCACTCTGGAATAGAAACTACTCGGTGAGCCTAGAATCTAACTCAAGGGGGTGTGGGGGGGAGGGGGGGGAAACAGGAAGAACGTGCTTGTCTACCACATTTCAGCATGAGTGACAAGCGAAGAGACAGTAACAAATCAAAAAAGGCTAGGAGGGCAAAATTTCATTGAGACAGAAGGAGAACGATGGGAAGGGTTTGAAAAATTTGTTTTCAGGGACAATCACCCAGAAAAGTAAAGAAAAAGCCCAGGTAGAGAGCAAACAAGCATGCCTTCATCTCTAGCAAGGAACGCGACAGATGGAAAAGGAATCCTGTTCAATTAAGACTTACGGCGGAAACGGGAGGGGGAGGCGGGAAGAAAGGACTCGTCTCATCCTCATATAACTTGGAGAATGAAGGAGGCGAGGGACATGGGACCTTTCTCAAACGACCGCCGGCATGAAGACGTGATCGAGTCCCTATACGAGTGGGGGGGGAAACGTCAAGGGAGATGTGCGTAGCAGGAGGTTTCAATGGGTGAACTGGGGGGGGACCCATGAGAGGGTCAAAAGGGCCCAGGGGTAAAAAAAACGGAGAAGCAATCCCGCCCTGTGAACGGAGGGGGGTGAAGATAAAAGGAGGAGGTGACCACAGTAAATGGCCTCACACAATATCATCGGAAAAAAACGCAGAGGCGGTTATGGGGGTAACACTTTTCTATAGGACCCTAGGAAAGAGAGGGGCGGTAAGCGAAAAAAAGGCTCATCAAACCAAATAACTTTACGGCGTACGGGTCGGGGCGGAAAACGGTGTTCCCGGTGAGGGGGAGTGCTTCACATCCAGAAAGGGCAGAAAGGAGGGGGTCAAGGATTTCGACGAGAGAGGCTTTCATTAAGGGTTCAAGGTAGTTCGTGCTAGCGGCAAAACTCTCGAACACGGGAAAAGGGCGGGGGGAAGGTCAGATCTACCAACAACAACGTGATAGGAAAAGAGGGAGAGGACCGTCGAGCCGACCAAAAAACCCCCGGGTGAAAAAAAACGAGAAAAGAAAATAGGGAAAAGGGAGGGGAAGCGGTAAGCCCTTGGGAAAGTCTGTGACAGAGCTGGATGGACTAAGGTGGCGCCGAGAAAAAAGAAAACGACCTCACCTTACTAACGAAGAAGAAAGGAAACACGTAACCGGTCACCTGGTGGGTCCGGAGAGAAATGGGGAATAGAGAGGAAGACAGAAGCTCGAGGGGGGAAGGATGCTTCCGTCACGAACTTCGTGTAGTGGAACAGCACAAGCGCTCGGGATCTCGTCTAGGAAATAGGGGGGTTCTAAAAAAATAGTTTGTTCACACTTCAAATACGTATTTAAAAGGGCAAGGCGGCCGGGAGGGATGAGGGGCAGTGGAAAAGAGCTTGTAGCGGGACAAGCGACACCTATTGAACATCATCATAGCCCCAGGTGAAAGTCTGAACCAACAGCGGAAGACGTAGCACTATTCAAGTCATGCGAGGTGCACGGTAGCATTTATTCAAAAATAAACGTTCAGCTCGGGGGGGAAGGAGGGCGGGGTAAGACTGAGCCGCGTAACTGTATGCCCCCGAGGGGGACGGGTGGAGGAACCTCGAGGTATTCGGACCGGAAACATGGAGGGAAGGGAAATGAGCGCGTCGAGAGGGATGAACTTTCGGATGGAGGGGGGCGCTCCTGACGACTTGGGCGGGAGATGGGGGGGTGATGGGTCTAACAAATCACCCCCTTCATCTTTGATGAAGGAACAAAAGGGCACTTGAGACTGGGTGTTGAAAGTCTTTCTGTCTTGGCGATAAAAAAAAAGGGGCCACTTCACGATTGATGAGGGAAAGAAAAATACACGTTTTGCCTGTTCGAAGGTTGACGTCAAATTTCCGGGGATAAAAGGAAGTAACGTCTACTTGGGGGACAACGTTCTTGTCCGGCACCCAAAACGCGTACGGCGATGTAAAGGAAAACTAGCAAAGAAAAGAAAACACAAAAGAGCCGTGACTGACTTATGGGGGCACACGGACTTGCAGGAGGTATTGAGACAGTTTTTGCACCGGGGCAGGAGGGGGGAAATTGTCGCGCTAATCGGTCCTTCTTGAAGAAATTGGCCGCGCTACCGACCCAGGTGGAAATAAAGCGTCGCTCCTTCATTCAAACAAGCCGGGAGAGGGCAGGGCAGCGACGAACGTGGAAAATACCATTATCCGCCTTAATCGGAAGAATAATCCTCTCCCGAGTGAAAAATGGGGGGACTTGCTAGGGGTTATCAAATCGGAACTCTCCGGGCCGTACACAGAGGAGGTCTGGGCTTGTGCAGAACAATGGAGCTCCGGACGGGGCGCCTAAGCGGTTATACCGTGAGACATCAAAGAAAAGGACGCGAGAAAAGCATGACTGCCTTTTAACCCTGATCACGGGCAAGGGGGGAAGGAACCAGCAAGGAGAACTAATCGTCGACGGTTAGCGTTCTATACATAGGGACATTTACATCGACAGGGAGAAAAGAGAAAAACAAAAGCAAAGAAGAAAACTACAGTATCATCTCGAGAAGACACAAATCTTTGCTTAGTAGAGTATTAGACTCGCGGGGGGCGGCTCAGAAGAGAGAATAAAGTCCTAGGGCACGCTACCCATGCACGGTAAGGGAGAAAATTGGTACTCCGAGGCAATCGTCCATCCTCATCACAGGCCCCTGCTCGAACGAGACTCAACAAAAAAAAGGGGGGAAGGGGGGGGAAATACCCTTCGTAGGGGACTAAAGGTTACGCCGTAGGAGAGGGAGGGCGCGAACAGCACGGTTTTGAGCCGATGGGGCGCAACAGAAGAAGGGCCGAGGGCTTCGGGGCAGGCGAGAGAAAGGAGAGGGCCGCAAACGCTCATAGATAGGGTTCTGTCGGGGGAAAAACCGGGAGGGTACGGTCGATGTAAAACTTTCTGCCGGGTTAAGGGGGAGAAATTCTAGAAAGAATGTGGAAGACTTAGAATTCCTGGGGTGGAAATACCGTCTCAGTCAGACAGTGAGGGCTCGAATGCGGAGCACGAGTAGGCTTTTTCCGAGTGGGACCTCACCGCTGTCGGCCGAAAGTGAAGGGCGAACTCCAGAGCCGGGACTTATCCAAACACTGCAGTCAAGAAAGAACGACCAAGATGGTAGAGTGACTCGCACGGTGAAAAAAACTCAGTCACGATTGAAGCGCGATAGGGAATTCAAGGGGTCCAAAGGAAGGAAGGGGAGGGGGTAAACACTTTCATACGGAAGCTGGGGCCCGCCGAAGGCGTTTTGCGAACTCCCAAAAACTATGGGAAAATAAAGGACCAAAAAAAAGCCGGCCAAGAGTGGTCTTCTCGAAAGCAATTCTGCCAGAAGGACCGGGAGAAAAAAGAACAAAACGACAAAAGAAAAAAGACAGGTGCGTAACTAAGTCTGAAGAAAGTCCGTAGGCGCAACGGCGAATCTTAGCAGATCCTTTCGATGGGGCGGGGGGAAAGACCGGTGGGAAAGGGGAGAGGCCACTCCTTGGAATGTTCGAGGTTCCGAAACGCGGGGAGGGAGGTGGGACAGAAGTCTAAAAACCTTACGGAAAAAAAAGCAATTGGGGCTTCAAAAAATCAACGTGAAAAAAGGGTGGATCAGATCAACGATGCATTCAATTCCGTCATGAGCATAGCGAAGTCACGAAGGCAACGAGGCCCCAATTTCTGAAAAACGCTAGGGAAATCACGATGTGGAAAAAAGGGAGGGGGGAAAGGGGGGGTTTAAAAGCACAAGCAAACTAAAGAAAACGCCGAGCACACCTAAAGAGAAAGGGAAGGGGGAAAAACTTCATACTCGTCAAGTTCTACGGAAAGAAAAAGGGGATATCTCAGGGTAAACGAAAAAGGATATCTTACTAGTAGTACGGCAAACGAGGCGAAAGTACGAAGATTCTTCGAGCAGGAACTTCGGAGAGGTGCCTAAAAAAGGTAAGCGCCGTGAGTAGCGTTGGATCGTTCCCGGATCCAGTTTAAGGGACTTCAAAAGGGGCGCGGGGAGGAACGCGACGGCATGGTCAAGTGGGGAGCCCAGTATTGCGTCAACCATGAAAAAGGGAATAAAGGAAGCCAAAAAAGGGAAAAAAGGTCAGCGGGTGGCAAACAAAAACCTGCAGAACAAAAAGTCAGGAGTCCTTCGGGGCGGTACCGATCGGGTCACGAAAACGGTCAAAAAACAGGAAGCTAGCCTTGCGTTCATACGGGCAGCAATGCTCAATCCCAAGGAGAACCAAGGAAAAAGGGAGGGGAGGTCAGGGAGTACGGTGGTGCCCGTAGGTGCGTCGGGAGAGGCTCTCGACTTAACGACTTCGGAAAGCTTAGTGGAGTACGGGCGTGAAGAAAAAGGGGAGGTGCAGGGTCCTCGACTCCTGCGTCTACGTACTTAATATCTAGGAAAAAAAAGGAAGGATGATTAAAAAAGGGAAAGACGGAACCGGACCGTTGCGCAGAAGCTTCGGAAGAAAGCAAAAAGTCTACCAAAGCTGTAGAAGAACTTCGGTGTAACTCCTGCTTTACGAAAGTCAGCCAAAGTCGGCTAAACAAAAAACCGGGGAAAAGGGAAGACAGAAACCAAAGGAATACCAAACTGGCTCCTTGGGCAGGGAATTGGTGGTGCTCGGAAAAAGGAAAAAGTCCAGGCGAAAAAAGAACGTCTTCTCTGCGTCTGGCAAGGAGTACGATCCTGTAAACGGCCAGAGCGGGGGAAGACGGAATGAGTGGGAGACATGTAAGGGTGGGAAAGGAATAGTAGCAAGGCCTAAACGCTTTGGACATTAGGGATTCGGGCTTTTATCGTGGGACTGGGAAGGGGGGGGAAAAACTAAGGGAAAGCGGTTGATGCAGCGCTACGGGACCAAAAAAAAAAAGGCGTCCAAGAGAAAGAATAGGGGGAGAAGAAGGAGCGGGGTGGAAGTCAAAGGGAAAGCACCTCAACGACGCCGACCGTTCAGTAAATCTTTTCCTGCTACGCGGAGGGATGCCGGAAAGCGCTGGTGTTGAGGTAGGAAAAGAAGGGAGTCCCTTGCTCAATCTGGGTCGGTCGACCGGAAGTATGAAGAGAGAGACTTAATGACGCTGAAGGAGAATGCGAGTACGTTTTCTTTAGCTGGGGGATGGGAAGAAAAAAAAGCGTTCTCTAACATAGGAGGACGGACAGGAAGCAACGGCACAAAATGGGCAGAACGCAGGAAAGGAAGAAAGTTGCTCAGGACGGAAATGGCAGGGCGTTTGGATATCCCCCTGAAAGTGGATGGGGGTTACGAAAACGCGTAAAAAAAATAGTCTTGGGGGAATTCGCTTACCAACTGTTAACGTAGGTCTCCAGTTGGCGGAAAAACAAATAGATGAAGCGAGGGGCCGCGGATGGGGCCCCAACATACGAAGAACAACCAAAAAAGCGGCTTGAATTTTCATAACCTCGGCTCACTCACAGAGTGTGACGGAGGAGCAACTGAACAGGATGAGGGGGCCCGTGGAAGGAGGTGAATTTTCAAAGGAGCGACCTCGTTCCGGGAGGGCGTTTTCCTCTGGGTCATACCTCCTTTCAGGGGAAGGAGGGACTCAGGGTTGAGAGAGGAGGAACCAAAAACTCAAATAGGAGGGAACACCAACCGGGGTTGGTTAAAGCCACAGTATCCGCCTACCCTTAATAAAAAGGAAGAAAAGAAAGCGTACATCCAGGATAGTGTTATAAAAATGAAGTTTCAACTCTTGTCGGAATACTAAACCTAAAGGACTTGAATCGGTTCGTCTAGAATACCGTCGACAGGAAAAGTTAGGCGCCGCTTTTGCAGAATACATCGGTGCTGGTGAGTAACACAGCGGACAGCGACGCGGATGATTCTACGCGCACGGGGGGCCGTACAAAACCCCACGAGGGAAAAAAAAAGGGACAATGAAAAGTATCGAGAGATGTATAGGAGTACATCGAGGAGGGTCCTACCAGAAAAAGCGTCATGACTCCGAAGACCTACATTACCTCAGGAGGGGAAAATCCGAAAGGACCCACAAAAGTGGACGGAGAAAAATAGCAGATTGCGTTGGCTGAGGAAGACGAGATAAGGCTTCCTCTCACCTATGACGGATAACGAGTTGGCACGCGAAAAAGGGACTGTTTCGTTCGCCATCAGAGAAGGAAAAAGAGAGAACCAAAAGAAGTGCAACTAGAACGGGATCGAGAGAAAAAAAACGGGAGGAAGATGCGGTCGAGGCACGCGGGATGTCCTTAGAGAAATGGAACGGAACAAGGGAGGGGGGGGCCTCTTCTCAGGGCCTTTCATATGGGAGGAGGGGCAGACTATCGTCAGGGAGGGGAGGGACAAACCGCCTTCCTTTCTACAAGCTGGAGGGCTCGTAGGTCACTACATGGGGTTGAGGAAGTAGAGGGAGAATCTCTTAAAAAAAAAGAACTATTTGAGACAAGGGGTAAATCGATTTGTCGAAGGATACATCGAGTACGAGAGGCTGGGTTTAGAGGGGAACAAAGGCATGTCACAGTGCGGAATATTGGATCCGTATTCTTTTCCTAAGGGGGGGAACCGAAAAAAAGGCAGAAGTAAAGGAGGAAGAAGGCAGTACCTTTAACGGATATAAAACTACCCTTGCATCAACCGCGTCGTAAGGAGAGGAGCTAAACTCATTAACGAGTAGAACACTGGAAAACTTCGGCTCGTATTTCAAGGAACTCTTGAAGAAGAAAAAAAAATGGGGGAGAGTGCTTCCCAAAAATTCCGGGGAGGTGAAGATATCCCTTTCCCTTGGAGGGGGGAAAAAAGAAGACGTGAAAATATGGTCGCAAAGGGGCCTGGCGGAAGCCAAGGAAAGAGTCTCGAAAAAAAATTACCCTACCTCCGTAATAAAAACGTCGAAGAAGACTTCAAGTCCGAGCCGGTCACCTAGGAAAGCAATAAAAAAGGAGGGATTGTGTATGATGAGATCTGTTGAGACTCGCGAAGGGGAGAATAACGGAAACGCGATAAAAGGGAAGTTCATAATAAGAAATCGGACGAAACCGGGAGCGGCATCAGGGTGAACAAAAAAACCAGAACGTGAAGGTGTATCAGAATAAAAATCGTCATCTGTCCTTCATCGAAGCCAGGGAAAGGGGGGGGGGGACTTCTAAGAAAAAAAAACTTCGTCAGACAGGGGGGGGGGGAAGGGACGGAACGCAAAAGGAAAGTTCGTTCTAACAATTTTTTTACAGAAAACGCAGGAACGTCAGAACACGGCCTTAGACAGGAGCGCACCAAAGCCAAGGGGAAAAGAGATCTTCAACTGCGCAAAAAAAGGACAAGTTGATTAAATGAAGAAAGAATCTTATGGAATCGAGGGATTCAGGACCTTTCCGTAGATAACAATGACAGGAGTAACAGGATTACGAGCTTAACTTCTTCTAAAAATGGTAACGAAAAAGGGGGGAAAAAAAAAAAAACCCTAAACGTTAGGGGGGAACTAAAATTGTTGAGACGTCAGTGGAGAGGGTTATTACTACTCTTACCTTCAATCAGAGGCGGGAAGGCTCCATTTAAAAAAACTGAAAACACGCCCTCCCTGTCCCGAGTCAGACAAAAAAAACCACAAAAAAAAAAAAAAAAACCAAAAAAAAAGCAACAAACCACCAAAACCCCCGAAGAAGTTGAAATGAGGTACAAGTACCGGCAGAAAAAAGATCTCAGAAGTCTATCACGGGGGAAAAGAAAAAGGGGGAGGAAAAGAGAATCGAAAAAACTGCGCAGAGAGAAAAGACATAGGGAAAAAAAAAAGGTGTGGGGGGGAACCAGGCCACGGAAAGGGTCCGTAAAGGGTCTGTCTCTTGGGACCCGGACGGGTAGGAGCCGCTCTAGGACTTCGGACATTTCATTTCAACGCGCTCCGAGGGGAGAAGGAGGGGGGTCAGACGTTAATCGGTGCTCGCCTCTGGCGCAAGGAAGAAAAGATTGAAAGAAGAAACAACAAACGGAGGGGAAAGATAGATTAACGTCGTCGCCGCGAGCAAGCGCGGAGAAAAAAGGAAAAAAAGAACGACCCCGAGTATTGAAAATCCTATAGGGGAGGGAGGGGGAAGACGTCAAAATGATAACGGCGAACCGGGGGAAAGATATAAACTCCCCTCGGGCGGAACCAACGGACTCCCAAGCGCAGAAACGTTCTGCATTTAGAATGGGTCTTTATCCCCTTGAGACATCCTCGAGACAGCAGAACGAAAGGGGAAAAATTCCGGCTTCGGAACAGGGGAGAGTTGATCCGGGTTAAAAGGGAAAAGCGAAGGAGCTTCCTTCAGAGAGATGGTTCTGCAGTTGTTGGACAAGGAAAAATATAACCCAGTTGTACAGTGGCGTCATGCGCTGGAAAGGGGAGGGGGGGGTTATCGGGAAAAAAAGAAAAACCTTTAAAAGGAGGGGGACCTATTGCATCATCAGCGCGACAAGAGACCAATGGACTGGGGGACAATCAGAGGGAACTCGGAGCAGTCTTAGATTCCCGCTGCTTAGGGTCTCCAGGAAAAGAGGCGAGGAAGAGTGGGGTCAGTGATTACGGAATTAAAAAATCTCCGGTAAGCGCCACGTCCGAATTAACGCGTTTGTAAACGACGAGATTTCGTCCGGGGAGACATCGGAGGGAGAAGGGAGCTCTGAGAATCAATAACGCGCTGGGGGGGGGGGGGAGATTTCAAAGAAGGGGGAAGGGGGTAGGGAAGTACTGATGTAGGGGTCTACCACTTAGAAACGCCAGGGACCATCGTGAGGACACATATGCCCTTTTCAGGAAACGCAGGGAGGGTGTAAAAGTTCTTCGGAGGGAAGGGGAAAGAAGATTTAACAATTGCTTGGGATCAGGAGGAAACCGCACGTTCGGAATGTTTGACATCAACCGGGAGAGAGGTCTTGGGAGTCCTATAAAATGACTTCTACTTCTACAGGATACAGAGGGACGGGCCAAACCATGAGTAAGATCAGGAGAACGCACAACAGAGAAACATAATAAAGAAAAGCAAATCTAAATTAAGATGGCGAAAAAAAAAAGACGAACAAATCCAGGGTCAGTAATCTAGGGTAGTCGCTAACCGAAGGGGGAAATCGGGGAGGGTCGCGCTAAAACGAGGGTGGGCGGCATCCAATTTGAGAGCCGGGGAAAATCCGAGGCCCCATCCTAATACGGGGAAGGGGGGGGAGAACAGGGAAAAAACACGCTTCATCTCAGGGGCATCATAACTTGGGGGAAAAACGCACCCGGATCCCCTTCATATCCCCCAAAGCCGAAGAGTAAAGAGAACGAGAAGGGGGGGGTGAACGCGTGGTCACCAACAATTAGACTCGCCGTTACTACGCCTTAGGGAACAGGAGGGGGATCATGAAAAAAAGGAAAAACATGCGCCGGAGAGGAAGGGAGGTGAAACGAGGGGCCGTGAGGTACCAAAAAACGGAGGGAACAGACTACTCAGCCTAATGGAAAATCACTGTGAAGTCCACCCTAGTCAACCGGGAAGAGGACTGCCCCAAAAAACAGGAGACATCGTCTCAAGGGAAAGAGGGTCGATATCATTCCATTCCGAACGGGGAAAAGAAAAAAAGGAAAAAAAAAAAACATGAGGAATATAAACCGAATCCGTTCGTCAAAAGAGAGCCGACCCTCGGGACGGTAGAGAGGGAGGCAGCGAGGGTGCGGAATAAAATCGCGAAGGCTGGTCCAGACTAAAACTCTTCAGACGGTAGTTTGCAGCAAAGTGCGTCAGACCCACCTCGTCTGTTCCTATCAAAAAAGAGAAGAAAAGGGAAAAGTCCGACTAAAAAGAAGGAGGAATTTAAGGGGGAGAAAGAACGAGAAAGCACAAACGGGGAAGGAAAGGAAGAAAGAGCCCTTTCTATCATTGGGTTTTTTTGGGGGGGGAGGGGACTTCATGGAAATCGGTTCTTAGAATAAAGCAGGAAAGAAAAAGAGGAAAGGTTTGAACCACTATCCGTGTCACTGGGGAGTCGGTAGCAACGATATCGAGAATTCTAAAAAATCTAATGAAAGAGCAAGAGACCTTAAAACCGCGGCACTGGGCGGTCGCTAAGAGGGGTCAACGAACCGGGATGGGCTGGCTGGGACCAAGCGTCCTGAAGTTTTTCTCCCTGTAAAGGGAGAGATATAGAAATAACTAGGGGGGAAAGGGGTTGCAAGGAGCTGCAAGGGGACGTGCACATTCACAGGGGGGGGAGGGGGAGGGGAAGATGCGTATCCAGGTATTGGTTCCGCCTGTTGGTGAATAAGACAGATGGCCGGAGGAAAAAAAAGGAACCTAAATGAGAAGTAAAGGATAACAACCGGGTGCGTATACCGAAGAGGCGGAAGGAGGGGTCTACGATTAGTGAAAATAAAATAGTAAGAAACAGCCGTTCCCGATGTAATCGCCTCGTAGTAAGGGCGAATGGCTATGAAGGGGCGGTACAAACCCTGTGGGAGAATCGCCTGCCAGGAAAGGCGGGGGGTGAGAAAGAGAGACATCCCAGGGTCTTAAGGCAAGGAAGCGTCGTTCCGATCTCTTCCAATGGCTTAAGCAAAGGAAACGGGAGGACAGCTAGAAGGGACAAGAAATATTTAAGAAAGTAAAAAGTGGTCTCCAAAAGCGCTTCGGCATGAAGAAGTTGGACGCCTTAATCAAGGCAGTAATGAGGGGGGACTGATCTCTCGTCAAGTGGTTGGGGGAGTCCCAACTAGATAGGGGCTAGGTAAGGAAAAGAGGGAGAAAGAAGTGAAATTCTAACAGGTACTAAACACGGCAAGACCGGCGGACTAAAGACCTGGGCGTGAAGGGGGGGTGGTCATCTCCAACTCAGCCATCTGCCGCCGATAAGGAACTTACTACAAAGGGAAAAAACGACTGCTTCTAGCAAAGGGTGGTCTCTAAGCAACGATGGTCAGGGCGTTCAGCTCAGTTTCTACCATCACCCGCAAAGAAAAGGACTGGAAAACAAGCACAAGGTCAAAAGAGTATATTAAAAAAAAACAAAGTCGAACCGAAAAGATGCGTCAAGGCGGAAGACGAGGTATTGGACCTCAACCCGGAGTGACTTCGGACGCGGGGATACGGCATACATGAGAGGGAGAAGAGTACGAGCAAGAAACGAACTGATCTGGGGGAAAAAGAATCGAACCGTTCTCGCTCCTTATAACTACAACTTGTTAAACGATAAAAAAGTTTGATACCAAGTTGACGCTGGTATCAGAGGAAACGGATGGGAAAGGTGTTGGAAACAGAGGAGTCGAAAAGACCATGGAAGAGATAGAAGAATAAAGCCCTTTGAAAAACGTCAAGCAAAAGTCTCACATAGGACAAAAAGTAAGGATCACACAATCGAGAAGGAAGAATACCCGCGGAAAGGGGCTGGCTACGTGGCGAGAAGAGGAAACGCAAAAGGTCGCGGGGAGAAAAAGAAGCTTACCAGTGATACAACAAATATAAATGCAAGTGCGTAAGGGCTAAAGGTTTGTTCAAGGGTAAGTTCTTCTTCTCTCGACGGAAAGAATGAGGGGAAAGAAGAGTTAAAGAAGTAATCATGAAGGGGAACGGGGAAAGGGGGTCAAACTTCCGGCGAGGGCGCAACGCGGAGAAGGACTTGA
>Ga0179591_1259517_pt1 | contig 11789 bp, 12 predicted proteins | sample CZOMad2_1_08_16f_FD_182891 | JGI IMG/M metagenome (GOLD analysis project Ga0179591, IMG submission 182891) | Vadose zone soil fungal communities from Angelo Coast Range Reserve, California, USA - CZOMad2_1_08_16fungal (PacBio error correction) | ecosystem: Environmental > Terrestrial > Soil >...
TTTCGTCCAGAAGAGGGTGAAAGAGGTGTCAGACGAATAACAGGAAGGAGAAGGGGGGAAAAATAGACACGTGGTCAGCTAAGACGACGTAAGAAAAACCAGTACACACTGCGTAAGTGACGGGGTCACCTCGCAAAATGAAACCGTCGCTTATCAAACACATCAACCCGAAAAACGTAAGGGCGGTCGATCAATCATGCTTTGCTGGTAGCAACAGGACGAAATCAAAGTTCAACTTTACGAAAAAAGCCACGGGCTGACGCCGTGTAAAGAATTAAAAAAAAGGCCTCCTATAGGCCCATGAACAAGGTGCGCTTCCACAGTTGGGCAACTGCACACGCAGGGGTGATCAAATCATGGGTGTCATCCAAATCCTGCGCGGGCACGATGGTAGGAAAAACCGACAAGGTGGGGGGGGGGGGCTAAAAAAGAAGAAGCAATACGGTTGAACCTTTAAGACCCACGGAGAGTTATCTTGTCTTCAAGAACCATGGAGGACCGCCCACCAAACAAAAAAAAAAAAAAAAAAAAAAAAAAACAAAAAAAACCCAAAGTCGGTAAGATCATCCCACGGCTCATGGGGAGCTTCCGACGGACAAAAAATTTGCCTTTAAAGCATTCGTCAAAAGGGACTTATTGGGGGGGCTGACGGAGGCCGACAGGGGAAAAAGCGAAACAATACTGTTGTAGAGGGGGAACTTGCCCGCAGACTGGCGCAGCGGCGTCTGCGCGAAGTTGTTGCTCGAAACGGCGCGCCGAAAACAAGCAAGAAGGAGGGAGCTAAAGTGGGTAACACAAGAAGGGAGACTTTACAGATCAGACGGGTGAGGGACTCTCAAAACGAACGTCCTCACCCAATTGTTAAAAAGAAAACATGGTGGGATTGCGGGTGAGCGGGGAGGGGGTTGGGGGGATGACACACCCTACTGGTTAAAGCAAGACAAAAGGACCCTTTCGCAGAGAAACGGCGTAAACTTCATTAAAAACAGTGGCGGTTCCGGACGGCACCGGCAAAGAAGGGGGGGGACCAGAAGAATTAATCATTCAAACAACAGGTGCTGCTCTAACTCTAAACGAGAACGAGAGGACAGTGCACCCAGGAAGAGGGAAAACACCTTTGTCATGGCCACAGAGGGGATTTGGGGGAAGTCCTTACCGTCTCAAAAAGGGTCCGTTTTGTGTTGGGTTAACGTCAGTGTTCAACAGGCCGCTCAAAAGAAACCTCAACGGAAAGCGCAATTCACGCGTACTAATGCGGAACCGGAAAACAGGGTTGAAGACTTACAATTTGTCACATTCTCCCTGTGTGGCAATGCCCGGCACTCGCAGTTTTACCACCAGGGTAGTAAAAAAGAACCGGACGGCTCGGCTCAACCAGACTTTGGGATGTGCGGAATGGAGCAGCGTTAAGGAAAAAACTGTTCGTAGCAGGAAGATAAGGCCAGCGGCTCACGGCGGCAATGGTTTATGTGAAAGGGAAAGTTTAGTATGAGAAGGTGTTCGGAGGTCAGTGGCACACAGGAAACACCGTCTATTAACGGTGGCCAAGGACTGTGCCGGGAGAGGGGAAATAAAAGAAATATAATAATGACTGCAGTCGACGCCAAGGGCATGCATGCAAACAAATCGGAATCACTAAAAGGGGGGGGGAAGGCCAAAATTCGGGAACAAATAGGTGGGGGGTATAGTAAAAAAGGAAAGGGAAGTTGTAAAGAGGTGCCCCGCGGTTGGTTCTTAACATGGGGAGAACAGCCAGAGGGTGGCCTTAAAGAAGTGGGAAAGGAACAGGCGTCAGCGGGGCAGGCGAGGACGTAACCAATGAATCCACGGAAGAATTCAAAATGTATGGTCTGTGGGGAAATGCCAAAAACGCGCGCAGGAGCCACAGGGAGAAAGGTAATATCAATTGGCCGCTCGTGAAATCAGACGGAAAAAAGAAAGGGCAAGGGTGAAAGTTAATTGAGAGACGCTTCGTCATGGCAACAAGGAGAGGGTTTGAGGACTTCCGTTTTAACCAAACACAAAAAAACCACACAAAAACAGGGGGGGTTGGTAAAGGGGGGAGAAACTGGCCAATTTAGGACGAACCCATAGACAGTAGGGGGAAAAGCAGGCTTCAGAAAACACTCAAAATTACGTCCAAGAAGAGCAAAAAAGGAGACGGTGTGTCAAAACTCTCCGGTACCCAACCTGGAGCACCCAGCGGGTGATGGAGATTGAGGCGGAGAACTCATAATTGGGAGGATGGCGATTTCACGGGGCAAAAAAAAAAATGGAAAACGCGGGGGGGGGGGCAGGAGGGATAAAAAGTGCTGGGCCATAACAGGTATTGGGGATCAACAGAGGGGGGAGCGCCATCTAACAAAAGAAGGGAAAAGGGAAATCTGGAAGAAAAAGTAACCGCAAAAAACCTGGACGTTTTTGGCAGAACTGTAGCAAAACAAACCCGTTCAAAAAAAGATTATATTACCAGTGGTGGGAAAAGCAGGGAAGAAGAAAGCTTGGGCGGGCAGGAGGCAAAAAAGAACTGATACATTGGGAAAACTTTTGGGGCTCCATGGAAACCGCACTTCCATCAAAAGGCAACAACGGAAAGAGTCAGACCAAAACAAGTCCAAAAAACTCAACGGTCACGCGAAAAAAAGTCGAGAAAAAGTTACTGGCAAAATGCTCACAGTGGGGGACGACGCGGAACATTGATTCATCAGGAGGAAGGATGGAATTCAAGAACGAAAGAATGGCGGGGGAAAAGGCCTTGCAAAAACAAGGGCACGCACCGGGAGAGCATTACCATAAACCGGGTGCGCGCAAGGCTGCCGGCCATGAAAAATGGATGAAACGAAGAACGGATGTTTCTATCCGGGCTTGAAAAAAGGTGGTGGGATGTTTGGATAATTACGAGAAAAAACTGAGTAGTGGGAAAAGGGAGAGATATTAATACACCAAAAAGAAGGGGGTTCCTTAACACGAGAAATCCAATCAAGTCAAATAAAAAGCTCAATCCGAATTTCACAAAACCAAAATCGCCTCCCACAAATTTGGTTATGCACTAGCGTGGCGTTGCCTAGATGAGGGGATGGACAGGGGAAGTTAAAAAAAATGAGGTGGACGGAGGACAACGTGTATGACGCCAATGTGAAGCAAGCGTCCATTACGATCCTTGGGAAATGACCATTTTCCTGGAACTGGGATTTAGCGGGGAAGGGGTTAGTGAAGGGGGAGGGGGGGTTACAAAATGGGGGGGCAAACGTGTGGGGGAGGGATTTAGGCATTCAGCGGACCCAGCAAAAAAAGGTGGACAACATTTTACAGGGCATAAAAGATCAAATGCACAGACAAAAAATGCTGGCGTCAAAAAAAGTCTATCACTGTGATGGTTTTGAAAGGGGGGATTTGCTAAAAAACCGGGGGCATGTTTGGGGGGGTTCTTGCAAGAGGGGGCGCAAAAAAAGAAAAGGGGAATGCCAGGTAGGTTGAAAGTTTGGACAAAACAAAGAGACCCAAAAAAAAGGGGAAGGGCCAGCACTGTGTTATAAAGCTCCCAGACCTGCGGTTGAGACTGTTTCCGTGAAATGAAAGCCAAAACAAGAAGGGAGGAGTAAAAAAACATTCAGTGAGTCCATCAACGCTGGGAGGCGTAAAAAAACAAAGAAAAAACATCCAGGGGGGGAATCGAGGCTGAACAAAAAGGACATGGCGGAAGCGGGCTGCGTATTACTTTACGGTGGGGTGGTGCAGAATAAGGGAGGGACGATGTGTTTAACTAAGGAAGGGAAAAGAGAAAAATGGGGGACAAAACGAAGGAAGGCAGCTTCACCAACTCGACGGCCATACTAAGTGTTCGGATTCAATGTCAACATTGACGGACAGAGGCCGGGTTGGGAGGGATAGTGCAAATGGGGGAACAGGCGGCAATACGGGAGGGGAGGCTGCTGGTAGACATGGACGCCTTATGTGATTTGGAATAAAAAAAACGCATCATACATTGGTACTCCGCATGGGGGGGAAAGCAAGGGGTTTGAATTTCTCCCTGAAAGATATAAGGTGATAGGGGAAGAGAAAAGTAACTAGGCCATGGGCTGGATCAAATGTGAGGGTAAAGAAAAACCTCTAACATGCTAATACAAAAATAAACCTTCAGCAATTAAAGGGGGAGAATAGCCCTGTTAGAAAGAAAGCAGGTTACGAAGGTGAAGATGGTCTCGAAAGTGGGGGGTGTAAGAGGCCGTCAGCATGGAAAAGTATTATAAGGGGTAAATTAAGAATGACAAGTAAAAACCATTACAGGTCGGTACCATTGGGCGCGCAGGGGAATTTTTTCAGCTGTCGGGTATGAGAAACAGGCAGACCCACCACATAAATTGCAAGCGCCGTGCACGGGCCTAAAGTGCAAAGATAAGTCTCGGAAGGGGAACCGCCAGACCAAGGAATGTGACTGGCACTACGGACTGCAATTGCTTAGTGGCATCCAAACAGTGAAGGTATGAAGGAGGTGAAACTTGTTCATTGCACGGGAGAGGGTTACTGGGGACGGACCCGCAGGTTCACCTTCTGAAAGAAAGGTTCAACCATGTAAGGAGGAAAAATTTGAGGAGAGGAAGAATTAGGTTCCCAGCTTCGAAAGGGGTTAGGTAAAAAAGGGTTTACTGGGAACAGGAGGAGGGTCACAGAAACCCCTCCCACCATTTTGAATTTCGTAAGGGAGGCAGAAAAACTTTGGGGAAGAGGGGCCAAGGGGGGGGGTCGAGAGTTTTGGGAAATAAACCACTTACGGGAAGATGCAGAATTGTTACGGGTTGCACCTATGCATGTGAACACACTGAAGGGGGGAAAAGTGGGAGTTGTCAAAAGCCGAATTTCGGGGCCGTGACCAGTAACGAATTATCCTTTGGGACTAAACTTGGGGCACCATTTTAGGGGATTTCCAACAAAGGATAGTCAATAAAGCAAAAGAGAAAGACTCCATCAAGCAGAAAAGGGGTCAGATCGTTCCACAATATGGGGTGACCTTAAAGGGGAGTACCAGAGTGGGGGCGTAGGGGAGTTCGAAATCGAGGTTTTAGTGGATCCACCTAGTCAAAGTAAGACGTCGGGGGGGTTTTAAGGTCGAAACTTGGGGGAGCTCATTCAAAAAAGCTCGAAGGTCCTACCGCGGAAATCGGGGCAGAACAACAAGTATTTACACACTGGTGGCGCATGAGTTCGGGAGTATCAAGTGAGGTAAAAAAACCGGACTGGAGTAATGGGCCGGGTAATCAAAAAAAGGGGCTGCGGTATAGCAACGGCCTGGGAGGACCCATCTGAAAGACGATGAAGGGGGGAGACAGAAGGAATGTTTGATGGGGGGGGGAGTAAATAACTCAGGAAAGAGGTAAACCGGGCGGACACCGGATGGAAACTGCTTGCTTTCAAAGCGAACCCATTATTTCAGGGAGATCTCGCAGCCAGAGGCAGTGAGTCAGGGTGACTCCCCATTTCATGGGAGGGGGAAAAAAAAAATGGGTTTAAAGGGCCGTAGGAGGTGACTGGGAACAAGGAACACCGTGCCGTCAAGGTAGACTCTCTCGATGCCTTACAACCAATGCGGCCACGAACGCAGGGGGCGGGGGGGGAAGTGTAATAAAAATTAATCAGTCGTCACCGACCCCACAAATCTCTGTATGAAAAAGCAAAAACCTCAGCGGAAGGTTGGGACGAGGGGGGGGGGGTAATCCCGAATGGATCTGAGGGTGAAGGTCTGAAAGAGAGTCTCACCGTGCGCCCAGAGGAGCATATCCAGAGAAGTTTTCAAGAAAGGAGAAAGTTCGTTGAAAAGGGGGAATTGGGGAGATTCAATCGTTTAATAATGGGGGGGAAACAATAAAAAAAAAAAGGATTATGGGTAAGATGGAGATTTGGAGGAACAGGACACCGTGGGGGGGGGGGGCGGTGATAACACAGTAAAAAGGGGGGTTCCTGAGGGGATAAACTCGGGGAGCGGAAAATCAATACCCGTCCAAACAGGTTGGAACGCGCAGGGCAAGGAAGGGAAAAACCCGCAGCCGGGAAAACCGCGCTTATAAAATAGACTGACCGCGAAAAAATCGGAACCACGTTTGCCTGGGAATAAAGATAGGGGACCTTGGGGAGGGACAACCGGGGGGACGATCAATGGTTATCGGGGAAACGCTGCAAAAAAAAGGCGGGCTGGAAAGCGGTTTAAAAAAATAGAGCTCCTCGTAGAAGAAGGTCAAGGGGCAGTTTGGTTCCCATGCAAGAAAGCGGGAATCTCCAACAGTTTTGAAAGGCCAAGGAGTGTGATAAAAGCAGCATCCCTTCCGGAGGATGGGTTTAATGATAGAGTCCGCCCCGGGGTCGAGGACCACAGAAGCAGACGGGGTGGCCTGCTTGATTTCACCAAAGGAGAGTTTTGTAAGTCCAAGAAACCGGCGGGGGAAATTGCGAGTTACTCACATGAGCAGGGATGGGCGATAACTATCAGACTATCACAAAAATTTGGGGACCCGAAAAACAAACAAGAAGAGTCGGAAGAAGGGAAGTTATTGTGGAGGACTTCCTCCTGGAAGCAGGACGCAAATAATGTGTGGCGGCTGTCAGGGGGGCCTCAATTAACTACGAAATTGAGGACGGATTTTGGAAGGTTCAAACCGGAGAGCCCTATCAAAAACAAACCTTGACACGACGAGACGAAAGGTGAATTAAAAGAAGGACGGGGCAGGTACAGTCAGTTTGTACAGACAAAGGTGCTAACCAGTTTTTAAAGAGATACCTTTGGCGCGGAGATTGGGTGGAATGAAATCAGCGGTTTGTGAAAATCCACGTTCCAACCAGCTCCTTGCAAAAAGGTAGTCAATGAAGAACTGCCATTTTCTTTTAAGGGTACATATGAAAACGGGTGGGGAAAAGATCTGAATAGACCACGCAAGGAAAAAACTTAATGGAGAGAGAGACTCGATCCGGCTCTAATCCCTATCATTTACAACCAGATACCTTTTGGCAGAGGAAAAAAGTGTGGACGCACCTCATTTCCGTCAAGAGAAAAATGGGGGGGTGGGGGGGGGGGGGAACGGAGTGTTGACAGATCTGTTTCAACCTGCTATCCCAACTGGGCGCTGTAAGCGAGGGACGCCCGGGGGGACGACGGACGAATGAACGGAAAACGCCAAAAAAGGGGGGGCCGAAGGAAAGGCACCCTTGCAGTTGCCCAATGCAGTCCAGCAGTCACCTGGGCCGTGAGGAAGCCCCAACTGACAGGCCTAAAAATGAACTTTGGGTCGTCCGGAAGAAGGGCCTTAGGGGAAAAAGGGATCTTTTCGGAGTAAAGAATGACTGATAAACGTACAGACAGGAGTGGACGTCGGGCAAATTTATTGGAAGCTTTAGGGGGGTGGGAGCAGGGGGGTTAACGGCAAAAAAAACGTCAGCGCGTAAAACGGGGGACGATTGCCAGCAGCGGGAAGGGACTCGCAAGAAACGGATCATACAGAGACAGGAAGAAGTAACTTCAGGGAAACCCACGGAGAATTAGCACTAAGGGCAAAACTGCTTTATGGAAAGCCAGAATTTTCTCGGTGTCAGCCGAAAGGGAAAGGTTGTGGAGAGACCTAACGAGGGGGGGGGGCCCAGCCTCACGGTACGGGGAGACATATGTTCCCTTTGCAGGAGTGGGGGGGAAGGGGCTCTGACAGGATCACAATAAGGTCAACATCGTGCAGGTCTTCTCCAGTCAACAAATGGGGGACCGGAGCAATGCTTGGGGTAGGAAAATTCCCCAGGGGGTCTGGGTTCTGGACTCACGGACGACGCAACCTAAAGAGACGAAGGATAACCCAAAATTGAATAACGTATGGCCCCGGTGCACACTCTCTTTTAAACCCGCCCTCACCTGCAGGGCAAAGGTTGACGGGGGGAAGGGACGACTATTAAACGAAAAGGAGTAAAAACTCTGGAGGGGGGGGAGGAGTCCTTGGACAGAGTGGTTCATTTTGGGGAGGCCCAATACGAAAAAGAAAAACAAGACCCGACCGGAAAACTGCCGGCAAGCAAAAAAAACACTGACAATGAAGGATACCGCATCACGGTCCGACTGAGCCATTTCAGAAGATCCGGAACACGGGGAAGCAGAAAACAGATTGAGTATACTGGATTGCATTGGGAAAAATCCATGGGGGGGGTGGCGATGCTATTCACTGTGCAACAGGACCACAGGAAGGTGCGGGCCTATATCAAAAGTGCATGAAAGGCCATGGGAGGGATTCCGAGTGGGGGCAACAAAGCGGCACCTCGGTGGTCACTTGGAGTAAAAATCGTGAACATGCCTGAAAAAAAAAACTGAAATTTTGGGGGAGCTGTAAGAAAAGAGAAAAAAAGAAGACAAAATTATAATTCAACCAGGTTACGGAAGGGATCGCCGATGGAGGGAATTCTTTTACATGCATCTACTTCAAATTGGACGAGAGTGCGTTGTGGGATGGACAAGATTCCCAACCATTCTTAAGTTTGAAAGAATCAAACAAAGGAAATAATTCGGACAAACAGACGCAATTCACACAAAAATACACATCCATGGCAGCCGAAACCAGGGTTCACTAAGGTCTAAAATTGTACTACGATGACCAGTTGAGTCTCAAAGGCTCCCGGAAACAATTCACTGTAGAAACAAAGTCAAACAAAAGGAAGATTCAATCAACCGAAGTCATGAAAACCATCACCAACCCCTTCTGGGGCGAGCACTTGAACGGGTTGTTAATCATGCAGGATGCTGACAACGCCGAAAGGTGGAAATGGGGTATCCTTACCGGCCAGACAATATTGCTTTGTATAAGAGAGAGCCAAACACAACGGGGGGAGGAGAAATCTCAGAGGGGGAGAAATCCAAAAAATAGGTATGGGGAACATTAAATCCATACGGGGAGCGGTGTCACTAATCATTACAGTGATCAACTTCATCGGCGATGTGGTTTGTGAGAATGCTAATGGGCGTTTGCGGGGAATTGGACCAGGGAAGTAAGAACAGTGTCTTTTCCTGGTCATTTAATCAGAAAGGTGCAGTCGGCCCAATTATGCTAAATGTTAGGGAACTAACGGTGATGCCTGGACTTCTTGGGCGCCGGTGCCAGGGGTTTGGTTGGCCCTTTCGGGGGGTGGTTGGCCACAGTCTTGGAACGTTTTGGGCCGGTTTGAACTGCAGAATTGGGGTTTCGCTGGCCCAGCCAACATTGGCCCGCGTCTGGAGATCAGGGATGCTGCGGAACTAAAAACCGGGCCCGCCCATCCTGATTAATTTCTTCTTAAAAAAAGAATATAGCAGGGGTGTGTAAGGGTGTGGGATGATGGAGACTCGGAAAAAAAAAGGTGCAAGGATTGGAAAGATTTTGAAAATAGGTCAATTTGAAAAACGAGGGGGGACTTTGGAAACAAAGAGGACTACAATGGACATGGGCCATCACGGGGAGCACCCGGCCATAACCTACAGTGAGGAAATTGGGGGTTGGCTGTGAAAGGAAAGAGCAAGAGCCCAAAACCAAAAATCAGGGAGGACTTGCTCATTCCATTGCAGATTGTCATCAAACTTCTTATGCATCAGGTGGTCAAAGGGAGGCAACACCTGATAAGGGATAATTCTGGGGAGATTATGTTCATTCTTGGGATTGTCAAGAGTAATGGTAGTATAGGGGTTAGTTCCGGGGGGGCCTGAGATTAAAAAGATTGCCCTGACAGAACCCCCTTTGAAGAAAGGTCGTGTGAGAGAGGGAACTAATCAAACATTTTGAAAGGACACGTATGAATGAAGAAAAAGGTGTAAAAAGAAGAGAAAAGGCGACATAGGGTATGTAGGAATGGCAGGGGGAGACGGCGCGGAGTGAGTGATGTAATAACCAGATAATCATGGGGAATTCACACCGACCTCATGGAGAAAAAGTGTTGAAGAGGAAAAATTTACTTACAATCAACGTACATGGGTCGGGTCATATTACACTTCCTAATGGCACCGGAAAAGCTGAGTTAGCAAAGTGGCCGTTAAACCACCGAACCATTGTCTCAAAAGGAAAAAATCCCTTGAAGGTCGGAAACACAGCTGCGGTTAATACAGAAGCCTTCAGGGATGCATTGGTCAGAAAAAAAGGGGTGGCCATGTCGTAAGCGGGTGGATAGCAGAAATCAAGGAAGGGGAGTCATGAAAAAAGGGAACATCTCTTTCCATCGTAAGACTGTCGCGGAGAAGGGTTTGACCCTGGAAGAAGGAACAAAAGTTAGACCAGTCAAACTGAGTAAAGGAATTCAAAAATTGTCGGTCAAGTGAAGAGCCTGAGAGGACTGACTAAATGGAAAAAAGCCGAAAAAATTGCTCAAGTTGTCACTCTGGACCAGGCATTTCGAAGGAGAAAGACAAGGTTAATGGAGGCCTATCCTTAGGCAGGATATTCACATGACAGATGGGGGAGACAAGAGGGAAGTCTACACTGTGGGGGGGGCGTCTGGAAACAGTTCACCGGCGGAATGAAGTAGGAATCGACAAAGTGTGGATTTGTATATCCGGTGTCAATAAAAACCTGTTTCAAAAAAAGAAACCCCCTACCACCATTGGAGTCAGATTAATTACGGAAAAAACCAGATTCCGATGAAAAAAGGTTTCTATCGGGGGTTTGGGCCATCCAACGGATCGGGAAAAAGGTCGAGATGAAAGGAGGGAAAACTGGGTGGGTTTACGTGGGGCCGCCGCTTGAGGGTGGAAAAAAAAACTTTTGTGCGAGGGGGGGTCCTTAACCTGTGGGCTTTAGTTAACGTCAAATTGGAAGGTTACCCCAACCCCACCCCCCCTGGGTGATTGGGGGGGGGGGATTGACATGAAGGTCCAGGTCGGGCTGGACACCTACGGGTCTGTTGTCAGCTGACCACGAGAAGAAGAACCATACAAGAAAAAAGGAAGTTGATTTTCCACAAGAGGGTGTGAATAACAATGGGGAGTTTACCACAAATGGGCGATGGAGGGTAGGAGGAAAAGAGGATGGTGACTCCTCCTTTCAAAGAAATTAATCCGGAGTGTTTTGTGCGCAGTTGAGCGACAGTTAAAAGAACTCAAGAACAGTGATCGGTCGGAAGAGGACCAAAAAAAGAAATTGCAACAGCCCCGGATTTCAAGGAGTCCAGTAATACGTGCCAACATGCTAAAAGACTGGGAAGTGTAATTGAAACCTGTTGATCGTTGGATAGAGAAAAAGGCCACTCAGTGGGGAATTGAAGGAGAAGAGATTTTAGAAGACATGGTTGGTGAAAGAAAAAAACGACACAGGGGGGAACTCCAGCCTGTCAGTACCTGGTATTTGTCTGACGAGGTTTCGAGAGAACTAGGATTTGGAAGAAGGTATCCTCCGGGAATTTTATTATCATGATTAGGGGGTGAGGGGAAACAATTTCCATGTGTTGAAGCAAAAATGGTTGACGAGTACAGGAGGGAGGGAATGGTAAAAAAAGCCCTGGAATGTAAGTAGAATATCAAGACGGATTTCCCTTTCCACCCACGTAGGCCAAACGCGGGGTGCTTCCTGGGCGGAAAGGCAAAACTGCATGGTTCCCCAAAAGGAGTTTATGCAAAGAGAAAAAACCTCACCGGCGGCAGCGTTTTTTCGGGGGAAAATGGTAGTTCATCTCGGGAAGAAGTGAGGCTCGGGGAAACGTTCCCATGCAGCGAGGCTACCGAGTAATGAGCCTCCATCAAACGGGGTCTGAGCTCCGGTTTCGTTCAGCGAGGTTTTCGGCTGCAAACGAGGTGCGGAAGGGGACGCAAA
>Ga0179591_1207789_pt1 | contig 11788 bp, 11 predicted proteins | sample CZOMad2_1_08_16f_FD_182891 | JGI IMG/M metagenome (GOLD analysis project Ga0179591, IMG submission 182891) | Vadose zone soil fungal communities from Angelo Coast Range Reserve, California, USA - CZOMad2_1_08_16fungal (PacBio error correction) | ecosystem: Environmental > Terrestrial > Soil >...
AGAAACGTGATTGCGTCCATTCCTCTAGGGGATTGCACGAACCAGGAGGACCTTCTTTGATGCCACCGAGAGGTCCCTTAGGCACAGCAAAGGAACGCAAGGGACGAACAACGACACCCCACGCCCACCAAAACCCAAAAACCAACCCCACTCGACCTCCTCTCGCAAAAGATCGCAAGTTCTCTAAATCCTGGAGCGACGAAACGGGAGTTAAGGGAAAGACGAGGATGAGAGGGAATGTTGAAAACAAAAAAGCCTACGAGAGCGGCATTTGGGGTTGAGGGGATTGATCTGATATGGGACCTGGACGATCCCGAGCAACACAAAGAGGTGGATAGGAACAACTCGTCACCGGAGAGACAAACATCGATTCATCTCACGAAAGACCAGACTGTCGTTCGCAAACTGTCCGAACCCTTCCTCCCGCGCCCGAATGGAACCAGGTGGTGACTAAAATGACCCCCATGAGAACTCAACCATCGACTTCGACGTCACATCTCTAATAAAGCCCAGCCGATCGCTAGAATGAGCCAGGACCCTTTGCCCCGAGGGACAAGGTTCCCATGGGAGGAATCACATACACCGACGAGGGGGGCGGTTTCTCAGGCACAGTACGAAAACGTAGAGAACTACCTCCACTACCGCAGGTCGACTGGAGGTACTTTTATTATTGTCAAGCCGCTGTTAAAGACTGACAACCATGCGCAACCAGAAGGCCGGGGAAAGGAGGGCAGCGAAAAAGAGGGGGAAAATCAGGACCGCACGAACTGCGAGAGACTAAAAGGGGGAATATCAAGTCACCGCCCGAAACCACGACGCCTATCAAGTTATAACTCACTCAACTGCGGTTGTGCTCCTGCGAAAGTGCCCCAACCTTGGGACACATGGGCAGGAGTACACTAAACACCATGGGAACCCGGCGACGACAGGTTGGTACAGAGAGGAAAACCAGAGCGCCAGCCCAGTTCCTAACTCCTTTCCAATCGGTAACGTCTGAGGACGTACAAGCTCGGTCGCGAGAGGGCGACGCGGACGCCGGCAATTGTTGACGCTCAAGGACGAAAAAAACCGGCCTCGGGCAGTAGTGAGAAAGGAGAAGAATTTAGGACTACCGGACCGGAGGGCGACACTCCAAAAATCACCGCTCTACGCCAGAGATCACAGGGGGCACGAGAGAACAGGAGCCGAGAGTTGTACGAATAGCCAAGGGACTCGTGTAGTAACAAAAAAGAGATCCCTTCAATCGAGGAGGTATCTCAGAGCATCCGAAAAAAGTCGTCAACAGGGGACGGGCCTACACGCGTCACCGTCCATCGCAAGAGAGGAGGGGTGGGTAAACACGAGCAAAAGGGGTAAAGAAGAATAAAAAAGCGGGACTGGAAACAGAACGGAAGTGAAACTAGAAGAACCCGATCCGTCTTCTCAGCAGACACAGCTAAAGGTGACGTGGAGACTCCGAATAACGTTAGGAGCGTTGAGGGGGGGGAATGGGCCGGAGGGAAGAAAAAAAAGAAAGAGACATGCGACGAAGACACGCAAAAAGGGCAGTAATCTACAATTTCAGGCTGCCAAAGAAAAGAGAAACGTAGAAAAGGCCTTTGGGCATCCGAAAGCTGGTTTGCGCGACATGACACGGGCAGTGCAAAGAGGGCCGGCGGGGGAGTGGTCACGGCAAGGGACATCGTCGAGCAAGTCGCGGCTGATGGGGTCGTGCAACGAAGGAAAAGGGAATCTTGGGGGTGACACGCCCCGACGCACGAGGACTCCACATCAGGACGGAAAAGACTCACCATCAAAGGCGATCACGGGAAGGTCCACGAAAGAAAGAGCCAGCGTGAACTGTGACGGTAGGGCTGCACCGACAGTAGCCGCCAGTAAGGAGGGAGATGGAATGCGGCGAAGCCTCCTATCAATAGACGATGAACAGCCTTTCGCGCCTCATTCCTAGGAGAACGGGCGGGCACGGAAAAAAGCCGCGGCCGGCCGTTGGGCCCGGTCGACAAACGGTTAAGCCCACGCAAGTTAAAAAAGAAGAACAAAGGGGCCGTGGCGTCGGCTGTTTTAATCGACGACTATTACTTCTCGCACCGTCAGGCCGACGTCGAGAACCCCCAAACAAAAAAAAAGCAAAAACAGGAAAAGAGGGGGGGGCGAATTTTGGGGTCCTCTTGTGGGAGAAGGGGTTCCACACCAGCATCCTCCCTCGTCACGAAGCCGGGGTGAACACACATGCAATAACTACATCCCCGCCCATCTCGAGGGCCCAGAGAAGGGGTGACATAAGGAAAATGTAAAAAACAACGGCAGGACAGTCTCACGAAGGGCGCTCGAAGCGGAAAGGGGAAAGGTCGAAGCTGCTGATCTCTCTCAAAAAAGGTATAAGAGTTAATCCTCAAAATATAGTAGCAGTCAACGGCCGCTGCTGCGGAGAAACTTCTTTGATAATGGCGCCCGGTAGCAGTGCCGAAAAGGGATGGCACCGCTGAAGTGGCCCTAATAGCGGTGGCTGTCGGGAGCAACGGGGGGTAGTGCGGATGCCGGTTTATTGGAAAAGGGAAGGGGGGAACAAAAATGTCGTATCAAACCCGCAACGAACTAGGGGACAGCACCTGCGCCCAACCGTCTTGCGTACTCAAAAAAGTAAAGGTCGAAAAGGACTATCGTCGTAATGACCAAGAAAAGGGAACCGCAGGGCCCTGGGGAAGCGAGGGGAGTAAACTGTTTCCGAAAGCCCCCGGGGAGAACGTGCACAAAAGGCAAGGAAGCGGTCTGTTCATGAGGGGAAAGTCGACAGGGTCCCATCGAAAGGACGACGACCATTCTCGTTTCAAACCAGAACCGACTGCGTTAAACGGTCTTGTCTCCCAGGCCTATGGCCAACAAACGCGTACCGTGTCCGGCCGAAAGGAGTGGCGCCACTACCACGTCAAAAAGAGGGTACGAGCGGACTGTCTTTTGAAAGAAGGGAAGAGGGGCTCGGTTGCTTGGGTGGGGCCGTCCTCTTTTCCGTTAGGCGTACTGGAACCACCTAAAGAACCATATCGTCACAGGGGCGGAGGGCACGAACAAAAGAAAAAGCCGCGACGGGGAAGGACGATGTCGCCCGTGCAAGATACCGCAAACCGGCACGGGTGCACAAACGTGCGGTCGCACGAATCAGCTTTCTTATTTACCCAGATGGATGGGGCGAAGGGGTTCTATTAGATAAAATAGAACAGCGGAGCGAAGTCGGAAGAAACCTTTGGTGCAGAGGGGATCGTCGTCAGCCTGTGCTCTCTGGGTTTATCTTCTGGCCTTGGGGGAAAGAGGGGCACCGCTCCTGAGCATTACGGTCAGAAAAACTCTCAAAGGAGTTTGACAGCGGTGGTCTGCTGTCCCGCCGGATCGGTCGCTTTCGGGAGGGGGGGGGGGAAGACTTCTTTGAACGGCCCGCTGGCGGGTCGTCCGGTTCGTCTGAGGCCTATCGCTCATGATCAACCACATCAGAAGAAAAGGAGGGAAGCGCGACCTTTCGGCCCGCCACGTTACATGAGCGATCAGTTCTTCTCACTGCGACTCAGTCACCTACGCGATGATCGGGCTTACGTAGGGGGGGGAGGGGTGATCCCAAGGACCAGGCTATTTCGTACACCGCCGTCCAAGCGCGCCTGTCGAGCAGGAAAGTGCTATTGGAGATACGCTGAAGACGGGCATCGGAACTCTATGTCACCACGGTCGCTGAAGTGGTCATCTCCTGCACTAATTTATGGTTTCGCTTCTTCGGATTAAACAGAGGAGAGGGTTGAGCGAGGGAAAGACCCTACGGTCTACTTCCGAGACCAGAGGAGGTGGGAGCCAGGTGTTGAGGTGCGCGGAGCACCCTTTGTTTCTTCAATAGGAACCCACTGTCAGTCGCCGGGGTCAGGTGGGGTAAGCGCCAAGAAAATTGTTTGGACAGTTAGCAGCGCATAAAAACCTTCGGGGGAAATTTTCACCCTAAAGGCTCAAGCGGTTAGGAGGGGGACAGTGACGTTGGTAAGAGCTCTCGATGTATAAGCGCAGTGTCTGCTACGGACTGGAAAGGAGGGACGGTAGGAGCGAAAAAAATGGCCCAAGCTTCGTGGGGGAACGCAGTTTTGTGAGGGAGAAAAACCACGTCCCGAAGGAACACCGTGAAACTTTCAAAACAGGGAAGCGGGTGGGGGAGGGGGGGGGGTTGGAGAAACGTCGGGGAGGGAGGCGCTAAAGGAAATCGTGCCGGGAGTTGACCGCACTGTGGGATTTCGATTGCTTTCACATTTTAAGGATAGAGAGAGAGTCATCGGCCGGAGTCTGAGAGGACGGGGGAAAGTCGGGGGGGAAACGCATCAGGGAGGGGAGGAGTACGCAGTGGTGTAAAGGAAAAACATTGGCCCGGATGGACGTGCAAGACCAGTCTTTCCCTAAAGAGGAGCTAGGGGAGTTGTAGGGTCTTTGCTAGTTTTCGAGAGCCCAGATGTTGTGGGGAAGGCGTGATACACCGTGAGATCCAAAAAGGACCAGACACACAACATCCGGGCGATCGGGGATTGGGAGGGTGGGTCACATGCACCCCGAGAAATGATACCAACCAGGCGGTCCTTCCGACCGCCTCATGGGTTCGAGCACGATGAGAGAGGGGTGGAAAGAGAAAGCCGGTAATAGATGGCAACTTTATGGCAGGGATCGGGGTGGACCACTGTAATCTCTTTGGGGGTGTGACATACCCGAACTCTCCTCAGGGTTCGTTCAGACCCCGCAGGAAGGCACTTCAAAACGGCGTCACGGGGTCCTCTCTCTCAGAAATAAACAAAAACAACAATGTTCGAATCTAGACCGTGACGAAGGGTTAGACAATGTCAGGCCTCGGATGGCGCCGAAACACTGGAGTAGCCCGGAGGGGGGAAGGGCCAAAGGGAGCCCGTCGGCAAATGATCGACAAGAAAACGAAAAGCCCTCTCTACCTTCTCGGGTCCCAAAATCGCAAAGAATTCTTCAACCAAACGGGCGAAAAGAAATGGAAGAGGGGATGGGGGATCGAGGCTGAAGGGTTAATTGCGAAAACCATCCCGACTACGATACAGATGTTTGGTGTGTGGACGGTCTCTTACCTCCGGGAGCATTCCAGCATTCCAAAATCTGTTGAGATCGCACAAACTCTTCAGGACTAAAAAGAGGGGAATCAATCGAAGGACCAGAAAATGTGTAGTGAGTTCAGTCACCCGACGTCCCTCAGAAAGATGTTTTCAATGCACAAGAGCGTAAAAAAAGTCCCTGTATTCTTAGGGCTGTACCGCTAAGAAAAAGCCGGGAAGACCTCGACGTCACAAGGAAACATGTGCCCGACCGCAAAAAGGTCCAAAGGGCGCAAACCGAGAACATCCACTTTTGTTGTACAGCTCAGTAGACTTCACCTCCGGAGAGAAGACTCCATAAAAGTCGAGGGAGAAGATAAGGTTCAGAGGGGGGGAACCCGCTTTTTACACCAAGAACCACAGAAAAGCTCTTTTTCAGGGAAGCTCTCGATAATAAAAAGAAATGGATCTACTACCTCTATATTCCTCTTGAAACCTAACGAAAGAAAAACCGCCGCGGGGACCAGGGGGCACAGGGGTCGCAAGCAAAGGATTGACACCAAAGAAGGCACCAACACCAATTTTGAATTTCTCGTCAAACACCATGACACGGTCTAAGAAACTGTGTTTTCCAAGAAGAAAACCGGTGAGAGCGAACACGACCCCATTGGACGAACTACTCCCTCCGGGGATCGCTCGTAGAAACCGAGGTAGTGGGGCATCGCTGACCGTCGTGGGCCGCCTTTTTTTGAATGCCGCCGAAGGAACCATCCCAGGCCTCGGGCAGAGATGTACACTTCGGAAGAAAGAAGGGGTGACGGAGACCGACCTTACGAACGCGCTCGCCAGCCACTTTGAAAAAAGCAAAAAAAGAACTGGAGGCGGGACGAAATAGCCCTGGAAAAGGAGTTTCACCGTCCCCAAAACGAATCGAGAACGATCATACTGATGTATAGCCTGGGAGGAACAACATCAATCAGACAGAGGAAAAAGGGGCGGACCGAAGGTCGAGAAGAATCGCATGAATGATGGTGGGTTTTATCACGAAAGATCGGACTACTAAAAAGGGGACGGGAACAGGAAAGCCAAAAGAAAACCGATAAAAAAGCAAGAATCACAGAGGAACGAGAGAGAAGGGGGACGCCAAGGAAGAACGACCGAGAGGGGGGGGAAGAGGGGAATAGCGAGATACACCCAGAACCGGCGACGACGATCAAAGAGCACACAGGGGCTTAAGAAAGAAACGCTGCAGTCTTGCTCCATCCCAGACCTTTATGCCAACCGGGAGGGGACATCAGAAGAGAGGCCGCGACCGCCACACGGCAGTGACAATTAGAGGGCCAAGGCTGGACTTTTCAAAAAGCTAAAAATCGAGCGTCGCGGCTTATGGGTCGCCGCCACCTTAGATATTCTCTTGGGGGTGAAAATGGAAAAAAAAGACGCGACACGAGCGGTACTCCAAATGCGAGGCACCGACTAAAGCGGGGGAACGGGTGAAGGTACAAACAGCTCTCCAGGAAAAAGAGGGATGGGACTTGTGGAGAAAAACAGTAAAAGACATGCCCTGATAAAAAAGGTACTATTCGGAAAAAAGACGTCAAAGGAGGTAGGAAGCAAGTCGGCGGGAAAGGGGAACAAGAGAAGGTCGTAGAAAAGAGGAAACGGAGACGAGGTTCAACGAAGAACACGCCGCGCCACTGCCGGTTTTAAAAACGGGGGAATCCACGACCAGTGGCACACTCCGGCCAAATCAAAAACGCGGTTAGGATGAGTGGACATCTACGACTATGAATTCAGGGGCTACCGGTAAAAAGAGAGCGATAGAGCAAAAGGTGGGCCTCATTTTCATGTTCAAACTTGAAAGAATGCTACTGGTGGAAATCTAGTCAAGAAAAAATTCATCTTCTACAAGGCCCAACAGTGCGAATCCCGAAACCCCGCCAGAAGGGACCCAAAGAAGCGGGAAGACAGGACGACGTAACGAAGAGAAAAGAGACAAGAGGGACGTCCCTTCTCAGTGAATAGGAGGATATCCTCCATCAGAAAGGAGGAGAAGAGATACGCAAGGTTGCATGGAGAAAGATTATTCCTCCCTTCGAAGACACGGAAACGTCTGAGAGTATTTCACCTGCGGCTGGCCCTCGAGAATTGCGACGGGTCTGTAGGTAGGAGAAAACTGTGGGGGGGAGTGAGGAACGGCAACGGTTTATGACCGAGGGGGGTAAAAAATGTAGCAGTCCCGCCCTCAACGAGGATCACATCCACCTAAGGGGATTAGAGAAGGCGACGTCACCGACGGTTCGGAAAAGACGTCAAGAGGAGGGGAGAGTACAACGAAAAAAAGCACGTGGAGCGGTGGCATCGTTGGGCAGGAAAATGGTCTGCAACCCTGAGGAACGGGAACAACTGGGGAAGTCGGGGAGGGTCAATGCGTGCCGAGTCCGCAAGACGCATAAAAGTAGAAGAGGAAAACGGAAAAAAATCGACGACGATGCGTCCTGACTAAACGGGGCGGATCTAAAAAAAAAAAAATAACACGAGCCGCGCCGTGGAAAAGGTATTCTTTTCATCCCTAACGAAAGAAAGCGTTGTTACAAGAGGACGGTAGGGGGGGAAAGTCAACTGATGAGCAATTATGGGAAAGTTAAGCCTTCGCAAGTGGCGGTCAGATGGAGCGTTCACTTGTGCCGGGTCAAAAAAACCAAAACGAGGCCTAGAGAAGAAGGGCGTCACGACAAATCAAGACGACTGCTCGGAAATGGATCCCGGGCAGTCAGACCGAAAACCGTCCTTCATCTCTTGCCTGCCGTGGAGAGAGGGGAAAGTAAGATGTAGGTGTAACAAACGTCTTTGCGAAGGGGGGTAGAGGGAGGGAGCAAGGGGAAACTGCGCCATCCGGAGTAGCAGGACGAAAAACAAGGTGTTGTATTTGATAAAGGGGGCTGAACTCTGTTTTATCTGAAATCGGCCCTTATTTGACCCCGGCAAACCGCGACAGAACGTCGGACTGGACGTCAATCAACGGATAGCTAGGGGAACGATGCGGAAGAAAAACCGGTCGGGGGGCAGCGGAGGGAGGGGGCCATAATTCAGGGGGAAAACCCCGAGCTTTCAGTCTTCAAAAGTGATCCTCTTTCTCACCCACATCAGAGACCGTATGGAAGGGAAAAGGACCGGAGGACCGCCTGACGATGGAGCGGGATACGGAGGTCGAAGAGAGGAAGCTAAGAAGAGTGAACGGGAATCGAAGGGCTCTGGGGGGGGAGGGTGATAAAATCGCCAAGTGCGTTCGAAAAACACCAGTTCTCGCGTTATTTCCTGTAAAATTTTAAGGACAAGCGAGACAAGAAAAACGGTCGTCGTACTCGATGTGAACCACACAAGTGAACTGTAAAAAGGGGGATCTCTCCTGACAGCAGGGGAGGGGGACTGGGATGATTCCGGTTACGCGTCAAACGATTACTACCTCGGTTTCGAGGAAGAGAAGAAACGACGTGGAAAGTTCCGGCACTGGGTAGGTGACAGAGAATCCGAACGTTGTTCTAAAAAAATAACTGGAACACCTTCGTCTCCTTGGTTCGGAAAACTGGCGCCTCAGCCATGTTGTGTTCCTAAAGGAACGATCATAAAGCATGAGGGGTTAAGGCGAAATTTTCACGGAAGTCTGAGGGAGAGGGGAGGATCTGTTAAGAATGCAGAGGTGGGGTAGTAGAGCAGTTCGAGAACGCTGAAAAGGTCCTTCGATCGCACGATGGGACAAAGGGAGGGGCGAAGGTTGTTTGGGGGCCCCTCTTCTGGCTCAAATCCTTGAACAAACGTCTCACTTCCGACCGGCGGGGATTGGGGTAGTTAGAGAAGACTTCGGGGGGAAAAGGTAGGAGTAGCAAAGACAGGGAGTATGGTTCAAGCCGGGGACCCTTAAAAAGGGCGGTTCGGGCACGTTTGAAACGGGTTCTATACGGCGGCCGGCGGAGTCTGAAAGTTAACGGAGGGAAAAAAGGCGGTGAGGGGTTTCCGCTAGGGGTGGTTGTCTAAAAAACTCCTCGTTAGGGAAAAAAAAAAGCCCATTGCAGGGAAATAAAGAGATTAATAGGGGTGGGCTTGCGGTGAAGAAGGGTGGGCTCCAGAAAGGGGGGTTGCAGAAGGATCGATCAAGGTAATCAACACACATACACACACAGAAAATTTTCTTTTATGTGGTGGGGGCTCCATGTGAAAAGAGTACACTCAGGAGAAAAGGAAACTCCCGCTGAAAGTCAGTACGAAGCCCGGGGGTTAGAAAAAATTTCTGATTGCCCGCGTCGGTAGAGAAACCGGGCGGGGGCCGGCGGGGAGGGTCAGACGTGCAATGAAGAACATAACCCGAAGGGCAGTTGCTTGCATCCCTCAGATGGGAAGGCAGGAGAACAGGCGTCCACGTTTCAGATCGAGAGAAAAAAACAAAGAGGAGGGAAGAGAGGGGGAAATTTACTCCGTGTCAGAAGGGAACCGAGAGGAAAAAAACAATAAACGTCCTGGATAAACCTAAACCGTCTTCACCAGGAGAAACGCCAAAGACAGGGCACATCTCAACTACCGGCGCGCTGACCAAAAGACGAATAAGAGGGAGAAAATAAGGAGGAAGAAGCAGCGAGTTCACGGATCGGTCTGACGAGGGTATGGAGGACAACAAAAAACCTACGAGAACCATGTGGGTGTGTGGATGGGATCATTCTCTTAACAGGCGAGAACCAGGACCAACAAGAGGGTTATAAAAAGACCAAACTCTGAACCGACGACACTCGAGAAACATAGGCCGAGAAAACGGGGCGTGATCGGAAACCCCGCGAAAAAAACTCGACAAAGTGTGACCGATGCACCCCGGACTCCGCACGCAAAGAGGAGCAGAGGAACTGTCACACTCGGGAAATACGACGGGCAGAGAGATCTCGAAGGGAACGTAACCTTGTTAAAGAAAAGAGAAATTTAAAGGAACGAACCCAATCGGCACAACCGGCGTTTTCTCTTCAGGTAACCTCACAGAACGTAGAGAACTACAGGCAACTACCGCGCGGGGACTAATGGGAAGGGAGGGGGGACGGAGTTGGACGCTCGCGGGTAATAAAAGACAAACATAACCCAGAAAGAAGGGGAACATCGTTGAGCTCTACAGAAGGAAGAGTAGACGAAACTGCGCTACTAAAAGGGGGACGAGCATAGAAAAAGAAGACCGCGAAAAAAGAACGGGGAGCACTACTTGAAAACGAGGCAGTTTTATAAAGAGGAACAACATTTTTCCTTAAGGAAAGAACACCAAGGAAAAAGGAAGATGGAACATTTGGTTTGAAGGAGAAAGAAAAACCGGTGAGAGAGGAAAAAAGAAAAAAAAGTGCCGAACTCCGCAAGCCGGGGCGACGCGGACGTAAAAAAGAGGGAGGACCAGAGCTAACCTCGAAAAAAGTAGCCTACGAACACATCCCCTAAAGCAGATGTCCCACTTCATCAGGAAACGGTGGGAAAATAGGAGAAGAAAGCCGTTCGATGCGAAGAAAAAAGACACTTTTTCGGATAGAAACAGGAGAAAGGATTTCAGGGGAAGAACTGACGCGTGGAGCACAGCCCAAAAGCGACTTCTATAAAACGATAATCTACCTAGGTTAAGGCGGCGACGACAGCAGATCGCTTCATCGTCAAAAGGAGGAGACGTGAGCTTCCCTTCGACGCCAGGAGAAAAAGGATTGTGGGTGAGAAAGATCGATCGTACTAATACGACATTAAAGAAAAGAAAGACGACGGAAAAGAAAAGTATTGAAAAAGCCCTAAGCACTCCTGAAAAGAAAAAGCTGCCGCATTGCTTGTAACCATCCAGGAACTGGAGGAGCGGGGACTATGTTCCATCCTCCTATATAAAAACAGAGAGGAAAAGGGGAGAACTAAGGGAAACACAGGGGCGTCGCTGACGAAGAAACAGGGGGGGCGAAAAAAGGTTAGGGCCCGTACTACCAAAAAACAAAAGGGGACATCCGCGGATGTTGTCATCACCGGCAAGAAAGTGAACTTAGGACGGCTTTTGATGGGAAGAAGTCAAGTCTACGAGGAGAGAAAGAGCGGGCAGATGGGAGGCAAAAGGCCACAATAGGCCTCGTGGGGGCAAGAATACAAACCGGGAGGAAAAACTCAAAGTTCTAATCAAAACGAGCAAAATTTCTAGCACGGTGACGGACCCCGACAGCCGATAGTAAAGAGGGAGGGGAAAATAGGGCCTGGCAAACCTACATAGTAAGATCCTCGGCTCGAAAGGGGACTCCCGACCGCGTCATGAAATTCCTCTTCTATGAAACCATGTCGGGAGGAACTACGGGAGTGGATACTCTGTCCCGAATGAAACTGCCGAGCATTAAGGGGGCACCGTAGAAACGGCGCGGCAATCCGCAAGGAGCAAGCAGAAAGGAAAACCTCAGGAACGTTATCTTGGGGTAAACTATAAAGACATTCGTAAACTACTTCTAACGTCGAAGGAAAGAAGGGGAGAGAGGTTGCTGGAAGAGGGAGGTCTGGGATGAAGAAAGGGGGGGGGGGTCCCAAAAAGATCTAGATGCCCGAAAAAAAGACAATCACCGAACAACAGGGAGAAGCCCATCAAAAACATCTCGAGCCAACAGCGGTGACATAAAGTTCACTTCTCCATTCTCATAGAGAAGGACATGGGAAGCGGCCGGGGCTAGGATCTGGCTTGT
>Ga0179591_1239142_pt1 | contig 11788 bp, 11 predicted proteins | sample CZOMad2_1_08_16f_FD_182891 | JGI IMG/M metagenome (GOLD analysis project Ga0179591, IMG submission 182891) | Vadose zone soil fungal communities from Angelo Coast Range Reserve, California, USA - CZOMad2_1_08_16fungal (PacBio error correction) | ecosystem: Environmental > Terrestrial > Soil >...
GAAAGTCTCCTGAGAGGAAAAGAGCGAAAATTCGACTGAAATCTCGACGGGAATTGGCCCCCCTATACAGAATTGACGTAGAAGAAAGCTCCACAATTGGCTCGATCTGAATTTTTTCGAAAAAGGAATAAGGCCCCGGTAAATCTCCGCGACGACAGAAAACTGCAGGCAGTTGCTTTGACGTGCATGCGCGGGTCATGGAAGGGAAGAAAGGAAAACGCTTATCACCAATCTTAAGCCATAGCATCTCTTCTATCACTGGACGACAAGGCGTCCACACAAGGAGAGGGGACTGGAAAGAAAAATTAACTGGCTGCACGTACAGTCAAGAAACGGAAATGAACATCCTTCCCTGTTCGCCAAGTGGGAATGAAGAATCGCGAGTCGGTAGGGAAGCTTGTAATTTTTCAGGAAGAGAGACAAAGGATAGATCTTCTCCTGCTGTGAGCCTCGAAAGATCGATACAGTAAACTCAAGGGATAGGTAGCGGGGGATCGGAGGAAGAGGGCAAAGAGAATCTCAACCACAACAAGAGGTAAACGAGAGATTGAAAACACTTAACAGGAGAAACCTACGTATCCCCGGTGAAGAGAGAAGGGGGCTTCGATTGAAGAGGAACGGAGAAAGACTCAGGTATCGAGAGGCGCGAACCAGCAAACGAAGACCGGCATCTGCGAACCGCTGCGCAAGCAGCGAAAAAAGTCCCGGAAGGGTCACGTGATAGGATAGAGAGTGGCCGCGGCATTCGCCAAGAACCAGAGACGACGCTCTACTTGTTTGTCATACGGGCAGCAGTAAAGGAAATCTGCGAGAAAGGGAGTCAATCGACTGGACTAAGAACAAGAAAGCGGGAGGAAAGTATGGGCTTCACCTCATGTAAGGGGCGGTCTTCTCAATCGCTGAGATGGAATGGCAGGGGAAAAGACGGACAATGAGCAAAATCGAATCGGGGAGAATGAGGGAGGGGGACGGGGGAATCGAGGAGGGGGGTTTACAGACCCTTCTGATCAACTCCTGAAGAGAAAGAGAAGACTTCCCTATAGGGGCGGGAAGAACCGTACAGAAAGGTTTTGTCGAGGAAGTATCTCCTCAATCCAAGATAAGGCGGGCTCAGCCAGCGACCAAGAGACCTCTTTTCGATTGTGATTCGAAGGTCCTCGTCTCCTCGCGAGACTAGGAAGAGGGAAAAACTTTCGCGCAAAAATCGAGAAAAAGGAGAGCACTCGAAAGAGAAGAGAAGAGAAGAAGTGCAGGAAAAAAAGAGTCGACACGGCCGTCTACCCTACGCGATACACTATCAAAGGATCTGAATTTGCTCTGGTTGGGCCAACCGAAAAGGAAACGGGGGGAAATCAAGAGAATTCGGGTGATAGCCAACTCTTGGAGGGGGGCGAGCACGTCAACGTGGCTCAGACGAGACAGGAAGGGACCCCATCAAAAATTCGAAAGTAAATACGGAAATAGAAGAAGTCAACCGCGGTCTTCTACCGTACGAAGCCCAAGTTAGAAAAGGAGAAGCTATTAAGCCAACTGACCTCCAGCGCGAAGAGAGCTAGTATCAGTAGGGGGGGGGCGCTATTGTCTCTTCTGGTGAACTGAACTCTTCATAAAAGTGGTGGATCGGACTATGACGGGGTGCTTTGCCGGCCGAAAGGAAAGTTTAAAAGCGAAATAAAGGCGCCAAGGCTACGCTCTATTTGTGGAAAGAGACGGCGACGCAGGGGCACAAAAAAAGTTCAAGCTTACCTGGCCCGGAAACAATGAAAAAAGATAAAGAAGGGCAAAAAAGCCTCAACGATATAGAAAGGAAAAAGTGTCACCCGCGTGAAACTCCCGGGGGAAATCTGGAAGGCCCGGAGAAAAAAAAAAGAGCCAGTAGTCTAAGGGACGGTCAGTGCAGTGGTCCGAGCCTCGGGTCCTCAGGAGACTCAAAAACAAGCAAACGGGAGGAGGAAACCTGCAGAAAAAGCCAGAGAAACAACGGAAGCAAGGACTCTTTAATGCAAAAAGGTGGGAGAAACAAGGAACAAAAAGCGGAAAAAACACAGCATTAATGCACGGTCACGGAAGGAGCGTTGCACTACGAAAGATTCTTCTCACTGAAGGTTCCAGGCAAGGGGGCAACTACGCGTTACGAGGGGGAGGGCCCAACGCCTTTTTACTCAAACCCGCCGTTGGGATCAGGTTGAGTTAAATCCTGCTTTGGTACTAATCTAAAGGGAGTGGACCGAGGACCAGGCCAGAGCGAGTGGAGCCAGGGGAAAAAATGCTAAAGCCAGGTCAGCTGTTCTTTGCCTTGATGGTGGCACTAAAAGAAGGGAAAAGGAAACGTGAAAATCTGGGCCGAAGAACCTACGAATACGAGTGGAAGAATCAAGAAAGCCGGGAAAAGGGGAGATGAAGATGAACAGAATGAGCAAATGCCACACACCCTAAGCCAAGAAACCAAAGCGGGCCAATCCTTGCCTACCAGGGTAGCAAGGGGACTTTCCGGTAACCAGAACAGCCTGCCGGGAAGCAACAATCCATCCCCCGCCCCAAAACCTCCGCACCCGAGAAAAGTCCGGCTCATAGAAAAAACCACCAAAAAAACCAGAACGCGGGGAAAAGAGGGACAATAGCATAAAGGGGAAAGAAGAGAGGGGGGGGGGAAGAAGAGGGGGGGGGGAAAGAAAGGGGGGGGTGGAGGTGACATGGAGGAATGTGTCAGTAAGGGTGAATACGGGAGGAAAGGAAAACACACCAACAACGGAGGCCGAGGAAAAACGAGCTATCTCCGGGCAGAAAAAGACAAAACGCACACGAAAAAAAAGCCTAAAAGCGGGGGAGGGGCAAAAACCAAATCCCCGCTCTTCTTGCGGGGAGGTGAAAGTCACGAAAGCCGTGGACGTAGTGTCTCCGCGTTCTCTTGTTGTTTGGGGGGGGGGGGTGTATTTACCGTTACAGGGGAAGCGGGGAACTGCGGTTTTGGCGTGTTAGTCCTGGTGAATTGAAAAAGGGAGCTGGGCTGGACGACGAATCCTGAAACGTTCACAGGGGGAAGGAGCGGGGGGGGGAGAGTCTTCTGGTTGTTGGAAGTGAAAAAAGGATGATCGGCATCGATCCGATTTACCGCAAGGGGGGAATTTCCTTGATGTTGGACGCGGGAAAGGGAGTAGGGCCAAATGGAGGTTCAATGCAGGGGGATAGAAATCCTGGTGCCTTCTATGTCCAAAAGAAAAAAAATTAACCGATATCGCTTTCTATTTCAACAAAAAGGGGCTTGAAGCGCCAAGCGTGTTGAGAAGGGACAACCGGGGTACCGAGAAGAGATCTGTATGAAAAAAAAATCTTTCAATTCAACCGCGAAAAACCGCGAGTACGGGAGGATCGGCAAAGAGAGATAACGAAGGAATCAAAATGCACCACGGGAATCGACAGACTCAAGGAGACAAAAAGAATGAATGGAGCAAAAGGGACTTCTTCAAGGGGGGTGCTTAAAAAGCGGGGGGGGGGTGGAAGATTGGAAAGGAGGGGACGGACATGTGTGGAAGCAAAACCATTTTGGAAAAAATTGGAGAAAAGGTGGCTCAACGTTTTTTACGGGAAGGGTCTGAAGGGGGTGCGGGGGAAGAGACAGAAAATGGGCGTGAAGCCGGCATTAAAATGGAAAGACCTCAGAATGACGAAAAAAACTTAGGAAAAAGATAACGGAAACCACAACCCAAAAAGACGGCTCTTGATTGCGGTTTGGGTGCGAAAGGGGGTTTCACGAGCCCTTTGGTGGGAAAATGAAGAGGTGGGAAAACGGACTTGCCCGATCATCTACCGCGCGTTGGAGGAGGAGAGGCTACTGCGGTCAGGTTCTGGCACAGATTGGAGGGGTGGTTGTTCTGCCAGTTCGAGGGGGGGGACAAGATCCGTGTCTCCAAAGCGTTCGTCGTATATCGGGGGGAAAGTTCAAAGGTAAAACGCGAGATAGGAACGGCAAAAGAACTTACCGGGTGAGACACTCTTGATTACTATGGCGTGGGCAAGGGAAGGGAAAGCTAAAGATCGCCCGACGATCAGAGGGACCGGAATCAGCAGTTGAATTCTTGTGGGGTAGAGAAGAAAAAGAGGGGGAGAACAGGTGCGCTGCGTTCTTTTCGGAGAAGAAAAGGCGGAAAATTCGAGGTTGAAAAACCTCAAGCCACCAAAGTTGGGAGTGTCAATGAAAGTCGATGACTCTTTCGCCACACGTTAGGAAAGAGCCTGAACACTTACCCTGAGGTTGCCAAAAGAAAAAAAAACACGTGAATTCACAAAGGGCTATGGACGGGGGAAAAGGCAATTCAAAAATGATCTCCGATCTGTTAGAGAGTAGGGGAGGGCAGGGCGAAGACAGCCAAGGGTTTGCCTGGAGGAGAGCGATGATTCGCTCGTCTGCTGAGATCAAAAGAAAAAAAAAAAGTAAAGACTTGAATCAACTGGGAGGGAAAGAAAGCCGACGACTACGATCAAGAGAAAAAGCAAGCAGTTGGTATCCTCATAACAGGAGAGAGAAGCGTGATTGGTGAGATACGGACTCGGATCCAAGCGGTCTTGTAAAAAAATGAGACAGGACTCTTTCCTCTTGAGGCCGAATGGAGAGGGGCTACATTGCTTAAAAATGATCATAGAGGAGAAACGAGAAAAAAGCCTTGATACGAGAGGGGTGGATAATTCTTCGGCCCCTTCAAATAGAAGAAGAAAGGGGCCAGAAAGAAGTTCGGTGACGAACATCGCAGAGGACAGGCCGCGGTGCGAGTAAGAAGCTCCTTGGGAATGAGAAAGAGAGGTATCAACGATCTGCCGGAAGAACCAAAACACATTGTCGGACATGGGGTCCTGGCTCATTAGAATAAATTGGGGGAAGAGAGACACGTGAGAACATTCTCCTTCAAGCTGTAGAGCTGCTAAAGGAGCAAGAGGCACTGTTTAGGGGGGGGGCTTCAGGATGGCGATAAATGGACGCTCATGCTGTTTCTATCACATCGAAGGAAAGGGAGCGGGAGGGGGGAATCAAAAGGGATAGAGCGTTTTTATCGAGCTTGAAATAGGGAAACAAGACAGCAAAAAAAAACAACTGCTGTCGGAGGAACATATATGGGGGGGGGGAGAAACTTCAGCTCGAGAAAACGATAAGGGAGAACCTTGATTGAAAAGGGAAGCGTTCTCGAATGTCTGGGGGAAAAAGGATAACGTCAAATCTCGAGAGAGAGGCTAACAATGCCCATAAACAAGCCTCGATAACCTGGCTTGACGCAAGACAGCGCAAGTTCAAGGAGGAAAATTTCACTGGCTATGCGATTCAACGTCGCCGTGAAGGCGCCCCGTGAAATAATGAGCAAAGAATGGTGTAAAACGAGAGAAGTCATCGTTGATACGAATCGGAAGGGGGGAGGCACCTCTTCTCCGTTCAAAAGAGGCACGGCAGAGAGGAAAGGGTAAAACAGTGACTGCCGGCGTTGTCTATCCGAAGCGGAGGGAAGGGCGTGAAGGAGATTTCAAAGAAAGAAAAGCAACGGAACAAGCTGCTCTTTCCTTGCAAAAAGAGGAGGATTAGGGGGGGTTCCAAAGTAATCATCTCCAGGACTCCCACTTCCCACACGGACTAAGTCTTACAGCCCGTCGGGGGGAAGGAGTCTCGCAGTCAACGCATAAAAGACGACAAGCAGGCGCAAAATGTCTTTCCTAGGGGAGATTTGGTAGCGATAGCCTTTTCAAGGGACGAGGAAAATCCTAAATTGAAAGGACTAAGCACAGAGAAGCGAAAACTCGTGGGGTCAACGGAAGGAGAAAGCCGCAGAAAAAGTGCATGCTCTCGCCCAGGAGGGCGAAACCCGCGCACAATAGGAAAAGGGGGGTGATCTTTGGCCACCGCCATCAGGACTGTTGAAATCAACTACAAAACAGGCAACACGAAGTGAATGTGGGGGTAAGGGAGAACGAAAGGGGAAGAAGCTACCGACTTCATTTAAAAAAATAATAATCCGGGGCCACCCCCACCAAAAGGGTGCAAAATCTAAAGGGCCCTCCTCTTATTCGAAAAGATAAGAATTTCGAAAAATTTTGTGACTAGGAATAAAAAGAACAAACAAAAAGCAGGACTCTGGTCAGAAAGGATCGACAAAGAGGGGTTAGTGGTCGTTTAACGCCCTGAGAGAAGGGGGGGGACATAAGAAGTCGTGCTTTCAAAACGTGAAGAGTCGGGAAAAGTGTGAAAAGAGACAAAAATATGCTCGCTTACCTCTATATTGGGAAAAAGAGGAAAGTGGCCCAAAATTTAAAAGCGGCGACTGACCTAGGTAGGGGAAAACCTGAAGCAAGCCTCTGTCGCTATCTGCAAAAAAAAAAGGGTCAACCTAAAAAGGTCGCAACCTGAGACGAAAAGCAAAGACTCGACCGAACGCAGGGTTACGGTCGTTTCAAGTTAAGGGGAAAAGCAGGCGTGCACGAAGGGGGGGCAAGGCTCCGCGGTCTGGGGGAGAGAAGCCAACAAAAGACGAACGACAAACGTTGATTAACGGACAGTTAAAGTGACAAAAAAGTTTGACTCCAAATAAACGCAACAGGCCAGAGAACCAACCAAGAAAGCACGGCACCTTTAAAGCCGCAAGGGGAGAGAAAAAGAGCCCGGACGGTTCCTCCGGGGGATCCGAGGCTAGGAAAAGGGGGAAGGGGGAGCATCGCGTGGAGAGGAAGGGCTGGGGACAACCCTGCGGTGCCGCGGCCACAAATGGCGAGACGGGGGAGACGTCTGGTGGGACTAATCGTCGTTCTAAAAAGGGGGTGGGGGAGCGATAAAACCCCGATGGCAACGCATCAGAAACCATACGTGGAAAGCCGATAGCATCTGTTCCTGGGGACTGGGGGGAAAGAAGAAGAAAAGACGGGGGTATCCCCTCGGGAAACTATAAAATGGGCCGACGAATCACGAAAAGGGGAGAAGAAAAAGGCCGGAGTCCAATAGGACGAGGCGGAGGAGAGCCAACTGACCAAAACGAAAGGAAAACACCTATTTGGGGGGTGCCAATCCTGAAGAAGTGACGACTCATCGTCCAGAAGACCAAAGACGGATCCTGACCTGCCTCAAAAAGGGAAAAGCCAGAAACCTCCTGGAGAACAGAGGACCCTGTAACTTCTATGAGAGACAAAAAAAGAACTATCTAACTACCAAAAGGGAAGTAATAGCATAACGCACGCAATTCTGTGCTTTGGAAAAACAAAACGCGGGTGTGAAAGGGGGTGGCGGTGACATGTTCTTGACCTTGGCATTGCATTTTACTGGCGAGAGAGAGAAAAAACAACGAGGAGGATTGAAAAAAGAGAGAGCTCCTGCCGAAAACATTATCAATGTCACGAAAAAAGACGTAACCCCCTCTTTTTGTTTGGGTGAGTGTCCACCTAACGAAAAAGGGGATTACTTGCTAATGAGCAACAAGACCTTGTCCTGTCACGTTGAGGGGAGACCGCGTTCTGGTGGGGGGGGGGGGTTGATGTGTATTGATAGGGAAATGGGGCGGTTGGCGACGAGGGGGGGGTAGGAAGGGGTTTCTTCACGGAAGGCGGCTGGACGGCGGAAGGGAAGGGGCTGGCAGTTCAAGAAATTTTAGAGCAGGAGGTTGCCAGGGTTTATGAAAAAGACTGGAGGGGGCATGTTCTCTGGAGGGATCGGCATCGAATGAAGTAAAATAAGGGCCTTTCTTTATGTTCGCAAGTAGGCGGTGAGGGGGTCTCCAGGCACGAGTTGGATACCAAGTAAGGGAATCTTAGTGCCCATCAATTGAAAAGTTGAACGGGAGGAAAGATAGGCTTTCGGCAAGATGGGCTCAAGAGCGCTCCTGGAAGAGGGGGGGAAAAGAGAGACCTTCCGCGAGAACGATATTCGTAAAAACCCTTTAAGTTTCAAACAGGGAAAGGGAGGCGTGATATGGTCTATTGGCCAAAAGAGGATCGAGACAGAGGGTCTCAAAGTGAAAACGTACTCGGAAGAGAGAGAGGAACAAACGGCAAAGCGGTAAGGGGGGAAGCTGTGCGGCGGTAACTTGGAAATTTGGGGAGGGGGTGGTCTGGACGTTCGGGCGTTTCATTGGAGAAAAAAGGTTTGGGCACTTTAAAAAAGGGCCGTATACGTTTGGTGTCGGGATTGAGTATCGGTGGCGGTTATCAAGAAATACGAAAATGGAGGGGAGAAGGCATAAGCCATGAGTAACAATCAGGAAATCGGCAACACTTTACGAGAAGTCACGCCAGCGGGGAGGAGGGGTTTCTCTGACGTTTGAGAAGAGAAAGTTTTCAAAGGGTGAAAAACGTTGTCGGGACGGGATCTCGGACAGGAGGATGGACGAAGGTTTCGCTGGCCTCTAGGGTGCTCCATTTGACTTTCAGCTGTGCAGGGGGGGGGAGAAAACTGTCTAGCTGTTCTCCAATAGAAGTCAGAGAGCACATGTGCTTTACGGGGAGGGGGTAAAAGGAAAAGAAAAACGATATATCTGAATCAGGAAAGGCAATGAAGCGTGTATTAAACATGAGCAGGGCGTTCAACTAAAACTAGGACGACGATAACAAGCGCCAGCGTCCGATCAGGTAGTCAATGGTTCTGTGTAGCGAAGGAAAGGCGAACTTGTCTGGCGTAGGGAAGGGCGTCTTCTTCATAATTTAGCTTTGGAAAAAAGCGAAGAAGAACCCACGTATCATTTGGTGGAGGATATCGATAGATTGACCAGGGGTGAAAATAAGGAATCATTCAACATTGACCTTGAGGCAAGGAGAGGATGAGAGGGAATTCACAACTAGGTTCTAGGGGGGCCGGTGAAATAAATTCATAAGAGGATGGGAAGAGGTGGGGGACGTCAGGGGGCGATAGGAAAGCAGACTGCTTCTCACGGGGAAGGGGGCCACTAGTGAGGAGTCGGCGAGGAGATGCGAAGCAAACCTGGGTGCCAAACTTTAAGGAGCCGAAGAGGACGAAGGAGACGGACGACATCAAAAGGAGCACCAGCGGCCACAAGGGGGAAAGAACGCTTGAGCGAGGACGAAGGTGGACGGGCGATTAAATCGCGAGAAAAGAGGAGTACGCTCCGGGTAGAGATAGGGGCAGCGGGTGCGGCGAAAAAGGAGATGATCTCGAGTGCAAGGTGGAAAGAAGGAAGCGAAGGTTCTGTTGCGCAGGCCCGGCACGTGCTAGAGGGAGGATGGTGCAAGGGGAAATCGTCAACTCCGATCTCCGCGCGGAAGAAAGAAAAACCCCCCCCCTCCAAAAGCAGGTCGGGGACGGACAATCGAGGGAGTAGCCGGCAATCTTTTCGCGTACAAGGGGTGACCCACTCGAAGAGCGAGATCACGGGGGAACAAGGGGGGTACACGCCAATCTGCGGTCTGTGTCCGGGGATAATTAAGCTATGCCGAGGAGCGAAAAGAGGGCTCCGTCAACCTTGTGCGAATATGCGCAGCGTTAAAAAGGAGCAAGAGGGGGGAATGGTTCGTAGCGAAGAAAGCGGCGAGTCGGGACGCAAATGGCGATCAGAGGGAATCAGCTCAAAAAAGAAGAACTCTGGAACTAAGGGGGGGGGGCCTGGGCGAAATGAAGAATAAGACTCTCTAAAAAAAACACAACATAGAAAGAATGAGACAGCCTCATCTGAGGGGAGAAAACGAACGGATACAGGTGAGTAAGTGGATCGAACTGAGGAGGGATCGCCCAGAAGGAAAAAAGGAGAAGAAAAGAGGACGATCGCGACAACAATCCCAGCGACCTAACTCTTGAAACCTGATTTTGACCACCGAAAAAGTTGTCCGGCGAATGGCAAGGGATGAAGAGATTGGAGATCAAGTCTGGCAACAAGGGACTACTCTAAGGAGGGGGTTAACAGAGACGGGCAGGCTCTTGGCGCTAAGGGACCGAGTGCGTCAACGCAACTGACTAAACCAAGTCCAGGCATTGACGCCGAAATGGAGAAGCTGCGTTCTTTTCTGCTAAAGCGGAGGAGGGGCGTTCCGCAGAAATACAAACTCCCATCGAGCAAAGTATTCTCGGCGCGCCACGGGGGAAAGCGCGGATCTGTTCCAAGCAAAAAAAAAAATCATCTCCTTGCGCCAACTCTAAAAAGCCGTAACTCATGCAAAACACCCTCTGGGGGTCGAGTAGGCCGAAAATATAACGCCAAGATCTCCAAGCAGCGGAAGCAACACGAGCCTGCCGGTGGGATTTTCGGATCGGGGAAAGGAGAAGGCAGGCGTTCCTCTGCGACTAATGGAAGTAACAAGAGTGGACCGAAGATCGCCAACTCGAGCAAAAAAACGTAAAGGAGACAAGGCAAATTGGAGAAATAACGGCCCGTCAGGTTCGAAACAAGAGAACACTATCGAGAGCATGAGGTGCTCATTGCCAAAAGGAAGGTAAGGAGAAACTAGGAAATGGACAAAAAGGGTAATGGAGAGAGGGAAAACGTTTTAGGGGGAAGCGATCTACAGGGGCATTAAAAGAACACAAACTTATAACGGTTCGAAGAGGAAAAGAATTCTCCTCATCGTATTCAAAAAAAAAACAGCCCACATTTAGAAAGTAGCAAACCTGGAAGCCAGAACTCACCGCTACACGGAGAAGCGGGCGGGGCGATCTTGGTGCGCGCGGGAAAGGCCAGCTTCATCAGATGTTATCATAATGAAGTACGATTTCAAGGGGCAGAGATCGAGCTGAAAAGGGGTTGTCAAATCTCGACGAGCCAAGGCGGGTCGCGGCCGCGAGATTTGGGAAGGAGGCAAGCACCATTTTTCCAAGAAAAGAAAACAGGAAAGTAGAGCCATCTAAGGCGCAAAGAAAGAGGTAGAGGAGCGTGAAACACGGTTTCACCCTTGAAACCTTCTCCAAAACCAGTAACTAAAGCAAGCACGGAGGCTTTACGTTCGAGAAGGTAAAGTGGCGAGGCAGGTTGATCAGTGGAATTAATAAACGAGAACTGGGGGGAAGCAACGTATGTTGAGGCCCTCCAACAGTAAAAAAAAAAAAGACAGAGGACACACCAAACTTGGGGGACAACAGGAAGAAGTTTAATGTTTTGCTCAAAACAAAGAGAAAGCAAAGCAACGCAGCTGAAAAAACCAAGGACAGCACTTGCACCGGAATCCGCCGCCCGGCTCTCAAGTAAGATGATCCCGCACGCAAAAAGATTCCCTGCCCTTGAAAAATCGAGGAAAAGGGCCTGTCCTACTCTCCCTTGTTCCTCGCAAAAGACCGGTGCGAAGTGAAGTGGAAGAAGGCTTGTGGACGCCTATCTTACGCCTTTCGCGAGACACAAGGGATAAAGAAGAAGCAAAAATCGTGAAATCTACATCCTAATCAGCGGGTTCAAGGGGGACCTGATGAAAAAAAAGGACCGAAGGTATCACTTTTAAAATCTGAAAAGGGCAGGACAGGAATACCTTGCGAACATCAGGAAAGACACGGAGGGTCAGAGGAGGGATGGGAACGATCAATCCGAGCCACGCCCCCCCACGCAGAAAAGGAACACACAGCTGTCACAAGCAAGTAGCCGGGGACTCAGAACACTGACGACTTAAAAAAAACAGGCGGGGAAGAAGAGTGCATCCCCTCAAAAAAATCCTGCCCCCCGAAAAGGGCCCGGCTCAACAATCAAAAAACAACACCACAACCATAACGCGGCGAAACAGATAAGAATGTTTAAAAGGAGGCAAGACACGCAGATGCTAAGGGCAAACGGGGGAAAAACCGGTGGGGTGGAGGTTTAATGTTCTTAATGTGTGACCGACATTTGACGGCCGAGTA
>Ga0179591_1160301_pt1 | contig 11787 bp, 14 predicted proteins | sample CZOMad2_1_08_16f_FD_182891 | JGI IMG/M metagenome (GOLD analysis project Ga0179591, IMG submission 182891) | Vadose zone soil fungal communities from Angelo Coast Range Reserve, California, USA - CZOMad2_1_08_16fungal (PacBio error correction) | ecosystem: Environmental > Terrestrial > Soil >...
GTACAGAGGGAGGGGGAGAGGGGAAATCGTGACCAGTGTTGCTTGCCGAGGGTTTCAGCAATTTTTTGACCTTGGCATACTATGAAAAGAAAAGATAATAGACTGAGATACAACTGTGGTGGGAAGCAGGCGATAGAATGAGTTGTGAGTCAAAATGCGCCCCTCGAAAGGATCTTCTAGCGAACATCTTTGACGAGATCGGCAAAAAAAAAAAAAAAAGGATATGAATGTCATCACAACAGCGAAAAAATGATCCTTGTTATGTCAAGGTTTGGGTCCAAGACTTGTGAGAAACTAACACAAAAAAAATCATGGAGAAAAGCGGAGAAGCGAACAGAGAAGTATCGCGGTGCTATAGAAGAAGAGAAAATATATCATCCTAAACGTTTGGGAAGGAAGCGAGACAAACGGAGGAGATAGAAGTTGGAAGCAAAAGGGGGGGCAACCAGGCCAAAAATGGGCTTGAGAACTTCAAGTGAAACTAAAGGGAAAAGTTTAGCATTCCGACTCTCAGTGAGGGGGGAGCTAAATTTCAGAAAAAATCGGTGGGGGAATAGGAAATTGAAATGTATTATAGACTGTGGAATCACGGGGGGGGAATGAATCATTAAATGGGGAACAGACGAAGAAAAGAGCCCCAATCAAAATTCATCAGGGCCTAATGGCGTCTCCAGGGGGATGGGAAGAGAATGGGTACATTTCAGTGAGACGGGAACTGAAAGATGGGCAAGCGGTGACTCTGCTTGTATAATCATATTACAGCGCAAGAGAACAGATACGTTTTGCACAGGAAGAGAGAAGCCGGCTATGACATTGTTGGGAGCGCGGTTATGGGTGCATTTGAAGGAAGGGGGGGGAGAAGACGCGCAAGAAAAAGATCTGGCCAAAGCCAAGGGCCGACAAGCGGGTAAGCCGAGGCGACCGGTTTAGGTCGTTAAGTCATTTTATGTTGGAAGGGGGGAACAGGCGACGCGAAGCAAAATCTGTTCAGGGAATTTACAGTGGCCGACGAACGAGAAACGGTCATGCCAGTGGGTACTCGGGGCTCGATTTCCAAGATCCTGACTCAGGGGGTTAAAAACAACCTCAAGGGTCAGGAGGAGAAACGAAGGGGGAACCCCCGGTCCGAGTTTTCACGTATTTCGGGGGGGGAAAGAAATCAAGATCCGAATGGCAGGTGACGGAAGGCGGGTCCTAGCGCGGTCTCCCTGTAAACCAACCGTTAAACGTGTCGAGACGGAGCCGTAGAGTCGTCCATAACCGAAAGAGAGAGTAACTACCTAACCGGAGCTCGAAGAACCCAGCCGGGCGAAACGTGGCAACCGTTGTGGAGACTCTTGCCAATGAAAGCGCGAATGAGGTTCAGGGGTCGGAACAATCTATTTGAAGGGGGGTTTTTTGGATAGAACTCTACTCATTATGGCACAGTGGAATACCACTTAATAGCCGGAGGGCCGAAGGGAGATCAAGGGGTGAACATAGCTGTCTCGTGAGAGGTGGGGGGAAATATCTTTTGAGACAAAAGTTTCAATAACGCTTAAAAATCTCAGGTTTTTCCGTGCTCACTGAAGGGAAATGAACCTCCTCTAGCAGGCACTCGCCGCGCCATTTAAGCACAGAGGATAAGTGGATGGGGGGTGAGATGTCAGACAGGAAAGGTTAACAAATAATGAGAGGGTCACCAAGGGTTCCAAAAGCAATGCATTAATTTTGAATTCATGAAAATTGTAAGGACAACACAAGAGTTGGATGAAAGGGAGGGGGGCCCTATAACTATAGGGGGGCGTATGTCTAACATGCTGCCACATTTTAGGAAAAAATCTTCCGGAGTAATGGTGTGTGGACGGAAACCTTCTGATGCAAGGTCTAAAGACGCAGGTCATGTCCATTCGAGTTCGTCCCAGCGAATGCGGACGGGTAAGAAGTGTTCGAAATGGAGAGCGATAGGTCACGATATACGAAATGGGTACCGCAGTATGTATCTCCAAGGGGTGGTTTTGTTTACGTGCGTACACCGTCAGACAACAAGGGCACATAAAAGTGTTCAGGGCACTTGAGAGAGCTGATGATGGAAACTCACCTTTAAATCTCGTTCCGAAAAAACGCTAAGTAGGGTGATCAAAAAGATCATGGGGAGTGGGGAGTTCCTTTTTGGGGGGAAGAATCGCATTACTACAGAGAAAAGAACGCCAAAAAAACCTGGGGTATCTGCGCGATAAATAAAGGCGTTTCAACCATATCTCCTAATACTCAAGAAATCTGGCAGGGCTTATCAAACATGTCTAGAATACCGGGAACGACTTTGAAGCAAAAAGGTACCAATAGAGGACGCATTGTGGCGGAAGCATGGGAAAAAAAAGACCAGACTTTACGAACTACTGACCGGCAAGCATGAACCCTACTATGTTGTTTACGGGGCGTGGACTGGGGTGGTCGCAAAAGTCTTTATGTCATCTGTCGGGGGGGGAAAGGTTCCCTTGAAAACCCTTTAGGTCAGAGATAAAGGCGGGATCTTTGATCAAACTCGGGGTCTAATGACCATCAGAATCTCCGTCTAAACATGGTTAAAAAGGACTCGAGAGGGGTAAAACACGGATTGGGAAGTGAATCATCATCCGGGAAACCTCGTGATTCATCAAAAAAAGCAGACAGAATGACGTGGACAAATGTCGTAACGGAGTTAAACATTAATGGGGGATTTGGCATTGGGTTGTACAAGACGAGGTAATATGAGGCAATAAATGCAATGCTACAAACGGGTATTAATCACTCCCGAAAACAATTGAGGTGTGATTCATGAAGGTCCAGGAGGGGGGATGACGTGCTCACAACGCTATTTGACAGGGGGGGGGGGAGGATCTGACAAACCAAACGGTAAACTGTGTGCTGGGCCTGGGGACACCTGGTCAAACAAGACGTGCTTTGGAGCGAATTCGAATAGCCTCTAGAGAGTGAACACCTAGCGGGAAAATCTCGGGACATCAACAATCTTGAAAGGAAACGCTTCCTAAATCGAACGCAGGAGAGGCGAACTTTCAGGGTTCGTTAAAAAAGTGCGATTGGCAGGAACTTGACGGAGCACGTTTAAAGGAGAACTCGTGGATGGTGGGGAAGGGTTGATCTAGGCGCGACATCATGGTCTCGTTCCCAAAGCAACGCAAAAGAAAGTCACGGGGGACAACCGCCTGCATTCAGGGTGGGCCGATACGTAAAAGTATCTCACAGACTACCGATGACCTGATGAAGGGGCACAGAGAAATGAGGGAAAAGAAGCGAAACATTGTCGTGCGCGTTCTTGGAAGAAAGAAATCCCAAGGGAAACGAGGAAGGGGATGCATACGGGAAAAGGTGACCTCGCCAAGATAAAGATCGCGCAAAAAGAAAGTATTTCAAAGGGGTTCACGAAGGGGGGAAAGTGCCAAAAAGGGGAAGTTCTGTTGCGGGGAAGCTGAGACTACAATAACCCGAATGTTCGGAGAAAAACTTTGCGGTGGCCCAGAAGGTCAAGCACCATTTAACACAGGAATTAGCACACGAAGGACCGCACGAGGGTCGTCTTTTGAGGAAAAGGAAAACAGGGAACTGGGACGATCTGAACCATGGGGCCACAGTAAGGAGGAGCTACAAGGATGCTGGTTGAACTCCGGAATGGGGGATCACCGGAAAGCGAAAGCCGGGGAGGGTTCATGCGGGGGATCGATTGTAGGGAGTCGAGTTGAGAAAATACCGTCGTTTTGGTCAAACGAGAAGAAATGGTCCGAAGACTAAAAAATGCCCCGCTGTACGGTCTGCCGAAAAAAAAAGGGAGCACATTAGGGGAGAAGCGGGGGAGTACAGAGAGAGATATTTGGATGAGGAAAGACAAGCTGCTTTCAGGGGAGGTCGAAAAACGCATTCGGACTAAAGCCGCAATGAAAGCCAAATGACTGGAGAAAAGGGACTTGAAAAGGGAGGGGGACTCCTCCCAGCGAGCTATCTCCCCGCGCAATGAAAATCGGATTTTACTTCAGAAGGACGAAGGGCCTGAACGGGGAAGGCATCTCAGCACAGAAAAGTGGTGCATAGCGACCATCGTACCTGCGAAATCAGGACGGGGTGGTCTAGTATGACGCTAAGAAGACTGAGCGCCGGAGGGGGAGGAGTTGCCAGGCCCTCCAATCCCAACGACTCCGCCCGGTGATAAAAGGGCGGCAAAACTGCTACTCTGAAATCAGTGTGGGGGGCCATAATTTTTTTGGGGGGTGTTTGGTTGTGGGGAAAGAGAATGAGGAATTATGAAAGGACCTATTAGAAAGAGCGGCTTCCAAGGAAGGACCGAGACCCAGGAAAGCTGGGGTGGCCTCCAGCGGCGTGTGGACCGAAAAACTCCTACCTGGAAAAATAAAACTGACCGGAAGAAACAGAATGCAGTTAAAACAAAACACAAAAAAAAAAAAAAAAAAAAAAAAAAAAAAAAAAAAAAAAAAAGAAGAAAACAAACAACACGGAGAGGGAGGAAAGAAGATCGGATAACGCATCGTTCTGGGTGGGGGGGCAGAGTCAGGTTTGGGGGGGGTTGGCTTGAAAGATGGGGGGGGGTTGCTGGGGTCAGGCAAAAGCATTGGAAGAAAAAGCGACGTGGGTTCATGCTATTATGCAAGGTGGGGAATTATAATGGGAGAATGAGTGGGGTGGGTTTACTATCAGGTCGTTCAGTATTAAGAAAGAATCTTTGGGAGACAAAAAGAAAAAAATTATGCCAAAAAAAATGATTCTAGCGAAAGGGAACAGTTGTGATCAAAACAGGCGGTCGCGGGGATGGGGGGGCGGGCCCTGAGGTCAAAATTCGTGCCTGGGGCTACTCACTGGGAAAACTGAAAATGTCCCATAGGCTAAGGAGAGAGACCACTAAGGATGGGACAGAGGAATTGATAGGAACAAGTTGCGTGAGGACCGGGATAATGACGCGTTAGGCATTGCGACAGCGAAGGGGGAAAGAGAAAGGGGTATTCAATTGCAGCAGGGCGACGAGAATCGCGGGGGGAGGAAGGACAAGCCTGGGCAGGACATGGTAGAATGAAGGGGGGTGCTGTGAACAGGCGAAGAAAGGGGCGTTTTCTACTCACATAAAGGCAAAAAGAACTGAAATCATCAATAAGAGGCCCGACGAGGGGAGCTTCACCTAGTTGTCGTCGACCGCAGGGCCGGCGTACGGGCTGAACGGGAAAAATCCGGGTTTTTCGACTGAACCGGGCTATTGGAAGTACGGATGGACAGAAGTAGCGGGGTCTGCCGGAAAACGACGAATCAGCAAGGTCGGAGAAAGAAAGAAGAAGACGTGACTGGGACCGGGGAGAAGAGACAGTTACAATAAAAGGACAAGGACAAGGAATATGCCTTAACGGGGGCGAAGGGGGAGAGCCCGAGAATGGGCGAGCTTGCCAGCTTACCTGGCTCCGGTGATCATGAGGAATAAGGGCTATTAACTGTGGGAAACAATTCCGGGTGGATAGGATGCTACACCGCAAGGTTAATGGGAAAAATGGGGGGAAAGGGTGATGGGTGCATACCGCGCGGAAGCTAACTTCCAGTGTTGACGGGACTACTGCGGGAAAGCTGGCCTGCGAAAGTTAATACGGGAAAGTGCGATATATGGAATTGCTCTTTGGGGAAAAAGAGGCATCCAGAGTTCGTGCACTGGGGAAATTGCGTGTCGACGAGGAGAACGAAAAACGAAATGTCGCCGGAAAAATTATCCGACCTCAGGCAAAGAGGGGGTGTGTGATTGGGGGGCGGGGGGAAAAGGGGAAAGCGGGGTGGGCCAACTGGCCTAGGGAGTGGTCTTTTGGGGGGATGCAATCGCGGATGGCTAAGCCATTAAAAAGGGCAGAGTTGAAAGAAAGTTCTTGACAAAAAAAGTGTCCTTCAGCGGGGGACCACGTTAAGAATAGCGGACAGGGACTGTCGGTTCGGACGGGGGTAGGAGCGGTTCGATGGTACAAGATTAAGGAAGGGTCTGCTTTCAAAGCGGAGGTTGCACGCCGAAACGGACGCGAGGATTCGAGCAAGAGAAGATCGTGCCAGGGTCACCACATGTAAAGAAAAAGTTCCGGGGGGGGGGGTGTTTGTAGGGGGGGACACGGGTTCAAACACCTACGAGGGGGCGTCATGGAGAAACGGTCATACAAAGTGACTTAAGCGGAAAGGAAAGCAAACTCAGACCAGGTAGTGTAGTCAGTAGTAGCTGATCACAGTGGTGTTCTCAGGCCTTTGTGCCGTTCATTTGCCACTGTCGCTATTGATGAGGAGTGCCCCAGCTGCTCCTGCGGCACGGGGTTGTGGTCGTCGTTGGGCATCTTTTCCCTTTGTCATCTTTTCTAGGGTGGTGAGGTGCGATGCACTAAGTATTCAGGCTCATAACGATGGTGAGTGGTTGCCTAAACATATTGGCAGTTGGTGGTCAAAAAGCTGATGCTGCAGTGATCACCCCTTCGTCCTCACATTGCGAGGCTGCTCGTAGGTGCCGAATTTGTGTAATACAGAGAAGAGTCTCGGACACAAGTGTGGGGAAGGAAAAAAGGAGGAGAACGGATGAATTAGATGGAGACACGCCGAAAACAAGGAGGGGGGGACCAAGGAGGGAACAGTAGTGGCGGAAGGGGAAGGTTACCTTTTAGGCAAAAGGGCCTATGAGTAAACAAAATGATTACAGGGGAGGGAGAGGGGGAAAATTCGTGGGGAAGGGTTGAGGAAGAGGGGGTTGGGGGGAAACGCATTTTCCGGGAGGGGAAAAAAGACTTTCGTAATCTTAAAGGTAGGGAGAAAAAAAGTGGGGGGGTGCGGGATAGAATTTTGGGCAAGGGAAGTCCGCAAAAAAAAAAAAAAGGGGGGGGAAAGATGAACCATTCTGGAACCAAGGGAAAAAGCTATAAAAAATCGCAGCTCTAGACGAAGATTGAAATGTCAGCGCAGATGAAGAAAGGGCGTGGGAACGGGGGGGGGGGTATGAGAAAAAAAGGGGTGGACATGACTTTGGAAACGTAAAGAAAAAAAGCAAAAATAGGGGGGATATGGTGCTTCGGAAAACAGCTGAAGCGTAGACTAGGGGCTTCTTGAAAAGGCGCCAATCTAACGAAGTCCGCGGGTGGGTTGATAGAAGAAAAGAAGAAAAAGAAAAAAGCCGAGGCGGAAGTAGAAAGGGGGGAAGAACAGAATTGGGTTACAATAAAGCAACCTAACATGGCGTGCGAAGGGGGATTTTTATAAAGGGGTGGGTCAGCCGTGGGAAGGCAGGAAGAGCAAGTATGGGAGAATAAACGGGCAAAAAAAGAGTGGGTGCCATGTGACAAGGAGGGGGGGTTAGATTGCGTGGGTGGGAGACAAAGTTGGGGTGGCCTAGGAAGGGAAAAGGGTAAAAAGGAGGCCTACAGGGGAGACACAAAAAGGCCTCTTTTCTCTAGTGGCAGGGGGAGGTCACTGGGCATTGTGAGGTGAGCGAAATTGGGGGTATGTGGGAGAGGAACGGGGACAGGAAAAAAGGGTTGGGTCACTCTTTGGAGTCAGAGGGGCAGGTAGAATATGAGTTTAGTCAGATAACACTGAGATAGAACATATGACGGGGTCACACCGGGCACGGGTCCCGAGGTAATCCGTAGAGAAAAGGAGGGGTTTTTTGAAAAATTGCTAAAAGGGTTGTGTAGTCCGGGGGGGGGGAAACGAGCCTGCTCGTCGGTCGACACGAACCCGAAAGGAAAAACTTTCATCCTACACAAACGGACGCCAAGGGTCGTGGGGACCCAGTACGAGTGTGGGCTGGCAGAGAAGCGACGGGTTAGGGCGGAGAGTGCGTTTTGGGTCTGGGGAACTCAACCACTGAAATATCACCCCACGTTGATTGGAGTGTGAACCATGGGAAGGTAACCTGCCTCTTCTTCCCTCCTTTTCAGGGGCCCATTTTCTAACTCCGTTTACTCTCCCTGTTCCACGTCAATAGCATTTACTCGTCTCGGGAAATTTTATGGGGGGGTGTGACCAAGTCTACTCGCAAACAACCCCCGCTTTCTATTGAACTGAAAGTCAGGGGGGTTCACGGTTAGAAGTCGATTAGAAACCCGCCCTGTCAAAAGGGGCGTCCAACGGGAGTACTTGTTGCGCGAGATTTCGAGGACCCAGGACCCTTCCCGCTGTCATGAGACGTCGGGAACTGAAGCGCGTTCTTGACAAGGGAAAGACACCTTAAACGGGGGGGAGGATGGAATAGGGGGAAAATGACAAACTAAAGAGTAAAAAAGAACGGAACACTAGCTGAGACTAACGGCTGAAGGATAATAAAAGGGGCTCATGGCAGATGAAAGACTGCAGTCGTTCTTCGGCCTGCCAGATGCGATTCTGGTAGGGGCGGAAAAATGCCGAGAAATAAAATATTAAGGGAAGTCATAGCCTTCTGTTAAAAAAATCGTATTTCTTTTATCGACATTTGTGGCAATAATGTGCTGTCTAGTTCGTGGGGGAATATTCTCTTTGTGGACGGAAAGGGGGGGAAGATAGGGTACCCAATCTTCGGGTTATTTTTTGGTAAGGGGGGGGGAAAAAACGAACTTCAATGAGCAGGAGTGAGATCATCAAGCCGGGGGGAAGCGATTCGAGTCAAAAAAAAAAGTGTGGAGGACCTTAGTACAGAGGGTATGTAAGTGGGGTTGGGATATGGAGTTTAGAATGTGAATAATGGGAAATGGGAGTCTTCTGTCCTCCAAGGAGTAAAAGACAACTATAAAGAAGGAGAAAAGGTTAAGGAAAGGAACCTCAGCAAAACCGGGGGGTGGATGCAATTTTAGGAAATCAACCAAAGAACTGAGAGGGAGGAAAATGAAAATAAAAGGAGGAAAGCACCAACCAAGTGTGTTGTTGGAAAAAAACTCGAAAGAAAGTGGTGGGTGCACTTGGGTAAAAAAACCCAGTCGGCTATCCAATTGGAAAAATGCTGCCGCTTTCAATGTATTAGGTTAAAAGAATTCCAAAAAGGGCATTATGAAGGTATGGTAAGAACCGGCGCAAGAGCCACAGGGAGAATGTTCTCCTTTGGGAAAACGAATAGAATAGCCAATGGTGGGGGGTTGTGGGTTAGTGGGAGATCCCAGTCAATTCACCCTTTCAAGACAGGGAACGGAAAGGGGTCGGCGTAGTTCCAGTTCGCTGTAAGCTTCAAAGAAACGAGGGGCGTTCCTCTCTCAATCGGCATAATGTTAGCGTGACAAGGTCAAAATGGTGGCAGAGGGGTGGTGCAGGGAAGGTTGGCTAACCGGAGCATAACGGAATCAGCACCTCTCGAAGCTACAAAAGTTGGTTATTCGACTTTATGACGAAGAGGACTGGTTTCCCAATTGAAGTCCTGACTGGTACGCGTGTTCCCAGAAGGAAAAACGTAGGAGGACAAACCTAAATAATCTAACATGGATAATGTTTGAAAAAAACATCTAGGAACCACCTTACTTAGGTTTGGGGCTTATTCGTTGAGGGCCTAAAATGAACGGAAGCGATAAACTTACCTAATCAATGGGAGAACTAGCTATTTGTGGAGGGGGAGGTTACTGGCAAGATAAGGGCAGAAGTGACGGGGGGACCAATGTTTAGCAAATGAAAAGGGTGTAAAGATAGCAAAAACGAAGTGGATCAAAAAATTCGTAGGCACGATCGAAATCGGAGGGGAATGGCTCCCGATGGGTTCGCGCCGCGGAAAAAGCCTGGGCAAAAAATATGGTGACAAGGAAGTACAATGGAATTAGAGTGGGCATTACCTCGTTGAGAGTTTCAACTCATCACAGACAGAGAGGGGGACGCAAGAAAGGAACCTTGAAGGGGAAGGGCTGTGGTGCCAGCGAGAAAAGTATGAAATGAAGAAATCAGAGACATAAAGGGGGAAGAATCGACCCTTGTCTCTCTATCTGTATCTGGGTTGTGGGGAGGGTCCTTGAGTGTAAGGAGATCGCAATGTGAATTAACTCTGGACACCTGTGCCGTGTGGGAAAAAGGAATCTCTCACTCAAAAACACCGGAAATACTTTTTTCGTTTGACTTTTTTGATCGCAGGGTCAGAAACTTTCTGGGGAGGGTCTCTACTACTTCTAGCTACTCCTGTAGAGAGTGACCCCCCCGGGAGCTGTGAAGAAACTATCGAAGGCCGGGACATATTAAATCAGGAGAAAGATAGAGGTACCAAGTAAGTCCCTTAAATTGGAAGAGCTTGCGGAAAGTGCTAAGGCAGGAGTTCAATAACCAGAAATATGGAAGCATGGCCTGGGGGTGTGGTAGGAAATATAGGTAAGTTTGAAAAAAATCGCAAAAGGCAACATACCTAGGACAACTTTTCAACCTAAGGAACATTTCCCAAGGAAAGTTAAACAACTTAAACATATTGGCCGTATGAACAGGACATAAAAGAAATGCAAAAAAGGAAGGGGAAAATTCACTGGGAAAAGGCAAGGTCTGAAGCTCTCGAAAGCAAAGACCCACTTGGCCCTACTATAGAATGACTGGTACTCGCCACTAGTCAAAGGAGAGCTCAAATCACAAAAGGGGAGGGTGTTGTCTGAGGGTCTTCCCATAAAAGGCATCTTTCTCGACAAGGAAGGGGGATATGAGGGAAAGGGGGAATGAATGAGCTGGGGGCGGACGCCCTCGCTTCTTCACAAAGGAATGTGGGGTACATCCGAAGGGAAAGAATGAAAGGGGGAAAAAAAACTGGATGACGCACAATCCTCCGATTCTAGTGGGCAGAACGGAGATTGCGCAGAACCTGCCATTCCCTGGGGGGATCATGACAAGTCTCAAAACATGGAGGTAGTCGCGGGATCTATCGTTCGGGGAACCCCGATTGTGTAAAGAACCGGCATGGCACGGAAAAGTGTACTGTGCGGGGTGGATCCAGCAGCAAAGATGCGTGAGGGGGGAAGAAATAAAAGTCTTGGGCAAAACTATAGTCAAATAAAAGTGGTCGCAGCGAAAAAGATACGCGGGCGTGGGAGGTCGCTTCTTAACTCAGCGTTAGTGGAGCCTAAGGGTAGTACAGGAAAGAAAGGATGATTTAATTAGGAAATTGGAAGGACGTCTTGTCTGGGAAGGGGGGTGTCTGCCAGAGGAAATTCAAGAACGAACGCAAAAATATTACAGAAGAGATATTGGCTAAAAGACGGGGGTAAGAATTCAACTTATGCTCACTCAAAAAGAAGGACCCCCATCAGGGTAATATCCAAGTCGACGCTTTTTGGAAGGGAAAAGGCGCAGAGCCTTGGAAAATGGCGTTCAAGAGTCGGAGGGGAATATGCCAGTTGGTGTTCAAGATGAGCTATCGAGAAAGGGTAAATTTCTGTGGGGAAAAAAAATCCTTTGGGGGGGGCTGAGTCCTTTGAGATATGGAAGTAACGCCAAGGGGAGAGTGAGAAAGTGAGTGGAGGGTACTCCGCCTCCATCGCGAACGTCTCCGCTGAATTTAAACTTGAGGTTGATAAAAACGTGTTTGCAGTTTACTTCATATCATTATGCAGTGGGGGGGGTGGGGGGGGCCGTCCCAGGTGGGGGTTTGGTGCCACAAAGTTAAGAAGATTGAAAAAGTGCGGACGGACTTGTCAAACCCTAGGCCGCCTTATCGGGGAGAAGATTCAGGGATTAGGGTCCGTTAATCCCGATTCCTTATCTCTGAAAGAATGTGGTAGACACGGAAAAGGGGTTGGTCCGACCAACCTCAAAGCACTCTTGACTTAAAATCAAAAGGTACGAAAGGGGACCTCAAAGAACAGAAAAATAGAAATATAG
>Ga0179591_1296611_pt1 | contig 11787 bp, 14 predicted proteins | sample CZOMad2_1_08_16f_FD_182891 | JGI IMG/M metagenome (GOLD analysis project Ga0179591, IMG submission 182891) | Vadose zone soil fungal communities from Angelo Coast Range Reserve, California, USA - CZOMad2_1_08_16fungal (PacBio error correction) | ecosystem: Environmental > Terrestrial > Soil >...
GATTAGGTGTTCGACAAGAGACCGGGAAAGGGGGCTGGAGGTGGTTGGTTGTGCCGATTTATGACGGAGAAATAAGACCGCTAACCAGAATGTCGATAGGGAGAAATTGAAAAAAAAAGAACAGAGATGGAAAAGGGCCCCCGGTGCTATGAGGGCTGAGGGAGACGGTTAAGGAAATGCATGGTGGTTAGGGGAAAAAGAGGGGCGCGTTCAGAGGAGGGTAGGTGATCTGGGAATTTGACCCTCGGAAAGAATCAACTTGCGCATACCCCCAGAGGCTTCGACTGGGGAAAAAAAGTGAACGTTTCTCTGCTCCGTGAGAACAGGCGGGGATTCGCGGGGGTTACGGCCGGAAATATTTGCGTGGGAGTGGGGGGAGGGGGTTTTGACGCGCACCGGAGGAGGTGTCCTGGGGGGGGTGGAATTAAAAAAGCCTGAGCTAATATATCCTTAGCGGGTGCTGAAAAAATAAAAGAAAAAGTATTCGAGTCTCCTCTCTCAAAAAAAAAAAAGTGAAAGGGTAATCGTTTGCCGTTTGTGTAAGCAAAGAACGAAATTAAGGATCTTCGACCTAGGGGGGCTTGAAAAAAATGGGAACCAAAAGGGGGGTAAAGACAACTGCATGGGGGGTAAAGGCACAGACAAAAACTAAAAAAGGAAAAGAAAGAAAAAAAGTTAATCAACCCTACAAACATGGGCGACTCAGGACACAGTCCGGCCGGCCAGCCTCATTCAGGAGGAACCGTAGGGGCTTATGGAACGGGCTACGCAGGGCAAGAAAAAGATAGCAGGACATCTGACCGAAAACGACACCAAAGGCCGACCTGGAAAAGTGGGGGGGGGGTTTGTTGCGGTCGTGCTCACATGGCAAAAAAATCCTCCACCCCCCCCCCACAAACAAGAAGGGAAACAAAGAAAAAAAAAAACAAAAACAACCCCAACCCCTCAGAAAATAGAGGACAGAAACTTTTGGCTTCACCTTCGAGGAAGGGAATCGGGAAAACAGGCTGGTCCTAGCCAGGAGGGAAAAACCATGCCAGAGAGGATTTAGGGGGAGGACATCCCCGAGCGGCGCGCATCATCTCAGGGGGCCAAAAAAAGAGATCTAAAAAGCGGACGGAACTCCTTAATATTTGAATGGAGGGCAAATCTTCGAGCAATAGGTAGGAAATGCCAAGAGAGGAAAGAAAACATCGAAAGTAGAAAGGCGCCGAGAGGAAAAGGGGTATAACGCGCGGCTGGGTCAAATGGAAGGTTGGGAAAAACCGAAGAAAGCAAGTACGTGGGAACAGGAGACCGGGGTCCAAGGGGATCGGCCTCGCAGCGACTCTTAAAACTCCGAGGAGATCCGAAAAAAAAAATGAGGCCTTTTCGCGTAACCCGTGAGAAATCCGGGGGGGACCCGCATGGAATGCGAGAACAAAAAGATTTTGAGAAGAAGGAAAACTTGAATCAGAAGGGGGAATTGAAGAGAACGCCGAGTCTCAATGTCAGAGAGCACGCCGCCCTATAGAGCAATCGCAAAAAAAGTGTCCGGAGCGAAGGACATCGAGGAAAAAGCACGATGTTCACCTACAGAAGTTTCCCTGGTCTCTAACTCTTCCGACAAGTGAAGTTAGGTCAGCTGGAGGGAGTTTTTGAAAAAAGAGAAAAATGCTGCGGAAATGCGCCCAGGGAGGTTCTTTATTCCATAAACTGCCGAAAGGGGAGAGTGGAAACCCTCCGCTTGGCAGGATGCAGTGAGAAGTGGGGGGTAAATCGCAGGAAAAGAAAACTCGTCGTTCCGACAACTCTGAGTGCGCCGACTGATGGTTTAAGGGGACAAAAAAGGGTTGAGAACGGAGAACCGTAGATCAGACGAGAGGGGAAGGACTTGCGAAGGAGGGCGAAGAAGAGGCCCAAAAAACCTTTTGCTTTCGCGTTCTCGAGCGCGGAGCATACAGAGAACGGTTAGCTGTACAAGAAAAAAGGGGAAGGTGCGCTAAAAAAACTAACTTCGAATGTGTGTATCTCGACAGGGAAGGAAAGGAAGAAACAACTTAAAAGGAATCTCGGGGGGGAGGAGAGGAACGTCGGTGTCCCACAGTTCCTTCACGTCAGAAGGCTTGCTGACAACAAAGTGGGGTCGGCACGGAAATTAGTCTTCGCCTCCGCTTTTCGAAGGCAGGCGAAGATCGAAAAAAAAGGGGGGATCAAGGGGGGAGGGGGGGGGGGGAGGACGGAAATTTGGGCTTTCCCAGCCAGAAATACAGAATCTCCGCGCCATGCGAGAAGAACTAGAGGGGTTACTTAGAGAAAGTTTGATCAAACTCTCGCCGGACATAAAAAGGCGGGATAAAAGAGAGAAAGGCCTTCCAGGGGACAACATAAAGCGGGGTGTCGTTCCGGCAGCAGCCTGGTTTCACGTCGGGCTGAAAAAAGGGGGAAAAGAAAACAAGTTAAGAGTCAAAGTAAAGAGAAAGGGGTACCAAGAAGGTCCATTTCAAGGATTTACGGTCGTAGAACCTTTCAGTGCCCTAAGGGGGGGAATTGATATCGGGCGAGGTTGTTAAGGCCGCCGCAAGAAGAACTAACAATGCTTGATGAAAAAAAACAATTGTGAGAACGTAAGAAACCCGCATGAACTCTTTGTTGTGCGAAGGTAAGGCAGAGAGGAGTTTTCGTACAAAAAAACAAGGAAGGCGGATGTTTCGTATCTCAGGGGCAACTTTCCGCGTCGCGCCGGGATCTCTTCAAGGGTGAGAGAGAGGGGGTTAGGGATATTGATAAACGGAAGCCTCTGCAAAAGTCTTTAGGGGAAAAGGGAGGGATTCTTGCAAAAGTTGCCAGAGCGAGTGCATTGTACAGAAAAATGGATTAGTTGATGTGTGTCTGGGTCCTCTGGAATAAGACTTCCTCAGGACCGGAGGAGAGAAAGGACCTGCATCTTCACGAAGGCGATTCTCCGCTTCCAAAAACCATCTGAGACTTAAAAAAGAGATGCGCGGAGGCGGTTGATGTAAAAAGCAGAGGACCTGTCGTGAAAAAATTTTTTTTGGGGGGATTCTCGGACATGAATATATCAGCCAAAAAAAGTGGGAGAGCATGGAGGCCCCCGAAAATCGTGGGGCCCCGGTTCATATGAGAACGGGGGGGAGGAAACTCACGGGTGCTATAGGTTGGGCGCTTCGTGAGGAAATGGCGAGTGCCCTGAGGATCAAAGTGGTGAAGGGGTCCACCAGACCGGGTCCCGATCAAGAAGGAACTGCGGGGGGGGAAACTTTCCGTTCTCTGCTGTGAGGCGCTAAATGAAGGAGGAGTCCGGAAGTGGAAATCCTTGCGTGATTGGGGGTCTCGTGTTGGACCGCAAAAGAGGGTGAACCGTTGGGGAATCCGGAGCCTAATCTCGAAGTAAGGCAAGAAAGTGAAGCCAAGGGTCAGGGCAAAACAAGAAATATCTCTCAAAAAAAAAAAATAGTAAGGGAAATGGAAACTTGGGAGCGTTTGGAAGAAAAAGGACTGAGGAGCAACGGATCTCTCGAGAAGGCTGGCGACTGCCAGATGACAAAAACATACAGAGACGTCGTGTGCTGCAACCAAAAAAGAAGATAAGGCAAGATGAAGTGGCAGGGTCCCCGAAGAAAAACTTCAAGCGACTCAAAAACACGGATTCCGGCCGGCACCTCAGCAGTAAAGTAGATTTTAAAGGGAGGGCGCTGTGGGCAGACTCAGAGGAAAACTAGCCTACTAAGAATAAGAAAAGACCTATACGGTATCAAGTTCGCCGGGTCTCATAAAAAAGAACTTGGGGAAAAAGATCGAGAAGTCCAATTTCTGAAAAATCAGGACCATTATGGTGATCTTAGGAGGCTCTAAGGAATCAGACCAGGCCGATTAGGGGAGTGTCGAAAAAAAAAAGGCGAGAAGGAGCGGAAAACGCCTTGTAATGATTGGGAAGGGGGGAATCTTGCCTGTCTGAAACGAGGAGGATAGGAATCGCAAGTCGAGTAACAGCCAAGAAAACAGGAATACTGGAAACTACAGGGGTCTCGGGGTTAGAAAGAGAACGCGGTCAGAAGAGCGTGGGTGTATCCAAAATATAACCGACAACAAAAAGAGGTATCGAGTCTCTAGGATACGAGGACGTCCGAAAGGGGAAAAAAAGTCAAAGGGAAACTTGTACAGCGTGAGAATAATACTGGATTGGGAAAGCATGGAATAGGAGGACCATATGGTTGGAGACGCAACTTCATCCTTGAGGGGGGCTGGGAGGGGGAGGATTAAAGAACGAAGAGAGATCGAGGCTTAACTGTTGAGGCGCAAGCAGGTAGGAAAGAGAAGAATCGAGAAGGGGACACTGCTCAACATATGTATCCGCCATACCTGGCTCTGGGGGAAGAAGAAAAATCGGAAAAAGGGGGGGAGGTCAACACGGGTCAGGGTTTGAAGGAACCAGGTGCTGCAGTGCGACAAAAAAGTTGGCAATGAAGAGGGAGCATAGGAGAGATTTCAACTCCATAAAAAAGATTGGGGGGGGAACGAAAAAAAACGAAACCAGGAAGGTAGACACTCGGAATTTGCGGAGGAGAGGGGCTCAAAAGAACGAGTGGAGTCTTCTACAACCAGAAAAGAATAACCGTGTGGGGAAAAAGGACGCTCAGGAAGTCGAGGAAGGGAGAATATCGAAGAGTGAACGTTGACACACCAAATTTTTGCTTCTCTTTAGAAGGAGAAACATCAGAAGGTTTGAGCTAAAGGGGAAGTCAATGCTCAAAAAGAAAAAAAGAAGAAAGTGGGGGGAAGAAAACAACAAAGGGAGGAGGAGGACTAATAATAGGCAAGAAGAGTGCTTGTTAGGCTCATCCTGGTTACGTAAGGAATTGAATGGATTTCTGCTTGAGCGAGAGACGCTAAGCAAAAGGGGTCGCATATTTGAAAAGGAAAACATGAGAAATACGCGCACGGTCGAGGGACGTCTAATCGACAAACGGTTCAAGTGGAGGGGGAACTTTCTTCTGTCGAAGAAAAATCCAAACCGGAAAGGTCAGATTTTATACTTCACTGAAACTCTTGGGGAGGGGGGGTGCTGGAGAAAGGGATGCAATCGCCATGGAACTTTAGCCAGAGGAAACGATCATCCTAGCGTGAGGAAGGGAAGTCCAGAAAAAAAATCCTGATACGGGGAGGTGTCGCATAAGAAAAAGGGGGCCGAATCAAACCAATGTTGACTAATGTGAAGTAATTTTCGAAGAGGGTTGAGACATGTAAAGGAAAAGGGAGATGGAAGACAGGGAGACGCAGGTACGGTCGCTCCTGACACTGATTGCGCCTCCAGGAGAATTCGGAGGTTGGATTATTGCCGCTCTACTAAAAGATCCACTAGGAACCTTTTTCTCACTCAAAAAACGGGTTTCGCAGATGAGAGGACGGCAAAACTCTCCCTATTCAAAAAAAAGAAACGGGGGGACTGGAAAAAAAAGCGGAATCGGAGGATACTCATTGTAGGAGGGGAACGCGGAACCAATCCGGATCGTAGTCTATAGAAGGAGTCGTTGGTCGTGATGGAACCCTTACGCCTTCTTGGACGGGGGAGAAGAGGAGGAAACTTTAAGAAGAAGCCGCGCGTGAGTCCAGCGAGGGAAGGTCTACTATTTCGCGGTGGTCTTGGGATGGACTGAGGACGTCCTTCGACAGGACCGATGGCTCGGAAAGAAGAAAAGGAACCAAGGTCAGAAGCTGCCAGAACCCAAGTAGAATGTGGAAAAAAGGCGATTATGCCGCCGCTTCTGGGGAGGGGGGGAGGAGCCATCGGACTGGGGAAACATTTTTTTGTAATTTAGTAAAAGACAGGAAAATTAAGAAAGAAAAGACCAAGTCGCGACGGGGTAAACAGACCCCCTCAAGTCTGCAAAGGGGGAAAGCTGGTATTAACGTGGCGTAATAGGTTGTAGGCAGGGGGAAAGCTGAGGGTTCAAGGATCTGGTCGCGGGAGTTGACGCGAGCCCGTTTCGCAGACGAAGGAGAACGTGCCGCAGGAAATTTCCGTTCCCTGGGTGGAGATTAGGGGAGCATGGGTCCGGGGGGCCGGACACGTGGAATCTTGCGGCGTGAGAAGGACGGGGGGACGCGCACAAAAAAAAGTCATATTTGTGGGGGGGTATTGAAGGGGGGGGGGGGGGGGAGACGGCAGGCGAGGAAATCACGGGAGGATCGACGCCGTCATTAATAAAGGGAGAGAAATGAGATCTCAAAAAACACTGACGGAGGTAAATATAAGAGGGGGAATAGTTGGAGCGGCGGAGATACCGACAAATGTATGCGGATGCCAAGGGGCACGAACTAGTTGTGCAAATACAGAAAAGCGAGGCTATCACAGGTTCAAAGGAAGATGCCCCGGAATAACACGGAAAGGGCCAGCAAAGGAAGTGTCCGGCCGGACACAAGGGGGGATACGGACTGGTCGCGGGAACGGGGGAAGAGGAACATCGCCGACGAACCGACTACAGGAAAAGGAAGGAAAACAAAATACGCACGGCTAGTGATCAAGGCGCAGCGTTATCATCAAGAATACAGGGGAGGGGAAATGTGATTACCTAGAGTCAGTGTATGTTCATTCTGTCCTAAATCAAGGGAAAAAGTGAGAGTCCGTGGGCTTGTCTACATCACCAACTGTCAAAAAGAAACGGAGGAAACCACTCACACGGCTGTCTGGGGGCAAAAACGTCGGGAAGATTTGACGGGCTGTGGCAGAGAATGGGGTTCATTCATCCACATAAGCGTACAGCCAAGACACACATCTAAAGGGGAAGAAAAAAGTCCAAAGAGGGAGGGTAGAAAGGGCGCAGGATCTCCCGAAATATTGTTAAAGAAAAGACAAACGAAGGAGGGCTTCCTAGAGCACGCGGAATCCATGCTCTTCGGATACGAAGTCTCTGCGGGGCGTGGCATCTAAACCGGAGATGATAGGGAAGAATTGGGACACAGCGTTCCTGAAAGCACGAGGGGACAAGAGGGTGAAGTGAGGTTATTAGTGCGAGGTCTCAGGAGACAGAAGAGTCAACTGTGGGCCAGCCAGTGTCCGGAGGTCGAAAGGGGGGGGGTAAATCAAAAATAAAAAATCCAGAGAAAGAGCGTCCAACGGGATCTTTACCGGGGCAATGTACCAGAATTAGGAGGACAGGATTGAAAGAAGGTTTTGGAAGAATAGGAAAAAAGTCTGCTGCAGACCCACGCGATTCAGGAGGGGTTTCCGGTAGAAGGGACAGGGGGAACTCCAAAGAACGTGGACTGGAGATGATGCAAAGCAACGAAAACCCAGAAAACGGGGGAGATCACAAGAGGGGGGGGGGGGAGGGAAGATGTTTCTGGGAGGGACAGAAACGAGTTCGCTTAAAAACGAAAAAAAGGGAAAAGGGCTCGACGACCTTCCTCGAGGCGAGGAGGCGAAGTATAAGGAGTGAACAAGCGGCACACTTTGGCTGAGACTCTATAGAGAAGTCCTGGTGGGGGGGGACACTCGACGGGGTCACGATGCGCTACCCGCAACGAATCAGAAGTCGGGGGGGTGAAAAAGACTACAAAAAAAGAGAGAAAAGAGAGAAACCTGAAGTGAGATTAAGTGAGCAGCAGAAGAAAAGTCTATTGTTCCTTCAAAGCTACAAGAAAAAGGCGCGCGTGGCCACGTCACTCTGGTTTTAGGGGCTTCGCCGAAAAACGTTTTTCGACGGGGAGAAGATCGGAAAAAAAGGGTCTCACTGTTTCTGGTTGAATACTAAAGGGAAAGCCCAAGCGGCGAAAGAGAACGAGTTGAAATCAGGAACGACACGGGTTTTCTGGGGGGGGAAAAAAGAAAAGAAAAAAAAACTAACCCGTTCTAAAGATTGGGAAAATAGGCGAGTTCACCGTATTCATGACAGATCGGAAATGCGGGTGGAATGCCGCAGCATCCTGGGTTTTCCAGAAAATGAGGAGAAGGGGCAGGGAAAACCGCGTTTTGACGAACGAACAGAACTTCACATTGGCAGTGGGAGGAGGTCGGATGCCCATGGGAGAGAAGGGGGAAGATGCTGTAGTTTCCTCGCGATTTACGGTCAGGAAGTGATCCAAATTTTGAAGCAGTCAGATATCGGGCGCGTGGATCGGGGATTTAATAAAAAAAAAAGAAAGGGAAAGGAGGGAGAATTGCTCGTCAAAAACCAACCGGGTCGGGGGGGGGGGGGGGTCGCATATTCCAGTAGAGGGAGGACGCAATTTAACACGCCCCGAAGAAGACTGAGGGGTTCATGGGTTCAAAAAAATTTGGGGGAGGGGGCTGGGGCCGGATCGCAAAATAATTAGGACTCCTTCTTTGGGGGGCTTTAAAAAAAGGGAGACGCTTACAGATTCCATTGCGGGGGCTCGACTTTCTACCCGGGAAGCCTAGTTAAAAAGAACCGGGACGGAGGGCGCGTGTGTCTTACTCGGAATGCTGGATGAATTAACCGTCAGACAGTGCTAGGAAGCAAGGGAAAGACCATCAAGGGAATGCATCAAGCTTCCAGAAAACCATCCCGAAAGAAACTGGAAACAGGCGCTATTACAAAACGAAGCGAGGGTCTGGACTTGGTTGCAGGGCAGAAAAGCCTACCCGCTACGATCGTAAAGGGGTATTTCTGAACAAAACGAAAAAGAGCCCCGGATAGAGAAGACGGTAACTTGGGGGGAGGGTGAATGCGTACTAAGGGGGGAGGAGGATGCGGGTAGCTTGGGACGATGTTTCCTGAGAGAATGGTCCGGTATGGGGGGAAAAAAAGGACTCGGGAAGAAACGTTTCTAGAAAACCTAGACGGAACTGCGGTGGAAGGCCGGAACTTTCCGTGTTGGATGCATAGGGAAAGGAGAAAAGTGGTAACTTTGACGGGATCTGGCGGGTTCGTCAAGGTTTCGACGTGTGTACGCAGGAACAGTAGGTGTTTTGAGGTTGTTGATCCGCAAGTAAGGAAGAGCTGGGCGGGAAAAGGACGACTGTGAAACCAAGCGGGCGAATGGGAACATCTCTCTCCAACAAAGGAGGGAGAGAGCGGTTGGGGGACGATCTTTGTTCTAAAACAGTAAGGGAAGATCCACAGAATATAGGTAAACTGCCCCTAAAAAAGTACAACGGGATGGGGGCGCGTCAAAAAAGAGACCAGTCGCTCGGAGAAGCAGAGTAAGAACGGAAACCTTCAGACGGGGAACAGAGACACGGGGTTCACGGGGGATTTGATGAAGTCATATGGAGTAGGGCGAAACTTTAGAATATCACACTCGGTGAAAGAAGCAGAGTCTAAATAGAGAAGACGAAATCCAGACCCACGGGGGAATTAAAGATCAGGCTCATCTTCTCTCCGAAATGCATACAAAGTGCCAGTGTTCTTAAGTGATCAGAGTAAAAAAGGAAGGGGATAGGAGCTCCGGAGGAAAAAAAATGGTCCGAATGGATTTTCGACATCACCTAAACCTGCGCGGCTGCGTTCCGGATACGCTGTTGAACTGAATGAATCTCCGAATTTGAAGGGGTTGGGGGGAGCAGAGCGCTGAAGATGCATCAATGCACCCGTGGAAACAAAAAATAAATCGTATATCGGCCGCGGATACTTGTTGACAATGAACGAAGACTGTCTGGCAAGAGAGAGCCGCACTTGTGAGAAAAGAAGAAAATCTTACTTGTTTCACATATCCCGAGAAAAAAAAAAAAAAAAAGGAGAATCGTCTTTAGAGGCCGAAGGGAAGATCAATGGATATGACGGATCAGGGAAACTGCGGGAACCCATAAGCCTGATATTTGAAAACCTCTACATGGAAGGAACAGCTGGAGGTTGGAAGACGAAGTCTGAAAAAAAGGTGAGGAGTTCAGGGGCGTGCCGAAACTAAGGAAGATATACTCCGGGGAGAGGCTTTGGGGACGGCATGGAACACGCTAAAGGAAACCGGCATATTTCAATCTCTAAAACTGGGAAGAGGGGACAGGGTCTCGAATCAGGGGGAAACACGGCTTTTCGGGTTTCAGAAAGGTAAAGAGCTTCGGTGGAAAGATTCAGGGGCCATTTATTTCCATGGAACTGGAAGCAAAATTATCCCTCCGCTGCAGAACGCATTTAGAGAGCAACGTGAAAACCCATAAAACCGAGGTCGTTCCTAACTCGGACTGGCGAGAGGTTCTGGTGAAGAACGGGAAAGGTCTTCTAAAAAAAAGAGGATCTCTACGCCGGCCTCGGAGCTTGCTGAGGATCGAGGAGGGAACACGCTGCGCCAATGGGGCGGACGCTTAGGAGAGGAAGGCTAAAGACATAATTAAGGGGGGAGGAAATGGGGGAACACATAGAAGGAAAAAAAGACAATAAGACATATAATTCGGGGTATCAGAAAAAGTAGGTAGTTATTAAAAGAGAGGATAACCATTCTAATTGTTAAGCGATAGGAGGACACCGTAATTTTCAAAAAGGAATTCACCGTCATTTGCTGGACCAGATCGAGGGGAAAGAAAGAAATCAAGTGAAGGCACGGAAATCGGGAGATTACTGAGTTTAATTAGAGAGATCTACCAAACGGTTTTGTTTGGATGGTTGTAGAAACGGCAGGCGTCGACAGAGCGAAAAAAAGCGCGGCGACTTCACTAGGGGAGAGAGACGCACGGGTTTCGAGAACAAAGGTGGAAATCATCCCTTCTGAAAAGGGAGCAAATCGAGAAGGCGGCTACCTCGGAGAAAAGTCACAGATCGCGGGTGTCGCATGACCTCATAACCGGGGAAGCTTCCTGAAAAGGAGCCAGTGGATACTAAGAACTGAAGGGGTAAGGGTTCGAGCCCAGGTATACAAGTGGGATATGCTTGTCCAAATTGAAACGGTCGCTCCGGAAAAAAAGTGCAGGGAGAAGGGAAAAAGTTTGAATTAGGGGGGCTTATGATGCTGGGGTTAAGATCGGACGTAAATAACTCAATCAAAGGCGTGAAGCAGTGGACGTAGAAAAAAAGAAAGATTGTGGGTCTCGCATATTCCTGTCTTCAAAATAGAAAAGCTTATGAAATCGGTAAGAACCGGGAATGCAGGCTGCGGATCATTCCTTTCCGCGTCAACGGAACCGAGAGTATCCTAGACCTTTTATGAAAGACAGGGATTTTTGAGTGAGAAAAACGGAAAGCTTATTCGGTGGATTAAGGGGATTCAAACGACCCTTTGGCCAGCGCGAGTCAGGGAAAGCGTGAAGGGATCCAAGGCTGGGGGTTGTAAACTTCTTTACGGATTCTGGACTGGAGGAAGGCCTCGGGGGGAGAAAAGAAACCAATGCACTCCTGACCATACCCAGCCGGAGTTTGAAAGGATGCAAAAAAAAGAGTATGGATGTCGACAATCCTCATACGGAGGGAAACAGGAGAGGAAAGAACATAGAGCCCCCGTTTCCCTCTATCGTGCACAAGGTGATCAGAAAGAGAGGGGTCAACCCCTGGGGGAGAAAGGAAAATCCTGGATAAAGGGAAGTGGGGGGGGTGTACTTTGTCTTCTGCGGGGATTGCGATGTTCTATGATCTGAACCGGGAAAAGAGAGGACCAAACGTTCGAGAAAAACCTCGCTTAAAAGGACTGCGGCAAGGAAGGGTTATGCTTTTAAAGCTAACAGACGAAGGAAGAGACAGAAAATGGAACTCGTGGCGGGAGAGGTGGTAAAGGGGTGGACGCGCAACGAACGTCCTTCGTTTATTGAGGGTGGAATAAAAAAGGGGGGCAGGCCGCCGAGCTGGCGAGATCTAGAGGAGGGGGGATGCGAGATTATTTTAAGCCAAAGCGGGAACT
>Ga0179591_1306966_pt1 | contig 11787 bp, 25 predicted proteins | sample CZOMad2_1_08_16f_FD_182891 | JGI IMG/M metagenome (GOLD analysis project Ga0179591, IMG submission 182891) | Vadose zone soil fungal communities from Angelo Coast Range Reserve, California, USA - CZOMad2_1_08_16fungal (PacBio error correction) | ecosystem: Environmental > Terrestrial > Soil >...
GTAAAGTTAGATAAAAACGTAATAAAAAAAGCCAGGGGGTAAAAAGGCACGGCAAAGAAACCGACACAGGAGGGCACACGAATGCGAGAAGTTCACAAGGGGAAAAAGGGGCGGAAAAAGGGGGGGAAAAACAAAAACAGAGAGAGGTTCATAGGAAGCACACTATGTGAAAGACATGAAATAGAAGGAAAGGGCTTCCGCAACAGGTATGGGGGAGGAAAAGGGATCTGGTGTCATCAAAGAAAGTCGTTAAAGGGAACGACCAGTCCTGGGGAGTCGTAGTAAATGGGTGGGCAATTCACTTAATTGGGTTTGAAGCACAACCATTAGGGGAAAAACGAATAAAAAGATAAGGTGACAACCACATCGGGACAATCGGGGGATCCAAGCAGGGGCCCAAGGACATATACTCGGAAGAAAAGTTTGCCCATTCTGGTTACCCGGGGGAAAGAGGGATTAGAAACCATCTAAAGGAGGATAGGGACTTCTAACAGTCTGGTCTTCACTATGTAGGGGATGTGGGAAAACGCCCAGGGTCAACAACGGTGAGTTTAAAGCCCATGCCTTGGGTCACAAATTGATGGGAGGAAAGAGTTGCACAACGGACTGGGGGCCAGAACGAAGAGGTCTTTCCCTTGCTGGGGGACGGTGGGGAGTAAAATGAACTGTAAAAAATAAAGCAAAACACAGAAAAACCGACAGCCACAAGAAAAATTTCTGGCGAAATCCCTTCGGAGAAAAAGCCGTGTCGTCGAGGCATGGTGAAGCAAGGGGAAACCAAAAAAACCAAGGACAAAAACGAAAAATGGATTTAATAGGACAGAAGAGAAGGCAAGGGAAAGGAAGGTCGGCAAATCAAAGGGACAGGTGACTCACGTTTTTCCGAGCGAGAAAGGAAAAAAAGGGGTAGTAGAAACAAAACGGAAACCCGAACTGAGCCGTTCACAGCTAATGAACCCTTCCTGCAAGGCATTGAGAGCAAAAAAGGAAAAAGCGCGTTTATTCGTGCAGGCCCAGGTTGGGGAAACCCCAGTTAGTAGCAGGAAACCAACTGGGGAGAAACGTTTGGGATAGTTGGAGTAGCTGAAACTGAAGGGGGGGGGAGAGAGATGGAAAAAACCTCTCAGTAGGGTGGGGATCTGCGAACGGGGGTGGATGAGGGGGGAAAAGGGGACTGACTCCGATGGAGTTAAATTAGAAAAGCAAATGTTGGACCGACCCAAGCAAAAGAGGGTAAATTTCAAGTAAACCACTAAATGGGACCAAAAGAAGGGGGAGAAATCGGGGTGCAGTGGAGTAAGGTGAAAAGGGGCAAGAACAAAAGGGTTGGAAAAAAGGACAAATTGGTGAAATCGGGAAAAAAGTGAAACAAGAGCCGGGAAGTTTGCCTAAGGCGCGGGCTCAAAGTGTGATAATCGGCAAAACTGGAAAGGATTTGCAGGCGAGTTTTGGTCCAAGGGACACGGTTTGTTCCAACAGAAGGGGGGGGTGGGAAAGACATTTCCAGGAAAGGTGACCCGCAAAAAAAAAAAGTCCTAGGGTCGGGACTCAAGGTCAAAATTGTCCACAAAAAAAGGCCTAAACATGTTCATCTCATGATGGAAGGACCCAAGTCCCAATACAAAATCGGGATGGAAAACATGTAAAGGTGGCAGTAATAGAAAGGGGGGGGGAAAAGCTGTGGACAAGGATGGCAGGCGGCAGGATGGAGGGGGTAGCTTGAGTGGAACAAAGCGAGACAAAGAAACAAAAGCAGACGGGGGGAAACTCGACGGCAAAAAAAAAGTCCTTTGGGGGGGAAAAAAAAAAACACGACAGCACACTGAAAAGGGGGGGAAGACTGTGCAGGGTGCTGCATGAAAAAAGGTGTGGTCCTGAAATCGAAAAAACGAGTGAGAAAAAGTAAACGCAGCCGTAGGGGACAAAAAAGCTATTATGGCCAGAAACTCAGCGAAAAGAAAGAAGTTTAAATTTCCAGAAAAAGCAAGAAGGGGACAAGTGAAGGGACGCAAAAACGACTAAAGAGCGCGTTGTTAGGAACGGTGCCGTAACGAAACACTCGAAAAGTACCGCTGCGAAAAAATGGCCAACTAGAGGTCAAATAATCCTTGGAAAAAAACGACCAGGGGTAGAAAAACCAGCGTAACTAAAACTGGGAAGAAACAATTCGGGGCATAAAGAATCAAAACCCACGAAAAAAGGCACAAAACACAAAAGGCATCACAAATACAAACCCACTAAAACGACTTTTGTCAAAGGTACGTGAAACACCAGGTCAGGGGTCCGTTTAACTTAAAATTACCCCTCCAGCACCCAGGGGCAAAAAGCTTTCCAGCCCGGACAAAAAGGCAGGGACCTGCGCTCCAATGTACACGAAGAAAAACACAAAAAAAAAGATAAACAACTACGAAGCAAACCCGGAAGGTACGCAGGTTAAAAAAAAAAACGGGAGAAACCGGTCAGATAAACGAGGGGAAAGAATAAAACACCAGGCCCCTTTCGTCGAACAAGCAACGCAAAGTCAAAAAAAGAAGAAAAGGACAGACAGGTACACAAACCGGTTCCATGCGAAGAGGAGCCTCACAATGCACCAAAAGGGGGGAGGGGGGGCGACATACAGAAATGGAATCTCACCAATAACCCGAAAATCTGTTGCGGGGAACCCAAGGTTAATGAACTGGGAGGTATTTGGACTACAAAGGGAACTCAAAAAAATGTCGAAGGATAAAAATCGAGAATTAACTGTGGGAAAAACATAGTTGGAGCTGAAAGAGCACGGGGCAGATCGGAAGGGGGGAAGGAGAATAGAAAAAGTCCGCAAGTATAAAAAAAACCACAGAAAAACCTGGAAGCAAAGTAGGAGGTGCCAGTGGCGGAAAGAGAAGGGATCTGACACCGCACGTTCAAAGACAACCGGGAGGAAAAGGAGAATCGGACAGTAGGGAAAAAGGTATGAAGAAAGTGGAGCTAAATACTCGGGATGGTGAAAAAGAGGTGGGGTGACGAGAAGGTCACCGGAGAGAATGAACAACTCGGAGAAAAGAAAGGGTGGTGGGGCCAACGCGGGCACCAGTGGAAGAGGGGGAAAGGGTCGCGACGAACGCCATCAAGAGTCGTTAAATGCACAACAGAAAAGGGGGTGGAACAATGCCGTACATAATCAAGTGGTGCGGAGGTTTTTCCTGGGGGTCATGAATCAACGGGTAAAACAAAAATGCTAGTGGGGGGGGGTCTCGCCTCCAGGAGCGGGTGAGAGCCCTCAAAAAAACTGAGGGGCGAAGTGATAGGGGACTGCAGTGGTATTGTGTGCGGGGACCGAAAAGATAAAAAAAGATGAAGGGGGGGGCTCAAATACAGAACGCAATGGGGAGGAGGGAGAGGAAATCGGGAGGGTTAACGAACCAATTAATGAAGTGTTGAACCAGAAGCGAAAAAAAACTCAACAGACAATCGTTATGTGGAGAGTGAAAAAGGGGGGGGGAATAAATGCGAGGAAAAAAAAACGATGAAAAAAGAGTGCCAAGGAGGGGAAAAGGGAAAAGGGAGAACGAGGCTCGCGGAGGTGGGGCGGGACAAGCAAGAAAAGGGAAAACTGAAATGCAGGGATAAGGGGAAGGGTCCTTGGGGTCTTGTAATCATCGGGCTACTTCCGGATCGGGGAAAAAACGGCGGGGGGGGGAATCAACAGGTAACAAAGCGAACTAACAAAAGCACCCAGGAAAAAAATCTGGGGTTAGGATTCAGAAAAGAACTAAATCTCTCATGTGTGTGGTTGGTGTACCGGTGTGCAAAAATGGGAGAATCCTAATGGGCTAAGTTGGAAGAAATAAGGGGGAAAAAAAAAGGTCCCCTGCTTGAAAAAAGTACGTCGATGGGTGCATTGGCCGGGGGGGAAAGGTGTGGCAAGGGGGAAGCAAAATCCTTTGATGAACAACAAAAAAGGAGAACTCTAAAAATCTGGAAACAAAATGGGGGACCAGACAATTTTGCGCCAGGGAGATGAGGGGTTGATCACGGGGGACAACGACGCGGGGTGGGGGGGGTTTCCCAATAAGAAAAAAAAGACACGGCGTATACGTCAACAAATCGTCTACAGATAGGGACCGAATGGAGAGAGGAACTCAGGGGGAGAAAAATCCCCACATCGGAAAAAGGGGTGCAGAATGGGAATACTTTATTGGGACGGTGTCAAATAAAAGGGCAAACCAATCCAGACGTAGGACAGTGCAGGTTGTTCAACGTCATGACAGGCATCCAATGCATTGGGGGCATACCCCAACCCAACTGAGGATGTACCCAGGCCAGAACAAGGGGGGCCCTGGGGGAATGATGAAAAAGGGGTCAAAGCCAACATCAAAAGAAATGGGGAGAACGGTCATCGGAGAAGAAGGAAATGGGAAAAAACCGGCATTGGTGAAACACGGGAAAACGGGGAAAAACCAAAAGGGGGGGCCAAAACAAGTGAGAGTGCTCGGAAGAAAAAAAAGAGGATGGAACAAAAAGGGAAGTGTTGATATTGGGGGAAAAATCAGGGCACGGGAAAAGCTAGGAAGGTGAACCGGGGTGCGGAAGAAAAGGAGACCCAGGTGGGAACTATGAAAATGTAGCTGTGGGCCTTCAACGGGGGTGTGGAAATCGGGTTTTAGATGGGTGGGAAGAGGACCCCACAACGAGAAAAATAAGCACCTTTGGGAGTGAAACCTTGTTGGAAAACGGCCAAACTTATGGGGCCAGTAAAAAACCGAAGGGGACAAAATCGTGGGAAAGGAAAAGGAAAAGGAGTGTGCGCAGTAAAAGGGAAAGGGAGAAGGCTTGAACGGGGTACGGGGAGGTAGTGGGGGAGGGGGGAAAATCGGTATAACATGCCAAAATAAAATCTAAGGGGTGAATGGACAATGGAAGAAAAGAGGGTTAGGCTTTAACTACAAACGGGAGGAGAAAAACGATTCTCAGGGGGAGGGGAGGTTCGGGGAAGTGTCGGGGACCTTATTGGTTGGATTGGACAAGTCGTTCAAGGGCATCTAGGGGACCGAGGGGAACTGCGGGAAGGGGTCAAAAGGTAGACCGGAATTGACAACCAACAAGACATGGAGATTGGCCCAAAAAGGGGGGGGTTGGTGCTCAACGTTGACCCGGGAAAGTTAGGGGAGAAAAAAATAGAGAACACGTATCATGGGCGCCGGGAAAACCATGGGGTGTTTGTTGGGACAGTTAAAAAAGAATAGGGAAACGAGTACTGCAATGGGAGCATAGTTAAAAGGAGAAGGCGGAATCGGAGAAGAACATCCGGAAGTAAAAAACAGGCCAAGGAATACTGTAAAAGGTAAGGGGGGGGGTATGATCACCGGGGGGGAAGAGTCCAAAGAGATGAAATGTAAAACGGGATGAAGGCTAGGGGAGGGGTGAACCTTAGGGCAAATGGGGGGGTATTTAATCTGCGGGGAAAAAAAAAGGGGATGGGAATCCGGGCGTTACGATGGGGGGGTGAAAACTGGGGGAACGCGGATTTTGATTGCAGGAGGGACGCGTTTAAAAAAAATCCGGAAAAAAAAAAACTGAATGGGGGGGGTGGCCAAAGGGAGGAAATGGAAACTGGGGAAAATGATATGCCATGGGTGGGGGGGATGATGGGGGAGAAAGAACAAGGAAAAAAAAGAGGGGTACAAAAGGAGATCAAAGGGGGGCGAGGACGTTGGGGGCTAAATCAAAAAAAACGAAAAAACGAATTGGAGGGGAAAGGACGAGGTCACCTAATTGCGGGGTGGAAAATGCTAACCTAAAGAAAAGCAATCATGGGGGGGGGGTTAAAGTAGGTGGTGTACGGAAAATGGAAGGAGTCAAAGGAAAACGGTGACAATTTCACAGGACAAGGGGAGAAATCAAAAAAAAGGGATAAAAACAAAAGGTGCGGAAGGGCAAAAGCGGGATAACTCAAGGGAAAAGGAGATAAAACACACTTCTTTTGGAAAGGAAAAGGGCCCAGCGGGCGTCTCTCCGAATAAGGGGTTGGAACTAAGAAAGCGACACCTAACAAGAGAATGCGGGACATTCAAAAAAAGGGCGACGACTATGGGGGTAGACAGACAGAAAAGGGGTTGCAGGAAGAAGGATAAAGCTTGAAAAAAAAGGAGAGGGACAGGCGCAAATCAATAGCGCACGTTGATGAGCCCAAAAACAAAAAAAAAATACACCGGGCATATCTTTCGTGGGAAAATAGGTGGAGGGTAAGGACACTGAACCAAAGGAGACCCAACGGGACTTGGACACCAGCGCCTGGAAAAAAAAAAACTAAAAGAACGGTAGCGAATGGGGGACGTAAAAAATCGGGGTAAAAGGGGCGATGAATTAAACGCGAAGGCTGAGACGAAGAAAGGGGGGGACGTTAGCCCAAGCGAGGGCCGGGAGAAACACTGAAAGAAAAAAAGTGGAGATCATGACAGAGGGGGAAAAGGGCAAAAAAGGGGGGCCATAAGCGAAAATGGTGGATAACTAACGGGACAAAAAATGGTGAAAAGGGGTCAAACAGTAACCAAAAAAAGTAATGTAAAAAACAAAAAAACGAAAAAAGGAAAGGGGAACCAAAAACAGGGTAAAAAAAAAAAAAACGGGGCAACGGCAACAATCATGGGGCCAACGATACAAAGAGGGGGGGTGAAGCTATTCACTACCTCACATAAGAGAAAAGTGAATGATCACAAGGGAGTACACTGTGAGGGTACCTACCACATTGAAAGAAGAAAAAACAAATAAAAAGAAAAAAGCAGGGGGGGAAGACAAAAACCGGTTTTGTAGAGAGTGAGGGAAGGGGTGGAAAAGGTCCCAAGGGTGGGGACAAAGGACAGATGAAAATGTCGGGGAGGGAAGTGGTGAGGGGGTCTGAAATGGACAATAGCGAGAAAGCTGATGGGGACCAGCAGTGACTTAGTTATTCGCATGGGGGGAAAAAAAAAGCGGGTGGGGATTGTTGTGGGGGGGAAAAAAAATGCGACAGGAATATGGCAAAAAACAACGTGGGCCCTAAATGAAAAAGTTATGAGAAAAAAACAGGGGGACAGAGGTCAACACGTAGATGAGTGGTAAGAGCAGCTGATTTGTAAGGAAAGAAACAATGGAGAAAAGGAAACGGGGACCGGGATGCAAAAATAAGGATTGACAACACCGCTCGTACAAGGAAAACACAAGAAGGATGAACAACTGAGTCTGAGTTAAGGGCAACTGGGTCTCGTAACATACTCAGGGAGCAAAAAAGTGTACGAGGAAAACCATGGGTTAGCGTGGACGTCGGGAGAGTCGCCGAAGACACCAAATTAAAGAGGCGTGAGAAAAGGTTGGGTGCGTTGGGAGCTGTCATATGGAAAACAAAATCGGGAGTAAGGGCGAATGAGGAGTGTGGTGGAGAGAAAACTGGCCTGTGAAGGTCAATATTCGTTACAAAGGGGATAACAGAGCGAACGCAGGGGGTACAACAAAGAAGTGGGAAAAGAACACAGGTAAAAACACTCGGTAGGGGAGGGGGGTACCAAGGGCTAGGTTAAAAATAGGGAAAAAAAAAATACCCCGCGACACCCAAAATACTGGGGGAAAAAAATCAAGGCAGAAAGGGGAACACGATAACCGTCAGAAAGGGAACGAGCAAAGGGCCTGAATACGGCGAAAGAGAGAAAGTGTCTTAGAAAATGGGGTTTAAGTAGGGTAACTGAGCAAAGGGGACGGGGTAGCCTGCCAGAATAAAGGAATAACATAGGAACTCAATGGCCAGTGTGTAAAGGAAAAGGCATAAATCCGGGACACAGGGAAAGCTGGTAGTCACAACGGTGAAGAAGCAAGAAAAATGGGAGGAGTGGGGTAGAAAAGAGGGAGACAAAGGGAGAGAGGAAAGTAGGGGAGAGGAGGGGAGAAGATATAAAGAAAAAAAAGAAGGGGCCCGAAAAGAGCCTGACAAAGAGCTGAGGCTGGGAGTGAAAAATGTGGGGTTCCTGATGAAAAGGAAGAAAAATATGTCGTGTAAACGCAAAGGAGGCCAAGAAAAGGATGTTTAAGAAGGGGGAAGCGGGAAAGGGGTGTGGGAGAAACTAAGGCCAACTAACAGAAGATACTCCAAAGACGGGGGGGAAAACGGCCCAGTAAAAAAGGGAACGAGGGGGGACGTGGGTGACAGAGGGGGAGGCGAAAAACAAATAGGATCAAGTGTACTAAAAAAGTCGGGGGGAAAAAGGAAAGGGTGAAACGAAATCCGAGAAAAGTAAAAAAGAAGGGTGCCACAGAGTTTCGAACAAAAGTACAGAAGCGGCGGATGTAGAGACGTGAAGAATGCAAGTGGTAGAGGTAAAGGGGGGTACAAAATGGGGGAGATGGGCGGGGATTGGTCCGGATAAAGAGGTGTAAAAAAAAGGGGGGGAACAAAAAAAAAAGAACAGAAGAGTACGTGGAAACTGTAAAGGGAACGGGGAACACGCCATTACACAAGCGAATAATCGGAAACAATGGAGGGACAGGTGATCGCTTAAGGGGATGAACAGAATGGTGCGCGATAAGGGAGCAACAGGTGGGTATGGGAACCACATAGAAGTAGGGACAAGTGGTGGGGGGAACAAAAGAAACGAAAAGAAAAAACAAGAGGAGGCGGAGGGGGAAGGGGGGGGGAAGAGGGGGAAAAAGAAAAATGTGGATGGGGGTGTAAAACGGAGGGGGGACAGTCATGGTGGAAAATCAGAAACTTAGAAAGGGGGGGGAAAAAAAAAAGGGAGGGGGCAAAGGGGGCACGGGAAAAAGAAAGACGAGGGGAAGCAGAATTGAAGTCGGGCTGAACTGAACAGAGACGGGAAGAGCACTTCGAAAGAAATAACAATAACGAGGGGATGATGGATAACAAAACGTTAGGATTAAAATGTCGGAAGCAGGGGGGTACCAGTCGGGCGAGATGGAAAAAAAAAAAGAGACAAAGGTAATGTGCGGAAGTAGATAGGAGATGGGGGGGGGGGGGATGGGAAAAAGAAGATGAGACAACAAAAAAACGTCAAAAAACTGAGAAGAGAATTGTAGGTAGCCGAGGGGTATAAGTGAGAAAAAGGGGAAAGGGAGGGGGAGCCTGAAGAAATGGTTGATATGGGAAGAAAAAACGAAAAAATCCAGTAAAAAGGGAAGAGGAAAAACACCGGAGGATTCGAGTAAAGTGACATTAAATTAACTATGGGATGGAAACACAAAGTTGGAATAACAAGGGCGCAAGGGGCTCCGAGTTTGGGGGAAGGGAAAGGGTGGGGGTACTAAATAATGCGCCAAAACATAAATGGTAGGTCTGGCGGGGGGAGGTTCGAAGTTATGAAAGGGACCGGTCTGACGGAGTGTCTGGCAGAATAACAAGGTGGGTGGAAGGTATTTTGATGGGAAGAGGGAAAATTTGGGGTTGGGTGGAAGGATGTAACGGGAGGAACGAGGGTGTAATGTGTAAAAGGTGGGCAGCGGAAGTGGTTGTTTCTCAGGTGTGAGGGGAAAGCGGTTGAGATAGGAAAAAAAATTGGCAAAAAAGAGATACGGGGGGTTAGTATGGGGTGGGGGGGTGGAAAAGGGTGGGGGTGTTTGGGGGGTGTGGGTGAATTTGTGTGAGAAAAAAGAGTGTGGGGGGTGTGTGGGGGGGGAATGTGTGGTGTAGGTGGGAGGGGCGGGAGGGGTTGGGGAGAGGACGTAAAAGGGGGTGTGCGGGGAGGTTGGAAAGGTGCCGAGGTGTTGTCTGGGGCAGAGGGGGTGGGGGGGGGGGTGGTGGAGGGTGGTGGGGGGTTGGGGGGAGGGGAGATAGGGGAAAGGAGGAGGAGGGTCAGGGTGGGGGACGGAGACAGCGGAGTGCAAAACAAAAAGAAGACAAGGGGGGGCGAACGCCTCGGGAAATCCGGGTTGCCCCCAAACAACAGGGGTGTAAATCCCGAAAAAGGAAGGACAGGAAAAAATATAAGAAAACGTTGTGCGAAATAGGGAAAACAACGCCAACGGTGCCCCACAGGAACAGGATAAAACAGCGGCAAAGTGAGAAAAAGAAGGAAAAAAAGGGGGAGGAAACGAGGAGTGCCTGAAAAAGTCAAAAGGGAAAAATGGAGGGGGAAAAAAAAAAGGAACAGACTGAGAAAGAAAGGAGGGGAACGCTAGAGGGGTATCTTAGGAGTGGAGGAAAAAAAGGGGGAAGGAAAGGTTCAAGTCAAAAAAGGTTGAGATGAGGTTCGAAGGGGGGGTCCCAAAACGGGGAACAGGAGGGATGAGCTGGTGTGCAAACACAGAAAAAAAGGGAAGAAAAAAAAAAAAGCAGGAAAAAGGAGGTTGGTGACGTGTAAAGAACCCAAAAAGGAAAGCATCAAAGACAGAAGGGGAAAGGGGGGGAACAGGCACGGAAGCCAACAAGCGGAAAAAAAAAGGGGGGCGAAAAATTCAACTGCGGAAGCGGAAGAAGGGGGGAAAAGGCTGTGAAAGAGAAGAAAGGAAATAACGTTGAAGCGGGGTGGGGGAATGGAAGGAAGGGGAGGAATAAAGACAGGGGGAGTGACCCATGCAACAGTCCAGAAACGACCACTCAGAAAAAGAGGGCTCAATGGAATATCCGTGGAGGGGGGGGGGAAAGCAAAAAAAGACGCTGGGAAAAAAAGCGTAGGAGGGAAGGGAGAGAGGGGCGGGACCCAATCTGGATGAAAAGGAAAAGGACAAAACCCATTAGAACAGGGAAAAAAAAGGAAGGAAGGGGGAAGGACGGAGGAGATGCAGTGTGTTGATGCTGGGAAAAAAAAGTGGGAATACAGAAGGGGGAACGGGGAAAAAAAAGGGGGGAGAAAAAAGGACGAACGCTCAGAGGTTGGAAGAAATGAAAACCAATAAGGGGAGGGGGGAAGAAAAACAGGGCAGGGGGATAATGTAATAAAAAAGAAAACAGTAAGTGCCACGAGGACGGGAAAAAAAAGAGAAAGGACACAGGGAGGGGTACCACACTGAGGCAAAAGAGAAAGGCAAACCAAAAAAAAAAAATAAAACCAGAAACAACCCTCCTTGGATCCAGGAGCCTGAGTGTTGGAAAGGAAGTTTGTAGGGGGATTTAGAAAAGGATGATATGTGCAAAAACGGACAAACAAAAACGAGAGAAATCAATTACTGGAAAGGGCACGGGGACCACAAAAAAAGGGGGCTGAACGAGACAGGAGGGGGGGAAGAGCAGGTTACTAGCGAGACGAACAAAAGGAGCGAAATCCTGGAGTGGAGTCATGGTGAAAATGAAAATACAGGAAAGGACCTGATCAAGGTAAAGGGGGACAGAGAGGGGGGGAGGGGGGGAGAGAAGGTTCGAACGACTTAGAAGTGTAAGAAAAAAAAAAGCAGAGAAGGGAGTGAGAAAACAAGGTCAAAAAAAGACAAGAGAAAACGGAAAGGGGAGGAAGGTGAGGGACGCAGGGCAAAAAGCAGGAGGGGGAATGGGGTGACAACATCAACAAAAAAAAAGGAACGGAAAAGGGTAATGCAGGGGGAACCAACAGTTATTAAAAAAACAACGCAGGGAAAGGGAAATAAAAAAGAAAAAGCGGCTATACAGGTTAGGTTCGGAGAATAAAAAAAAAGTTGCCAAAAAAAGAATTGCAGTACACAAGGAGAATAAGGCGAACTAGGGGGGAGGGTTAGGAAGTAATTAAAGCGGAAAAGAAAAGGCAAATGCCAAAGAGGGTAATGGAAAACCGCACTGCAAGAGGGGCTAGAAAACAACAAAATTCAAATGAAAAAAGTGGAAGAAAACTAATAAGTGGAACCTCCCAAAAAATG
>Ga0179591_1471029_pt1 | contig 11787 bp, 16 predicted proteins | sample CZOMad2_1_08_16f_FD_182891 | JGI IMG/M metagenome (GOLD analysis project Ga0179591, IMG submission 182891) | Vadose zone soil fungal communities from Angelo Coast Range Reserve, California, USA - CZOMad2_1_08_16fungal (PacBio error correction) | ecosystem: Environmental > Terrestrial > Soil >...
AAGAAAACCGCGTACTCGTCCCTAATACTACAGGCTGGTGCTGTCGGTAATCTGAAATATGCGTCGTATATACACCCGAGGGGACAATGAGCGAGCAACCTCACGCCCGGACCCCAAAATGTAAACGCGGAAAACGAACAAAAAAGAAAACAAGGGCACAACACCGAAAAAGCAGGGAGATAATAGAACTAAGTGACAGGTAGGTGAAATTCGACAGCGGACCGTTCACCAGACCCGGGGGGGGGGTTGTGGGGGTGGGTGGAAGGGGGGTGGGGGGGTGGGGGGTGAGGGGGTGTGGAGGGTGTGGAAGGGGGGGAGGAGGTGAAGGGTGGGGGGGGGGGAGGGGGGGGGGGGGTTGTATGTTTATTGTAGGCACCGATAGGGACACGTCGGGAGGGGTGAGTAATTGTATTTGGAGTTGTAATAATGCGAAACCAGCCGACCCTCCGCCAAAATGCGACGTGACATGGACCCATTGAAGCCTCCGGAAAAGGGATAGCAGACTATTATAGTACTCCCTCTTCGCCGCCCCGTCGAGCCGAGTCACCAGCAACGATGTCGTTTCACAGAGCGAACGAGACACGCTTCACTTAAGAACCTTATAACAGTACTGGTACATAGAAGAAGAATGACATACAAGCCCTTTCGTCGCCTGACAACGGCGGTCGGGGTGATGGGCTTATAACAAACCCACGAAAAATATCTCATGGACGGGGTGTTTATAAATAATCACAAACTTCACGTTGCAACAACAGCCGCAGCGGGGAGTGACCGTTGAAGGCACCGGGTAATCAAACATGTAAATATCCCCGCAAATACACAGGGGTGGCACCATAGCCGCCCGAATTGAGGGTCAATACTCACAAACCCCCTCAAGAACGGTCCAGCACCCAAGAACTCCTGGAGTTTAAATGTGACACGGCGGAGAAACTCGACTGTGGTGACAGACCAATCCGCATAAAAACGTTCGCGCCAGCGAAAAATACGGGTGCTTACTCCACCCTCATCCGCTTAGAAACAGCGGACAAAAGAGAAAAAAGAAAAGAGACTGACACAAAGTGCGAAAAACGAGATCAAGGGACAGCCGGTGGTAGACATAATTTACAAGTCAGCGCAGAGCCATCAAGGACGAGAAAGGTAATCATTGGGTGGTAAAGGAAACCAGATTTGCGTCCAAACGCAAAAGCTGCACATTGACAGGTGGAGCAGGAAAGGACCGGAGGGTGCGGAACCGAAGCCATAAGGCACGTAATACCCCAGCAAAATCGAGCACCACCCAATTATCAAATCACAATGGATAAGAAATGGGGAACGTAAATGTACAGATGTATCAGCGCACACCAGCCTGTTAGTAACGATAATCCCGAATATCCGTTGGAGATGGCGCACACAATGCGGCCGGGCCATCATGGAAGGACGAAAAAAGAAAATAGGTACATGAACGAAGCGGGGGTAAACACAGAAAAATAACCACGGATGTAAAAAGCCGATGCCAATACAAGGACGGAACCAATCAGCGTGCCCAACCAGTCAATGCAAGCAGAGGATGCGCACGGAAAGGGCAGGTGATTCACAGGAAACCCCGATAATGGATGCGGAATCACGGCAGCGAGCATCAAACAGCCTATGGGGACAACAAATACCCAAAAATAGTTCCAAAAGGAGCTAACTGCAATATGTTATCGTGGACCAGTAGGAAATCAACCTACTCTGCAGACCAAATAACAACACAAGGACGATAGAAAAAGTAAGTGAAAAGGAGCTTAAGAAGGAGATCAAACGGAACTTCTAAAGTGGGTGCGAAAACAACACTAGCCGAAAAAAGGGAGGAGGAAAAAAAAATCAAAGCGAATGTGAAGAGCTGGTAGACATGAAAATGTGGCTATATAAGAGCTTTGCAATTCGTGCGGAAACAATGCTGGCAGAAACCAAAGGGGGGGGATAGATGGGGTACATAAGAAATGGAAACAACAAAAGAACCCAAAACTGGAGGAAGATAAACGTAAAAAAGGTGGGACTATCATGGATAGACTAAAGGGGGAAGGGAAAACGGGAGAGGCTAGTGAAGAGGTAGAGATGGGAGCAGCACATGAAAAGAAAAAATGAAAATAATGTGTGAGAGGGAATACCCCGGGTACGTGATAAAACGATGGACCAAGGTTAAAGAAAATGATGTAACGGGCCGTTACAGACATAGTGCAAAAAGATGATCTCCCGAAACGTAATAAAACGATGAAGACAAACTTGGAGTACTGTTGCAAATGAATGGGGGCGCTGAACATCTACGTACAACCATTGAGTCTGACAAATTGCGAATGGAACGTGGGGGCATGAGCTGGGGAAACTGAGCGAGGGAGTATTGAGAGGTGGCCATGGAATCGTGCCCCAAGGAGGTCTGTGGTAACGGAGAGGACACGAACAGGGGGCATTACAAAAGCATCTTAGGGGAGGCAGCAGGGGAAAAAAAAAAGGGGGGGAAGGAAAGAAAGAAGCGTGAAAGGGACGAAGGAAATGGTGCGTGCAAGGTGAAAAAAGGTACTCGGTTGATGCTTGATAAACTTGCATGATGAAGGAGGGGGGAAAATGAATCGAACAGCAACCGGAAATGACGTGTAGAAGGTAAGGATAGGAACAGGAGATACAGAAATACATGTATGGGCGGCAGATGCGGATGGGGGGGGACACAAGCAGTCTAGCGATAATTGGCAATCAATATCAATCCGCACGAAAATCATTTCAAAAAAAGCGCACGGGATGGGGTAAAGTGCGTAAGGTATATTCGTGGAAAACAACGGGTTTCTAAGATCAGGGGAAAAAAAAAATATATGTGTGATCGGTAGTGTAATTGGTAGCCAAAGTACCACAAATGGAAGTGAAACAATGCGGAGGACGGAAGGAGAAAAAAGAAGAGGAGAAACCGGGTGAACAGGTTGTAATCAGCAAGGTCCCTACCGTATAGGGTATTTTGTTTACCGTGACGTTCTGAAGGAGAGCAATAGAAGAACCTCACCGTTGGGGAAAGTACTAGACTGGGGTCGGAGTGTGAGGAAATACGATGAAAAAATGAAATTAGGTTAAACCAGCACGATAGCAGAGGTCAACAGGAGAGAAAGGAAGAAAGGAAAAAAAAAAAAAAAGGGGAAAAGGGAGGGGGACATGAGCGAAACGATTCTTGAGAATAAAATATAAAAGAAGAGATCAGGGATGGGGGATACGTGACGAGAATACGACACAGACGAAATAATATCTTCAGTAATACGGTATATCGTCGGAAAAAACGCTAATGTACGAACGATATATGACGAAGGGAGCTTTCCAATACTGGAAAAAGGAAGGCAATAGTCCGACGGGAGAACTATGAAGTTCAGTAAGCTCATCCGTGAAACGGGATGAACAGAGAAAGCAGTGATGAATGCAGTTAGTGTGTAGGGAATCGTGGGTTCGGGACGGTCCCGTCGAATTCCACTGTCAACCCGGAAGAAAAAAAAGGGAGGGAAGGGGAAGAAAAAAAAAAGAAAGAAAGGGAAGGAAAAAAAGAGAAAAGAGGGCAAAAAGAGATCCTAGACCGTGCGATGCTATGACCAGGAAGAAAAGAAGAACAAAATCGAAACAACTTCTGGAGGTTTCCGAGAAAAATACCGTGGTAGTAAATCAGAGCCAGACGAACCGCGCAAAAAAACATTTGTAAATGGGACAAAAAAAGTATCCGAGGCGGGAGTATATCAAGGGTCAAAAATATCAATGGAAGGAAATCATGATTCCAGGGTAAGCGAAGCAGGAAATAGGGATGCCGTGGGTTGTAAACGATCGGACTAGAAAAAGGAGAGAGAAGCAAAAGAAATGGGGCCCCGACGTAGTTGATTCATGGGAATAAACCAAAGGGGGGATAAGTAAGAAATCCTGGTAAATATATCAGGAAAGAAGTCTGGTGTTTGCGCACTGCAGAGAAAGGTGTATGGAGATAAATGGTTACAGAAGAAAAGAAAGAAAAAAAAAAAAAAAGGGGGGGAGGGCTAGGTGACGAAATAGATAAACAAACGTCTATATCACATATCATATTATCTACAGGTAACCGAAGAAAGGGGGACGAAGAAAAAAAGAGGGAAAGGGGGTCAAACAGTTCAAGAGATCAGAGGATCCGATAGGGTGGACAGTTGCAGGAACAGCGAGGTTGAAAAGTATGTGTAAAATGTTTCAGTAAGAAGCTGTGGGAAAAAGGCAAAAAGAAAGAAGGTGTAAAGAACTGACCGTAATGTCATGGTGCGATCTAAATGAGACTCGCTGGTGAAAGGTTTTGCATATCGTCCTGGCAAGAGTGGTGGATCGAAACCAAATACAGGACGACAAAATCGACTGTAAAAAAACGTAACAAACGGGTAGACCAGTATAAACAGAGGCTTGACCGAGGAAAAGGGAAAGCAAAATAAAGGACCGGAAGTGCATAGGGTGTATGTAATGGGAAGCGGGTGGATCCAGGTGGGAGTAGATTCGGATGATGGTCAAACAGAAGAGCAAATAGATGTGACAGTGGGGAAAATGTAGTTTAAAAGTGCGTGATGTTGGGCACGCCCTAACGGTGACTAACACGATAACTGTGGCACATTCGTGGAAACGTAAGAGTATGAAAAAGTACAAAAAAGTCGAGGAATGTGTATCGGGGGGGGACATGTAAGCCGTGGGACAAAAAAAATAAAAATCGAGATGAGTGCTGGTAGGTGCCGAAACAACTGAAGTGGACAGGTAGGGAAGATATAAATAACAGCAAGCAAATGAGGCGGGAACAAATAGTGACAGATAAAACCATGGAAAAAACAAAGGAAAAAAGAACATCTGCGAGAGACAGATGAGAGAGAGGATGGTTTCGGAAAAAGAAGAAAAAGAAAAAAAGAAGCCAAGCAACGATAACAAATGCATCAAAGAGGGGTGTGACGATAAATAGGGTTCCGCGGGGGACAATGGTTGGGCTGGCCAGGACACGAGCACCAGAATACAACCGGTGTCAATGACAGCAGGGATGGGTAAGTACAGACGACTGGCGGTAGTTGGCGGCTTCAAGGCGACGAGACAAAGGACAAAGACGTTGTGGAGGGGTCATCACAAGAGGCGCGGGGGGAGGTCTTAGAGTATTATCAAATGTAAACAAGAACCCTTGGTAAGGGTTAATAGGAGGAGACAAGAAGTAAAGGGTGGATACGTCTTTAAAGCCAGGTGTCGCGGGACTTGAGCGAATCGGTACGGTATCGAGAAAGAGAAAGAGGCCACGGGTGAGGGATGGAATTAAGAGAGAAACAGAAGGGCGAGAAAAGGGAATAACCGGTCAGAGCTGCGTGTACAGCACAGGACGCATATCACTACCCGGTAGCGAACGAATGGAAAAGTCGACAGCGGAAATATCGTGTTCAACCCTACGTGTGAAAAAACTGTGATAACGCCAAAAAGGAACAAAAAGGGGGAAAACGATTGGTAAAGGTGAAAAACCTGTGTGGGGGAATTATGATAAATCGAATACGCGATAGAGACAACGAAGGTGTAAGAAGGAGGAATACGAAATGATAAAAGAGTGATCGAAAAGAGCCCACATATATAAAAAAGGAAACAAGGAAGTGTAGATACCGCGTCTGTCGGGGGGGCAAATGGGTGTGACTGAAAAAGTGGCGATGGATGCGATCACTCAATATGTCGTCTCAAGACCAACTGAGTAAGGGATATCAGACCATGGGGTCGTACGAACCGATGGTAATCAGAAGCAAACGATGTCAAAAACGAATCCAGTCAGAAAATATCGTGGTGATGCGGAGCGCGGAGTTTCTCAAATGGCAATAGACGAAGGGAAGCAGCATAAATAGGGGCGATGTATCAAAATAGCGAGGCAAACGATGTCGTGGAAGGAATAACTATGGAGGTGGTAACATTCGCTGGCTAAAAATGACGGGATTGGTGGAATTGATTGCACAGGGCAGGAAGACGTTTATACACCCTCGTATTCATCAGGGGTGCCTTTGATCTGCGTAGCACCGATGAATCATGATGAGGAAATGAACTTAAGGCCCGAGAGTCAGGAGAAGAGGTTAAAAGTACATGACTAGTGAGAAAGTGTCCTAATCAACATATAGTTCGTGCAGACAGGTGTGTGATATGGAATGTGGATCGTTAATTGACTGCTCAGGAGTTCCCATTCCGGCGATAAAGGTGAAACCAAGTGGTAGTAGTGGTGAGGGTGTATAAGCGTTGAATTACGAAAGGGTTTGCAGAAATCGTGGTAAGGATAGAAGGGGTAGTTTTCATTGCGTAGAATGGGTATACATGACGAGATACAACTTAATCGCCAGGCGGAGCTAGAGAGGGCAATAAAAATGAGGTAACCCGGGGGGGCGATGAGCTTTAAACAGCGGATGGACAGGCGTTAAATGTTGTGAGTTACGTACTCTGAGCGACGATGGCGTATGACCTGTTCTTGGCAGGAAGTGGGAGAAAACCAAATGCGAAAGGGGGAAGGATCGAGTTGGCTGCTCGGAGCTAAACGGCCCCGCGCCTATGTGGTGTACGTTGTGTGGTGAGGAATTGTGAACAAAATCATGTGAAAATGGTGGAATGGATATGTCGGACACGCGGGCATAGAAAGAGCTAGATTGGGTGTAGATTATAAGATGTTGTGCATGAGATGATAGTAATGTAAAATTCGCAGACAGTGGAAAGGGGAAAGCACAATCATGAAAGTGGGACTTGAGGGTGATGGCCTCGTCAGCTGATAAAGGGACTACGATTGAATTAAGAGGAGTGCGGGGGGGGGGACTGTGTCTACCAAGCACCGTCAAAAAATGCGCACTTGAAAGATTAAGTACACCAGGGTAACAACATCGAAGTGGAACAGAGTCCAGACTATGAGACGGACAGAGGGTACAGCCAAGCTACAGAGAGACAGACATACGAAAGCTGAGTGAGGACCCCCAAAACGAGGTACCACAATCCAGAAAACTAAGAACGACGAAAAAGACGTTACGGCGAACGGAGGAAGAAAAGAAAAGGAAAGGAGAGAAGAAAAGGGAGGAGACCAAGAAAAAGAAAAGAAAAAACCAAAGGGAAGAAACGAGGAGAGAAAAGGAAGACACCCAGCCGAGACAATTCGAACGAAAAGAGATTGAGATAGGAAATAATGGATAGCGCGCCGCGCCCTCCAAAGTGTACGGGATATCTCAACCAGGTCTAAAAGACGATGGGGAAAAAAGAAATGAAGCCGCGCCAACAGGACAAAAAAAATACGGACTAAAGGCGACAGGGAATAAACAGAACAACAGGAGCGACTGACAAGTGTACAGAGTTGACTGAAAACAGTGAACGGTGTCGGGAGCGCCGTGAATACGGAATACCGAGGGGGGATGGTAAGGGAACAAGAAACAGTTGACTGGAAGGTGAATAACATGACAAAGTGCGGATCGGGGGAAACGGGTGGCATCTACAACACAACGGTGAGAAGATAGGAAAAATAGGCAGTCATGAAGTAAAAACATCGCAATGACATGACACCACCAAGGATGGGTGCGTGTTGTCCCTAAACCATGCACGCCCCGAGAAGCGGCCTGGGATCCGACACAGGTAGAAAGTGACCCGGGTGTAGTATGAATCGGAGGGTGAGCGTGCGAATTAGGAAATGGTAATCGAAATAGTCTCAGGATAGTAGATAATGGGGGGGGGGGGGGGGACAGCAGATAGATCCATGGGGTAAATGATATACGGCCTTCACACGGTAATTGGAAAGAACGTGAACGCGGTGCGCACAATATATCCAAAGCGCAGCTCGAATTTGGGAAATGTAGGCTCGTTCGGGTAGTAAGATAGGGTCGATCTGCCGATGGAGGGATCGTGGTCCGTCGATCAAACGTAGGGAGGGTGTCGGATACAGCTAATTACTGAAACTGAATGGAAGGGTGTAAGTACAAATCCCAATGGCAGGGTGGGAATTTAGACACGCACTGCGGGGCAATCCTAAGTTCAACGAAGCGCCGGAGGTTCCAAAACGGCTGAACCGGGCTACGCTCAAGCCCGCAGGGCGCAGCGGCATTTCGAGGTAACAACCACAACACGGCCCTCACCTAAACCAGCACAGCATGCCTGGGGTACAGCATCAAAAGCATAGATGAATGAGCCAGAGGGGATGTGCTCAACCCGGACCGAAGACATAATGGGCGTCGACGGCAGCAACGATAACAGCCATACCCCGTTTGGGAATACCCCACGGAAAATGAAGCGAACGAAAAATGCACGGCGGCTGACTCGAGCTGCAAAAACAACGCCTGGCACCTTTCAATGGCAAAAGGAACGGCAGGGAGTGCACGGTAACACAGACACGCAAGTGAGAACAAGTGGAATGATCGCAAGCAAGAACCCATAGTCGCAAGACCGAAGACCAACGCTATAATCCTGGTGAAAGCAAGAAGAATATTTCTGCAAATGGGGCCCCTAGAAACATGCAAAAAGCTGTATAACACAGTAATCAAGGACATGAAAAAACGTAACGACCTCAGATCACAACTCCTTGTGAACAAGTGGCGCAGCATCCAATACCACCACGACCACATAGCGAGAAGGGAGACATCCGATAGCAACAACAGGTAACGACGCAATAGAAACACGATATCGACAACCGATGAAGAGATGGTCTCAATAAGGACCCATGAGTCTGGCAGATCACAGATCCGGCGCCATTAGAAAATAAAGGAAAATCAGCGTAAATTGTCAACGTTCTAATAGGCTGCAACAAGGAACACACAAGCGCAATTAGGTACGGCGAGAAAGTGGTAAGTAGATCAACACAGGCCGACCATAATAGACCGAGAAGCGGGCATCACGGAGCCGTAGAAGGAGAAGCTGCTGCACTCCGCCGCTCCGCGCTCATCCGCGGATCTGTTCACGTGCTGCAACTCATCGCGGATGCGGGTACGGAAGGAGGGTAGCACCTCCTGGGCTAGACGACAATGCGATGCGACAATTCAATAAAGCACAGAATGTTCCTGCGGCACGGAGGTCCAAACCTGATATCCTATTCTCCGGGATCACTTGATAAGAAATCGAGGGCGGTGTAATCGAGGGGGACTATACAAAAAGGGGGATCGCCACAGCGGAGTATACAATGAAGCGCGTGGGTCGACAACAGTTTGAAGGAGACACGTACAAAAATGGATAATGTAACCAGATAAAATAACATATCGCTGCGTGTCCAGATTCGACACGGGGTAAATAGACGTAGCATAGTACGTGTTAAGCCGCAAAGGCAAACAATAAAAACCGGGTACGGTAAACCGTAATACCTACGGCGCGGCACACAAAATCAGGACAGGGGAACGGTGCAGGGTGACACATAAACATAACCTAGCGTCCGGTTCCATAAGCAATTGAGAAGTGGTATGAACATTAAAAAAAAGATGCTAGCATGTTACAAGGAACGGGTCGGCAGAGTCGTAATCCGGAATGAATGGATAGAAGTGACCGCGCCAGGCGCCCGATCAAGTCGGGCCGCAGAACCTCGTGGTGAGTCCACGAATGGCACGGGATCCTCATGGCAGAAGTGGGTAAACCGAAGATCGTTAGAAACGGGGAATAAAAAACACCGGCGTATACAGAATCAGATCAGTTCCACTGTCTGCTATGTGCGACCGTCAGGTGAGAAAAATATAAGCTTGATCACACTAGGGGTGATGATTCAGTGGAGATCGTCCTCGAGTAACTGCCTGATACAGAATCGGCAGGGAAATAGCAAGCAGTCGACGCTAGCCGACAGCGGAGAACAAAGAAACGGTGACAGTGCTCAAAGTGGTGGCGATAATACAACAGCAAAAAATCTCAAGCCCAGATGCGTAATAATGGATGCACAGGGGGAGCAAGACGCAGGAACGGACCACATAGCGCACATAACTGTATGTACCAATGTATAACGGGATGGCCAACGTAAAGAGCTATACTGACCGGGGTGTGGACCCGCAGGGCAACAATGGAGCCGACTAGGGCAATGCAAAGCGTATATCGCTATGTTTACGGGATGAAATTAAAGTATTTACAGAAGGCAATGTAATTGATGCACGGGCGGTGGATACAGTGTCACAGTGAGAGAAAGAACGGAAAAACAAAATACGAAGCGACTTTGGACACCCAGAAGGGGGAAAAGGAGGCTCAAAAATGGGCTGCAGTGTAAAACCTTCGGCAGAAAGTGGGGGGCGACAGCCGGTGCGTTGCGGGGGGAAACGGATGTACACCCGGGGGGGGGGGGGGCGGGGGGGGGGCCGGCGTCAAACTGCACTCTCGGCGTTCCCTTTCGGGCTTTGACGATGGCGTGGGTGAGAAAGATACTGGAAATAGCTACGCCGTACCATTCCCGTCTCGCCCAACAGCAGCAGTGTCCCATTACGGGGAAATTTACGAATTCATCGCTCCGTCGGAGTGAGCGGGAAAACAGATCCGCGTCGGCAGTAGATAGACGGCCTTGGCTGGGGGGAGCTCTTCCGTATATCACGTGGGCGTTCGGTTGGTGGGGGGGGGCGGTTCGTGACAAAAAAATACACCCGGGTCAAAAAAAGCAAAATAAATCGGTTACACCAGCGACTAAGTGGATAGGGTAAAGAGAGCTTAATAGTGACAGGGTGAAGATGAAAAATGTGCAGAGACTGACAGCTAATTACGGCAAAGTCAAGGCAAACGTACAAACAAAAACACGAAAGGGGAATACAAGCGGACCATGAACCAAAATAACGGACGCTGGAAATACCGTAAACAAACGAATTAAATAGGTCGTACAATACGTGGTCGGCCGGGACCAAACGGGGTATAGAAGACAAGTCCGGGCAAGTCAGAAATGTCCGGAATTCCAAAGCAACGGAGAAAGACAAACTTAACGAGAAGAATTGTCGATCGAATGACATACAAGCCGTTTTCGTCGCCGTGACCTCGTGCTGGCCCCCACTGAACTAGTCGCAAGCGGAGTGTTTATTCACACAGAACGTACAAAACGTAAACCAACACGCCGGGTGAATGAGACACAAGTGAAAACAACGTGTGAACACGGTATTCACACCGAAGAGGGGCAGTGGTGCACATGGAACCAGGAATACCACGGGCATATTAAATAACGCCAACAAAAGCCCACCTAAAATAAGAACGGAGTCACAGGGGAACACGGCATCAATTAGCGCATCACGTTTGTTGAAATAAGACGGGCGGAGTAAGACACTACCACTAGAATAATCGGCACATCCGGGAACATGGCGTATGCCAATACCACGTTCATACAGGAGTGAGACAAAATACACCTCATCGGGAAACAGACATGGAATACACAAAATAGGAAACAAGCATAGCCAACAAAGACACAGAGGGCAAAAACGATGAAAGGATACGAATTTCAAATAACACAGAACGACCTGAACTTCGATACGTATAAAAACGTGAAGATGAATACAATAAGCCGGGGGGTAAGACAGAGGGGACGGCGGAAAGCCAACAAACAAGATGCAAAAAGAAAGCTTCGTGAAGATACGAAAAATCAAAAGGACGGGGGCGGAAAACAAGGTGCATAAGAACAAAACCATAGGGACCCAGATTTAACCAGCGGCGACGACTACAAAAATCCCAAAAAAACACAAATAAAGAATTATCCAGATGTAAGATAAAGTAGGGTAGTAAGAATCAGGCAGAGACTGAGGACGGACAGACTAAGTGGGATTAAACTACACGAAATGGGATCCGTAAATACGAAAAAAGACACATAACTCCTAGGACAAAATCAATAAACGTAAACGT
>Ga0179591_1244087_pt1 | contig 11786 bp, 12 predicted proteins | sample CZOMad2_1_08_16f_FD_182891 | JGI IMG/M metagenome (GOLD analysis project Ga0179591, IMG submission 182891) | Vadose zone soil fungal communities from Angelo Coast Range Reserve, California, USA - CZOMad2_1_08_16fungal (PacBio error correction) | ecosystem: Environmental > Terrestrial > Soil >...
GGGAGAAAAAAGCAGATCGGGCTTAAGTCTTCCCAGACTTCCAAGCAGAGGCTACCTATCTCAAAGTGGGAGGGCCAATTTCCCATTAAGATCAGAAACAGAGACCATAAGGGTGAAGGTAAAACGGTCGTAACAAATCAATATAAGGGGGCAATAACCAATTCACCAGATAGAATGTGGTCCAGAGAGAGATAATGTACTCAATCGCGCGTGACGGACGCGCAATAACACCTTTGCAAACGTCTATCAACGCGGGGGAGAAGAAAAAAGACAAGTCATCACAACCCCTAAGAGATAGTAAAAAACACTTCCTTGATGCTGGTCAACGGGACTTTATCAAGAATAAAACGAAAATCGTTTGATCGTCCGAAAAAAACGAGAAGAATACCGTTTCCGTAAAGAGCGCTTGGTAGGGAGGGGTGGCTAACTCCCGGCGACGACGGCGCAGCATTGGAACTTTCTCGAGGGACGAATACTTAGCTGATACAAGGAGAACAGGAAAGTGCGGATACCGTAAAAAGAAAAACGAAGGGTAAATTGCTAAATCGAATTGAATGGGGGAAAAAATGACAACGGGGATTTCCCCACTTTTTCGATCAACGGTCTCTCAAAAAAGAGAGATCCTGAGGGAACATCATCAGTCAGATTCCACTGGCAGAACCCACACAGAAACTGGAGTTGAAAACCCGAAAGGGAAATTGAGGGGGCGCACAGACTTCAAAAAACGCTCGGTCTAGAAACCTGTGGACCGGCGATTGGTTAACTGGGACAGGAAGAAACCAGGAGGAGAACTAAAAAAGCATAAGTGGGGGATCGAATTTCAACGCGACGCTATAATGGGGGGCTTCAAGATAAGTTGAGTCGAACGCTGCCGCCGACACATCAGTTGGAACCACCACAAAAGGAACAGTGGGCCAGGTGGGTCCGACACGAGAGGACACCGGTGGTCCAAGTGGTTACTCATACAAGATTAACCTGTTTCACTCGCAAACCATCAACTGGTTCGCACAATATCATAAAGGGAAGGGAAAGGCGACGTGCAGGTCAATCAAACCTTTCATCATCACGAGTACCTTGGAAGTCACAAAGAGGGTGCCGTCGCAGACAAAGCACAGGGGGGAGCAATCTCAAACGTGGAGGAAACTTAACGGGAGCGCCAAATCAGCCACGCTATTACGCGAAACTGGAGTAACAGACGAAACAATAACTTGAATTTTTACTATTACGGAGGGAGGCCTTGCTAATGAAGTGTCCTTATGTCGGCCGCCAACAAGGAAAATCACGAAACAATAAAACCAGCATGGAAATAACACGCCAACAGGCAAACGGGAGGTTTCGCTTGCCAAACAAACCCGGAATAAACGAAAAAAAAAAAAAATACTACTGAAAGAAGAGGGCCGGTCAGCAGGCGAGACCTCGTCTATACGACTCCAAACTTCTGACCCGAACAAGTAATAGGTCAGAACATTACAGAATTTTAGAAGGTGCTGACTAGGACAGAGATCTACCATTCGGCCCCTCACAAGAAAAGCTGGGGGAGGGCAAAAAAGAGTGGGGCCAAACACGGTATTAACGCGAGTCCGCTGCAGTGACGAGGAAGATCGCCGCATGACACATCGCGAAAAATGGTCCGACATGAAAGGACAAAAAGGAACGAACTATTCTACGTACGCTGACGGACGGCCTTGGGGGGTCCAGAGAAGATTAATGCATACGTCGTAAATAAGAAAAAAGACCATTGCAAAGGAAACCTAATCCAATTGCCATACCCACAGCCCCGACGTCTAAGTGACGCACTTCTAAGCTGGAAGACCTTCTTCAACACCCAAAAAAAAGGAAAAGAAAACGAAAAAAATGAGGAACGGTCGAAGGGAGGATTATTTACGTAACACGACTCGGATTTAAAGATAGCACAGAAACCCTACGGGAGCGAACATATTCCTCAACTTAACAAAACAAATGAAAATCCCGTTATGTCGGGAACCATGAGAAGGGTCGACCGAAAAGAGCCGTTAAAAAAAGCGCCGAAAAAAAGGGGTGCGAAGAAATTTAGTAGCTTTAGCATAAAAGAAGATACAGGGAGGACTGGAGGGGCGACCGCTCGAAGCGGGGGCGAATGAAGGGCGGCGGGAGGAACTAAAGGACAGAAACGGTAGGAAGCGAGGGGGAACCGGGGGAAAGTTTCAAGGAGATCTAGTCGTCTGGGAAGCCACAACCCTAGGGGAGGCAAGAACCTTGTTAGGACGAAGACCTCAATCGACGAAGAATCGATGGGGGACTACGGAAAGAAGGGCAAGGGGGAGTCTTTCTAAGGGCGAATATGGGGGGGCGGTTGTGCTCGGATAGGTAGCGTGGTAGACAGCAGTATCCTTCCTGGCCAAAAAAAAATTAATTACCGCTACGGTCACAGAATCAACGCCAACGCAGGAAGGGGGAAAGGGGACCCGAGGGGAGAGAGCTTTGCAAAAACGAAAAAAACTAAAACACCAGTCGTCAAGTGAAATGAGGTACGACGAGAAATGCCAAGAGCAGGGAAGGACGTCGAGCTCTCACACTGACTACAAGGCCGCAAAGGAAGAGACCGCAGAACGTCTGAGGAAAAAAAAAAAGGGACGGACAAAACACGCTCGAGGGGTTCGGATGCTTTTGGTATCAAGAAGAACACGTTCTATAACGGACCCTGCTGTCGCACCACCTTCACTAAGAAAGCACCGGTGGCACCTTTTAGGAGAAGTGCCGACGAAGTAGAAGGAAATGGGGCAGGTTGAGCTATAGCGAGTTGGAAATCAAAAGAAAAAGCAGGGCGGGAAGGCTTCAACAATCTCATCGGAAACACAAAAGGAAGGAAAAGCTATGGGGCGCCAAAATAAGGGCTTTCTCTCAGTTAAGGTCAAGCGGACTGGGGCCTTCTCACAAACTACAACCTCGAACTCGGAGTACCGGCAGGAAAAACCTTGTTAAAAGGGAACGGGGGTTCTCCCCCAGCGGTGACCTTGCACAAGGGACAAAGAGCGATAGGCAACGTTGTGTCAAGGATCAAGAAGAACCTCCGCCCAGGTGAGCAGGTGTGTAATTGGGGGGGGGGGTAGATGGCGTGAGACCCCCGGAGGAAACCTATGGTCAGGGAAGTGTCGTCGCTATAGAAAACAGGGGGCGGAGGCCTTTTGCCTCTGAAGGGCTGAACCGAGTGGAAAAAGAAAGTGGGTGTGACGGGCTTGCTAAACGGGTGAGAACGCGGAAAATCATCAAGACGCTTTAAGGGGGGCCTTCTTACGTCGGGATAGGTCGAGAGAAACGTTTTTGGACCGTCGATTCTTGGAATTGAATGGACTAAGACGGAGGAAAAGGGAACCAGAAATCCGAGCCTCCCGAACCCACTCCTCAAAAGAAAAAGAAGTGCCGAACTGGACCCGATGGAAAGGTCAAGAGTGCTCGTCAGGACTTGAGACGCCTTACACCGTGGTTAAACGAGGGGGTTTAAGGGAATCGAAACGAGATCTAAGAAATTAAACTAAAATCCGAAGGACGGAGGAGTTTAATCGAGAACGCCGGGGGTGAAAACTCGGAATGGCGCGCTCGGCGCACCGCCGTCCAGTGGGAGCTTTCTGCGTGTACATCCCACGGGTGTCGAAAAGAGGGTCAGCCGGGAAAGTAGCGGTAATCGAACAAATTCGCTCACCTGAGCTGGTTTCCCCGGAAAAGGGAAAAGAGAGCATAAAACGTGGGGATGAAGCGAAGGAAAAGGGGTTGACCATAAGCCGCGTCGTTAAAAGTATGGAAGCTTTGGGCACCGAGAGGGTTTACTGTTGGAGAAAGAATAATTCACGCCGGCCAGTGAAAAAAGGGCAGGGAGGAATGGTGGGGCGCAAGGGGTGTGGAAGACCAGCGCAGCCGTTTCGACGAGGGGAGGGAGGGGAGAGCGGGGGGGGGTCGGGTGCGCGGTAGTGGAAAACGTTGAGAAATTTTGGGGAACGGAATGAGGAAAAGAGCAGGGGAGGTTCCGCTTGCCCAAAAAAGCGCAGACTGATGGGGAGGCAAGGGGGGAGGGATCCGGGGGGTCAGGCAAATTGGAAAGCAACGGTTGTCAGTATTTGGCAAACAAAGGAAACGCGGCCACTGCAATGTTTAAAGCCGGAGAAAGAGGAAGAGCAGTAACGGTACCCTAAACAATATTTTTCCCTGGAAAGGGGCGGATACGACTGATACGAGATCAGGGCCGGTAAAGAAACCGTGACCATGGGAGAGTTTCTGGAAAATCAAAATCTATTGGCGGCGAGGGATAATGACTAAGGTATTAGAGAAACGGTTCGCATGCGACAAGGCCCGCTGATGCGTAGATAGGTGGACTGCGTGCCGTTTTTGTTACCCAACGACCAAAGACGGCGGAGAAAAATGAAGGGGGAAGGCCTGGTGATTGACGAAGTGGTGCTTACTGGGGAGTGAGAAAAATCGAGAAAACACGAAAAACTAGAAAGGGCAAAATACTAAACGGAAAGGGAATGGTGGAGGCGTTGCACCAACCTTTTGAGAGTAAAAGAAGGATTGGGAGGAAATCGGGGAGGCAAGAAAGGAGACGGTCGACCCGTTAAGTTCAGTCCGAAGGCCTGGGGGAAGGAAAACCTGGTAGGTTGGGGGATGCATCTTTTACCAAAAAGTTCAAAAACTGTCTAAAAGCCAGGAAGGGGGGTGGGGGGCGAAAGCTTGAGTTTGTTCGATCACAGGAGAGGTACTCAAATCGGAGGGAGAAAACAAGGGGGCCTAAAGGTGAAGAAAATTGGAGAGTCCCCAGGAGGTGGGGGTCGGTGGCGCAAAAGGGAAGTTTTCGGACGAGGCGTCGGGAATAGTATTCTAAGCGTCGAACGCGGGCGGGATAGAAGTGGGAACCAAAATATTGACAAAATCGAAAGGAGATACGCCCTTTGAAAAAAGGGTAATAGGTCAACGTAAACTGAAGGTCAAAAGGATTTCTCTAAGAAGATGGTTGGACGTGGGGTCGACCGAGGCAACACGGGAAAAGCGTCGAACGTGGGCAACTTAAAAGTTTTGGGGAACGCCACCTTCAAAAAGGAGTACGGTGATGCCTCCTACGCGACGGGAGGGGGATAAAGGAAAAGGGAGGAAAGACAGTGTTAAAAGAACTGATGAAAAAATGACAGAGAGACTGAAAGACCGCCAGCTGACGCCCTGGGATGGGGTAATCAGTCAATCGAAGGAAAGTCATTTAACGATGTCAATCAAGGGGAGAAGTCTTCTGGGAAAAACGATTGAGGAACTGTCCTCTTGGAGCGTAGTCGGGGGCGTTCGAAAAAACTCTACCTTAGACCGCCGCAGCTCGTGTCAACCTCTTAAAAACGATTATCTTCTGAGAGCAAAAAAAACGAGTGAAAAAGAGGCCATTGCAAGGAAAAGAAAGGGGCGCAGCCCTGGCTGCCACAGAGCGTGGGTGCTTCGGGGGATTAGGATTGGGGCTGGGAATGGGACTTTACTTGAAAACAAAAACGTGGGCCTCGAAGGGCACGCCTGATTACCTGTGGGGTGGACGACGGCTACAAGCAAGAGGGAAGGAGAGATATGTAGCCCAAAGAGCCCCCCTTACTGGGGAGATGGTCGTACATAGTGATTTGCTGGAAAAAGCAAGGAAAAGACGATCAGTTAAACCAACGGGGTAGGGCGCTCGAGATGCAAAAAGGTGAAAGTCTAATCGTGATTTTGAACGTAAAGAGGGACGTCACCCGCCGACGTGTCTTCGAATAGATATAACAAAGAGGAAGGGGGGGGGAGGGGAAAAGAGAGAGATTGTCTAAGAACCAGCGAAAAGAGGTTAGGGGAAGGATCCCGTAAACCTTCAAAAAAAAGCAAAGGAAAAAAAAAGACCGACCTTCTCGGAAAGGGTTGCGAAACATTCAAGCCGAATAACCAATAGAAATACCAGAAAAAACTGAGGGGGAGGGGAGTGGGAGCTGAGAAAACATCAATCCTGATGCCCAATACAAAATCTTAAACCGCTAACCATTTGTGGTTGAAAAACGCGGTCGAAAAGAGTCTCTGCCTTCACTCGTGACGGCAGAAAACATGAAAAAAAGTAGAAGACAACTCATTGGGCTAACAAAAGTCAAGGAAGAAAAAACAATCCTACTCACTACGAAAAACGCTGCGAAAGGTGAAGTTCTGGGCAAATTTAAATGGAGCCGACTTGTCTTCTTTGGGTCTACTGAGGAAAATAGACAGGATCATCGTTTAACTTTCAAACGGAAAAATATCTAAAGTGCAGGTATGTGTTGACGAAAGTAAGACAATGCGCCTAAGTACTCTCAAATCGTCTACGTAGAAGTACTCGTGACCGGGGCCCTTTCGACGAACAGGCCTATACTAACACGACGGCGGAAAAACGAAGTACGACAATCGAAAGCCTAATGCCAAGTATGAGTGTCTTCTAAAAGGGGGACGTCGAAACGGAGCGAAATACGCAGTAGAAGTTCGGACCATCACCGTCGATGCCAGCATGGTTCAGGAGCTGAAAAAAAAGTTCGACGGCACGTGGTCAAACTTCCAAAATTATAGGGGTCAGACACCCAGGAAAAACAACAAAAGACGGGCTGCGCCGCCTGTGGAACGGCGAGTTACCTACTTTCCAAAACACAAGTCGTAGGGGGAAGCATCGACGGAAGGCAATATGGGTCCTAGAGAGAAAGAAGAAGGAGAAGGGTAGGACCGCCGGTCAAATCGGAAAAGGGAAACGCGAAGACGTTGAAAAAACAACGACAAAGGAGGAATGTTCGAGGTGGTGACCTTAAGACACTACCGTCCACTTTCAGGTGCTAATAAGCTTCCATACATCAGGTCAAGGGAAAACGACAACGAACCATCAAAGGGGACCAAAGGACAGGGCGTCCTAGACCTGGAGTCTGGAACGGTAAAAAAAAAAACTTCAGAAGCAGCACGATGGAAAATAATAGGGGGGGGTGACGTCCACAAGCAAAGACTTACAGGGGAAAGGGAACCACAACGTGGACCTCGGGCAGACCAAATCGGGTCAAAGAACGTTTGAGTGCGGCCATCTAGGAAAATAAAAGGGCAAACACTGGAGTAAAAGGACACCACAGTAATAGTTTGGGAAATGTGCGAAGAGACTTCGCACGAGGGCACCGTCGATGGTGCCGCCAAAATGTACATCAAAAAAAGAAGTTGCAAATCACCAGGGAGGTCATACCAAGAAAAGGCCAGAAAGACACCAGGTGGGTCCAGGAGGGGTCAACAATGCACGAATACGAGAGACGGTCTGGGGTCCCAGCGGAAGTCAGACGAAAGTAGTCAATACGAAAGACTCGTCTAAGCAGACGTCAATACGACAGACAATCATGATCAAGGAACGGTTTCTATACCGCAAGAAGAAATCTGTCTACAGGACGTCTACGCCCCTCACAATGTGGGCAAGGAAAACGCGGAGTTGAGGGGGCAACGGATGAAACGATCTCGTCGAGCCGGACTACACAGGGGAAGAGCTCCTGGTTCATCACGACCCACCAGTAAAAAAGACAATGGGAAATAACAAACGAAGCGACTTGCTCAAACCCATAGATGACGGACTTGCAGTTTTGGGCCGAGTCCAAACTCGACGGAGTCATCATTCCAGAGGAGAACATTCCAACATAAAATTGTCCACGACAAGAAACCCAGACCGTCCGGAAGGGGACAACAACGCCTTGAAAAGTAGGAGCCAGAATGCAGGAAACACCAGTGAGAAAACTCCTAAAATGCACGTTAAAGAGGCTGAAGGGACGCGGAGGGATGTACAGTCACCTGAAACAGCAGGCTAACAAAGCTGCCAGAGAGCGACCGACGGAGGGAGGCACAAGAAACAAAATCGTCGAAAAACTGGATAACCAAAAAAAATAAGCGGGGGGAAGGGGGAACCAGGCTCTCTGGGGAGACGGGTCGACCTGGACAAGCGTTCAGTAGACGAAAAAAAAAAGATTGGATTGACGGCTCGTGAGCAGACCAAAACAAGGCGGCGGCGGGGGGGGGGATGCCGGGATACTCATCGAGAAGAGGAGAGAAGGCCCAAGCAACGGGCAGGGAGTTCTAAGGATGGATGAGCTCGTCTTCTTTCACGGAAAAATCTTTGACAAAATTGCAGGAAGGCGAAAAAAAGAAACGGCGGACGAGAAGAGGAGGGAGCGGCAAGATGGCACGTGGGGGCTTGGTTCGCACGGGAACTGGGGGGCGGGGGGGGAGGGGGGTAGGGCGAGGGGATCGGAACGTTTATAAAGAAGTCCATCAGAAAAAGACATCATGCAAAAACGCCATTCTGAAATCCAAGGGGAAAACATTAAGTAAGCTAGAGACAGAGAAGAAGACCACAGAGAGGAATAGTTCCCATCGGCATTCAGGAAAACCACTAAGGGCGAAACAACGTAACCCAAAGAGTAGTCATCGGCGTTCATGGGGAACGCTCCGGCAATGAGCTCAGAAGGTAGGAGGAGAATATGGGGACACAAAATAAATAAATCCTCGGGAAAGCACCACAAAGAAAAGATAAAGGAGAAGGACACCAAAAAAGAAAAAAGCGGCGGTCACAAGAAAAAAACCACGACTGACGTAAATGCGACTGCGGAAAAGAGACGCGAGAGGGCGCTCTAGAAAATGAGGAAAGAACGTCAATCCACAAGAACAGGGGCGAACCTGTTCTAGTCAAAATACAGTTAAGCAGGGGAAGGGGGGGGCGGGCCAAGGAAGTTTTGAAAAAACGTCAAATAAGAAAAACAGAAGTGGAACTATTCTCTAGCGAAAAAAAACACGGAAGAGGGAGTACAAGAGATTGACGCCAGGAGTCACGGCTGGGCGAGGGCGTGAAAAAACAATTGGCGAAGGCAAAGGGCCCCGGGTCAGAAGCTTAGGAGAGAGCACAGGTTGAGCCAGGGGATCGACCCAGAGTTACTGTTCTAGGTGCAGAAGGGCGACGCCGAAGACTTGGTAAAGGATGCCGAACCGAAAAAAAAAAGAACGAGAGGGGGGGGTCTCTTTGGAGGAGAGAGCAAGGTCTCGATGGACGGGTTAGGAGCTTAGAGAAGCGACGCGAATTGGAAAAAAAAAACCTGTGCGTAGCGTCGCCGGTTGCACAGGCGACTGGTTTGCGGTCGTCGAAGGGCGAAAAGTCTACACCGCAAGAGAATTTCCGGGAGCAAGGGGGCGTGGAGAAAAAATTCGTGGGAAATGAAGTAAACGGTAGGGGCCGTCAGATGTAAGAATGGTTGTCATGTGAGGGTCCTCTAACGGGAGAAAGGAAGAATAATACCTAGCCTCCCAACCTCAAACAAAAGACTAAACGCAAACGGCGAAAGCCGAAAGAACTGAAGAGATACCACAGAATGCTACGTTCCTTGAGGGAGTCGCAGGACATCAGGGGGGGGTGAACTATGGGGGGGTGCCGTTAACAAACTAGGGAGGAAAAAAAAAATAAAACTTGCACGGGCCTCCTTAAGGATAACTTCTGGGACGGATACGAAGAACTAGGGACGAGAGAGAGGATCTCACAATCCACCTCTGGAAACTAGTCGGAAGCTAAAAAAAAAAGGGGTGGGCTCCAGCTGTTGGGATCCTTACCTGATCTGTGTCAACCCCCGGCAGATACATATGTCCAAACAAGGAAAATGGGACGGAGGAAAAGGGGGGGTTGAGCATTGCGAAGAAAGGTTCGCTACGCCGCGATTTAGATGAGCTGGACGCGTTCCGGGCGAGGTTTGACTTTCTACATAAGCTGAAAACAAAACCAACTCCAACATGGGTGCAGATTTGTGCGCAGGTTGTGTGACGAAAGCGCACCTTCCTGCCTAGGAAAGAAAAGAACGGGGGGGATTGGGGGATCGCTGACAATTGGATAGTTTAGGGTTAAATTGGAAGGAGTCGCGTTCCGAGGGAAGGGGACCCAACGGGCGAAACATCGTTCTCAGAGTTCTCACGGGTTAGCAAAGGGAAAAGGCCAGGGTTTCCAAGGGGGGGAGAGGAGAGAAAGGCAGTCGCCAAAGGCAGTTGCCTAGACAAAAGGGGGGAAATTTTGACGCCGAAAAAGAGGGGGGCCGCCACCAAGAGGGGGAGGGGAGTGCTAATGTAAGATCACGACGCGGCACTTTATACCGTGCCACATAGGAAGGGTAAGTGAGAGGAGTTCATTTACTGGAGAAGGTCTGAGACTCTCGGCTCTGGAAAGGTCGAAAAACCCTACTGGACAGGAAAATTGAATCGGTAGGAGGGAGGGGGACGTTTGTTAACGCAGACAAATAACCTGGCTTCAAGTCGGGCGTTTTCGAAAAAGGTTTATTGAGAGAGAACAGGAGGTAATGGGTGTTGGGAGGTCAGCGGAAGGGGAAATGCCATTTAAAGGAGGCGAATCCTGTTGGGGGTGTGGTGGGGGGGGGGGGGGGGGGGGGGGTGGGTTGTTTGGGGGGGGGGGGGGGGGGGTTTTTGGGGGGTAGGTGGGTTGGGGGGGGGGGGGGGGGGGTGGTAGGGGTGGGGGGGTTGGGGGGGGGGGGGGGTGTGCGAAACGGAAAAGAACGTGGAAATGGATTAAGCCGAGAAAGGGGTGTAGCGTAACTTGTCCTAAACGATGATGGGATAAGGTACGTCCACATGAAAAAGGGCTCCCACGTAGCCAATCAACCAGATGGAGGGGGGCCAGGAAACCGGCATGATTCGCCGGCCTTTGACGTGGCGAAAAAATTAGGGAAAAAACAACTGTCCAAAAACCTTATTCTACCAGATGATGGTGGTGCTGGTGCAGAAATCAAAGTGAAGAATTTTCTTCCGCTGTGGAACCCACGCAGGGGGGGGGAACGGAAGGGACAAAAGGGGGGTCCCCAGATTGAAAGTGGGGGTCATTCCGTGGTGTCAAACAGAGGAGTAGGGAAAGAATCTTCTGAGAGAAAAGATGACATGTCAGAGGCGTTGAAAAACAAGCAAATATGGGAAAGGAGGTAAAGGGCTGATGCCTCCGACCGGTTCTCCAAACCGCTTATTGGGAGTATCAAAGGTGCAAAAAGGGGAGGCCCTCAGAGAGGGGATGGGGTGGTACTGGTGGGACCGCGGAACTTGATTTATTGTAGTGGGACAGGCTTAGGGGGGGCAGAGCCTTACAATGCGGTGCACAACATCAGGTGTTACCCTGCGAAGAGTTTTCGCTGCGACTGATACGAAAAAGGGGGATAACTACATTACGGGCTAAAGAAAAGGGGTCATAGGGATCACCTAGCTTAAACTAATGGCTGGAACTTAAATAATCTTTAATTCTGGGGAATGGCAAGGAAGAAGGGCTCCTCGACGGGAGAAAGAGGAAAAGATTTTCTCGTCCACCTGCTATCCGGACAGTAGTGACAAAACAATACCTGAAGAATCGAGAAGGGAGAGTGGGTCCCTCCGTCACAAGATTAAGGACGCTCGGGAAAAACTAGCAGATTTATAACGAGGAAGGGGGGAAACTCGCAAATGAAAGGGGCAATCAAGCCCTTGTGGTTTCTGATAGGCCGGTGGGGAGGGGAATGAAGTTGAAGACGAAAAACGGAGGACTACAGTCTTGAAAAAGGGACTCGGTAGGCAGTAAAAGAGATATTGCCGGAGCGTATGGTATTCACCACAAGGCGCTTGGTGAGGGAAGTCAAGAAAGGGAGTGACTTACGAAGAAAAAAAAGGAACCACAGAATTCGATGGGGGAGTTTCGAAGGACGAAAGAAGCACACTGGAGCGAGGGAGGGGGAAAGCGTGATTGGGTAGAGAGGGACGAAGGATGTCAAACT
>Ga0179591_1293566_pt1 | contig 11786 bp, 7 predicted proteins | sample CZOMad2_1_08_16f_FD_182891 | JGI IMG/M metagenome (GOLD analysis project Ga0179591, IMG submission 182891) | Vadose zone soil fungal communities from Angelo Coast Range Reserve, California, USA - CZOMad2_1_08_16fungal (PacBio error correction) | ecosystem: Environmental > Terrestrial > Soil >...
AAGAAGCATCGTTCTGCCACTCATCAGAATACCCACTTTTCAAACAAAGGTAAGCGCGCTCAAAGCACCTTCGTCTGACCATTCTAGCACGAGCCCGTTTGAAACCACGTATGCGTGGGGTCGTTCTCCTCAAGGACGTCACCCCTTTAAGTGCTCGATAGAGCCTACACCCCGGGACTAGTGGTCGGCGGGAGCAGAGACCTCTACCTGGTGGGTCAACAGAAGAACTAGGGCGGGGGGGTCGGGAAATGCCGGAGGCGGTCTCTGAGGATAGCGAAAAACTCAAAGTTTTTGGGGCATCGCCAGCGGAGGGATCTCCAGAAGTAGAAATGTTTTAAGTAAGGCAGCGAGAGGTCGTGGGAGGGTCCGAAAGTCGGCAGGAAAGCAGAGACCCTGTTTTTGCGCGCTATAAGTCGTGACGAATAGTTTTCAATCCAGGCGCCAAAGAGAGAAGACGGGGAGGCCTAGCAATCCATACTGAAGCCCGATGGGGTCCTCTGAAAGACTGATTCATTCGGCTAGATGGAATTGGACTGTCAAAGTGAGTACAGAGTGTGGTCAGCGTCTGTGGATGTGCGTGGAACATATGATTCGAGAAAACAGTGGTTTTAGCCACCCGTAAAAGGTAACTGCCCGACAGTCGGGATCAGCGATGGTCGAGCGCCCGCGCGGAAAGGAAGGGCGCTCTGGTTTAAACGGCAGCGAAAACGAACTGCTTTTCAATCAGCACGGGGCAAGAGATAGCAGGGACATCCCCAAAAAAACGGACAAAATGTTGCTGAGAGATAGATGAATCAGTTCCCAAGAGGCCAAGCGCTGAAATTGGCGTCCGGAAAAGAAAACTGAACGACAAAAGAAGAGGCCGCCACAATTAGTGAGGAGGGGGATTTAACACATGAAGGACAGGCAAAACTACACGGAGGACAAGTCCATCAAAAACCGGGCCGCCAGACACAAAATCAGTATGGAATAGAATCTGAAAATAAAGAGCCCCAAACCTTATGGACAGAAGAAACGCGGAATAACGCTTACGGCGGTTGGAAACGCGGGAAAATTTTTAGAAAGTACCCGAAGAAGATCACGAATCTTAGTTTACTGAATAGTCGAAGACGAATTAAGAACGCAGAGTAACATAGATGCAGCCAGAAGGGGAACTCAGCAAAAAAAAGTTTGAGTGCGGAAAGGAGGCATCTCAAAACGCCGAATCATGGAGAACAAGAATATGGGAGTAATTCGTTGCTCGCGTTGCCTCAGTCTTGGAGAAAACATCCAGAGCCCAACTTCCATCAACACGCGATTGACCACAAATCGAATTGACGTCCATCCCCTTCAAAAGACCGAAAAGGTTGGATTAAACAAACCGGCAGAAAAGACGCGGAAAAGAGAAAAAAAAACAGCAGCAGGGTCCCTCCCGAACAGCTAAACCAAAGGGTCGCCACGCCGGAAAGTTCCCGAGGAGAAAGAGTCATTGAGCCGTTTGCAGATATGAGGAGCTAGAGAGTAGAAAGGGGACAAGATGAGTCATAAATAATGGGGAGTGGAGGATGAAAACCAGAAAGAAATAACAGATAACTAGTCGCTCGAAGCCAACGAGCATAGAAGGGAGGAATCGGGCACGAAAGACGAAAAACAAATCGCAACGCTTTCGACCGCATTCCTGCCGGCCAAAAGAAAGAGACAAAGGTAATCCTAAACACAGGATATGAAAAATAGAGAGAGATGAGTAATGCGTCACGAGGAAGGTTCTTAAGGGAACGCGGTTAGGGGAAAGGCAAACTTGGAAGGAAGAAGGGGGCATCCGCTCGGAGAAACTAGGGGGATAAGGTTCTGTGATTCGGATTGAATAGAAAGTTGGACTCCTCATATCGGGCAGGGAAAAGCTTGCGGCTGAATGGTGTGCAGAAACTTCGTAGGAGAGGAAATCGGTCTCGGAGGTAACTCACAGAAACGCTCTTCGCGGCACACGGTGCCGGGCCAGTAAGGGGGGAAGGACCGGCGCTAGGGCTGGGGGCCGCCTATGCTGTTAAAGAAGGGGGTGGACTCAAGCAGCTTCTTATCAAAGGGGGAGAGACAAACCCTTGAACGACGGAAGGAGACAAGTGGAGTGCCTGGCGAGCGTGGGGGGAAAAAACTCAAACGGCGGACCGGACTATTGAAAATGCAAAACCGGTTCAGACCTGGTTTGAAAGGGGCGGAGGAGGCTGTCTCGGCGGGCGAACGGAGGAGGATTTACTGCGCGGCAAAAGAGAAGAAGGTTCAGACGTCGTCGAGGAGGAATGAAAGAACGATACCGCCGTCGATAGGAGGAAAGAAACCGGTCCTGGGGGAGTTCAAGAAAAGACTCACGCGTAGGATTCAGAGGCGAAGGTTAAAACAGAAACAGAGCATTGGCGTCGCTTAAATGCTAGGGAGATCTGGGACACGGTAAGGATTGTCGTGATCCGACGATGAGAGAGCGGAAAATGTGGGTAAAAAAGGGTAGACAGCCAAGAAGAGCACCCGAAGTAAATGGGGTGATGGACCGTTCTGTGAGGAGAGTGAGGGGTAAAGCAGAGAAAGGAAAAAGACGAGGGATGAAGAACCTATCCATTCCAGCAAAGAAGAGGGTCGAGGGAAAAAAGAGGGGCGGAGGGGGAAGGGAAGGGGAGCACCGTCATCGTGAAAAGCAATGGAGTGGAAAACAACGATCTCTCCGAAGGGGATCGCGCGCAACAAATATCGAAAAAAAGAGGGGCTTCACCAACTTCTCAGGAATTGGAAACAAGGTTTCAAAACCAATGACGGGAGAATACCTCTCTGAATACACCGAAAAAACGGGGTAACCTGAGCACAGACAGCCTGTCACGTTCGCACGTTTGAAAAAAGGAACAAGCGGCCGCTGACGCGGAAAAAAAGGAGGGAAGTACCAAGATCTAGATGGCGCCGTAATTAAAAAAAAGGAAAACGACAAAAGAGAACGTGTAAACACTGGGCGATTTTCACTGAAATCTCAGAAGAACGAACCGAAGCGAAATCCCTGAGAACAGAAGCGCCGCTGGGGAGACGCAATTGGTGCCCCAAAACACAAGAAGGGGGGCACCAGATGATCACCAGCCGAAAACGACCCGAAGCCACGGCGGAAAGTGGCCGCGGTGACGCTAAAAACCGCCGACGTACCCTGGGGAGGAGTCTGAGAAAAAGGTTAGCTGGAGTCCTTGAGGCCGCCGACATAAACATCGGGTTAGGTAAGCGCTGCGTTTTCTCAGGGCCCTCCCAATTGGGAAAATCCCCGTGAAAATTTGGGGGCCTCGGGCGCAGAAGAAAAAAAAAAAGATAAAGTCTTCAGATGCAGCGCTAAGCGAAAGGGGGGACCGAATGGCGAGGGCCGGGGTTGCCGTGCAACGGGCCTTCCACTTCCTCATGCGCTTCGATAGAGTACGGCAAGCGGCATGAAAACGCCGTCGTCTCATGTGCGGGCGTCGCCCGCTCGCTAACAGCACGGACTCATTAAGAGAAGGGAAAAGGAATCCGGGCCGGAATCAAATTGGGCGCAGGATATAATATCTCAAGAGGAAGAAAACATCCGCGGGGGGAGCACGGGGAAGGGAGGTGAAAAGTTCTAATATGTTAGACATACTTGCTAGGAGAGAAGAAGTATTAGAGAGAATGAAGAGGTCAATCTCTCAGATCTGGGGATCGCCGGTCGGGAAAAGCGCCAAATCCTCGTTCGGAAGGGACTGGGCGAGACCGAGGGGGAAAGACGGTCAGTTACGACGACAAAAGATCTTCTGAAAGAGACCGCCCGACGATTTTCACAGTCCGGAGACCTCTCCTCCTCGTCCTCCCTGCGGGGGGATAGCGGGGAGCATCGGGAAAACGACAAAAAAGCCCGAGCTGGCGACCCGGTGAGGAGCGTCTATCCGAGCGTTCGGGCAAAGGGAAAAAAAAATTGAGGAATTCATGAAATCCCCTAACCGCGCCAAGAGGGGACACCTTCTGCTCAAAGGGAAGGAAAAAAAGGAAAATCTAGATAGACCAGAAAGGGAAGAAGGAGCCCATTTGACAAAATGAAAGTAAATCACAAAAGACTAGTCCCACGGAGTGGGGGGGAAAAGAGATAATCATCTGGGTGCAAAAACAACGACCGCTGTCCTCACCTGGAGAAATGCATCGTATCAATTCTCAAAAAGAGGACGTAAGTGGAATGCTCGGGCGCGGACCGAATTCTAGCGGGAATTTGCGCTTCCAAGACGCATTATACCGCGAGGAAAACTAGGGGAACGCTCCACCACCGGGCGTCGCCTCTCTACGCAAAAGAGCGCACGCGCGACGAGAGAGGAGAGCAAAGATTGCGGGAGCGGCCAACAAAGAAATCACTTTGTGCTTCGCGAGAAATTCTGAAAACTCAGATAGCGGCGATGTTAGGGAACTCCTAAACTTGAATCGTTTCCTCAAAATACAAAGGAAAGGCCCACGGTAAGAGAATGCACTCACCTTCGTATTAAGCAGACCATAGAAAAAACATAGCTCGCACGCCGTATAGAGGGGAAGTAATTGGTTTGGCGCGAAAAAGCGGCGGTGGAAAAAAAAACTGTGGCAACGTCCACTGCAAAAGAGCGCCACCAGGGAGAGGTGGGATACTTTCCACCGTAAACGAAAAGGGTTAACCTGCTGCCAAACCGATCCTGGAAAAGCGGAGAGGGTTAAGCTCGGGACGTGGGGGGAGAACGCAGAGATATCCGATGCCCAATTCGCTGTACGAAAAAAATCGAGTTGAGCTTGTTCTTTCAAGGAAGTTTCGCCCGGGAGAGAAAAGATCAAGGCCTTAGGGAATCTCCGACATTCCTGCAAAAAGGAATCAGAAAAAGGAGATGTATGCATGATGGCCAAAAAGATCGGCGCGCTCGGGCCAGGAGCTTTCACAAGGGGAGGAGAGGGCAAACGATCGCGCTTCTTTAAAATGCTCGACAAAAGGGGAGCCGTTGATAGAGGCTGCGCGACGATCCTAAACAGAAAGAGCCGTCTTGGACGCGAGAAGAACCGTGACTCGGGAGGGGGTGACGCTCCAAAGCCATAATATTGGCCTAGGCGAAGTGAGTGAAATAACTGAGGTCATGAATCGAGTCAAAAAACTCAACGGGGTGGGACCGAGAGAGCGATCCCAGAGGCGCTGGTTCAAAGGAACAGCTCTCGTGGTTGGGAAGTACCTCCGAGAGTACCCCCCAAGAGCCCCAAGCGAGCGAGCGTTGATATACGGGGTTGCAAAAATCAAAGGCGGACCAACCATTCAAACTGAAAAGCGGACGGCAGTTACGTACCTGAGCAACAGGGTGATACACGGCACAGTCAAAAAGGAGATGTTGTGGGGGGGGGGAACGGCGAGGGAGAGAAAGACGTGTGCACTCTTCCTTTCGGGGAGGTTGGCGGGGGACTTATATCCTGATCCCGGGGGGGTTGATCCCCCAGTAGCACAGTGACTTTTTGAGGGACAACCACGTTCACGCGACATCGCAGAAGAACTCCGGAAGCGTACATTCGGAGATAAAGAGCGGGGGGGACCTTCAATAACGAACGAACTGCTTAAAACTTCACGGTGGGAAAAGCCCGCTTCATGAGCAGAACAAGACGAAGCTACGTTTTTCTAGAAAACGGAAGATGATCAGGGAGGAGGAATCCCCAGCGCACCAGTGAGAAGGGTCGTTGGTAGAGCAGAAGATACCCAGCAGAGAGAGCAGAAACAATTGAGAGACACGGACGCAACCACGAGGGCACTCATATGTGACCTAGAACACGAAGGTCGCCATCCTTACCCCTAGGAAGGAACCTTGGCCGGATCAAAGCACGCAGGAAAACGGGAAGGCACGAGCTCGAAGGAAGAACTAAACGGAAGGCAGGGGGGACGCCCGCGTTCGTGACAGCGCCGTCAATCCCACAGCTGAAAAAACCGATTATATGTAAGACCGCAGCATTCTCTAGTTGACCCTGACCTCTCCGCGGACGCAGGCTTATCGTCAGTGGGAGAGGTGCCAGCAGCAGGAAGGCTGCGGTCACATTCCCGCGCAAACAGAAAGCCACTTTTCGGATCAGGAGCAGACCGGAAAATAAGGATTTCTAATGCAACATTCTAGCAGCCTCGGGCTCTCTATCCTGGGGTGAAGTGTTGAACAGGGGGGGAAAAATGTTGGGGAAGAAAGAAAGAAGACTTCAGCACGACTTAGAGATCGGGAAAAAATCTCTGGTGAGGCCGTACACAGTCGCACAAAGGAATGGGAAAAACCGACCAAGGGCAACATTCCCAACATCCACGAAGGGCAAGTGTTCGGAAGGACCTTCAGCAATCAGCCCTCAAAAAAAAGCAGGACCTACGTACGGCAGGAAAAATAAAGTAGTGTAGAGAGGCCTTCTCCCGGGTCAGATCGAAAATCTCAAAAAGCCACGCAAGAATTGTAGTGTAAGGACAGAGAGAGAGAAATAGCAGGAAAGCGCGTCGCAAGAAAAAGATCCAGAAAGCCGAAGAGCGAAACAAAATAGGAGAGAGCTTATCTCAGGCGCTTGAAATGCACTTCATCACTGGCAAGATGCGCCTGAGGGAAAAACTGTCCTACAGGGGAAGTGAGGACGCCAAGCAGAGACGGAAAGAAAACGGGGAGGGAAGCTAACTAGGAGATCTTGACTCCTCTTCAGTTGGCGCAGGCAGAACTCGTGAGCGATGACAGTGAAGAAAAAGACGTTTCACTCAGGCGGAAACGCGCGCTTCTCTCTAGAGGGGAAGAGAAGGGAGGGGATGTGTCGGCGCGTTCAGGGGGGTTGCCCTCAGATTCTGTAAAGTGGACCTACCGAGGGCTGGCATTGTTCTGTAGCTAAGCTGGACATAGTCTCAATCAGAAAAAGAGGGAGACGGCCAAGCCGCCTTAAAAAAGGTCGGCGCTAGGGGCCGGGCTGGCTTGCGGGTTCATGGAGAAAAAAGGGAGCGCATGGACTTGTCCGGCAGCTAGAAACCGGGGAAGTTTTCAACCAACGGAACGGGATAAGGGGCTCGGAAAGAAAAAGAGTTATTACTGTGCAATCTGCCTTTTCGTAAGAGGTTTTCGAACGTGTTTTCAAACACCCAAACTCTGCACCGAATGACAGTGGGCATGGCCCCTCTAATGCGACATTTAATCGCATCGCAGAGAACAGTTTTCTCTGAAGGGTATTCTGGGAAACGCTCTGACCCTCGGCGACGTTCGGAAGGGTCCTGCTGGCGGCAGGGCAGCGAACTCGCCCTTTCTCCGGTAGCTGCTCGCGCGATCGGACAAGAAATGGCGGGAAGACGCGATCGGTAAAAAAGTCTCCTTATCGTCGGTCACTAATGGGGAAAACTTTCTATACGGGATTGGCGGCGCAATGGTCAACAGACCACGAGGATGGGGGTCGCGCTTGACGGGTTTCGCGTTCGTAGATAAGACCCGACTGTGCTGGGGGTGAAAAAGAGAGCCGCTATCTCGATGCGGAAGGATCAGGGGGAGGAAGGGTGGGGGGTGTTCGGACTGCAGTGTTCAACATCACGGCCGCAAGAAGGAGGGGGGTTTATGGGGCGCCCTCGTGTCGGAGAGTGACTTGGGGACTAAAATCATGCACATCTGGGGACTTCCTAAAATAATAACCCATTTTAGCAATCAGTCTGCGAAGGCCGGATGGGGATCTTCTGACGCAGGCCTGGACGACGTGCCTCGTGAAAGAGTTCGGGGGCGTGAAGAAACCAGAGCGCACGTTGAAGTTCGAGGAACAAGAGGCTATCGTACCGATAAAAATCACCCGGCATCATCTCGGTAAGTTGAGCAAACCAATGTAGTGCTCCCTTCTAAGAACTGCACGAAACCCGACCGGCTACAAACGACGAGGCCCTCGCCGGCTCAGGAGCAAAGAAAAAATAGATGAATAACTGAGCCGCTGGAGAAAAGCTTTGCAATTAGCGGACGGCTCGGCGCGGCGACTTGGAGGGGACGGAGGGGGAACCCTGTAGACGTCACGGAAGGGATCGATACCTGTCAAATGGTCTCTAAGACATGGACGAAAAGCGAAGCCGGAGAAAGAGGGGATTGATACGAAACAGCAAGGGGGGATCGAGCTGGCGAAACACAACCACGAGTGGTTGTTGCGATTCCCCCCGGGCCGGCGGTCCCGAAAGAGAGCGAAAAAGAAGGGACTAGGGGCGGTAGCGGAGAGAAAAAAACGATAAACGGTAAGGTGGTGCTGCTGATCGCAATGGAGATGGTATTCGGCCGCCGAAAATCTCTTTGATTTTCAACGCCAGTGACTGGTAGAGGGCCGCCACTAGTTGGAGCTCAGAGGTCCTCAGGGTGTAAAGTGGTGCTATGAAACCCTAGACGAATCGCTCATCTATCGAATCCCGCCTCCTTCGGAATGTGGTCCAAAATGGGCGACAAGACAACCAAGGAGGGAGATTCTCGTCGAAAATGTCTTCGAAAATACTTGATCACAGAGATTGTCAGAGTCACGCGAGTTTAGCCCAAAAGAGCGATCGATCGGACACGTCGATCTTACCACGCGCTATAAATAGGGAGTGCCGAAGGTCTCGAAAAAATATGCCGCACGCTTAAGAACAGGAGAAAAGCTGTGTCGCAGATTGGCCGTGACGGGGTTCAAGAGGGGTCGAAGAGATGGGCATCCGCGATTCAAAGGAAAAGGTTCGGCAACTCTCACAAGGCGAGCATCAGACATGAATACGGTAAGAGGCATGAAGCATCAAGGTATTGCTAGACTGGACAGGAAAGGACCGAGGGTGGTCATGTCGAGACATGAAGAAATTAGAAAAGGCGAGAGTAGCATCACCCAAAAGAGCAGATGTGAAATCATCCTTCGAGGAGAAAAAATCAAAAATGCAAGGGGTGGGTGGAAGCCGCAGATGTGATATTGGAGCGGTCTCGATCTGGAACGCACGGCGAGCGGCCTAAAGAAAGGGAGACCCATGGACTGATCGAAGAGGGCGTTCGCGCCGCGTAAGGTTAAAGTGAGGAAAGAAAGAAAACAAAAATTCCGAAAAGGGCACGACGTCAGAGTTAGGAACTGTTCTCACCGCCGCGCATCAGACCCTCTCAAAGGGTGAAAGTAGAGATACGAAGGAATGAAAAGGCTCATGTTGAAAATGACATCGATATAGTAAAAAGTCTTGACAAAGCAGATCTCTCCACAGGGATAAAGGAAGAGAGGAGGGGGTGTACCAAAATGTCGCTCGGATGTCAAACTACAGGGCGCAGGTCAGGCAATCCAAACGCCCTTCTACAAAGAGGGAAATTCCTTTGAGGTTAGGGCAGGTCACAGGCCGACCCTCCGGCGCGGAAGGGGGACTGTACAGGAAGGGTCTCAAACCCGAAATTGGGGAAAGGAGCGCCCCGAAACGGAAAAAAGCAACATAGTGGTCGCGATGCAGCTCGGCGCTTCCGGCGGAGGGAAAACGATCACGAGCACGCGGCCAAGGCAAACTAGTTGGTCAAACACGAAGTCTGGGGGGGACTTATGTAGTACAATGTAACCAATGAAACGGGAGAGGGGTATGAGCCGAGCTTTAGCAGTTTAAAGAGGAAAGGATCGCGCCGCCCCTCTGTCTTAAGGAAGATAAGAGCAAGAGAGCAAATCGGATTGAGAGCGATCAAGGGAGGGCCATTCAAGGTAGGAAAATGACTCGCGACTCAAGGAGACTGTTTCTAAAGGGGGAAGGATCTTCGTCAATCGAAAAAGATCTTATACCTTTTTCCACAGTCGCACGGCCCGCTCTCAAAGGGGAGAATTGGGTATTTTCTTCAACGGGCGAGAGGAGATTTAGGTTCTCTAAAACCACATCGCGTATGGCCTTCCTGCGCCGAGTCGAAAGAGCAAAGATCATTATGCCGCGCAAATGTTAATAAAAGATGGGGAGCCCCGAACATCTCGGGGATAGAAACAATCGAGTTGGGAAATCAAGGGGTCAGGCCTTTAGTCGCCCGAGAAAAAAGAAACAGGGGCCTTTCAAGGAAGGCGCAGCCATGTTCAGCAACAAAGACGAGGCAACGCATTCGAAGGCATAGGCAACCTAGGAAGAGGCTTATACCGCCGGAAAAAACTTTTCAAGTAAGCAGCCATGGGAAGCGAGGACCACCCGATCTGAGGCTTCACAAGTCGACGGTCCCACCGAGGAAACAGCACCGATTCGGTGAATAGAAAGAGAATACAGATCCTGGGAGGCGGGGGGAGGAAAAATAACCGCCGCGGGGTCTCAAGATCAAACCGTACCTCCTGAACGGGCGCGAATTAGGAGGAATAAAGTCTTGACTAGAGAGAAAAACACCGGTTTGGGGAGATCCCATCTCTCAATCTAGCGTTGGGATAAGGCAAAAGAATCGAGGTTCGTATGACGTCGAGCATGTATAATCGCCACTTGTTCCTCAGAACACTCTTTGCCTGGATTAATTGGGGGGGGTTCAAAAAGACCGGGACTAAAACATCGAAAAATCGTTCCGACACCGTTAAATTACAACTAGAGGGAAGAAAAAGCTGGCTTTAGTCTGATAAGGGAGTGGGGGAATTGGAGAGTGCGCGCTAGGCAGCTAGACGGGCGAGGGGTCACCGTCATAATTGGGTGTGGACTCAACGGACAAAAGGGTGGTTGTGTGACACCCGGCGATTTTACGGTGGGACAGTGACATTACCTGAAGCCATGGCTCCGGCCCGAAAAGGAAAATGAGAATCGAGGGGTGACTTCAAGCCCCCGACGGGGTAGGAATTTGGACGCAGCGGCCGCGTCGAGGAATAAAAAGAACGGAACGGCAAACACGGCGTTGCCGGGAAAAGCGGATGAATTTTCGCCCCAGCGCCACGGCAGCGTTTGCTAAAAGAAAAAACAAAAGAAGAAACGGAACAGCAAAAGCAGCAAGCAACAAAAAAATTAGTGGGCGGCCGATGATCTTAGACACCCTCAGGCATCCTATACACCAAAAAAAAAAAAAAATCCAGCGAAGTAACGGGAAAAGCGTATCACCATAAAAAAAGCATCATTGGCGAGAGATCGATAGCCGAAAGAGTCAAAACCATAGCCGTGGAGGGTGAAAAAAATCTCGGACAAAAACCCCTCATTACAGGGACATCTGGGACAAGAGACATGAAATCGGTTTGAAAAATGTAACGGAATCGGCTGCGTCACGCAGGATGTTGAAGGGAGCGTCAAGCACTACAGGACTAAAGGAAGGCGATCAAAACTGAAAAAAGGGAACAAGCCGACGTTGCGAAAGCAGTATCAAGCCCTTGGACCGATGCCGAAGAAAAAACCAAGCACCGGCGGAGCAAAGAGATCCAGGAAGTCCGTAAGGTACCGCACGACTCCTTCTGGGGGGGGGGAAAAACCGCGATCCGCCAGCGCGACCAAAAAAGACGGATGCAGACGTCACATCACATTGTAAAGCCAAGGATAACCAGAACTGGGGAAAAAGACAAAAGGTAAGGATACGGTCTTAAACCCAGCATCAGACAACGGTGAGGGGCAAGACCCGTTCAAATAACAAGAACAAGAGGCGAACGCGCTCTTGCCTAGGCGATACTAAGGTATACAGAATCAGATAGAGAAATCATAGTAAAAAGGGAAAGCCGCACGATGTTCTGAATCAGATAGGGAGGAACATTAGCGCAGACATCGCCATAAGGAAGAAACGTAGAAACGCAAGAACGAGCGCGCCGGGATCGCAAGGAGAAAGGTGTCGTGATTGAAAATGGTCCATCGCTAAAAGGGGAGGGGACGCGCCGCGCGGAGGGGAAGGTCGCTGTCACGAGATCAG
>Ga0179591_1438243_pt1 | contig 11786 bp, 15 predicted proteins | sample CZOMad2_1_08_16f_FD_182891 | JGI IMG/M metagenome (GOLD analysis project Ga0179591, IMG submission 182891) | Vadose zone soil fungal communities from Angelo Coast Range Reserve, California, USA - CZOMad2_1_08_16fungal (PacBio error correction) | ecosystem: Environmental > Terrestrial > Soil >...
CGCGGGGAGGAATGGTCGAGAGGGGGAGGGGGAAAAAAGAAAAAAAGATAGCATTTGCCTGACGTTCACCACCTACAAAAAAAGAAAAAGGGGATATCCTTCGGCAGGAAGAGTTTCCAATGACTCCACAGAAAGAAGTACATCATTCAGAATCTTTGCTTGTCAACTATCTACGGAAAGGGGGAAAAAGTCTCATCTTCTCGGGGAAGGGCTTCCATCTAGCAGTAAGCCTCCATAAACACAACTTAATTCAATCGCTTAGGGAGGGGATTTATACACTTTGGAGAAAAGGGGGGGAGACTCTTCGCAGACCTTCTTCGTTAGGCTAAGGCTCCGCAAAAGATAAGAAGGACTATCTTTGGGGGAGGGGGGGCTTAATATAGGAATCCAGGGGAGGGAAGACTTAATCTGCTCAAGGGGATTTCAGGGGAAAGAGTCCTTTTCCCCTAATAACAGAAAAAATCCCTTGCGCAGAAAAGCTTTTGTTTCTTATTGGGGTATAATGCGATTCGGGTGGGTTGCTCACTCAGCTACCGAAGAAGCAATTTCCGAGAAGGACCAAAACGGGGAGTATTCCACGCATCATGCAACGGTGTCGTTCCTCGCCGGGAGTCCCTATCGGCAGGAAAGAAGCCCACTGGGGAACACTCTTTGCTGTTTTTAGGGAAAGGCTTGTTGGGATTTCTTTTGGGATCACCCTATATCCAATTTTCATCTAGCTAGAGGGAGAGGTCTACCATATTCGATGAGGGGGAAGGAAATACTCCTACAACTAGGGATGTTATCACTGAAAGGTTATTACCTATTGAATGGCTAAAAAATCTTCGATTGCTTTTTGTAAAGGAAAGGAATGTTTCTTTCCCTTAAACCGGAAAGGGGGGGGGAGGGGAATTGCCTCATGGAAAGAGTACATTTAGAAAATATCATTTATCTTTCGTCCCATTTAAGCCAGAGAGGGGGGGGGGGAAGGCCGTCTTGAAAATAGGGGCGCACTATCATTCCTCTTATGAAACCAATTTTACCAAGGGCAGGCGAGCACATCGCAAAGTCTCATCTTTTCAGATCCACTATCCCTACCGAAGAAATGAACATTACGCGAAGACGTTTATGCAGAATATGTCACTAAAATAAAAAAACAATACATCAGTTTCGGGAGAGAAATCCCTGGCTCGTGGGGGGGGGAAGGGGGGAAGATATTGATCGCTTTCGGGAACGATGGCCTCATGGTTCAAATACACGTGAGGACCATAGCGCAGGGGAAAAGGAAGTACACACTCCGCGATGAAGGGGGTTGGTGCCGATAATCAAAAACCACCTGCGAGGTTAGGTCAGGTTGCTTACGGAGGAAAAAGGGAAAGTACTCTACCCATATGAAATTTCAAACACAAAAAAGTACGAAAGACGCAATGTCCTAAACATAGCACTCGTGCTCCTGTGAACCAGGGAGGAAAGAAAGGGGGAGGCATTCTTCATTTACCAACACATGTAACGGCTTCGCGTACTAGACACTGGACGGAACTGAGACGGATTGTTTGAATATTGGAAAGGGAGGTAATTAACCGTTGGATGAAAATACTTATTTGTGAGAGGAGATACCCTGAGCTCCGCTGAGGGGGGAAAAAAGGGGAGTTTCTCCGCGAAAAGAAAGTTATCCTGGGAAGCGCTCACGTAATCCTATCATGGTAACGGGGGGGTGGGGGGGAAAGGGGGAGGGTTCCATCCGGGTCTTTTGGAAGAAGAAAGGAAATCGTACAGCCCACCATCGGAAGGGAGCCCAACGAAGTTATGGAAACAATTTTCTGATGCAAAAAAAGGGGGAAGGGGAGGCGCATTGCTCAAAACTAGAGCCGAGTGAAGACGGATCAAAGGGCCTAGCGAAGGCTACTCCATAAAGCGCTACTCCAATGGAGTATTTATCAGAAGGGGGGAAAAGAGATACTTGGAAGGAGGGAAAAGGGTTCTTTGCACGTGTCCGGAAGAAAAATTCTCGCTTTTATAAGGGTGGCCTTTCCGCATTGTAGGGGAGAAAGGAAAGTGCGTTACGCTACGAAAAACCGAAGCCAGAATAGAGAAAAAAAGAAAAAAGTAGTAACCCTGGAGGCTCGGAAATATCTTGGCTGCAAAAATCGATTGTGCCTAGAAAGCTTGCGGAGGAGGGGAAGGGGAAATATCATAATTTCTACGGAATCGTTTGGTCTCCCCGGGAAAAGGGGAAAGGATAAGCATTGAAATGGAAGCTCGGGGGGGCGGGGAGCCTCTTCCGTGGGCAAATGAAAAATTCTTGCCATGACGAATCAGGAAGCCTCCGTCAACATCGTCGGGAAAAGTTCGTCTCATATTGAAAGTGCCCTCCCCACTATTGGGAGTAGAATACTATCTAATGATATTGGCCGGCAAAGAGGGCGGGAATGACATTCTCTCTTCTGGCGACATGAAAAGAAAAAAGGGAGAGTTCCTCATTGCGGCTGACGGGGGGGGAGGAAAAGCGCTCCAAGTCCCTGACAAAGATACTTCCCCATTTACCGTAGATAGAGGGGAATCTACGTTCTCGAAAGCACACGCTGCATCTAAAGGGGAAGAATATGAGTTTTGAAAAAAAGTTCTCTGCATCTGACGAGCCGGAGAAAGAGGACGGGAGGTTTCGTCGCTCAAATGGGAAGGGAAGAAATTTTCTTTTCGCAAAAAAGGATTCCAATGGCATCATTTAGCGCTGAGAAATCACTGCGCGGAAGGAGAAAAGAAAAGGAGAAGAGGGAATGACGATGACATCTCCTCAAAAAGGAAAAGAGATCTATGTCAATTCGGTGGACTTTTCTTCTTACTGAGGATCGAAAGACGATGCGCGAAAGGCCAGGGGGAGGAGGGCTCATCTCATGTTAAGAACTTGGATCTTGATAAAAGTGGAAAAAACACTGAGGACCCGCAAATAATTTGAGCTACGCAAAGCGGTCAAGAGGGAGGGAATACGTTGATCGTAAGCAAAAGGTCAAAACTACGAAGGAGGATCGGATTCTTAGAGGCAGAGTTACTTGTTGCGCTACTCGAGGAAGGGGAAGGGGGGGGGGCTACCTGAAATTGGCGGAAAGTCTAAAAGGGGGGGAAGTGTGTGTGGGGGGGGGGGGGGGGGGGGGTTGGGGGGTGGGGGGGGGGGGGGGAGCGCTTTTTCACTTATTGGAGAAAAAAAGTTTCGACCGCTCGCATGCAGGCATTTACGAAAAGATAATTATGCGAAGGAAAAAAAAAGGTCTACATTTCCGGAGAGAGTCTACTACCTACTAAATAGTGGTCTTTAACGGCGGCTGGCCTAGGAAGAATCTAGACTACGATGTTTGCGGAGGGGCGTCTCTTCATGGCAAGAATAAAAAATGGTCGAGGCCCCCCCGAAGGAAGAAATTCAGAGGGGGGAGAAGGGGGAGGGGGGGGACGTTTAATAAAGGGGGGAATCCTTAGAAATGAGGAGGGGTCCGTGGCAGGAAAAACTCAGCTTTTCAAAAATCTTAACGGGAAAAAGATTTTCCCGAGTCGATACCAATTCAATATTTTACTACTTGGGGAGGAGAAAAGAAAATTCCTTTGTATATAGAGAGTATACCAAGCCTTCAGAGAGACGGGGCAAAACCTTATTAGAGAAGCGAGCGACAAAACGGATCTCGGGCAAAGGAAAGAAAACCCTTTTCTCTGTAAAGAATCCACGGAGAGGGAGGAGTCATTTGGAAGTCGCGATAAAAGAAAGACGGCTCGCACCTAGTGGAAACGTCTTCTGCGAAAAAGGAGGGGGAAAAAGAGGGGGGGGCTTTGATGTTGAAAAAAGAAGAGAGCCATAAACGTGGGGGGAAAAAATTGGAATAAGGACGTTGTGGAAAGAGAAAGAGTCAGATTGGTGAAGGAAGGGATAATGGGAAAAACCCGGATGGCAAAATCCCCGGAAGCAAACACGCGGTTCCAATGAATAGGAAGGGGGGGGGGCTCTTTCTCAAAATTAGAGAAAGGATCTTCGTTCTCACGAACTCGTGGGAAGCAGAGAAGCAAAAGAGTTTTTTTCTTCGAAAGGGGGAAGAAAGACACAAATCAAATCCAAAGGTTTCATTAATAATAAAAAATGGATAAGTGGCCAATCTTCAAACTCAAGAAGGTCTTTCTGAACGAGGGTGGGGGAAAAAACCGGGGTCTACACTTCACTGGAATCGGATCTGTGTAAATGAAGAAGGCCGACAAAAGAAAAGGGCTCCGGAGCAAAAAGGAGGGGGGAGGAAATACATTTTGCGTCTTCGGGGTGGGGGAAAACAATGCGTGTTTGAAAGGTCCAATAGGGGGAGAATTTAATCTTCATGGGGGAAGAAGGGTAATAACCGTCGAGAAAAAGAAAAGAGCCGTTCTGGAAAAGTTTCATCCAAGTGAGGGGGTAATATTCCCAATCCGGGAGGATGCATCTCTGTTAGGGAATTGCTCTAATTTGTTAACTTTTATACTTTGAAAAGGGAAAGGGTTTTCGTACGGGAGAAAAAGGAGATCACTATCTAATGGAAAAGCCCAGCCTGGCTGGACCTCGGGGGGATGTTCTTTAGGAAGATTCCCTTAAGCGCACTAAGCCTCGCTTACTGGCGTCCTTACGTGTTTCGAGTATTGATCTTTGATAGGGTTTCTGTCGAAAGATGAGGGCTTGCGGGTTGGGGGGAGAGGGAGGCTAATCCCTTGTGTAGGGGGAATTCAGACAACTGGGTGCATCGAGTGCGCTGAATGGGGGGGAGTCAGCAGAGAAAGAGAGGGATTTACATTGTTCGAGATGCTTCTTCTAAATCAGGAGAAAGGGAGCTCCATAAGAGGGGGGACATACTAGAAAGTGCCAGTCCCCTAAAAAAGGGCGTTCTTTGGGGAAGGTTCACAGGACATCAACATGCAATGGGGGAAGGACCAAACGAAGAGGTGGGAAGGAAAAGGTAAATCACAATCTGGATCAGTTATCAAGGGAAAACTCACGGGGGGCGAGAGGGAAGAATTTCTTCAGAAGGGGGGGGATCTATAATTGTTAAGGGATATAGGGTATAAAAACAAGAACTGATCATTTTCGCACGCCAGAGGGGGGAGAGAACACATCGTTTGCGGGGGGGGGACTTTCAACCATTCGAATCGTCGCTACTATGTTGGATAACGAAAAAACGGGGGGGGGGGGGGGGGGGGGGAGGGCTTGGAGGGACGGGCAACTACTGGGGGGGGGCATTTATAGGTCTTGTACGCTGGAAGGGAGACTAAGGTACTAATCTCTTAGAAAGGGAAAACCCCCAGGCCGTTTTCTCTGGCTTTTTTGATTGAGTTAGGGAAAGGAAGAGGGGACACTCCGGAAAGGGATCATGCCTGAAAAAAGAGGGGGATCTGATATCATTCCCCATCGCTCGGAAAGGGGGACGTCTTTATGGGATTTCGTTACCTCATCCTTTCTATATATTTGGGGGTTTTTTTGTCGAAGAAAAGGGGGCCGGCCCCCACAAAACCTCCAAATCCGGGAAATCTTTATTAGCCCGTTGTGAAAGGGAGGAGTGCTATATCGGCAAGGGGAGCGCTGTAAAGCATACGGGGGAAGGGAGACGCTTTCGCAACACGGGTTGACCACTTCCGGTAGAGGGGGAAAACTATCGATGCCGGAGAATCATGTATTTGAAGGGCAACGATTTCGTCACCTGGCCGAAGGATGAAAAGGGGTTCTCCATGGTGTCGAAAGGCCTCGTTCAACCAAATAGTAGCTTCTTACAAAAGAAAAAAAATCCGGCAAGGGGAATTCCGCGTTTCATCTCTCTGCTCTCTACAAGCAAAAAAGGAAAAAAGGGAAAAGAAAAGGAATGAACTTGCTCGGTTAAAGGGGCCGTAAGGGTCTGGGGGAAGATCTACTTCATGGGTAGCATTTTCCTTGAGGAGGGGGAAGAAGACGACACCATGGCAGCCAAGGGTCCTTCTTCAGGAAGGGACAATTGAAGAGAAAAACATTCGAATTTTAAGAATAAAGGGGACTTCATCTGATCGCGTGGGGGGAAAAAAAAAGTGGTCCACCTTATCTAAGAGAAGGGACGTATGCTACGAGAACGTTAAGTGCAGAGAGAGAAATAAAGGCCACAACGGGAAGGAAGTTCTTTGGGGGGGGCCGGCCCTTTTTCAAAAGGCTCACACCAAAAACCTGAGAAACAGGGAGGGGGAAAAGAAAGTCCTGCATACAGACGAAAAGCTCGCGCTTGGGAATCCGATTTTGCGGCAGGCCTGCGCAACACTTTTTTTGAGATGTGCCAGGGGGCGGGACTCTTCCCTGGGAAAACCTCCATCCCAAAAGCTCCACGGCGAATCATTGGGTTCTTGCAAGGGAAGGGGGCGATTCTTTTGCATATGAGAAAAAAAAAACTCTTCAATGCCAGAACCGTATTCACCATCATCACTTTGTCGGGTAGACGGGGGAGGAAAGAGCATAATGTTTGAACTTCCACTGAAAAGAACGATTTGCTGGGTGATCGCCCAGAAAGGCGTTCTTGTTTTTATACCAGCCCTTGGCACTCGCTATGAACGAAAAGGGAGGAAAAATAGTCGATTACCAATTCGAAAAGACTCGAAAAATTTGCAATTGATAAGGGAAGCCCTGATGTTATGTTGCATGGGAACACCGTCGTCAAGGGCGTTTGGTAAAGGAAAGGGAGGGGGGTGATGTCCTAGGGGATCCAACCACCGCAAAAGGGATTTCGGGGGGGATCATTTACAGAGATTCTTTACCATCATCGTAGGAAGAATATCTTGGGGAAGAAATCAAAACCCATGTAATCCGAGCGGCGGCGAAAAATGGGAAAATATTCATCGCACGAAGAAAAAAAGGGTCTTACATTCAACAGTTGCCAATTATCAGGGACAGAGCACACTCACATACACTAGAGGAGGACATAACCAACGATCACTACCGGGATGACGCATTACTCGTTAATTCTGTGCTTGCAAGGGGAAGGAGGGTGATATTTCACTAGGAAAAACACCTTTTAGATGCCACTGTGCTCTTTGCTTTCCATTGAGATAGGGAGAGGGCGTCGACGAAACGATGGGGGGGGGGGAGTACACTTAAAAGATCAAGGCAACGATTACACTAAAGAATTCATTCATGTGGATGGGCCGATAAGAAGGAAAAACTTTTTGCAAAGGGGGAAAGGTCTACGGTCAGGGGGAGTCCTCGCCCCTTGGACTCGACTTTCTACCACATATGAAATTGGGAAAAAAAGAGGGTTACTCTCCATTACGAAAGGAGAACCATCGTTCACTCTAAGAAAGGATTTTTTGGAAATCTGGGATTATTCATTTACGTAAATCGGGAAAAACAGGGAAGGTTTTAGACCCCGAGAGAAAGGTCGAACTAAAGCCCGGATTGGGGGGGGGGACATGAGAAGGTTCTTACTTATGAAAAGTTTTATGCGGAAGTCGGAGGGTGGGTGTCTCCGAAGTTAAGGGAGAGGATCTCCGAGAAAAAAAAAACATAGTTCGTTTCGCAAGAGGAAAATCAAGGCAAAATCCTTTTGGGGCTCCACCCCAGAATATCATTGAACGGGGAGGAAAGTTTATGTTTGAAAAGCAGGGGAGGCTCTCCACACAATTCTTGAAAAAACAATCTGAAGGATCTTAGTGGGACATTCGCCACTAATTAGATGGAAGTTCTCATCGCAAAAAGGTTTCGGAGGGCTCAACATCACCGAACACGGATTCGCAATCGCCGATTAGCCGAGAAAAAGGGGGAAGAAGTCTTTCCGATCGACTCGCCATAAAGGAGGGGAAAGAACAACTAAATTATTGGGGAGGACGTGTGATCCTTCAGAAAGGTTCTGTCAATGTCCGAGAGAGGGGGGGGGGAGAGAGGATCTCTCATTGTATAAGGAAAAAAAGGGGAACTTATTGTCTGCAGAAAAATTGCGTACGCTACTACTCCGAGTCTACCTTGATTTATTTAGAGGAAAGAAGGTTTAAACTAGGGGAGGCCTTCTCGAAAGAGAGGGGCTTCAATAAAGTCGAATTTCCTAGAAACGCTGAGGAAGATGGGGACAAATTTGCCTTAGAAGTTTCTACGGGAAATTGGATTCTCCCGACAAAAGGTTCCGCTTATACCGACTTGATTGAGAGGGGGGGGACGCTACCAATTTTAGAAGGGGAAACGTTTCACTTGATTCAGGGACGGCGAACGCATTATCGAAGCCTCCTCAACCTCGTCGGGAGAAGAGTCTCGCATATGCAAGAGGTCCGCCCACTAGTTTCGTATTTAGAGAAAGATGAGAAGGGGGAAGGAAGGTCGAACATGGCCGAAAGGAAGGCTCTCTTCGGAAAAAAAAGGACGCTAGACTAGTTCCGCAGGAGGAGGAGAAGGGGAGAAGTGTTAGCCAACTTCGCTGAAAAGGGATTCCCCCCTTTAAAAGATATCAATCGACGTTCTCGAGAGCGCCACACTAAACGCTTTCCATCTCGAAAAGAAGACCCATAGGAATTTGAGCTTCGCAGCTTACGATCAGGAGACTCCCTCCTAAGCTGAACGGGGAAAAGGAAGGATCAATTCGAATTAGAAGGGCGTTTTCGCAGCAAGAAATAGGAAAAAGTGTCATCATATTTAACATGCGCTAATCACTTTCTCTGCTGCTCATCGTCATAGAATAGGGGGAAAAGGGGAAAGAATGAGAAAATCTCAATTGACGATGAGAAAAAGAAAGGAAAACACACCACGGTAGGAGGGTCAATCTTCCATGCCTGGAGAAAGTATTTCTACTTCGATTCTAACGAGGAAAAAGGGGGTGTATTTCTCAGCGCATGGGGGGAGGGCACTTGGAATCTAAAAGTCACTATTCATTGGGAAAAAAAGAAAGAGAGATAGTTTAAGTTGAGCGGAGGTCATCTTTCTTAGGCCGGAAAAAGAGATGCGAAGACCTCAGGGGTTTCCAAAAAATACTAGGGAAGGAGAGGAGGATTAGATTTCAGCGTCGTTGAAGGAAAGGAGAAAGGGAACTCGATTGACCTTTGTATCTACGGAAATGGTTAAGGTCTTAGTGGTTTCAGCGAAAAGGGGGAGACTTGCCTAACATTATTGACACGTCAAAAGGACCTCTCGCCGGGGTCTAAAGACTGATAGAATTCTACTTGAAAAGGGGGAGAAATTCCGGAGAAAGGGATCTTCTCTACCGGAAACCTAGGGGCTGTACAGGAGGTCTTGCCTATGCGCGACGGATATAGAGGGGAAGTATTCTTTCGATGAAGAGTTGCAATAAATAGGGGGAAGAGGCTAAAATGGAGGGGAAAAAAGGGAGCATAATTCACAAGGAAGGGGGGGAAGATTTTCCCCTGGTATAATCCAAAGAAAAAAGAAAGTAGAAATTATGAATCGTGCCGGCCTTTGTAGGGAGGGGGACAAATAGAGGGGAAAAGAAAAAAGCGTACGTTACTTAAAAGTCCGCGGATCTGCCAATGGAGAAGTTTTTACACAGAAAGAAGGGGGGCTTACGGAATAAGGGGTCTCTTTTCTGCGGTTCGTAAGGAAGGGAGGGCGGCAGACAATATCTACCTTAAAAGTATACATGCTAGAAGGCGAGCGAAAAGGGATAGGACACTTTCACGAATAAAGGAAGAAGACTCCACTTAGCGATTCGCTGAGTCATTTTGGATGGTCAGCTAATGCCAGACGGTATGAGGGAAGAGCTCTGCACCAGTGGGGGAGGAGCCGGCTATTTGCGAAGAAGGGATGATGTTGACAATGCGCGCAAAAAAGGGGGTTGGCGATACAATCCGTTGGCGGGGCAGTTGGTGGGCGGCCGTGCCGCTTGAGAATTTGGGAGATAGAAAAAAAGGAAAAAGAGGGGGCAAAAATCCCCAGTACTCAAAGAAAACGTTCAGGGGGAAAATGATCAACTCTGAGTGCGCCAAAAAAAAAGAAAAAAGAAAAAAAAAAACAAAAAAAAAAAACAAAAACAAAGAGGAAAAAAAAAAAAAAAGAAAAAAAATCGTCGCACTAAACAGGAGAGGTGCTCAGTTTTTTTCATGGGACTCCTTTAAACTTCGGCAGACAAGGGAAGAGGCCTCATAGGAGTATTCATAACCTTCTCAAAGGGGACGGTCCTTTTCGTGGGGAACGATTTTCTAGTAACTCGTAAAGCCCGGGGGTATAGAAAGGGGAGGATATTATACATCTTGTAAATGGGGGGGTCCGACATGCCAAAGAAAGACGAGCACGAGTGACGCTGAGGAAATTTGTGTGCGGCGTCGTGAGGGAAAATCACTGCGGTGGGGAAAATATTCCAATCCTGAAAGTGAAGCTTCAATTTCGGAGACGATAATCAACCTTCGAAAGGAAGAGTCTGTCTCTGGAAGGGGGGTAGATGATCGACCCATTCTTCATCTCTTTTTTAGGGGGGGGGGGAGGGCCGGGGGGCGCTATTTTCTCACGTGGAGTGACACCATTAGGGGGTCGTTTTCGGGTCTAAAGAGGTCACATATCTAAATGGAAAAGAATCATCTTGGCTAGAGGGGTATGTGTCAGTTGGGGACATATCATCCATGACCGAATGGAAAACGATAATACTACGGCGCTTTATGATTCAGGGGATTAATTTTTTTGGTAAAGAGGCTCTAGTTCTGAGAGGGATCTCGTCAGCAGGGGCTTGGTGTTGAAAATTCATACAACTTGGGGGCAAGATTTGCGGGAAAGGAATAATATTGGCCTGACAATACCTCCTTCAAGCGAGGGAAAATGCTCTTCTAAGGGGGGGAAGATCTCTTTATCTACGAAGATACATACACCTATTCTCTCTCGTCCATAAAGGAAAGAAAATACCTATTGCGGTGAAAAGAAGTGTTTCAAAAGGAAAAGTGGCATGTGCTCACTCCCCAGAGTACGAGGGGGGGGGAAGATCGGTTCAACATGAATCACTGATCCGGGGACGCACTTAGTGGGGGTTCCGGGAAGAATGCTCGACTATGTCGAAATCGAATGTGTGGGAAAAGGGGGAGATTCCAAGGAATAAGGGGAAAACAATAAATATATCCTATCATGACTGAAAAGACTCAAGGGGTCTAATCACCCCTCACCAGAGGGAGTTCAAAAAGTGGACGTGACCATTCTGGGGTGCCTAGATCTACTAAGATGGGGGGGAGAAACTCCTGACTTTTGTCTGTCCTGAGGAATAAAGACGGGGCCGACTACTTGGGGGGGGGTTCTTGTTCATTTAAAAGGGCGGGTGGTCTCTTCTTGCTCCATATGAAAAACTCCTTATAAGAGGAAGAAACCCAATATTCTCAGAGCAGCGGTTTTATTGAGTTGACATCATGACACGCCCGTCAATCAAAAAGTTTAAATTCCTTAGGCCGGAAAGAGGATAGTATCATTGAAAAGCCCATCTGCTTATGAAGATCCGACTTGGGAGGTACCGCGAAGGTCGAGAGGGGGGGGGGTTTGCGGAAAGGGGCCGTAAAGTTCTTCCTTCCTAAGGAAAAAAGACCTTTAAGCGAGGGGGGTGGTTGCCTTTATGGAGCGATGGGGTCTCGCTGTGGAAGGATTCCATCTCCTGAGAAGGGGGAGGGAAGGCCTCCGGTTTTTACGACGTCCTGTGTAGAGGGGGAAACGCTAAGTCTATTCCGGAGGGGGGGCGTAAAAAATACTTCAAGGGTAGAAAAGGAATACTGTCGTCTTGCCGAAGGGAATGAAAAAAGGTGGGAGGCATGTTTTTCGGAAAACGTCCTCTGCACCTACAGGAATAAGCAGGGAAATCGACCACAAGAAAAAATACTAAGAGGACCATTTC
>Ga0179591_1296675_pt1 | contig 11785 bp, 14 predicted proteins | sample CZOMad2_1_08_16f_FD_182891 | JGI IMG/M metagenome (GOLD analysis project Ga0179591, IMG submission 182891) | Vadose zone soil fungal communities from Angelo Coast Range Reserve, California, USA - CZOMad2_1_08_16fungal (PacBio error correction) | ecosystem: Environmental > Terrestrial > Soil >...
GTGAGGGGGGGCGAGGAGCTCGAGGTTGATGGTCTCTTCTTCTTTTTAACTAGAGGAGAGGGAAGGATGGGTTTGGAATGGGGTGGGTGGGATGCAGGTTATTCGTAAGCAATGACAGGACTGTGGGGGAGATTCTTGCTAAAAGGAGCTTTTGGAAAGACTCAGTAGAACTGAAAGGTGCTCGCTTTGGGTTGCCTCTGAAATCTTCTCAAAAGGGGAAAGAGGATAGTCAAAGTGCGGAGAAGAAAGTCTCATCCCCTTAGTGAAAGTGGGGAAAGAGGAAAAACCGAGCGGGGAGGCCATTGGCAAATGAGGAAAAAGAATCGGGGCCCGAGTGCTGTGGGGTGCCGGTTACTCCTCCGTTGCTGAACGCGACTCATGTTAAGGGAGGAGGGGAAGGGAAGGGGCCGTTGAGGGATGGCCCTTCTTATGACTCTGTAGGAAATGTTAGGGTGTGACGGGCTGACTGAGCCCTCCTTCAGAGGGAAATAGCGAAACGTGGAAACTACCTCTCGCAGGCAGGAACAAGAAAGGTCTTGGTCAGATAAACCAGCAAAAACTCGCCAGGGGGCGGCGGAAAAAGGGGGGGGGCATTTCGTGGTGGGGTAAAGTGGGGCTCTAAAGGCGAAGAGGGGTTTTATAGAAGAGTATAACGGAATATAGACCCTTGCCGTAGAGAGGAGGCAAACAAAAAAAAAGACTGTGAAGGATGTCGATTCAGGGCGAAACTCTCCTTGCGATTCCATAGTAAAAGAGGAAGAAACAAACGGAGGGGGATCATGGATTTGCGGAGCCTCTGGGAAGCGGTAGAGGGGAGGGGGATAAAGGGAAAGGCATACGCTGGTTTTTTCTCATCTCAGATAGGGACGAGGTGTAGAAAGGGTAACGGGAAGTCAGTAGCCGGGTATAGCTAAAAATTCGAAAATTGCCACGTGTATTCGCCTAGAGGAAAGGGCGGGGGGAGATCAGTGACTGGAAGCCTAATGAACTACTAGGGTAAAAAAAAGGAACGAAACGTATGAGAAGCACGATTAGAAAGCAGCGGCATCGTAGAGGAGGAAGGTAGGGAAGAAAGCCATCGGAATCGTCCAAAGGGTAATAGTCTTGGTACGGGGAAGTTTCCTCTCTGGCATCAGAAACATCGTGGGAAAGTCCTGAGGGAGAAGGGAGGAGAACGGAAGCCTTGCCCCAGGATGTTAATCGGGAAAAAATTTCATAAGGAGAAGGAAATGTAAGATTCTCTCAACAACACACGGAGTATTATTAAGAGGTATATCAAGAAAAAAGCTAAAAACAGAAAAGAAGAGGGATTCCACTGCTCCCTCCTTCTCGAAAAGACCAATGGGAGATAGAAGTCACCCAGCCACGCCTTCCTCAGTTACCAAAACTCCGCGCGGGATGGGAGGGAAAGCAGAGCGCCATCTTGCCAAAAAACGATTACAACGAATTAGCGGGAAAATACGGTTCTCCTAAGACAAGAAAGGTTCTCTGGAGGAAGGCCATCCGGAGGATAAAAAATAATAAGAGACCAGTTAGTCTCGGGGGTCATGAATTGGAGGGAGGAGCTGGTGAGAATACCCAATCAGCCAGGGAAGGAGGAAACTCCGGGAAGGCTACCGTTATTCCTACTCGTTCTTAGGAAGGAGAACAACAGGTGAAGTAAAAGAATTTCTCAGATCCCATCCATCTAACTCCTCAGAAGAATTAAAAGGATAAACGAAAATGAAAAAGGTGTAGAAGAAAGCGAGAAAACTCTGGAAGGAAAGTTCTCAAGAGGACGATCAAATATAAGTCTAGAGTTTCAAGCGGGCTGAGAACTAAAGAAGCAATCTACCAGAGCGAGAAAAAAGTCCAGTCCAAGATCGTCCATCTGAAGGCCGACCAACGTAAACCAAATCCAGAAAAAAGAAGAGATAACTTCTAGGGGAGAGTGTAGGAAATAAACCGCGTTGCGGCTTCATGACATAGTCATGAAAAAAAAGGAGGAATAGATTTGGTCGTGCTAAAGAAACATCCCCAGTCAACTAAAGCCACAACAAAGGCCGGGCAATCAGCCGGCAGCGAAAAAAAAAAAAACAAACCCACACCCCCCGAGGAAAAAAAAATCAAGACCGGGATTGCGAGAAACGGGCTTTACCCCTCAGAAAACAAAGCAACCGAAGACGCACGAGGGAAACAATCCGCTTGGGGGAGGTAGTATCCACATGGCAAAAAAAGGGTCGAAGCTTCAGATGGATGGACCCCCTTGTGGTTTTTTTCGGACGGCTCAAGTACAAAGAGAAAAGGACGAGGGTGAGCGGACTCTCACAGGAAGATTCTGCCAGGGGTTTTAAGTCGACAAATTTCAGAATGAAACAACAGAGAGGATAATTTAAACGTCCCGGAAGGGGCGGGGAAGTCAGAAGAGGCCCCATACCGGGGTATCTAAAGAGGAAGGACCACCCAGACTATAGAAGAAAAAGCCGAATAACCCCACATTGAATCGAAGCTCCCAGAACAACCGGTGAAAAGAAGGGAAAAGGAATCACAGGATCTGAACACTCATACCAATCCCAAAGAGAGACGAGAAAAAACCCGTGATGGGGAGGGGTGGCTAGTTTTCTCGCTCTGTGGCAGCATGAAAGATATCGCAGCGTCAGAAAAGGGTAAAGGGGGGGGTTTGGGGGGAGTTTGTTGGGTGCTGTTGAAACTGGCCGTTTTAGGTGAGGCAATCTTCTCTTGTGGGAGAGCGTACGGGGAGCAGTAGGCGGGGGGAGAAATGCCGCTCGAACTTGGAGAAAGTGTTGAAAAAGGGAGCCTTTAAAGAGTAAGGACTACAACCAACAAGAAAGAAAAACGATACGGAGAAGGGGGAAAATGATGTCCGCAGAGGATCGAAAGAAAGTGAAGGTTCGACTTGGCGGAGGAGGAAAATCGGATGGGGGGGGGGGAGAAGATTTAAGTAACCACTCAGAATGCAGGTGGGGGAAAAAAGGAGGTGTCAACGGTGACTCAGGTTTTCTTTTTGAAAGTTGAGAGAAGGCCTTAGGACTGATGTTTGTCGAAGGTTGTTGGGGGAAGTCGGAACGGCTTGATGAGAGGGCCTCTTCAAATGTTTTGGGGGAGTTCAGGGTGGCGAGGAATGAGCGCGAAATCCGAAACTTGGGGGAAACCTGCGATCTGAAAACTGTCCGGAAACCTCTTTGATGGGGGTTCAACCGAAAGTGCTTAATGAAGGGGGTCATTGTCGGGGTAGGGGGAAATTGAAAAAACGATCCCGACCATTGTGGTTCTCGAAAGACGGCGTGGGGGAGGATTAGACCTGGAAAAGAAGAGAGGACTGCGAGCTGATTTGAGACGTCGATGACAGTCTGAACTAGGCGTGGAAGGAGGAAGGGGTGGGGGGGCGAGGCAAAAAGTGCATTGGGAAAAGAAGGGGGATGACAATGGCGGCGAGGAGAAACGGTAAAAGGCGATGTGGTTCTTCAGCGGAATATAGAGAGACTATGTAATGCACGAACTTTCCTCCTGTGGGGGAGTAGCATCAATCAAATAGGAGGGAAAGGTGATTGCCCGCAGAACGATTATTGAGGCTAAACTCAGGAATCCGAACTGAAGCCCGACTACAAGATTCTTATCTGCCGACGAAAAAAAAGGAATCGAAGACCGGTAAAAAAAGGAGCGGTGAAACTGGGAGCGAAATTCTCCTGAGATTGCAAAAAAAAAAGAGAGGAATACGGACCGTGTCTTAATCTTGGTGGCAGAGGGAGTGGGGAGTGCCGCATCCTTTGAAAAAAAAGGGGCTGGGCGATTCTGAGGAGATTGAAAAGGGAGTTCACATGGGCCAGGGGGGGGCCATTTCCTATCTTGGAAGGGATGAGGGAGAAAAGATGCTCAACGAGAAGGAGAAAAGGAAGAAGAGACAAATACACTAAAAGCTCGAAGGGGCCCAGGAGAAACCCCATAAGGCATGCGTGAGCTTCCCTCCTGTGGAAAATCACCTGCCACTCTGTCGAGAAAGGGAGACAGCAGAACCACAGGGAAAATGCTAAAAAAGGGAGAATTATCCTTTTCCCGTCTGGCAAAAGAACGCCATCGTGTAAAAGATGCTTTCCGAGTGCCGGACCGCTTCATTTGAAGGGAACGGAAACAGGAGAGACGTCTTCTGGAAAAGAACCAGGTAAAAGTCGTCACACACTCATCAAGGGCAATCTACCATTTGGGCGTCTAGGCAAGAAACTGGGAGGAAGGGGAGCTACTCCCAAACGGCTACTAATTAAATCCCCAGGGAGAATGACGAAGTGAGAACGAGAAGAAGAGGGCGCTGACAACAAAAAACCTTCCTTCCCCGGAAAAGGCAAAATCCTCCGGACCGTCAAAATTCCAGCCCATTAGAAAAAAGATTGACCTTCGCCGGAGCATCAACGAGGGAAAGTCAAACGCGGTCCTCCTCATCGACGAAAGAAAAAAGAACGCGGAATCACCCAAGAGGCGGGGATCCTCGGAGCGCAAGGAGACAGGAAAAAGCTCGAGAAAAGTTCCCGGGTCGCAATCGTCAAAAGGGGACCCCTACACCGCCAAAAGGACCAATGACGCAAAACAATGCAAGGGTAAGGGACCCAAACCTGATGGTTGAATGGCCGGGCCTGGGTGTAGGGTCAGAGACACTGAGGAAAGGATTTCTTGGGAAGAGATCCTCCATTCACCGCCACCTGGAAAAAAAAAGTCCACAAAGAAATTGAATAATTGCAAAAAGGGAACTTCACATCGAACTCAATAACCAAAGAAAATCAGCCCCGAAACTCCTAGAAAGGGAGATCAAAAAAAAGGAAAATCAGCAAGGGGGAAGAAAATATGAACCTGCTTGGAGAGTTATCGAGTGCCAACAACAGGGAAAACATCATGAAAAAGACTTTGGTCAACCGTTACTTCTCACCAGAACTAAAAAATGATATCGCCAGGGAACTTTCCGCTCACCGGGGGGTTAAGAAAAAGGAAAGCAGCAAAATGCTAAAGGGGGTGGTTTCAAGATGGGAAAAGTCGAATAACAACGGCGCAAGGGGGAACTGCCTTTTCTATCAAGAAGGAGGGAATTTCGCAACTAAAGGACTGGGCGGGGATAGTATCTCAAATCCGAAAGGAACTGAAGAGACGCATCATCAACCATTGCAGCCACAAAAAGGCCAAAAAAAAGTGAGATGCTATAGCTCAAGAAACACATAAGAAGGCAAAAACACGGCGGAGCAGAAAAAAAGAGAGACACAAAAACACGGGAAGAGAGAATCTCTGGGTGGGGGGTGAGCGAGCTCGAGGGATTTCAACTCTTGTCTTTGGGAATGACACTGTCAAAACCGGGTCGTGTGAAGGCCTCGTATTGGGGGGGGAAATGGCTGGGGGGACGTCCTTAAACGTAGGGCGAAAAAGAGATTTGGGGGAGAGGACGCTGCAAAAAAAGGGGGGGGCAAAGCCAGAATCCGGATGGACGGGGAGGCGGAAAGAGGGTTTGAGGGCGCCTACGAAAAACGCGGCGGGGGTCGACGAGACCTCACTTGTGAGCGGCAATATAAGAAAACCTTCAATTAGCGGGAGGGTGAAGAAATCAGTGCGACCTATAGGGTTCCGGTTGAAATAGAAGAAGGCAGCGCACGGGAGGGGGAAAAGAAGAGTAATGGAGGGATACGATGTGCGGTTGACCCGTTTACGTAGGACTCCGCCATGGGGGGTGAGGGGAGGGGTGGAGGGAGGGAGTAGTTAAACTTCTTATTGAGGGAGGCCTCGAAGGGGTGTGTATTTAGGGAAGGGGCGTTAGCAAAAATAGATTCAGCAGGAAACTGAAAAGGCGAAGGGCATGAACTAAGAAAGCGGGTCCGAAAAAAAGAATAAGAAAAGGGTCAGAGGGCCGGGGAGTTCCTTGGGGTATGGGAAGTGGGAGAAGCGATGGAGCGAAGTTGGTTTGAAGCGGCTCGTATCTTGGAGACCTGCAAGGATCGGGGAGAGACCGAAAAGAGGGGGGGGGTCTGACACGAGAATTTCTTGAATTCCTTATGATTGAGGGAAAAAGCGTGTTTCAGGGGCTTTAATTTTGCCTGAAAGAAGAGGAAAGACGAGGAGAGGAAGAAGGTATGAAAAACAGAGAGGAACGGTCGAGGGAAGTCGGAAGGGAGAATGGGCTAAGCCCGGGGGTGAAGTCACACAATGACGCACCAAGGGGGAGGAGGAATGGAGATGTCTATGGAGGGCTAGAAAAGGAAAAGGGAACGGTCAACAACTAAAGTAGGAGGGCGGCCGCGAAAGGGCACGGACAATGTAAAGCAATTTGGAAAAGCAGGGACTGGTTCGTAAAGGCCCGCCAGCTTTATAGCGTCCCAGTGTGAGGGGAGCGTGGCTTGGGGGAACGCAGGGCAGACTTTCCAGGACGAAGCATGGAGGGGAGAGCAGGAGGCAAGGAGGAGCCTAGCAGGGTCCCATTCTAGAAGCTTTGAAAGGGGTTCTGATTAGGGGGGAGATAGACAGAAAAAAAGGAGTATAAAGATAAGATGAAAAATCAGAAAGGAATGGAAAGCTCCACAGAAATGGTTCACCAGGAGGCTTTCCGACCTCCTCAAGAAACAGAACAAGAGCCAGAACCTTAAAAAAAAAAGATCCGGACGATTAAAAGGGAAAATTATCCTCGTGGCAGGGAGTTCAGGAATTTCAGAATCGGCAGATGATTTCCCGGGGGAGGAGGGTTCAGGGCCGTTAGGGGGGGAATAACTTCAACTAGGTCTCCAAGCAAAGAATCGTTCTTCGGAAAGGAGGGCGGCGATTCGAGCGGCGACAGAAACCTGAAGAGACTCAATAAAAGGGTTCAAAAGGGCGTCACTTGGGGAATTCTCAACTGGAGAAAGCCAGGAAAAGTTCCACGCCTACCGAAAAAATCAGATGATGAGAAAGCCAGGGGGCTTCCAACAGCCGTCCATAAAAAATTGGAGCAGCACAAAGAGGGAAAGGAGGGAAAAAGGGGAAGCCAGTAAATTGTTTTACTTCTGAGAAGGGGAAGCAAAAAGAATTCAACGGATAGTTCCTCCAAGTCAAAGCGATATAAAGAAGATCAAGTAAAAAAAGAAAAAGCCTGAGTTGAAAAGATCTCAAGAAGAGGCTATAAAAAAAGGAGAGGAATCGCAGGAAACGTAGCAAAGGAAAACACCCTACCACCGAAAAAGAAAACAAGGCATCCAAAACCTGGGCGGGGGATGATTGGGGTGTGGGATGACCCAATAAGCGGGGGGATTACTGCATGGAAAACCCAACGAAGCGAGGGGGCTACATTCAAAAAATTGAAGAAGGACGCGTGCCTCGAAAATCCAGACACCCACCGCAACAGGCAAAAAGGAAGAGAAGGTCATAGATACCTCAGGACCGCCAACCGATCCCTAAAGCACTGGAAGGATAAGGAAAAAACCGAAAATCCTGTATCTCGGATAACCACTCTGGACAAACCGATCGAGGGGGACCTCGGAGAATCGATCCGGAAGCGGCGGGGGAGATCGAGTTCATTAGGTCCACAATAGCAAAAAGTTTAAAAAATTATATGTCAGTGAGGAAGATGTCCAGGCACCAAAAGGGAGGGAGAATCCAAGCCCAGCCGAGTGAAGAAGGGGGTTTCAACGCGTGGGGTAAGTCTAATCCAAATCTCGCAATAACGCCTTGGACAGAAAAAAAGGTGCGGGGAAAAAAGAATCCGGTAGCGGGGAGGGGGGGCTAAACGAAGGAGCGCTTCCAATCCGACAGAAATCACCAAAAGATTAAAGCAAATAAAACTCGCTCCCCGCCCAAGAAAGCGAGCTGGCCCCAAATCAGCAAGTCCCAAGAGAGAGCGGAAGTCAGCGAAAAGAGACGGAAACCCCAAAATTAGAAGTATTAAAAGAGATATTTGGGGAAGGGGGAGGCGGAGAGACGCGCTGGTGTCTTTTTTTATTGATTTGTGGGTAAAGCAGTTGGATGGGTTTTGGGAAGGGTGAAGGTGGAGCGTTCAATTCGAGGTTGAGGAGAAGGGCACGGAAGTCATGAGGGGGGTCTGGGTGAGGTGATTACTCTCCCCGGAATTGGAGACGCAGACGGATCTAAAATGGGCGTTCAGATTGCGCGTTGGAAAAAGATGCAAAAAAGGGAACACGAAAAGAAAGAGACTACTCCCTAATGGTAAGCCGCGATATCCGCATTCTCAAGGTGCGAAGGGGAGAAAGAAAGCAACGAAGGTGAAACTCGTTGTGGAGAAGATCCGCCACCATAGGTTTACCATTGAGGGTAGGGGGGAGTGACGCGGGGAGGGGGTGGAAAAAGGCATCTAGAATTTAGGAGGGAAGGTGTGGACGGGTGTACGGGTTTAGGTCGGGGCCCGGCTGATACATTGGGGGGACTGTTAGGTCGGGGCTGGCGTCTTCTTGAGCCGAAAGACCCGTGGCTCTGCGCGGGATGGTCTAGGAAACAAGAGGGAGGGGGAGATGAACACCACAAACTCCTCGGCCCGGTGTTATTAGGGAATGAACCTTGTAAAGTGGATGGGTGGGGGGGGATTTGCTCGAGAGGACGAATGCGACGGGCGGGTTTCGAGAGAGAGGAAGGCGGAGTACCTTTCTGGGCAGGGGGAGCACGAGAGGGGAAAAAAACTAGATGAAAATATCAAAGAGCGGAACTCGGTGCGTGAAGGCTGAGAGCAGAAAGGAAGGAAGGGGAGCACAATGGGAAGAAATGGAGGTGTTTCGAATTTGCTCATAGGGGGAAGAGGGGTAAGGGGCGGAGGGGACGGACAGACCTTTATTTGGTCCAAAGCATATATAGAGGAGTCGGAGGATACAAGTCTTCAGTCCTGGGGGATTGAAAAGGGATCAAAGCTTTTGCAAAGTTGGCTAATTACGAGGATGAAGTTGTGTGAATATAGAGAGCGTTTAAACGATTAAGGAAGAAGGCAGTCAAGACGAGAAGCAATTCGGGACTGGGAAAGAGACGCGTATAAAGACGAGTTCCTTCCATCTTCCGGGAATCGACTATGGGGGGGGAGACTCTGGAGAAATCCAGTCCAGCGGGAATAAAAGGACGTTAGTAATCGTGCAGGCGTTCTTTGGGGGTGAAGGGGAAGCAGGAAGAAGAGAATGTGGGAAGAAAAACAAGGGAAGAGCCTCGGGGAAAAGCCCTCAAACGGTGTCAGGAAAAAGGGTGCCAAGGGGGAAATGGGGGGGGGGCTATCTCTCTCAAAGACGGAGGGAGAAGAGAGAAAACTCTATGAAGCCCCCGGTGGGGGAAGGGGCATTCACAAGAGGCTAAAAGACTGCCGCCGAGGTTCGCGGACATGCTTCCCAAAAGACAACACACCCACGGAAAATGAAGGATTGATCACGGGCCAGTTAGCAGGGGGGAAAAACGATTCAGGGTGAAAATTGCAGGATTAGGGGGGACGGTTGGCCGCATAAAAAGGGACATATATCTGGGAAAAAAATTACTCCAGAGGCTACCATCAATCCAATAGAAAGTTTAGTCGAGCCGAAAGGAGGGAATTTATGGGGGAAGGCCTCCCTAACAAACAGCTAAAGGGCCTGGTCCGAGAATAAATCGGAAAGGGGTTCAAATCTCGAGATGAGAAAACGGGCGGCAAATAAAAGGGACAACCCCATTGGCTCAAAAAAAGCGCAAGATGAGAAAAAAAAAAAAAAGCGCAAGGAAGTGAGGGGATTCAAACTGGACACCAACTCACTCTGGAAGAATTAAGCAAGGCGGTAAAGAAAACGGAGAACGAAGATAACACACACAGAAAAAGACTAGAATTTCAAAGAGTGCTTCAGAGGAATTCGGGACCACAGCCACTCCTAAAGGGAGGAAAACTTCCTCGCCACCAGAGGCAAATACCCCTACCCTAAAAGAAAAATCCACGCTCACTGTCCTAGTGCGTTGGGGAGAAGGGAGGTGAAGGGTGGTACCGATCCCTTCTCGAGTAAGAAAACGGACTAAGGGCCTCTAAATCAGACAGCCTAGAAGAAGGAGGTGTTTTCATCATCAGTTTCCCTTACAGTAAAAGGCAAACCGAAGAAAAAACCAAAAGAAACCGCAAGTGAAAAGGCTTAACAAAGCTTATTCGTCCCGGCCACGGGAAAAAGAGTGGGAGGGGGAAGTAGCCACAAAAGGCAAAAAATGCGATTCAAAATTCGCACCAGATAATGGTAAAAATAATAGGGGCGGAAGGAGCGGAAAATTTGGAAAGGAAACGCCCGCCGAGGAGGTTGGTGTGGAGGCAAGGCGAAGCACAACGAGGAAAGCGCAGAAGGGTCACCCGACTGAAGTTTCCCAAAGCAACCCGTTGGGTTCGAAGAGGAAACACCAGAAACGCCGAAAAGTAGGAGAAGATCCGAAACAGGAAATTTAAGCTACAAAACCCCTCCAGCACAAAAGAACCAAAACTGGGGGGCTCTGCATATATCACATGAAAGTGGCAAAGACACATCGCTAATCAGCAGCAAGAACACTCAACGTCTAAAAAAAAGGGAAAATAGGAGGGGGTGTTTTCGGAGGCTTACGGATGGAAGGGGCACCTGGAGGGGTTGGGGCCGGAAAATCGGGGACCACGGGGGGGGGGGTGGTGAGGGCTCGGGGGGAGCAGCGGTGGGTAGGGCTAAAAAAAAGAGGCGACTCAGGGCGGATAGATAGGGGAACCCCTGAAGGAGGCTTAAAGAGCGAGGGAGGGGAGTCTAAAATTGCGGGAATTGCGAAAGCCAAAAAAGAGAAAACACCTACTCGGGGCACTTTGAAAACTCGTCCATAAAGGGTGACGGCGGAAAGAAACATTCATTGCTATGGTGACACTTAACGGGCTCAATATGCTTGCCCTGGTGGTTGCTACGGATAACGTAGGAAAGTCGGGTAGGTTCGTAAGGACCTCCGTATTGGCAGTACAAAGCAATTCTCACCTTTAAAGGAGCGGGGATTGGGGGTTTGAGGGGAGGGGGGCCAGTTATCGAAAAGGGATGGCGTGGGTTGTGGTGACGGAGTTGAAGGTGGCGGGGAATTAGGGTTCATGCCGACCCTTGGGAAGGGAATCGAGAATCCGGGGTAAATCCGGTGGACTGTTGTTCAGCAGAACCAAAAACCTCATCGTCCCTTTGGATCGTATTGGGAAATTTCCTTGGTAAGTGGGAAAAATGGCGAAGGATCGGGTTTTTTCTCAGAGGGAGGGGGATCGGGAAAAGAGAGAGGGAAGCTTGACCTTCGAGGCGAGGGGCTGAGATTGGGGGAGAAGACGATGAAAGAAAGGACGGAAGGCCTGCGGGGTTTATTAGAGGTGAAAAGGCTCATCGGAAAAGCTGGGGGGAGGATAACTTGGAGAGTCGGAAAAGATGGAATGCAGAGGGGACGGAAAGGGGTTGGGAATACCTTGAGGGGTTATAAAGCACCCCAACGACAAAAGAAAAAAAACCTCAAGGATATAGAGTCTGATTAATAAGCCTGAAAGAAGGAGTCAGGGACCAGGCAAGAAGATTTTCACTGGTTCAGGAAGCGAGATGGGAAAAGATTATGTAAAACCGGGTAAGAGAATGTTATCCTACGGCTTAAGATGTCAGGGGTCAGCCAGGAGAAACCTTATTCAAGAGACCGGCAATGGAGGTCGGCAGAAAGAGGATAATAATGGGAAAGGGTCCGGGAGAAGAGGGAGGGAAGCGTGGCTGGGGGGAATTTTCCGCTCTTGGGACATGGACGAGCGGGGAGGACTTAAGAGAGAAAAGGGGGAAAAGAACCAAAGGAGGGATTGGAGCTTGCCGGCCATTTTCAAAGGGGTTTG
>Ga0179591_1363880_pt1 | contig 11785 bp, 14 predicted proteins | sample CZOMad2_1_08_16f_FD_182891 | JGI IMG/M metagenome (GOLD analysis project Ga0179591, IMG submission 182891) | Vadose zone soil fungal communities from Angelo Coast Range Reserve, California, USA - CZOMad2_1_08_16fungal (PacBio error correction) | ecosystem: Environmental > Terrestrial > Soil >...
ATGAGCAGGACCCAAAATCACTAGCGTCAGATATCCGGGGACGTCCATGGGACGCAACGCGCCGAAGACTAGGGGGAAAAAAAAGCCGAGCTCTTCCTAAATTCCTCACACAAAAATGTTGACAAGAGGGATAGGGGGAACCCCTGTCCACGGTGGGATCCTCTCTAGATCGGGAAGGGGGGTGGAAAAGGTCCAAAGCAACACCCAGGAAAGAAAAGTATATAGCAGGATTTTGTGAGGAGAAAACCAGATGACGGGGGACTAACCGGGAACTTTGAAGGTGCTAGGAGGGGAAATGGTTAAAAGCAAAAACGGTACGATTAGTACCAAACTTCACCGTCCTCGGGGGGGACTCTTGAAAAACAGAGGGGGGGAAAAAAACTGACCGGGCTGTGACCAGGAGGATCTAACTCGAAGCTTTCACGTTAGGACAATCAAGAAGAACCATTCTTTTGGTTCCCCTGGCCAATAAAAACGCATGCAGAGCAAAAAACCCCCGACGGGGGGGCCTCCATAATCCACTCCAGCCATTGGCGCCAAAAGCAGCGCTGACGTCAAGGGGAATACCCCATCTCAGGCGGAAAGAAGAGAAAGGGGGGGATCAAAAGTTTTCAACCACCGCAGTCAAAACCGGGGAGGTCCCCTAGGAAATTTATATATGAAGGAGGAGGGGGGGGAACTCCATCGAACCAACCACCTTGGCATAGGTCGGGGTGTAGAAACTCGGGGGGGGAAACATCATGGAAAAAGAAGATGGAAAACAGCCGATTGGGCCGGGCTCACCTTGTGGGAAGAAAAGTGAAGACAATCTGGACATCTGCTTCCAAACCCGGAGAAAGAAGGGCGCCGAAACTAGCAGGCCCATCCCGCCCCGGACGAAAGATCAAAAGGGTCCTGGGGCGGAAAAGGAAACTCCCGCCAAGTGGGGTGAATCAGAGAAGTGGGGGAGAAAAACCCAGGCCGGTCCCGGGGGCCTTGGTTTCTAACATCGTCTGGGCCAAAAAGGAAGGGACCCCGCGCCCTCCTCAAAACAGAAAAAAAAAAAAAGTCGAAAAATGGATCTAAAATCAGGTCGTGAACTCTGGGGGGGGGATAAAAAAGACCCTATTTAATATCAGCTCTCGAGAAGGAAAAAGGGGTGGGGGGAATAAGTGCGCGCCCTAGGGGTCCTGGGGCCATGGTTCGTAAAATCGGCTCGTGAGTAATAAGGGGAGGGGCAAAAAAGAGTACAAAAAGACTAGGAGGTATGGAGGGCGAACCGAGCGGGGGCGGGGGCTAAAGAATATATCCCCCAAACTTATCAGACACACGAAAATACCTCATACGGATCTCCGACCCCTGCCAATAGTTTGTGCTGTTTGGACGTAACCATGACTTGGGAAAGAGAAACCCAAAAGGGTGGAAACCTGCGGGATGAGTGGACAGTAAAACCCGGAAGCGATAAGCAGGAAGGGCTTGTCCGTTCTAAAACCAAAGAGGGAGGACAACGTGGGGGTGGGTGGCCCTGCCCCCGACCAAAAGTGGGAGGCGGGGCTTGCGACCTTGTCGGGAAAGGGGCCTGGGGGCTGCGACTTGGGCACCGGACGTAGGCACAGTCTCCCCTCCCCTGAGGGGCCCCGGAAAATGCCTGGGATCGACCTAAATCCTTGCAAACGAGGGGGAGGGGTCGAGCGATGGCGGAAAACACCAAGGGCTGAAAGCCCAAACCCCCCTGACCCCTCTACCAGAATTTGGGAGCCGCTCTCAAAGTCTAAGGTGGGGCCCGAGTGAAAAGAATGGGATTGATAGAAGAAGGGGACTGGGAAAGTTTGGCTTAGCTCCAAGGACCTCTGCGTAGAGAAGAAAAGTGTGGCCTCCGAGAAGAGCCGGATCTTGACAGTTAATCCGGTTAAAGACACAAAAAAGCGAGTTTTTGGGGAGATCTGCTGCGATTAGGTCGATCACGGCTTCCAAAAGAAAGAAGGGGAAAAAATCCCAGGGCGAAACCTCCCCAACCCAAAGAGTTATCCGCCTCCCAATACGAATTGGGAGGGGACTGGACAAAGGTCGGAGTACGAAACTTCGGAAAAAAGAAAGTTTCCCAAGAAAGTAGCGGCTGGGTGGAGACATGAGAAAAAGCCAAATGAGGCACGAGGGTATACGCTTTCCTTGTTCATGCAAAAGAACAACCGCCAAAAAAAGCCAAAGTCGAGGGGGACGGGGGGGGATCGCCTCTGTCCAGGGCGTCGACGTGTGCATAAGGAAGAGGGCCTGCGGTGGACACCGGGACGCTTCCTAGCAAAAAAGATTATTTCGTTTACAAGAAATCCTCAGCGAGAAAAGAACGGGAATTATTATTAAGATAGATTAGATCTTCGAATGGACGAACTCGGAGCACGTAAACCGGGACCGACCCGACCTTCAAGATCCTGAACCACTATTCGAAAAAAAAAAGTGGTACGAGGTGAAAAAAAGATGTTAATCACTAAAGTCCAGAATTGGATAGGGGACAGACGGGGAGGTGTGTATTATCGGGATGCAGGCAGGGGGGGGATTAAAAAAAGAACATTGTCCTAAGTACCCATAATGCAAAGAACCTCTGCCTCCGCTAAAAGGTTAAAGTGTGTAGGACAAGAAGGAGAAGAAACCCCTAAGAGAGCGTCAAGAGACCTCCAACCGGGGGGAAAAAAGAAGAGGGCAGGATGGAAGAATATAAAGGGGGGTGTGTATTTTTGAAAAAGATGGACTCATCCATTACTGGGCTTTACCTGAAAGAGATCCATAAAAGACAATTATCGACTAAGAAAAGAGGGGTGGTTTGGAAGGGTCGTAGATGAAAGTGGGAACCCTTATTCTCGAATTTTATTTTCGACAAAAAACAGGGATAAGCTCCCAGGGATTTGGGGGGGAGGGCCTCAAAAAAAAAAGCTGGGATACGCAGTAGACGTTTCCACCTTTTTTAGAAATGGGGTCGCGAGGGAGCACCCAAGTAAGACTCTTTCTGAATTGAAAAGCCGGGGTACAGCCGGAAAGGGGGGGGGTTTTCTCGGGAAACGCAAACTTGTTTCCGAAAAGAAAGACCGAAATCTATTTCGAATAAAAGACGCCGTGGTAGAGGGTGCACAAAAAGGCACAAAAGGGTGTTTGGGGATCTTTAGAGAAAAAGGAAAACCATAAGGGGGGAAATAAATGCCAACTTGCCCGCCATAAGAATGGGGAAACAAAGATCATCGAAGCCTCTGGACATTCTTTAAGCTACTAAAAAGTGGCCGCAAGGTTCGGAGCAGGCAAAACCAAAGCCACTTCACAGGGGGGAAGGAAAAATCACTAGGACTGTGGAGGAAAGGAAAAAAACCAGAAGGTTGGAAAGAAAAACCCAGAATACTGGGGATTGCTCAAGGGGCTTCAAAAAAGGGTGGGGAAAATCCCTCCACCTAACAACCCTTGACCTTGAGAAGGGGGGAGTCGCCGTCTTTCAGGAGGGGGGTTAGGGGAGAAAGGGGGTTAAACTCCTTTGAGGGGTCCCGCGAAGTGAAAGAATAGCTCAAAAGGAGCCTCTGCCTGTCCAGCGCTTCCCTTTGGGGGTAGGGGAGTGTACTCAGAATCCGGTCCCAGAGAAAAGGGAAAAGAAAAAGCCATATACCAACTTCAAAGTGAAAGCAACTTTTTTCATACGAAATTGAAGAAAGGGATTAAAAATTCATTGTTCGACAAAGAGAAGCTGTCCAAGCATTTCAACGCTCTCGCGGTAATTGAAGCCTCTTTCAGGATGAAGTGGGAGGGGTTGTTAGGAAAAAAAACCAGGGACCTGTAAGGGCTTTGTGGACGCCGCCGGAGAAAAAAAAATGGAGAAGGGGGAGTCGGGCCAAGGAAAAGGGAGTCTGGGATTCAGTTTTTCTTCACTGGGTGAGGGGTGGGGGGGGGGTCTCCGGACTGGTTGGCTTCGTCGGGGGGGGAGGGGGGAGGGCCTTCTAAAGGTTCTCGGGCAACAGCCGCCCCAGGAAATATGTGCCTCATTGTCACGGGAAAAGGAAGGGAAATGGAGCGGCCCTCTACCATTAGAGGCCATAGGGGGTCAGTGCTCAGATATCGGTCGGAAAGATAAAAGAGCCCCCGCCGACTCAAAGGGGTGGTTTGGGCTATGGGGCCCCCGGCCGAAATCACATGAAGACCGGCTGGTCGGGCGAATGCAACTTAAAAAAGGAGGGGGGATTTGGGGGGGGACAGAAACCTACTGGGGCTCGAGGGACTAGGTGTAGGACAAAAAAGGAGCCAAGGCGGAAGACGTAATCTTGGGCCGGACGATGGAGCCAAAGGGGGACCGCGGGGGCACGGATTCCGGGAAAATCTGCATGAGTTCAACCCTCAAGGAGGGCAAAGGCCCTGGGGGGGACTGGGAATCCCTAAGGCAAAAGATCCCGAGATCAAACTTGGGGGGGAACCCGAAGAGCTTGGCAAGTGGCCGAGGAAACGAAGAGTGGGAACTGGTCTTGTGCCCCTCTACCGTGACCTAGAGGGGGGGGAACACTCCAGTTGCAGGGGGATGCCAGCAGGTTGGGGATCCAAAAAAGCCGGAAAGAGTCCCTTTCGGCTTCAGTGCAAGATGAAGGGGGGTTTAGGGAACTCCGTGCTGGGAAGCCGGAGCCGACGGAACCTGAAAAGGGGAAAAGGGGGGGGGTTCTTCCTTGATACTCTTCCACACTATGAAGGAAGCGTCACAGGGGAGGGATTGGGCGGACCTTGGTGGGAGGAGACGAGGGTCGACGTTGAACCAGAAAGCGAATGGAAGAATTAAGGCTGGGGGAAGTCAGGGGGTGCAAGGGAGAAGGTCGCCTTGGGATCTTTGGTGAAAGGGGGAGGAAGGAGCCACATAAAGAGAGTGTGAAAAAAGGAAGTATCTCGATAAAAACCGAGGGAAAGAGAAAAACGCGGATGGGGAAAGGATGAGCTATCAGAGAAAGGAAAACACAAAAACGATCCAAGCTAAAACCTGCGAAAAACCACCCTATCCACGAAAGGTCAGATCCAAGCCAGGGCATTCATCACTATCGAATAGGGGGACAAGGTCCGCCAACACACCTCGGTGGGACGAAACGTAGCGCGCTCCAAGGACAAAAAAGAGGGGCCAGAGGCCTAAATATACCAACCCTCAAGGGTGGCACTCTCAACACGGGGGGTCCCAGGTGGAAGGAGAAAATCAAAACAAAGACTTTATTCCTTAAGACTTAGACGAAAGGTTTGCGCGATCCACCATCTCATTTCAGGGCGCAACGGTGGGGGGGCGTTAAGTAGTCTGGAAACGGGTGGGATGAAAAAACCACAGCAACTCCCGGGGGCACAAAAAGCAAACTTTCCGGACAGAAAAAAACGTAGGGCCTCACACAAAAAAGGGGCACTGCCGATATGCAAGTGGGAGAGAAAAACACGGAAAAAAAAGAAAGCACATTCATGTTCGGTCCACTTGACAGAAGAGGGGGCCGGAACGGCGGGAAACCAGAACCAAAAAAAAAAAAAGGAGGGCCAACTCCTGATGGTCTCTGCCCCCTGGTGAACGTAGGGGAACACCCCGGGGTCCAGCTGGTTGGGCATCCCCATAGAACATAAAAAGTGGGGTAAACTCGGTTACGTAGGGACAACGCTCGGAGGCCCCTGCAAGCAGGCCGAATGGAGGGAGGCCTGTGATGGAGGGGACTGGGGCTTCAAACGCCAACAACCAAGGGGGATGTCGCGGGGCCAGACAGAGCGGGGACAAACCCGATTCCGCTCAAAAGGGGGGAAGAAAAAGGTAGTCACAACATCCGCTTCGACAATAAGTCGAAGGGTAAGGTTCAGTGAACCTAATCAGAACAACACTCCCCTCACGAAGAAACTCGACCCTTTCAAACCTGAGAGGGGAAAACATGTGAGCCGGCGGGTACCAGCATGTACTGGCTCTGGGGGAAAAAGAGTGGGGGGAACACACGGGCCCAGTGCAAAAGTACGAACGCAGTTCGGCAACTGGAAACCAGGACGCCAGGTCCTTGGGGACACCTCAAATGAAGCAGCGAATCTCTGTAAGGTTGGGGGAAGGGGGTGGGGAACCCTATGGTTCGGGGCTGGTTCAGCGGGGCGGACACAGAGAACCGCCCAATCTGTCCAAATGAACGCAGAAAAAACTGGGGAAACTTGAGCTCCCCTAGCCTACTTCTGCCTGGGCATAAGAAACCTGGCAAAGTCAAGAACCAAATAAAAGAAAGGCAGGAGGGGGATTACACCCGGCATCATCTCAAGGTTGTATTGGAACAGGGCCGGGGAATAGCCGGAGCCCCTGGAACCCAACTGCCAAAACATGTTAACCTCTGTTGTAAGACTGGGGCCAAGACAAGAGGGGGAGCTATCATGAAGTGTGCTTGTGGGCCCCTGAGGCCAAAGTGCGCCTGCCCGATGCCCTGGCCAGGAGCGTGCTAAAAAAAAAGCGTGTGGGGGGGAGATGTCTTTTGGGCGGCGCCTCTGGAAGGACCGGGCACAAAGGGTCCGATCGACAAAGGGGGGGTGTTTCCCCCCGATACAGGAATAGGGGTATCGGAAAAAGGTCACACTTCCCTGAAGCTCGAGCCCTTCAACCCAGGAGACGAGGGGGGGACTACCGGGCAGCCATACGAGGCGGAGGTGGGGGGGGCTGCGCGAGAATTAAAAAGGGGAAGGACGCGAAGGGGAACGGAGAAATTTCCCGTGTACGGATCTCCAAGCAACCTGTAAGTGGGGGATCCCCCCCGATGGCCGGGATAGAAGGCATGATCCCTGTACAATCCCGGAAAAAAAAAAAAAGCAATGTTTCCGTCCCTACCTGCGCGGATAGCGGTAGACCCGGTCAGAGGAAATTAGAAAACCCCCGGAAGAGGCCTTCCCACGAAGAGGTGACGCCGCTCTTCGGGGGAGTCTATCGAAAGAAGGTGGAGAAGGCCTCTTTTTGCAGCGCGATGGCAGAGTCAGTTTAAAAAACGTGGACGCCGAGCGGGGGGGGCAGCAAAGGCACCCAAAAAAATCCAAATTCCCAGCGGGCACGAAGGAAAAAAAAAACTTCCCAGGACGGTCTATCTTTGGAGGATCGCGTTTTCTTGCAGGGGTGGGGCTGAAAAGAAAGGAAAAGGCCGGGAAGCCGGTCCATTTAAGGACCTCAAAACCACCAACACACTAAAGGGGGGAGAGAGATCATGATGGGGGACTCAAAAAAAAAAAAAAAAAAAGAATGGAAGGACATAACGGAAGCAGCAAAAAAAGCCGAACCCCGCAGGACAGATCCGAACACGATCTACTGGAAAAAGGGAATGCCAGAGACAGAAACCAGCTTGGTCCCCTTTGATGCGGTCATAACGGATTTGCTGCCCTGTGCAAACCAAGTCACCTACTCGTAAAGAGCAAAAGGGAAAAATGAACGGGACCGAGGCCATCGCGCACCAAGAAAAGGGAGGCAGGGGATTGGTCTAGAATCGATCAGACTAAAAACGAGGGCAGCTACCCTCAAAACAAAAATTCTGGCGTGGGAGACCAGATACGAAGTTGGGGGCGGAGGACTCCGGACTGAGGGCCCTACGTGAATCGAACGAGTATCCGAGAAGGGAGAGGGGTGGGGAGGGGCGGAGGAGATCTAAGAGCGGAAGTCGACTACGGGTGTGCCACCAAGCGAAGCTCCGAAAGGTTGGGAAAGGGAACTCAACGGCAGATGCTGTAGAAATTTTGACAGAAGCGCACGAAAAAAAAATGGGGTCGACTTGTAGAGCATACCCAAAACCTAATCCGGTCCCTTGGGGAAAAGGGAAGCCCAAGAAAGGTCCAACAAAAACCCTTGTTCCCGGAAACTCGAAACACTCTGGGCCGAAAAACTGAAGGAAGGACGAGTGAGCTGCAAACCCACCAACTGAAAAAAGGGGTTACGGGCAGAAAAGGATTCTGCCTTTTTAAGGTAGGTCAGCCCAAGACGGGGGAGCCGCAAGCCACCCTACGAAACTCCACTGCCGCCCAAACGGGAATCGACCCTGGCCAGGGTCCAATTGCGGTCATCTGGGGAAAACTTGGAATACGTCAGTTCGCGGTTCGCAATCCCCAGACGTAGATCGGTGCGGTAATTCAGTTGTGCCATCGGAAACAGGTTTCCCAGGGACCGTTTTCGGGCTCCGGGGATTACCAGACCTTGGTTGAAAAACAAGAAAACACTTGAAAAAAAAAACTTAGGGAAAGTTTGGAGCCGCAAATAAGTGACCAGGGGGAGAAGGTGGGGGGAACTTACTTGGTCCGAGAAAAAATGGGGTCCCGAAGAGCCTCGGAAAAAAATCAGTCCACAGCCGCCTTTGCCAGCAACGGAAAGTATGAGAAAAAAAAAACAAAGAACCCGAGAACCATCGGGCAGACAGGGAAAAAAAGATTTCAAGTCGAGCACCTCTTTCATGGCTGTTAAAGAAAGACGACCGCCGCCCGCCTGTCACGACCAGCATACCTGGGCGATGCTTGCAGCACATTTCGGGACCAAGAGAAACAAAGGGGCCCAGTCTATATTAAAAATAGAACTGCGGGGAGGGGTTTGGGCCCTCCGACGGGAGGCCCCTTTCTTATTAAGGGGGAAGAGAGAACGTGTCACACAGGAGATTAAGGGAAGAGGGAAAGATTGCCGCCTTCGGGTCGCCAGACAGGGACACGCCTTGTCAAAGGAGGGCCAGCTGGGAGCTTGTTCGTGTCCCGCGCAACGGCCTGCCAGAAAGGAGTGTTCAAAACTCGCGAAAGGGGGCCTAAACACGACCCAAAGCCGTCCTCTAAACGGGGGGGAGGATGGTTATCCATCCGACCTCACTCTCTAAAACCACCGAAGGTTCGAAAAGAAGGGCGAAAATAGAGGACGGGGTTTAGCGAAAAACGACCGAAAAAGAGAGCCGAAACCCCGATTGTTATTCCCACCAACCGGGAGAAAGTCCGTAACTCCTCGCAGAACTGGGAGTTTAGTGGATTAAGAAGATTGCTTTGGTCCCACCGATTCTAAAAAGGGGAAAGGAGCCCGGGACGCACAAATGGCTGGGGATGTAATCCACTACTTCAAGAGAAACGGGGGGTTTGGGGTAGCCAACCGGGCGGGGGGGGCAGGGGGGTGGCCAAGAAGAAGTCAGATCGGGACCCTTTTGGAAGGGTGCGAAGGGCCGGGAAACAGAGAGGGTACCTGTTTTTCAAAGACCTGGGAGTTCATGAAAATCAAGAAGCTGGTGTCCAATCCACAGCTCCTGCCAGAAATCAGAAGGAGCATATCAGAGGCCGCTTGTGGGTATGCGACAAAAAAAAACTCAAAGGGGGGAGCACCCCTTGGCCCGTTCTATTTAGGCCAGAAGGAAAAAAAGAGCGGAAGGGAGGGACGATTTTGGCGTCGGGGACTCTGAGGGACCGAAGAAAGATCTAATGAGTGGGGAGCACTGCCTGCGCCTCCGGGGTAATCCTCAGTCCGAAGGTTATCAGGAATTGTTGCCAGGGGTCCCGTTTTGGGGGGTCTGGGGGGGGTGACGCATCTGCCGAGAGAAAGTCTGGAAGAACTCCTCAACAAAAAGTACTATGGAGAGAAAAAAAAACTTATGCCCAAGATGGTTCCTGACTAAAAAACAAAACCCCCGAACTACCCGCGGAACCACTCCTATCAAGATATAGGAAATAGGAACATTAATCACTGAGGCGTCTAGAGGCAGAAGAAAAAGTTACCGCCAAACCCCCGAATTCCGAAAGGAAAGGAGAAAAAAGGCCTCAACATTGGTGGAAAAATAAGAGATGAAGACGGGAAACCCGATCCACGTTCAGTTAGCGCTCCGAGCGAAGGGAAACGGGATCACCCACACGGGGGGCACCCGAGCAAAGAGACTTAAGGGATGGGTATAGACAACTTTCTGGCGGAAAAATCAAAAGTAAGAGTGTGGGGGACGTAGGTCTTGACACCAAAACGAGAGCAAAACAGGAACAAAAAGGTGCCTCGTGGCTATCAGGCACAACAGTAAATCGCACGGACGGCTCACCAAGAGGCGAACCTCGAGAATGAAGACCTCTCACTCAGACAGGTGAAAGGGGGGGAAGATTCCTATACGTTCATAGCCCTCTAGGGGTTGAAAGAAACAGAGAAGAGGGGTATACGACATGTCCCCAGCCCCCTATCTCTTTAAGAGCCAAAGAAGGAAGAAAGGGGTGAAAGAAGAAAAAAAAAAAAAACCCCCTCGCGCGAGACCTCAGGTAGTTCGCTAAACCACCAGTCTGTCCAAAGTCCGAAAAGAAAAAAACGAAAAAGGGGGGTATATAGAGGTCCCTTAGTGGATGAGTCCAAAACAAAAAGGGGAGAGGTCGGGGGTTGGGCGTTCGTCCAGCAAAGCGGAACAAAAAAAAAAAAAAGATGCAAGGGGAGGGAGGACACTGTTAGTCGGTATTCAAAGAAACATCCAAAAAAATCTAGACAGTCTCGAAAGGACGGTGCGCAAGCCCCCGATCAAGGACTCGAAGAAAAAGAAGTCAAAGGATACTAGACCCCGGCCTTGTCTAGGTAAGAGGAGAATGGGCAAACAGTTTTGTTCCAGAGGAGCCGTACAGGGAAACGGGATCAACTCAGTTCTGGGAACCTTTCAAAAGAAAATGAATGGACCAAAACGCCCCCATTGAAGGATGCGTCTGAAAGAGGAAAGCCCCCATTTAAGAAAACCCCGATAACCTTAATAGCACAGCTCCATCTCATGTGGGGGAGGGGTGAAGGACCCGAATGGGCGGCCCACTCGCGCTCCGAAGATAAAAAAAAAAAATGGGTGGACACCGCCGCGCGGGAAGGCCCGGAATGATCAGAAAGGAAAAGTGAGGAAAGGGGGAATAGAAGAATATCCCCAAATTCCAGTGCCGCAATCAAGAAAAGAAAAAGGAAGAGGAGGGGGGCAATCCCCCTTCCAGAACTCAAAAGGGTGTTATGTTTCACGAAAAGATCACCCCCGGGGAAACACGAAATATGGGGAACCGTTCTGCCTGTCCATCGAATAACAGGACTTCTGGGAAAAAGGCACTGCGAAAGCCCGAAAAAATTAGCAAAGTTTTCCGTCTGCACTCAATAAAATGGGGGGGGGTTCGGGGGGAAAGTGGTCCGCCTGAGGGCCAGGTGGGCGGGGGATTGTGGAAGAACTGGAAGCTTCGCCTTCGCCCAAGAATTACGGGGGGTTCCCCACTCTAACGTCAAATGGAAAAAAGGGTTAAGAAAGACGTATCAACCCTAGTGCTCTGAGTCTTCAGACAAAACCAGGCCTGACCCCAAGCTTAAAAACCAGCGGGCTGTATTTTTTAGGATCGGCAAATGGGGGCCGATCGCTCACACCCAAGCTCTTAAATGTCAAGCGGGGCTCAAACCCGGGGCGCGGAACTCTTTGCGACTACCAAACCACGAGGGAAGCCAGAGGGGATCTGTCCTCCTCCACACCACAGTGAAAATCGATAATGAGACCGATAGCGGTCGAACTTCGTCCAGCCTTGAGCTAAAAAAGAAAACCCGAAAATTATAGGGGACCGAGAACGAAAGGGGAGGTCGAGGTCGTCAGGATCGACAGGGGGGCCACCTCCAGTGCCCAGGTTGGCGAAAGAGAGTTTGGAAAAAAAAAATGAGGTGATCCCAGCGTAATCCGCGAGGCCTGACACACACAAAACAAGCGAAGGGGGATCAACGGGCCAGGAAAAAGTGTCGGAAGGCATCTTCCCGTCCAAAAGAAGGCGGAGGGAAAAATCGAGGGGTCCTGGCAGGGGTCCCGGCACCTGGTGACAGGGCCTGAAACATTCGGAAAGA
>Ga0179591_1320133_pt1 | contig 11783 bp, 11 predicted proteins | sample CZOMad2_1_08_16f_FD_182891 | JGI IMG/M metagenome (GOLD analysis project Ga0179591, IMG submission 182891) | Vadose zone soil fungal communities from Angelo Coast Range Reserve, California, USA - CZOMad2_1_08_16fungal (PacBio error correction) | ecosystem: Environmental > Terrestrial > Soil >...
CGCGCTTCAGGCCACCATCAGTAACAGGGGTGGGGGAGGGGCCTAAAAGAAAAGATTGCCCCGATCGAAACGGGTCTCAAGCCAGGCCTTCTTCGGCTTCCGTGGGGCTTCAGAGGGGCTTCAAAAGCGAAAAAAGAACCCGGGAGGAAAGAAAAATCAGCGGATCAACAGGGACTCCGAATTGAAATGACGGGGAAGTGGGGACAGGGACCAGTTTCTTATTCCAAATTCTCGGCTTAGTTGGAGAGCGAAGACCAGAGGAGGGAAACTGTGGAAAAGAAAAAAGAAAGGGGGGATCAGACGAAACAACTTAGGAACCCTCTTTTCAAAAGAGTGGTGTAGTGGCAAAGACGGTTGTCTAAAAGCGGAAAAGGGATCTCAAAGGAAAAGTTTGTCGAAGGAGGATTATAAAAAAAAAAAGGGGGCTCGCTAAAGAAACCCAAAGTCAATCAAGTACGCTCAGAGGCCAAGGCTACGGCGAAAGGACTTCTTCGTGAACGCCAAAGAGAAAAAAGTGACCGAAAAAAACGGAAAGACGGAGAAGGTCCTGAAAATAAGACCTTAAGGAGAGGGCCAAAAAAAAGAAGATCTTCTATCTCAGGGGGGAAAGGGTATGGAAAACCTAAAATCACACTCAACTCTCGTATAGGCCACGCGGGCGATTGAAAAAAAGCAGCGCGGTGGTTTGGCCTCACGGTCCAACGGGCGAATCTGTACAATCGGCGGGGGGAGCTCGCCGAGGGAGAAAAGGGGTGAGATGAGGCCACCCAATTAAATTGGCCACAACCCCGGATGCAAAAAAAAGTCGTCAAAAACTTAGGGGGTTTAGTTCTAAAAAAGAACAAGAAGCGGAAAAGAAACACATACACAGGCGGGAATGTCAGATTGATATGACCCCGCTTTCGAACTGGGCGTGGGTGCCACAATCTTATATACTAGAGTACGGATCTAGGAAGAGATGGAGGTATTATGCTTCAGGGTCCGAAGAACCAGGGGGTTGATCACCCAAAAAAGAACCCGGGGCCGTTTTTTTTTTGAGGGGGGATAAAGGGGTTCCAGGGAAGGGGATGTCAAACCTCCCTTTGACAAACCTGTCTTTCATATCAGAAAAAAGAGAAAATCCTGGGAAGAAAAATATAGGTAATTGGCGGACCCGGGAAAACTCTTGTTGATCCATAAATAGGGAAGACCGGCGGGATGAATCGAAATCAGAAAAAAAAGGAGTGCTCTCCGGGAAAAATAAGGGCAGGGACACCGCCCAAGAGAGGGGTAGACCGCTTTGGAAGGAATCTTCAATTAAAGCCACGCGACGCTTTTGTCAAATCCTTACGTAGGAAAGAGAGACCCACTCGGAAAGGTTGGGAAAAAGGGGTAGTTCTTATTCCCGGGAGGATCACTGAGAAGTAACTGGGAACTATCTCAAGCGGATTCATCACTGCCTTTGTGGAGGGCAACGTCTCATTGTGTGGAAAGACGGGGTTTAGGGGACTTAACAAAAAAGGGAAAGCTGAAGGGGGGCGGCGCGTTGAAAAAGCCGTTCCATATATGGGGGGAAATAATGTGAGCCGATACGTGCGGCTCTGATGGAGAAAGGGCAAGAGTTCAATGATCTGGGAGAAAAGAAAAGAAAAAAGGTCGGGGCGCTCTCAACAACAAAACAGGATTAGGTTAAAATAGGGGGCCGAAGGTGTGCCTGGGGGAGTCGGTTTGGGGGGATATAAGATTTCAGAAATCTTTTAAAATGCTGGGGCACCCGGGAAAGGAATTAGAGGGATGGAACGAGGGCTGGGCGGAACGACAAAGACGCTGAACGTGGTGGGGATCTCGTGGAGGAAAAAATATCGAAAAAGCTTTCAAAAAAAAGGAGCCTGGTGGACACTTCGAAGAGAAAAAAAAAGAGGCAAGAAGGAGGGGATAGTAATTCTCCGTGACTTCACCCGGGAGGAATCCCAGGTGGAAAAATCACCTCCTGCTGATGACGATCGCTTTTTCTACAAAGGATACGTAATTATTATAAGAAAGAAAAAATCGTGGAGGAAAGGAAAAGAAAACGAAAAAAAGCCGACTCCCTCAGGCAGTTTTTTTTGGGAGGGGGCCAGTAATGCTCTTTCGGATTTCACCGGAAACGGTTTAGAATGAGACACAGGTTCTCACGTAAGTGAGGAGCACTACGTGAAAAGGAAAAGGGATATGAAAAGAAGATATTCAGGATTTGAGGAAAGACTGCTCTCACCAAAGAACCCAGGTAGCCAGTAAATAGGGATCTGGGTGATCGACTACGGGTGAAAAAAGAGATCCAGATCATTTCCGAGAGAGAAGGTGTGGGAAAGGCCTCTTGAAAGAAAGCTGGGAAATTGTCAAGCTTCAGAGGAACTGGCCGTGGCCATCTGCCGGCTGGGCGATCCTCAGTATAATAAAGGGAGAGGTCTGAAAAAAAGAACGGAAAAAAGGGAGGGGGAGAGGGAGTTTTGCCATGGGACAGTAATCCAAAACCCAAGTCATCGGAGGCCAGGTCATTCCTATGAGCTTTTGACGTACTCCACTCTGGGACGCAGAAAGCGAGATGCAAAAAACCGGTGAAAGGGGTGGGGGCCGGCCTCATCTACCAGGACAGGGGGGAACGGGCCGATCACATGGGGAGAAAGGAGGGGTTCCGACAGAGGCGATTCCGTAGAGGGGTGGGGACCGGTGAAGGAAAAACCACGGGGGAGTAGAGCCAAAGTGACCATACGAAGTTTGGATTGTGAGGGGGGTCAGTTTTCAATCCACTGGGCGGAGATAGAGATCAGGGGGGAGGGGCTACAGTGGTCAGGAAGGGAAAGGACTTAAGGGGGGGCGCCCGACAAATTTTCTCCCGTAGGGGGCATGTGGTGAAGGAGAAGGCCTTAGCCATCCTTGGTTCCGTTCACGAGAAAATGGAACGGTCAGGCAGAAGGCCTCAAGATAAGACTTGAAGCGGGGGGGGGAAAGTAGCTGGTCCACCTCATCAAAGGGGGGGGAAGAAGAATCTAGACAGATGGGAAAGACAAATTTCCGAAGGACTTGATATTTCCTTTTAGTTTATTACAGGGGGGGGGGACGTTTGTCAGGAAGGAGAATCCAATCGAAAAGCGGTACTCAATTGTTCGGTAGCCCATTTATTATGGAAGGGGGGTGTTATCCATCCTCAGGATATGGGGCAGGAACAACTTGGAAGAAACGGGGGAAAGAACAATGGCCTTCCCCCGTCAAGATAGGAGCTCGCCCTGTGATCTTCAATTGATGCAATCCACCGAGAGAAGTTGCCGGAGGAGGCTGGCGAAGCCCCACGGAAATGAAAGAAGAATGCTTGATAACCCAGTTTGAAACAGATAAAAGAGGGGAATCAGTGTCTGATAACAAGGACGGGCACGTGGAGCAGTGTGGAAACTATATATCGAGAAGCACAAAAGAACATTAAAATAGAGAGGAGCAGTCTTCAGGCCGGCACCAAAAGGGGGGAGTACCGCTTTGGGGGCTCACGTGCACATTTATGAACGCTTTCCTATCGTCACAGGGTCTGCCGGCAGTAAGGCGGGTCCGTGGGGGGAGGATAACTACCAGAAACGGAAGAGGGAGAAAAGGGGGAAGAAGCATCAAGGTGAGCTCCGAATTATGACGGGATCCATAAGGGAAAGGTGTTCGGTGCTTCCAAACGAAAGTTTAAAAGCGGGACCAGAGCAGTTTTGAAAGGGGGATGTTGTACGAACTGAGGGGGGAAAAAGGCGACGCGATGGTGGATTGGGCCAAGGGGCCCGCAATGTTTATTGGTCCACACCCCTGTAATAAAGATAAAGGAATCTATGCCGAAATTTTTAGGTAAAAAAGCATAATTAGCGTAAAATTGACTCAGGAAAAAAATCGAAGGACAATAGAAATGCAAGGCCTACAAGAGGACCGGTCCGAGTTGGACGTGGAACGGAAAACACAGAGCCAGGGGAAAAGGACCTCCCCACAAGGGACAAGGGCGGTACAAAAAAAAAAGTCAGCTGGCGGGAATGAGACTCAACCAGCGCAAACCCTATCTAAATATCTCACTGAAGTGGGGAGAAAACTGGGAAAGCAACTCCACTGCGTCGTAAGGACCACGCGATGGAGGAGAAGTAGGGGGTTTTTTTGAAATCCCAACTATTACGGTAAAGCGCCTCTCTGTATCTTATCAGCGGTACGACATGAGACGTAAGGGGGTGAAAAAAAAAGGGTGCCCAAAATTTCACGCAGTCTTCCGGTATCGTCCCGAGTCGGCTCGGAGTTATGCGTCCCGAGAGAACAATATATGGCATTAAAAAAAAAAACTGGGGGACACGAGGTATTCCCACGCTAACGCCTTCGTTTTGGAAGACAACGAGCCCTTGCTGATACCTTAGGTCTTCGATCTACTCGCCAAGGTCAGAGGGAAAAGGATAAAAAAAAAGACAGGGGGGGCCGTAATAGGCGGGGGGTTAAAATCAACAAATCCCCTGATGAATAGGCTTTGATACAAGGGATCTACTTTTTGAACCAGATGGGAGGATGAAACTGAAAGGGGAGGGAGATATAAGATCTAAATGTAGCAAGTGTTATATATGAAATGGGGCGGACCCTTCCACGTCCTTGGTTGAGCAGAAGACCTCGGTAGAGAAGTCGAGGATTACATCGAGGGGAATCAAATGGGGGTGAGGAGCGTTCGCTTTTATGAGCAATGTTTACGCCCCGCTAGGCCGGAGGCGGATCATCAGGACTAGGGGGGAAAAAAAAGGAAGGCGGCTGCAAAGTTGTGCCAAAGGCCCCTTTAGAAGGGGAAGGAAGACTGGACTATCCTCAGAGGCAGTCAATCTGGGGAAGGGGGGGGGGAAGGGCTGGAGGAAAGGGGAAAACGGAGCTGGGTTGGGGGAAGGAGGGTGGGCGCTATTTTGCAAGAAACCACAGGGAAGAGTAAATTCCAGGGAGGGAGGGAGATCCCCGCTTGGGGAGACTGATTTCTCCAAAAGCAAGATTTTTCCCGGAGTATACGGCATGTTATCCACAGCATCATCACTGAACACCACTTTCGGAAAGCAAACACAAAGGAAGAGATCCGAAGAAGGAGTTGGGGGGAGACCTTAAGGGAAATTGTTCCGGAGCTTGGTCATGACATTCTGGAGAAACGCTCGATCTCGGATCACATTAGGGAGAAAAGTGAACGGAGTGCGGGAATAACAATCGACAGGGGATGGGGGGGATCATCCTGCACCTACCGAACCACCCCAATGATCCTGGAATACATCAAAGAAAGGGACCAAGCATCAACTTGAGAGGGAATATATGACAGTACTAGTTGGAAACACAGGGGAGGGGGAAACGGGGGGATAGGCCAGATCTAGGTCTACTCTACTTAATGAGCCGACAAAGAAGGACAGATTGGAGTTAACATTTTGCATTTTTCAGAAAATCGGAAAAAGGGTCCAGAAAAAGTGGTGGGTGGGGACGTGCCGTAGAGAGGGACTTAGACCGGACTAAAAAAAAGGGTGGAAGAGGAGAACTCCGGTCTATATGATTATCACCAAGACGTTTTGTCCCGCCATCCCGAAAAAAGGGAAACTTCTATTATGGGATGATCGGGAGAGCCAGAAAGCCCAGTTTTTTGAATAGCTTGAAGGATACTAAGCTGGGAAAAAATAGATGGTTATCATGTCCTTCCGCTAGGAAGGGATGCACGGGGGAGTGGTTGTAAAATCTTCGGCACATCTGATCACTTGTCATAGTCCGTAAGGGGCTGCAAGACGAGAAAATGAAGACGAAGCCAAGAAAAAGAAAGATGGGCTCGTTGTGGGGGAAAAAAAAACGCATTAATTGTCGTCCAGAGCGGTGGGAATATATCAGCAGGGGGTTGACATGAAGAAGATGGTTCATTCCCGTTAAAAAGGGGCTACTCTGACGAAGGCAAGGCTCCATCTCAGGGCCTACCCGATATCCGGGGTGATTTTAAGAGTGGGGGAGGGAAAAGCATCTACCAGTTCCGAGGGGGGGGCCGAAGATAACGCAGATTCCAAGGGTTGGACTCGTGGGAAACCACGCCTCCGTAGGAATCTCAATGAAATCCGGCATCATACGCGACTGGTGGAGAGTGAGTTGAAAGTCCAGTGAGGAGGAATGCGCAGCAAATGAAGGCAGGACGGACTATGTAGTCCGCCAGACCGGGGGTCTCCCGGATTTCATGTGGTGGGGAAGGACTAAAGGGTGCCAGAAGGCCGTTCAAGAAAAGTCAAGAAACCTGAAGGACGAGCCTTTGGGGGGGGGGATTCCACCCTATCCAGGTGTGAGCTCTATTTACCGACATGGACGGAATCGGGTGAATGAGTGAGGGGGGGGTAAAAAAATGTCTGAGGTCCAAGTCCACCATGCGTCTAAAAGCGGGGCCTCTTTCGTCGTATCCCATTTGGTAATGTTAAATGTAAACTGGGGTTGGGTGGTAATAGGGAGAAAAACAGTGAAAGGAAGAGTTGGGAAGACCTTTCCTAGGGGCTGCCCCGTCATAATATCGGAGCACACTCACTACCGTGATTCTTTTCTACAATCCGGGTCGGTGTTGAGGGGGGCGTAAAGAACGCAAAACAAACGCAAAAAAAGAAGCATGCTTGCCCATGGTACGAAGGGAATCGGTCTTCAGTTTCTGATGAACGAAAGCAATCCGGTAAGAAGGGGGGGGGAAAAGGAGGGGGTCCAACACAACGGAGGGAGGATATGGTCTCGCTTCAGGCCCCAACTCGCTGTACCCGGGAACAAAGGGAAGGTATCAAAGGAACTGGGAGGGGACCCGATCGTCACGGGAAATACAATCCGGCATCCTGAGGTCAGGTCTTCAGGGGGCTGCTTGGGGAGGTCAAGAACTAAGAAACCCTAAAAAGAAAAGACCCCGGAGGTGGATTCGTCAAAGGGATGAATCGGAACGTGGTAGTCCCTCAGCAGTGATTCCAAAGCATGAAAGGTTGAGAAAAAAAAATCGGGAAAAAAAGGGGTGGGGCACTTACTAAATGGAAGAATAAAAAAGCAACTGTAGGGGACCACGCTTTTTCGACGCGATGGGGAGGGGGGGCAGAAGACAAGAAAGGGGTTCGTTGAACCCGGAGAAAAATGAGTAAGGGAAAAAGGGGAGTCCCAAAATCTTCTCGGGAGATCCCCCCTTGATTAAGGGACTCGCACACACCAAGTCGACAAATAGAGCTTTTCAGGGGAAGAAAGGGCAGAGGAACCTTTCACTAGTGAAACAAAAAAATCAAAATCACAAATCCGGAGACAATTTCCTGGGGGCGCAACGCCCGTGTCCTTTCAGTAGCAACCGTCGCCGGACAACCGATCTTCAAAGATCTAACGGAGAAAGAAAAGAAAATATGAGGACGGGGAAGGGAAGAGACCGGGAGCGGGTTTGTTAACGGAGTCCCAACTATTCCGGAATCTTGCGAAAATCTGGCTCATCGGCTTACGCCCATGAGCGGAAAGTAAAGGTCGGCCCAAGAAACAGAGAAGTATCCAGAGAGGAAAGTAGGGGGGAGGGATTTATGCGGCCAGAAAGGCGCAAGATCATCGTAGGGTGGACCAGGCCTCGATGCTGCTGCTGGAAGGTGAGATCCCACGCCGACTTCCTTGCTTTTGTGGACAGACAACGAGCCCAGACTGATGGGCGAATCGCGGAGCAGATGGCCACGGAGCTAGAGTCTTGACAATTCGATCAAAGGAAAAGGGCCAGGTTAGATCACAAAGAAAGATCCTCCGAAGGAAAATGGGGGAATCAATGAGCTCTTGGGTGGTGGAGAGGAAGGGGCCAAGCTGGAAGAAAAGGGTGAAAAGGCGGGTATCATAAGCAAATCCTGATAAAAGGGGGTGAATATCCAGGTCGAGATGGCGGATCGACGTTGCAGCGGATACCTGCGGGAGGAGAAAAAATCTAGTCAGGGTCTCAGGTGGAAAAGAGCGAATCAGGACCAAGGGAAAAACAAAAAAGGGAGGGAGGGGAGTCCGGCGTTCAAGGTTATGATACGTCAATGGGAGAACACGCGAAGGCCTTCTTGCGGATCGCAAGCTTGTCGAAAAAGCGAACTCATCCTTCCTGTTACCGGGGGAGTTCGTGAGAGGGAAAGGGGGGGGGACTATCTCAATCGATCAAGCTCGGACCTTTGTAAAGAGAGGGCAACCGCTCATTGTGGTGGTGGAGCAGGTTTCACTATGAGTTTTCAAGTGCACAACCATTAAAGAAATGGGTCCGAAAGGGGGAAAAGAAAAAACTAATCGCCCGGCTGGGGGAGAACTCCAGCATGATACCAGATGCCCAAAGGAAAATCTATCGGGAAGGGTTTCCACAAAGAAGAAAAGGCACACCCGGGATCTCTAGCAAAAAACGTGGAGGGAGGTGGGAAAAGGTGTGCCTGGCTGGAAGGTTGTGTGATAAAAGGACCGATCAGATTTCCCTGAAATCCTTTTGCAGGAGGGCGAAGAAGATCCGCAGTGGGAAAAATTTGTATATCTGGAACGGAATGAAAACCGCGACGAAAAAAGGAAGGAACAGGGTGGGGTTATGAAGAAAAATCACCGCACAAAAAAGGGGGAGAAAACCACAACAATGAATTTGAAAAACAAGGGACCCGCTTGAGCCCCATCCCGCTTGAGATATTCCCGAAATTCTCCTTTACTACTGAAAGGATAAGAAGGGGGATCCAGGGGATAGCACTCAAAAGTTGAAGGAACGTGCAGCGAGCGCTTTTTCACATCTAAGGAACCGCAAAGAAAAAATGGCGGGTGAAAAGTATGAAAAGAACGCGACTCAGAAAAAGGCGGTTGGTGGGGGGGGGGCCGTACTGCTCTTTAAGAGAAGAGCCTCTCTAGACGGTTTGATACATAACCGAAAACTGATGAAAGAGAAAAAGGGGTCCCGCCATCTCAAAGGGGATATTAAAATAACGATTCTGCTTTTAGAATAGATCCCACAAAAAAGTAGCCGGTAAAGGGGGGGGTGGAAGAATCTCCCATCTGGAAAGAATCCCTTGAATCATTTCCGTCCAGCAGAGATGAGGGGTGGTTTTAAACTGCCGGAGGAGGCCATCTTTGGACGCCTAAGCGTCGAAACATGGAGGGAGGGGGGCGAGAGAGGAAGCGAAGCCATCAAGGGAGCGAAGCTCGGCAAAACTCAGACGTTCGACAAGGGGAAGTCAAACGTTTTTGGGATGAAGCAGGCAGGGCCTGATCTGGTTCGGGTACTCTGGAAAAGAAAGTCCCGCCCCCGCCTCAAGGGCCGATCAGGGAAAGTCCGGTTGAAATGGGGGGGTGGGTGCCTCAAAAAGAAACTGCAATGGCGGTAAGCTGGCCTCTCCATATCTGCGAGGGAAAGTGAATGTTGGTACTCTGAAGGAACAAAAACGCGAGGGAAGGATGATCGTGACCCGCGAAGATACCGGGGGGGGGGGGATGGTGGTTTTCATCCACTTGGAAGGTAATATGGAAAGAGGTGGGAGAGCCGGGGCGAAAAAGGCGCTTATGGTTAGGGGGTCTCAACTAAAATGGAGAAGAATTGGGGGGAAAGGCCTATTGCCTAATGGTCCTTTCAACGAAGAATAGGAACGGTCCGGAGCCGTAGCGGTGCCGCCAAGGAGGAGCTTCCTTTAGAAAAGGTGGTTCGTTGAAGAGGTCACCCCCATAAGATCGAGTTGGGGAAAATGAGAACTGAATCGGGTGGAGATTCTTGAATTTTATTACAAGGGGGTGGGGAAACAACCTGGGGGGCTTCTGCCGCATCCCAAAAATCAGTCAGAAAAAGGAAAATGTTCGGGGGGGGGATTAGGTAAAAAAGCGGGGGTTGATGTGAGCTGGTCTTCCGGAAACAAAACTTTACGGCGAGACAGCGTTGGCCAGAAACTGTCCTCTGATGGGACTTAAAAAGCCATTCGGAAGAACGGTTCACTCTTCCGGGCATTTCTGGGTCAAGTATTTCTTTGAAGCCAACAGAGCCCCCAAATCCCTAAATGAAGGGAATGCAGAATTGATAAAACTGACGAGCGAAAGCGGGACAAGGAAATGATACAGCAAAAGGGGGGGCAAAGGTAAAGTGCGAGGTGTTGACCTCCGGATGAAGACGACTACTCTCAACAACACGGAGGGGGGAGAGAACGCAAAGGGCACCACAACGCTTACCGCTTTTGGAAACTTTCGGCATTGTATCAGACACTTGAGCGCTTTCCTATCAGGGAAGCAATGGTCAGTCGGCTTCCTTGGGGCGCGTTGGACCATTCAAATGCGAAAACAAGAGAGGGTGAAAAATCAGGAGTCGAAAAAGGTTAGCTCGATATTATGACGGGGACGTCAGGTCGTCTTCCAAAGCAAGGTCCGCGTAAGGAGCGTAAGACGGATGCAAACAGGGCCATTAAAAGAACGGAAAAAGGGGACCCCGCGTGTGACGCAGTGGATTGGCAGAATGCCCAAGGGGAGGCCACAAACCTCGGTCAGAAAGAAAGAAGAAAGATTCGCTAAGGAAGAAGCGGGGGTCAGAACCCTGGGTAATTTGACTCAGACAGAAACCCAAGGCGTCAGAAAGGGAAAATAGATTGCGCAGGCGCTTCTGCATACATCCTATGGTAATAGTGAAAGGGAGGCGTCAATAAATAAGAAACCAAAAAGAGACAAGCTGTGGGGGGAGCAAAACTCCCAGAAGTACCGTCCATTGTACTGCGGATGACAATATCTCTAGGGGTGATTAAGGACAAATCAGCCTCAATTCGGGCAATAGTCCCCCTCTGCGCTAAGTTGGAGGGTCGCGGGTGTCACGAGCCCCACAACTATTACGGGATCTGCAAGATCGGAGTATCATGCTGGGCACAGGATTTAAGGCAGGTTTATGAACACTGCCCACCTTAAAATTCACAAAGGAAGCCGTATCGCCCATGGTCTGGGCTAGATCCGGTACTCACATCATCGTGCTTAAGGGACCCGGCCATGGTAAAATGAGCTAAGTGAATTAAAAGCTCTGTCTAACGTCCTTACTGGGGGTCCAGAAACATTACCTATATAAATTGGAGAGGGGTGACTAATGCTCCCGGAATTAAAGATAGCTCAGGAAAAAAGAGATCCTCAATTCTGACAATCTTTTATATATTCCATGGGGTTATCAAAAAAATCCCAATGCATAAATCAGAGGGGGAGCAAAATTATCTCTTGGTTTCCACATATGGAGAATGCACTCAATATTACGGCCTAAACGGCGGATTTCGGACATCAGCTACTAAACCGAAGCCTTTATCAAAAAATACGAGAAGGGGGGGGGGGGCGGCCTTTCAAGTCCCTGTTATCATCACAATAGGACACTTGTAGGATCTCACCTCGAGGACTCAAAAGGGGGAAGGGAGAGGAAGGAAAGGGAAGGCCTCCAAAAGACCGCCTGTTAGGTGTCGGATTAATACGGCAAGTGGGGTCAAAAAGAGGGTCTGGAGAACATGGAAGGGGAAAGCTAATCGCTGCAATCACTCGAATTGTACGTGAGATGCCCCTAAAGGGGAATATTGAAAGGGATAAGGGAAGGAGGAGCAGGCAACTGGGAGCGGGTACGGGGACTTTCTGAGGTCAAAGACATTGGGGTGGTGGAGCTGGCTTGGTGCCGGGAAAGAGGCCTTCCAAGAAACCAAAGGCGGGGAAAAAGTCAGATCGACATGAGTAGCCATAAATGTGCGCTAATCGCCAAGAGGTCGCGCGAGGGATCCAGCATGAATGAAAGAGGAAAAAGGGGGGAAAAGATCAGGGAAAAACACAATCCAGGCAAAGGTCGG
>Ga0179591_1168006_pt1 | contig 11782 bp, 12 predicted proteins | sample CZOMad2_1_08_16f_FD_182891 | JGI IMG/M metagenome (GOLD analysis project Ga0179591, IMG submission 182891) | Vadose zone soil fungal communities from Angelo Coast Range Reserve, California, USA - CZOMad2_1_08_16fungal (PacBio error correction) | ecosystem: Environmental > Terrestrial > Soil >...
TCACAGATCCCGCCTGGCAAGAAAGTCGTCAGAAAAGAGCCCAAAGGTGACGGATCCTGGGATGACGGACGGGCAATAGAGGAGGGGTCTACTCTGGATCCCAGAATTCGGCGAAGGGCGCTTGCTACGTTGACCTAGAATAATTGGATGGTCGCGCGGAGAATAGGGGAAGACCCGACTGAGCTCCCTAACGTGGAGAAGTGGTGGGCCTATTTTCAGCTGATGGATCGGGCCCCTTAGAGAAAAGACAAAAAATGGGGCCAGGATCACAAAATGCAACGATAATGGAACCTTGTAACTCTCAGATCAAAGCAAGGGGTCAGGAAAGGGTCGTACACGCATACTAAGGGCCAGAGCTATGTAAGGGGGACATGGGCGACTCCTCCCAATCAAGTTGAGAGAAAAAGGGGGGGTGAGCAATAACAAATCTTACCGATACGTCCAAAAGAGAAAGGGGTGAGGGGGGCGGTACATCGGGGGGAGAGGAGAAAGTGACTGACCTTGAGGATTAGGAAAAACGGCTGTTTAGAAACCAATTAATGGCGACAAGGGGTTGGGGATGAAGAAAAGTCCTTGCAGAGAGGACTGAAGCGAACTATTGACTGCAAACCAGATACAGTCCGGGTTGAAAGGCAAAAGCCCTCCGGGGGGGAGAAAAAGGAGGGGTGGCGAGCAAACACCTCCGAAGTTAACAGAGAAGCCTCCCGCCAGGGACTGCGGAGTGGGTAAAGATGAGCCTACCGTAAAATGGGCCGAGATCTGTTGCATCAACTTTTTAAAAGGAAAAAATGGGGTGGGAGCGAATTGAAAAAAGGAAAAAGGTGGCATTTACCTATCGTTTAAAGGGAAAAATAGAAACCATCAAATATTCCTTTTTTTTTCGGCTGGGGGGGGGGTAACGTAGACTCAAGGGGGAGAAAGACGACGCCTGCGTTTAACACGGACAGGGGGAGAGGAAAAAAGAATCGGTGAGATCTTCACCACGGAATAATGGGGGAGTTAGGACTTGCTCCGGGCATTAGGGAAGGGTGGTGTTCAAAGGACGACGCTTGAAAAGTGAGGCGCCAACATGGGAAGAAGGCGGGATGCGGACTCCATTAAATTTAGACCAAGTTAGAAAAGGGGGACAAGAGACAGGTTGGGAAAAGCATGCCACGATAAACGTCAAAACGTCAAAAAAAAGGAGGAAAAGAACAGCCCTCTTACGCGTGGTTTGCGTTGAGAGAAAATAGTGGTGCTTAACTGCCTTGGTCCGGAGGGACAAAAAAGCGGTCAAACTTTAAAGAAAAAGGGAGGGCCTCGAGAGCCAACCGAGAGTCCGATCTGGATTCACTAATGAGGGGTGGTTTTAAGGTTAAATCAGGGCGAGAGGGAAGAAGCGAGAACTCGGGGATCTGGAGCTCGCGGGGTCTTCAAGAAAAGTGAAGTAACGAGAGATCAAAATTCAAGTCAAGTAGGGTCGCAAAACTCGGGAGCAAAAGAAGGGGCTAGTTCTCACGGGGGTGCATCCAATCCTGGGGAGAAAAAGCCAAGGTTAGATGAAAGCGTTTGCTAAAGAGGGAGAGGGGAATGACTAGACGATTATCAGGGGGGGTTCCCGCCTCACTAAAAATCCTCCAGGGCTGACAATTCAATGTAAGCTACGAAACGAAGGGGTAGGTCCGCGCATCAAAAAACGGAAACGGCCGTTATACGTGTTCGATGAAGGAAAACAATGGCCGGGGGGGGTCCTTGAGTCAACGAAGGGGGGAGCAGTCAAAGCTTTTTATTCTGGGGGGTGAACAGAGGGATACTAGGTCAGAACTGCTTTAAGGGGGTTTCGGTTTAAAAAAAAAGGAGCAGCTTGAAGGAAGACCATTTCCGGATCATGAAACAGGAAACAGAGAAAAGAGAAACAAAAAACGAGGGAGTACATATAAGATATAGAAATGGAGGAACGGGGAAAAACGCGATAGCTCCTACTCAAAGAAAACGACGTGGGGGGAACCTAACAACCCTGAAGAAGGAGGTCGCCAGGAGGTAAGAAAAGATCTACAAATAGAGGGACAGGGGGGAAAAGAGAACCGTTTGAAGTCAATGTTGGTAATGCTTATGCACACTAGAAAAAGACGAGGGGGGGCCGGGGGGAAAGGACTTCGCGGACCGGGAAAATGAAGGACGCTTAATTGAAATTGTGTGAAACAAGGAGGATAGGCGAGGGGGACTAAAGTTGCGAGAAGCCGATATGCGGCGATCCGCTGTTGAAGAAAAGCTGAGCGAAGGGGGGCGGAACAATGCCGGTGTTGGGGGGAGCACTTCCCAGGGAAGACGTAAGGTCGTCAACCACTGCAGAAGAGTAGCAAACACAGAACGGAGGAGAAATGGAGATCGGTACTGCATATGCGACCGAAGAAGAGAAAGAGCGCGTCATCGCTTCTAGACTGGGTACTCGTAATTTCTCACCTGAAAATCCTGCCGGGGAGAAGGGAGAGGCAAGGCTCGCGCGCCGACGCTGGAATTCTCAAGCAAGTTGGGGGGCTTGACACGAAGAGGAGTGTAAAAAAGAGAACAAGGCTGTACTACAATAGGGGCCTCAAAGGGGACAACCGCGAAGGCCGGATGAGAGGGGATCACCGCAAAACTTTTCGACGGGGGGAGGTGACTCTTGCCTGATAAAAAAAGTGGCTAATTGAGACCATGAGCAATGAGGAAGCATTACAGGGGCTTGGAGGGTGGGCGGCCTACACTCAACGGAAAGTGGGTTGTGGCAGCCAACCACAACCTGACATACGCGCGAGAAGTATGCACTACAGTATCATCAGGTTGGGGTGGTAAAGGCTTAGGCGCGTGATAGAAGGAGGAAGGGGGAAAAAAGGGGATAATAAGCATACTACAAGAGAGACTATCGGAAACACCGCCGAAAATGTAAATAGGTTGATGGGAGAAGGAGGGAGAAAAAAAACACACTCAATCAGAGAAGGTCCACTAATAGTGCTTCTGAAAGTCAAGACAGGTCTATTGACACATTCTGAGGATGTGTAGCCGCTAAGTCGTTAGAGCGGATCTGAAGGGTGGAGCGGAAGGAGATCGGAACAGGAAGGCTGGCGCGTGTTAGAGAAACACCGACCTTGTGGGGGGGCAAAGGGGGGTACTGCGCGTGCAAAATTCTTCTTTATTAGTTGAGAGAAGATTGTCCGTGGACAAGGGATCACAGGGTAATCGGTGTTATCCACAAGCCTGGAAAAGACAGGGGATTGTGAAGACTCAGTAAAAACCCGCAAATGCAAAAAATCGATCACTGCTTGCGCGGACGCTAGTGGGAAGGTGTGAGTGGACTCACTAACCACCGATAGTTCGAGATGTTCTGGAGAGACTGGTAAAGGGGGGGGAAAGGACAGAGAGAAGGTCTTCGTCGGAAAAGACGAGATCGCCGGCTGCTCGAAAAGTAAAAAGGGGGGGAGGAGTCGTTGCCTTGTGGGAAGAGAAAATTCTGTTTAGTGGGAATAGATTACGCTCAGCTAGACACTCATAGAAAACTGAAAAGAGACCATGACGTCCGGGCGAGGGAGAGACCCCCAGGGGACTGAACGACGTAAATACACCGTCTGGAAATCTCCCGGAGAGGAGTGCGGGATAGATAGGCCCGTCCAGAAGTCACAGGGCACTTTTACTCACAAGGATTGGAAAAAAGTTAGGGGGGCTCGGGCCTCAAAGGACATGAAGCGGAGGAAGGGAAATCCACGGCTCGCTGCGCTTAGGGGGAGGTGACGAGTTGAAAAAGAGATAGGCTCGCATATGAGGAGGTACAAGGCGGGGCCCGAAGGGGGGGTCGTCGAAGGAGCGAAGACGAGAGAGGGATGCCGAGGAGGCAAAACCGGCAACTTTCAGTGAGGGAGAGCGGCAATCTCAGGGAAGGAACCGCGCCCGAGAGAAAGTCCGAGAGGGGAAGTGGGGGGGGCGAAATGGGAAACGGTCCTGTTGTCACGGTCATAAGGGGACGGAGGAGGGAAGACGACAGTCGAGAGTCATCGAGGGCACGAACCGACGTAGCAAAAAAAACAAGTCAGCTGTCGTGGATTTCAAGGAGGGAGGAGCACCGAGGCTGTTGTTGGGTTGGACCGAAGACAGGGTAAGTAGAAAAAGGGGAATACAAATTGTTTCAATTTTTGGATAGATAAAAAAGTCGAGGAAAAAGATTCGGAACAAAGTGTGCAGGGGGGGCCTTCATCTCAGACACTGAAACAATTATTAGGGGAAAAGAAGGGTTGAACGAAAATGAAATCAATTATGGCGGCTAAGGTAGGGGTGAGCGGCGACATACCGTAGGGGAAAGAATCAAAAACACAAAACCGGAGGAGGGAAAGATAGGAAGTCAAAACGGTCGGCGCAGAGTAACCCAAGGAACTGAAAAAAAAAGAAACGAAGGATGACAGCGGGGCACTGACAAGTGTTGAATCGCACCATCCTGGGTCGGACATTTCTATCGAAAAACAGCAAAGGGGGGATTCGCTTGGAGGAGAGGAGTGAAGAAGTGCAGGAACTCAAAAATTGCCCTCAGGGCAAGACATCGAGACCAGATTAGATCTTCAAAAGGAACATATAGAGGGGGGGACGCATAAAGGGGAAGAGAAGACCAAGCAAGCGACCGTCTCTAAAGTGCTGACATGCGACAAAAAGAAAAAGATAACGTGCGACGCCTCAAAGGAAAGTGTCAAAATTAAAGTTTCGGAGTGACTCCCACAAATAAGGAAAGAGGCGCGCTTCCGAAGCGGGGGAGGAAGGACCGAAATTCACTGCCGGTTGAGATACTTAGGGGATAAAGAAACGGCAGGCCGGTCAAGCCGTAGATCGAATCAACTCTTTAGCGTTACGCGGGGAGGAAAAAACGCCATACGACGCGTTGCCCTCGAACAAGAATGCCGAAAAAAAGCGCCGTAATGGACCGGCCATAGGAAGACCTGCTTCGAACAAGGAGACACGAGCACAAGAGGTTTACTGTCAACTCCGTAAGGGGGAAGAAACTAAGAGGCGTATCGGCTCACGAAAAAAGAGGGCCTAAGGGGCTCTGTATAGTGGGTCTACATTAGGCGAGAAAGTATGAAAGCCGGCTGGAATCGCCTAAGGGGAGCCCGAAAAGGGGAAAAGGGGGGGGACAAGATTGTGCCGAGCGAAATCGGGGTCAAAGGAGAAGACACCATAGGACGTCTCGACCACAATGAAACGGATCACCTCTGGGCAAGGAGGGAACAAACCCCCACCTCGGAAAGCCACGAAGGGAGATTTCAATATGATACAGAGAAAAAGGGGGGAAGAGGTAAGGGTCCACCTAAATAGAACAGACCATTGAAAGAAGGCGCAGCTTTTGGGTATCAAAACGTAACGATCTTCAGGGAAGAAAACGATGGTTTTGATGGGCGGTACTCAAAGCGCAGAGGGAAAGGGAAAGGAAAGGCTGTAAATATTTCTAAAAGGAAGGGAGAACGGGTGAGGGAAGGTTTTAACGTGGAAATCGAATCAAGAGGAAGGAAAAGATCCGCCGCCGTGGGTGCAAGAAAAGAAAAAGCCACACTGTAGGGGGTTGAAGATCAACACGCTCAGCCCTGGGAAGAAGATCGAACCCCGCCAGGGGGGACCGTCGGCGATCGAAGATTAACGGGAAGAGGCAGAAAAAGGAAATGGCCAGGAGCGATCGGGTGCATAGAAAGTGAACGAGAGGACAGCAATGTGTTTGTTCATCAGCCGCGGACGTTCTTCAGGGAACTGATAGTGAACTCGTTCCGGATGGAGATCAACTATTTTTTGGGAGGGGGAGGGGGGTTGACCCGTCTAGGGAGGTGATAAGACTCGAAGCGGATGAAAAAATCAGTTCTATATACACTTAATAAATCGTTTATCGCGGCAAAAAACTGCTGACCTTTGGGTGATCCGAAGAAAAAAAGGTCCTTATTGGGGAAGGGTTTGTTGTGTCTGTAAAAAAAGGACGACGCTTGATTGTAAGGAGCAAAGGAATACAGACGGGGAAAAAAATGAATGCTTTCTCCATTCGAGAAGTTGGAATCGGACATGGGAGAACCTATAAAGGGGGAACTCAGTAAAAGAGAATAAACGGGAAAGAACATTGGCCCATTGTCGAGAAGAAAAAAAGGGGCGCGTTGGGGGTAAAACCGGGGGAGGGGAGCACCATAGGTTAGGGACGGAAAAGTGTCGGGGGTTACTATTAACCCAAACGTCGTGTAAATCCAAAGCGATCGAATCAGAATCTTCTCTCGCATAGGGCAAATCAAGCATCTCTAGAAGAACCGCCAGGCTTTGGGTTAAGTTGAGGACCATGTAGAAAAGCGAAGAAAGCATAAGGGAAAGAGGAGCGGCGTGATGAAGAAGAATGAGTAAAATCTCAAATGGATCAGGTCGTGGTAGCCGTATCAAGGAAGAAAAGAAATGGCTGGGGGGGAGTCCTCTCAACAAAGTGGGAGTAAAAGAAAACGAGGCAGGGGGGGATCAAACGCACATATTCAGGGGAAAGCGTGGAAGAACGGGGTACTCACTATCGCTTATCGTAAAGGAAGGAAAAACATCCGGTAGTAAATAAGCCTTATTAAAAAAGAGGCAAGTAGAGAAGAACAAGGTACGGTCCGAGCAGCAACGCAATCAAACTGCAGGCGGGGGGGAAAGGGGGGTGCAGAGATGCATTGCCTATCCCTGTAATGGAACAGGGGCTTAGACGTAAGGGGGTACGAGCTTTGTAGGTCCATGGGGTGACGGAAATCTTCTAGTATGCAGAGAGGAGGAGTTGAGAGAGAGGGCCTTTGCAGCGGAGAAAGATTTACGCAGGGGATTCACAGAACTCTCTAAATAACAAACCAGGATTATTTATGAAATATATAAGTATAAAGGGTTCTGAGGGGGAGAGGCATGGATACCGGAGTCAGAGGGGTCAACCTAACACCCAGGAAGGAAGACCTAAGATAAAAAAAAAAAGAGAAAGCAGTAATGACGATACAGACGATTGAGGGAAGGAGACGGGAAGGAGAGATTCAAGGAAAAGAAGTAAGGAGGACGGTTGGTGAGGATCTGACAGTTAAACTGGAATTGCGTAATGGGGGAAAGGGGTTGAAAATCATGAGGATCGCGTGGAAAGGGAGGAACGGGGAGATAAGCGAGGAGGTAGGAGGCCTCTGGCAACCAGCGATGAAAGAGGGTGGCGACAAATGCCGGAGTGGAGGGAGAAGAACACGTGGGAGGGAGGAGAATCCTCGGGCGTGATCTCGATCCAAAAAGACGTATTGATTTGGTCTCTTTATAGGGCTAAACGAAACTACCAAGAAAGTCCAGGCAAGAGGGAGGGTTCGCGTCTCTTCGCGATCCATTGCATCACAGGAAAAAAATAGGGGGGCAAAAGGCGAGGACAGTGGCTCGCTCAGAACGCATTAGGGAGACGAGCAAGTTGGGAGACACTACTCAAAATGTTGTTCATCGATAAACGGAAGGGAAGAAAAGAACAGGCGGGGACCTATGAAAGGTAAACCCCCCTCTAATGAAAAAAAAAGAGGGAAAGGTACAGAGGAGCTCCCAATTTTCAAAAACGTTGGGATGGTGGGTATACTTCTGTCCTGCTTCAAACCGTATAGGAAAAAATGAACAAAGGGGACATGTGCGAAGCATTGAAGTCAAGGGGGAGAAACTTTTTGGGCTCCACACAAAGTCAGGTTAAAAGGGTGGACAACCCTTACATAATTAAAATGGAGATACAAGATCATCAGGTTGGTTGAAGAGATGCTGCCGCGTGAATCTAGGGAACGGCTCCTTTTCAGGAAGGACTAGAAACGTAGAAGAGGGCTGTAACCAACCAAAACGAAAAAAAATTGGGGTGCCCTAAGGGACCCGGTTCAAACGAATCGGAACGGCCCAGACAAGGAAACATAGCTTCAGGGAAAAAACCCCACAAAGTGCGACTGCCAAAAATGCACAGTTTCGAGAACCTATCGCGCATTAACGTGTCAGAAGGATAATGCGGTAAATCTCGGAACCGACAAAACTGAGAGGTCAGGGGGAAACTAGGGCATGGCGAGTTTGGTTCTAGGAAACAAGGGCCCGTAAGTGGCATTCGGGTCACGGGAAAAAAGGCTAGGGGTTGGGGAGGACGAAAAAGTACTCTGAGGAGGACGCACGGCCATTTTGCAAGGGAAATTACGCTGGGGTTATCACGCAGGGGAATAAAAGGAAAAGGGGACTTGACGAGCGAGTCCCGCCAAGAAACCATCGGAAGGGGGCTCTGAATCTCGTGATGGGGGGGGGATTCAAAAACCGCGGCCGCGGTTAGAGAAACTGATGGATTCTCTCTCCATAGGGGGAAAAAGGTCGATGGATGAGTCGGCCGGCCGATCATAATAGAGAGGATCTGACGATTGCGCTCGGAGTCCCGCATTGCAGAGGGGAAAAAGTCAGTGGTGAAGCGGTCAGGACTGGTGATGGAAAGGGGGGGTGCCGATTCAATCACTAGGGAAAACTCGGTGACAAAAAGGCATAGAGAGGGGATCAACTGGAAGTGAGGAGGGCCGAGAGCACCATCCCACTGGAGGGAGCCAGACTTTCTACACATAGAACAAAAAAGTAGACAGGGAGAGGGACGAAGAACGATCAAGGACAAAAAAGAATGAGGTTTCCCATACTTCTAAGACAACGGCGGGAAGGCTACTCCGGCGACGGTATTGGGGTCACGGAGGATGATGGGGACCAGTGAGAAGGAGAGGGGACAGATTGCGGGGCCATGGAGGGGGTTGGGAAATGGGGAAAGCGGTCGAGCTCGGGCCAGCGGAGAATCGGGTACATGCAGGGGGGATTTCGAAGGACTGCATATTACCTTACGTGGAAGGAGGGGGAGGCGAAAAAGTCCCGTGCGTGCTGGCTCTAATAGAAAAAGACTCTGTACGACAAGTGCGCCCTAGATTATCAGAAAAGAATGGTTGGGGGAGATCGCAGCATGGAAGGTCTCAGTTTTCACACGTAAGAAAGGTAGGGCAGGGGCGGACGTCGACTTGAAGCCGAGAGAGACCGCGGGCGAATCTTGTCTCTACTTGCGTGCTCTGACGTAGGTCAGAAGAAACGGCTGCGCAAACCAGATATCTGGGAGGGGGGGAATCTTGCAGAGGAGGAGGACAAAGGGAAAGTGGGTTCAAGGTGTGGCGCGAAAAATGGAAAAAAAAGGACAATACGATAGATGAAGGGTTTCTTGTTGAAGACGGAAGATACCTGCAAAAACGGGACCGAAGGAAAAAAATGTCTCAAGGATGCGAAAGGAGGGGGGGTCTACAGACCGCGGGGAAGCAGATAGAAAAAAAAAGTGGGGAAAATATAGAATCACAGAAGTCTCATATCAAAACAGAGAAAAGAGTCCCTCAACTCCTTGATGACATTTCTCACGGGAATGAGAAAGTCAACTAATAAGGGGAGTCAAGGGAGAATCCTTCCAAAAATTTCTGAAGCGAGGTGTACTGCGGATTAGTTCTTGGAGGAGCAGGACAAGTGGAAGCGAAAGACCACGCGTCAGAGAGGAACCAAGCCCCAAAACAATGAGAGTTTTCTCATACCGTAGGCGAAAGACAAAACGAAAGGAAATTCTCAAGCAAGTCCATCTATCTCAAGAGAAGGGTCGGGAAGGGGGGATGAGGCGGAGGGGCCGAAGACCCCTTTACAGGCTTTACCACAAGGAATTGCTTTCAAAGAGAACAATCAGCTATGAACTGCTAGAGAGAAGGGGACGAGAGAAGGAAGATGAGCTTTCTTGGGGGGGTCCACTGGCAGGCCGGTGATCATTTAGGAGGATCAGAGGGGTAACGGGAGAACTCGATCGAAAAGAAAAAAAAAGAAGGGTCCTGCAGGATATGAGAGCTCGAATTGACCAGAGAAACAAAAAGCCGCCACAGACTTGAAGACTCGCCGTGAGTTACGCCGCCGGCAACGGGGCGGGGCCGTAGAGAAAGACCCGCCCTTTGCAGGGGGAACGGAACTGGCATTAGCGGATCTTTCTATTCGAAGGGCTGAGGAAAGGCGAGTTGTTCGACCGGGAGAGACATTGGGTCGAAATCAAAATGCCGAGCCGAAAGAAGGAGAACACCCTTGAAAAGGGGGGTTCACTAGTGCCGTTAGAAGGCCCCTTCGGGAAAGCACACCACTAATGAAGCGGCCGACACAATGAAACGATAACTCTGGGATGGCCTTTCCTCTGAAACAATAAAGCAGAAATGATCGGAACCGGCCTAAGAAGAAATTCTATCTAGTACGGGAGGAAATCCAGCCAGGGAGGAAGGTAGCTGCCGGAGGGGTGAGAAACAACCAAAGGCTAGATTCGATGTTTGGCTGGGCTTACTCTCTGGCTTGGAGAAGGTCGGCTGTCTATGAGTACCGGACTATAAAAAAGGAACGCTTAGGGAGGGGGAACGGGAACTTCGAATCGCATAGAAAAAGGGAGAAAGAAGACCGCCACGTTTGCCGACAACCCATTCACAGAAGAAAAACCGGAGGGTTTGGCACTATCCAAAAAAAAAAGCCCTCGGTGAAGGGATCAGAACGCCCGCCAAGGCGAGGGAGGGCAGAGACGAGAAGAATAATGGGGCTCTTCGGAAACTTACGGGGGGGAAGTCTCGTAGGTTCACGGTGCCGAGCGTCCGGCACTTTAGTGGCATCTCCTTATGACGGAAAAAAAGGGGAGGGAAGGGGTAGGGTGAAAATCGGTTCCAGGATGAGCAGACTAGGAGGTGGGGGGGGTTTGAGGACTTTTTTGTTTACCATGTAGGAATCTCAAGGAGTACAGCAGGGGCGGCGTTGGCATGAGAAGCGGCTGAGGCACTAGGATAAGAAGAGCGGAAAAGTATGATACCTTGTGAGTGAGACGTGCATCCGGGAAAGGGGGGGTGGTTTGGGGTTCTTGGAAACAAAGGAACAAAGGAGTGGTTCGAAACAGGGCTATAAGGCGCAATTAATGATAAGGTTAAAGGAAAAGGAGGGTTCCTTTGAATAGCAGGGATCCACGTATACCGTGTGAAAAAGAAGAAAGCGGGGGAACTTCACCGGAATCCCAGTTGGCCATGGGACTCTTCAGCGAAAAACTCTTAGTCTATGGGGGAAAAAAAATGGGGAGGCGCACCATATTGTGGACGGATGAAAGCAGGTTCTTCTGTGGTCGGTGAAAAGAAGCGAGGGTTGCAAGCCAACGGACAAAGGCGGAGCCGCGTCGGGAGGGCGAGAAAAAAAAAGGCAATCTGATTACTGGACGAGGCCAGCCAACCTTAGGTTTGGGAATGATGCCAGGCGAAGAAGATAGGTCTCTTCTTCTATCTGGGGGAGGATGAAGCCTAGACAGAGAGGGGACATATCAGAGGGGAGAGCGGATCAGCCACGAGTATAGGGGGGATTGCAAGTTCCTTATAACAAGGGGGGGTTTTCTGCCCGAAAAGGACTTGGTTCGGAAAAGAAAAGGAGGGGAGCTGATCCAGAGGATCAGCCTAAACTAAGGTCTTGGAGAAGTTTGCAGATTCACAAAATCACTGCTTCAACAAGAGAAGTACAAGCAATCGAAACAGTTACGTCCGAGATCAACTCATCAAGAAAGGGTACTAGTGTTGCAGAGAAGCATGGGGCAGAGAATGGGTGGGCAAGAGATGTATCGGTCATGTCCGCTCTTTGTAGTCGGGGGGGGGGAGGGTCCGCGTCTAGTCAAAAGTCTTCCGGGGGTAGGAATACACAAGGGAGCGAAGAGGGGAATCAGAGAAGGGACGTCGATAAGTTTCAAAAAAGACCCTTGGGC
>Ga0179591_1257473_pt1 | contig 11782 bp, 19 predicted proteins | sample CZOMad2_1_08_16f_FD_182891 | JGI IMG/M metagenome (GOLD analysis project Ga0179591, IMG submission 182891) | Vadose zone soil fungal communities from Angelo Coast Range Reserve, California, USA - CZOMad2_1_08_16fungal (PacBio error correction) | ecosystem: Environmental > Terrestrial > Soil >...
GGGGATGAGCGTTGTGTTTGAAAATAAATAGTCCACCCGGGAGGGTGAGCGTTGTGTTCAGCGGGGGGCGCGGAATGGGTTCCACACTTTAGAAATCGGATTTTTTGCGGGAGGAGAGGAGAAAAGCCAAGAGGATGAAGAAGGAGGCGAGGGGAGACCTTAAGACGCCACCTAGAAAAGCACGTTTTGACTCTCGTGCTGCACCTGGTGAAAGAGGTCATGGACCACTGAGGGAGCGGAGAGTCTCTCTGGGAGAAGTTAAGGAGGACGGGAACGTGGCGAGGCGTCGCAGCTTGTTCTTGGAAAAGAGAGGAGAATTTGACCATATCTTCAGCGGGTCCCGGGGTAACTTCTGCAAGAAAGATTACGTTGAGGGGACCGTGAGAGGAGTGAGAGGAGGGGGAAAATCAGGGTGAAGTACTGGGTTCATGGGACGGAGAAGTAGGCCGGGTACTGGTAGACAGCGGCAAAAAGAGAGAGTACGGGTAGAGAGTTTGACCTGCAAAGAGGGCAGTGCCCAGCAGGGGTAAAGGGGCAATGGATTGGAACGAAGGAGGAGGGAGTGAAGGGGGAGGAAAAACCGGAACATGCAATGCACTGTAGTATTAATCGGCAAAGAAGGAAGAGGGGAGGCCGTCCATGTAAAGGGGAGGAGTTTGTAGAAGATGCAGGCTTCAGTGCTTTGGCGTTGGCAGAAACCGAGATACGGAATGACGGGGAAAGAAGGGGGGGATCAACAGGTGGGGATTTCACATCCTTCAGCGTGAAATCAAGGGAAGGCAACAAGAGGAAACATCGCCGAGAATGGAAAGTAATGGAAAAAAGAGAAAGAGTGGAGACGGAGAAGGGGACATAAATCTCTTGCAGCTTCTCTAACTGGGTGGTCCGAGGCTCAAGAAGAGAATTCCGAATTGTGGCACCAAGAGGGAATGGGGAAGGGCAATAATTCGTCTTCTGCGAAAAAGAAGGGAAGACCTTACGCAGGTCGCCCCGGGGGGCAAGGGGGGGGAGGACCGAGGAAAGAGGGGGGGGAAGTTGTTCTTTTGAGTCACCTTTTCGCAGAAAGGAGATGAAAGCGGGAGAACTCATATTTGGACAATTCGAGCGTGGAATTTGTGAAAGGGAGGGGCAAACCTCTGGATGGAGCCTTGTATTGAGGGCAGAAAGGGTAGAGGTAAGGAGGCAGGAATGTCCTTGAAATACATGATTTAGGGAAGAAAGGGGGGTCACTTACAAAATAAAAACAACACACGATGGGAGAAAGGTAGGTTTGGGGCACGGATTGTCCGGAGTAACCCTTCGTGCGAGGCGAGAGGGGGAAAAGAACACAAGGGGAAGAGATTTTTTGGGACCCTTTGTGGAGCAAAACAGGTTGGGAGAAAAGGGAGGGGAGCCAGGACGCTTAAGTGGAGAGGGGAGAGGGGACGATTCTTTATTTCCTTCGGGTTCAAAATGAGGAAGATTTCAACAGGCAGGGAGGGTACAGGGGGGGGAAAATCGTAGGAGAGAGGGGAGTAGGGGAAAAGAGAGTTTGCACACATGGAGGAAAGAGGGAAGCAATTTGCGAGCGATGCTAGACATTATATCTTATGGAGAAGTAAAGAAGTAAGGAGAGAGAGGAAAATTCTGGGGATATCCCACAAGAAAAGAAGGGGGAAACAGGGCAGAGTCTCTGGTGTAGTGAGACAAAAAAGGGGAACCCCAGCACAAGTGAGAGATAAAGGCAGTAGTCGGAGAGGATTGAATTTGTCTCAACGGGGGGAAAAAGAAGGTGACAGGCAGGGAGGGATCGAAAGACGTGGAGGAAAGAAGGGAGTCTGCGTGCTCTCCCAGAAAATTGGGTACGGGGGGAAGAGTCGGAGAGGGGGTGGGACCGAAGATATACCCCGGAAAAAGGGGTTGGAAAGATTTTGGCAACCAACGGAAAACAGGGAACGACGGGGGGGGAGCAAGCAGAAGTGGGGACGGGACGACAGGAAAAAGAAGGATGGCGGGAGAAAGGCAAAGTCCTGAGCCGGGCCCGGCGGGGAGGCTCTGAAATCAATTGCAAGGATAAACCAGAAACATCGTCCCCGAGCTTCTCACAGTGGAAGAGCCGGGGTGAAGAGGCTGAAGGGAACCAGAGACATTAGAGGGAGTGAACAAGGTGGCAGCTCTAATCGAGCAATCCAGTAGATGAGGAAAAGAGGGGAGCTGGGGGCACGCAGGGTCCACAAAACGAAACGGAAGAAATCGAAAGAAGAAAAGAAAATTGGTCATCTAGCGACTCTAGGCCGCAGGGGACGTGAGAATAGAAAAAAAACAAGAACGTCCTGAAAAACAATAGGGAAAGCCGGGGCTAGGAGGAAAAGGGGAAAGACGAAAAAGCTTAGCATGGTTCAGGGGAACAAGGATAGTGGAAGAACCTGATTCGAAGCAACCGAGGACAAAGAAAAGAGGGGGATTAATAGCATTGTATACAAAGAAAAGCGCGAAAAAGGAAACAGACAAAATTAATTGCTTGGAAACAGTGAAGACGAAAGAGGGCAGAGCATAAAATTCTGTCAACCACGTAATCCGGGAAGATCGTCAAAGAAAAAAAAAGGAAAAGAGGTGCGTGATGAGGGGCTCGAGATATGAAAAAAAGACCGCAAAGTGATAAAAGAACGAAACAAAGCCGACTTTAACAAAGAGGAGTGGGAAAAGAAGCCTGATACCAAAAGGCAGGTCCAGAAAAAAACACAAACATAGAATGCCGCAACATCTATGCAACGTTTGAGCGAAGCAAGATAAGGAAAGAAAACGTTGAATAGAGGGCGGCAATCCAGACCAAGCAGGCAGGAAAGAAAAAAAGAAGCAAAAATCAAAGCGAAGAAAAAGATAGAAAACAGTGGTTTCCCCAAAGTGGAAAGAACTCCCCGAAAAGAGAACCCATACTCGCGACATGAAACGAAGATACAACGAGAAACGTCTCAGATGAAAAAACAAACAAAAAACATGAGCAGGCAAAAAAAAGAAGAGCAGGTTGCAAAGGGGGAAAGAGGGACGGTAGGGGTGAGTCTGAAGCATTCACGGAGCACGGGGTGCTGGTTTTCAAGGGGGAGTTTCCCCAAGGGAAGAACAGTATGCGCCGGATCGTGCGGAAGGGATCCGAACAGGGTCAGCTCGTCTGTATGGCAGACACACTCGCGATGGAGAAAAGCATTGGGGGGAGGCAGAAGACAACATTTTTAGGGGGGGGGCTGAGGAGTAAAGACGCTATTGCGACGGAAGGCGGGAAAGGAGAATGCGAGTTCGGACACTCGTTGTGGGGGGGAAAAGAGGCGAGGGGTTGCACCTGAAATAGGAGTGGAAAGGGGGGGGTAGAAGAAAAAAGAAAAAATCTTGCAACGCAGAACGTTAGTTGACTAAGGTGATAAGGGTGCCGGGTGCCAAACTTGAGAAGGCAATTACAGGGAGGAACATGTGGGGGGAAAAGAAGGAGAAGGCAGGAGTAAAAATTCTGCGCGGGTGAGGAAGGTGGGAGGAGGGGTTCAAGAAATGAAATATTCATCCCGAGGAGATGTAACAAGAGGGGGAGAAGGGGTGAGGGCGAGGACGATAAGTAACAAACTGTTCCTTTATACTGGCGATCTCTGGCCATTCGATGGGAAAAGGGTTAGCGAGGGGGGAAGAGGACAAGTCAGGTGGTATAAAATTTCGGGGGGGAGATGAGGAGACGGATCAACAAAAGCAAAATGGGCGCAGACCGAACAGGGGAGGGAAAAAGTGAGGAGGAAGGCAAGTCGAAGGGGAGGGGAGGTTGTGTAGTGCGAGAACTTGAGCTACGCGGGGGGAAGAAGATCCAGGAGGAAGGTCGGGTAAAAAACTTCCTAAGGAGGTGGAAGAGCTAGAAGGAGGGGATGGCGTAGGCCTTTCTCAAAAGGTCCCATTGGCCAGGAGAAGGAACGTGGCAAGAGCGAGGGTGGAGAGGGAAGGGGGTGGTTACGAGAGGGTCAAAGGTAATTGAAATGCTCGGTTCGCCGTGAGCAGGGAAGCAATCACTGGGTGGTTCAGTCTTCCTCGCCACGGAGGGGAGAAAGAAGAAAACGGGAGGGAAAAACGTTTTTTTGCTAACAACAAGAGCGCGTGGCTGGGTATAGATGCGGTCAAAGAGCGGGAGGCAAAGAAACACTCAGAGAATTGGCAAGAGGGAAAAAAAACAAAAAACAAGGAGGAAGGAATAGAATCCTAAATCCTCGCAACAGGAGGCCCGGGAAAACAATTGCAAAGAAGCAGAACTCATAAAACCAAGGAATTCAGGGGAAAGAAAGGGCGAAAGGGTGAGAAAATAAAGAGAATATCAAGATGCAACAACGGTTACCCATGAGGGGTGGACGAGCATAAGAGGAAAGGTTCAATGAGAGAAAAGACGGGGGGGATCAATAAGATAAAAGGAAAAAATGGAGGAGATCCGTCTCCAGATGTCAAGAACCCTGAAGGCCAAAAGACGAGGGTAAGCACTACTCTAACGGGGAAAAAAAAAAAGATATCCTCGATTTTCCCTTTAACAAAAAGGGAAGAACGATGGGCCTGAAAATCTGGGAGAAACGGTCCTGCAAGGAAAGCGAGTCGCAAGAAGGAAGAAACACCGCCTGATATAAAGTACGCCAGAAAGTCCATTGCATGAAAAACGAACAACAGGGACTTCGCCAAAATGAGGGGAGAAAGGAATGGAAAAAAGGGACAAGGAAGGTGGGGAAGGGACACACCCATAGAAAAGGGACTGAAATCAATTGGTGACAGAAAGAAAAGACAAATCCACTTCTCCATATCTTTCGTTGTTGTCTCAAGTAAGTTGAAAAGGGGGATCAAAAAAAATTCACCAGGGAAATCAGAGTCGATAAAGGGGGAATAGAAGAAAAGGAGGGAGAGAAGCTGCCTAAGCACTACATCTGCTATCAGAGGGGGGAAAAAGAGCTAAATTGAAAGAAGAAGCCATAAGGTCTTAAATGAAAATAGATCTCAAAAAAGGCAAGGTGGGGGAAGGAGAGAGTTGAAATACAACCCACTTTGGGGAAGCCACAAAAGGAAAAGATAGGGGAATGTCAAAGTACAACGGGGGACATCATAAGGTCCCCAGGTAGTAGGGGAATATCTAAACTAAGAAACAATCGTGAGGATGGGGGAGGCAAAAATTCGGATTCATACTCAGGAGCGACAGGAGTAAAAATGAAGAAGTCGGGCAGGCAGATGATTCACTTATAAACGTTCAAAACGGGATCTTTAAAATTAGATGAAAGCAACAGATGACAGATTCGCCGGAAATTTAAACCGTACTTAAGAGGATTTGGAGGAAAAAAATGAGAGGTTAAGAGAGTCCAAGTTAAGTAAAGGATCGGGGGGGGGGTAAGCAAAAAAGGAAAACTCTTCCTTAGATCAAGAAGGGGGGGAGAAGAGACCCATCAGGGGTGCAAACAGTACGAACTCAAATAGCTCAGATCGGTTGGGGGACTGTTACTTTACTATGGGCTCAAGTTAGAGGGGGGGTCGGCAGGCGAGAGGGGAGTGACGGGGAATCCAGTAATCATCCTGGAGGTTGGCCAGAAAGAGCGGAAACTAAAGAGGGAAAGGAACGGCAATTTGACCGGCGTGAAAAACGGATAGAAAATCCGAAAATTCAGGAACCTCGGCGAAAAAATGAAAAAAGAGGGAAAATCAAGTCCAGAGAAAGTAAGTAAAAACTGCTGATTCTAAAACAGCCTAAAGAAGCCGGAATGAGAGAAGCGTGTTGAAAGGAAGAGACAAAAGAGGGGGAATAAAAGGAAATAGTCCAGTTACTCCGAACGATGGGGGAGGAAAACACGAGGGAAAAATCACCAGGCGTGAATGCTCAAAGAGGCTAGAAAACACGATGGAAGGAGGCGTGGGTCGGAAAAAGGCGACAAACGAAAGCGGAGGACGGGGGTAGGGAAGCGTTGTCTCCAACACAATGAAGGGCTATCGGAAGAGGGGCAGGGGACTAGACCTGCAGGAGGAGGGGGAGGAAGTGTGGGGGAAAAATTAACGACATCTGAAAACATACCAAGTCGGTCGGGAAGCAGGGAAGAATTTTCCACGAAAACCCTAGACGCAGCAGGGAGGGAAGGTCGAAAGAAAACAAAGGATGGAGGGAGAGAGAGAGGGGGGGGGAGAAAGTTTTTGGTGGACATTATTCGGACAGGGGGGGTGAGCTGGGTGTCGGCTCCAGATAAAGTTGTGAGAAACAGGTCGCCAATCGGTTGTTTGAGCGAGCGCAGGCAGGAAAAGAACATCCAAGGAAGATCGGCAAAGAACAGTAAGGAAACTCAGGTTTCCTCTTGGAGTGGGCGGCGGGGGGGACTTTGCAAGCGAGAAGAGGGGCCAGTACCACGGAGAGGGGGAGTGGACGAATTATAGGGAAATTAGGAAAGAGATTGATCTGTGGCAACAGACTTCTGACACTTGTTTCTTAGGGGGAGGAGGTCTCTTCAAAGTAAAAGTCAGAGCTTCGGAGAAAGGGGGAAAGTCAGTCTATGGGGCTTTGGAGAGGGTGATCTTCCGGACGGGGAGGGCACAGTTAACGTTGGGAAAGGATCGAGAAGGAAAAGGTACAGGGGGGGGCGAATTTAATCACGGAAATTCTTTGTCAGGGGTAAGGGTGGAAAAGGGGGGGGAGAGTCCCCACCAGAAATGTGGAAAGGCAGGAGGGGGAGAAGAAAATCACAGCGAGGGTCATTTTGCAAGACCGTCAAAAAAAGATCCCAGGAAACCTGCCCTTGAGAGGGAGAGAAGTACGGGTAGGACAGGAACTAGGGGGTTTGAGAACAGGGGATGGTTTATAAAAATTTCTGACGAAGGCGTGCTGTTGATGAAAAGAGCCAAAAAAAAAGAAGGGGTACTTAAAGTCGGATTAAAAACTGGGCAGCTGGTGAAGAGAGAGAGAACGGCACGGAACGTTCCAATTGCAAGGAAAACGAATCAAAAGATGCCGCGATGATAGTGGAGATGGGGGGTGACCAGGGGATGGAATCAAATGGCAAAGGGGATGATAAGACATGGGGCCGAGCAAAAGCGTCATAAAGTAGGGTTTTTGAAAAACCAACATTGCGGGATTGGGGGGGAAGGGAAGAAAGCGTAAGAAAAAAAAGGTCCGGGGGGAAGACGAAGCGAATCTCAGTCATACAGAGGGTTCGAGCATGGGGGTCGGCACGTGTGGTTCAAAACGGTTAGACTAGAAGGAGGTCGGGAGAAAAACTTTCCAGGGTAGTGCGCTTTAGAGGTGAAATGAAAGAGGGAACGGCAAGAAAGAGGAAAGAGGGGGAGAGGGTAAGGGCGCGGAAAGAAAGTCATCACTTAAAGGAGTTGGAATGGAACCCCAGAGGAAGAGGCCTTTCGCCAAAATGTTGGGGGGGGGATCAGAATTGGGGAAAACAAAGGACGGACCAACGCACGAGGGGAAGCAGGGAGGGGGGGAAAGTTGAAGGAAAATGAATGGCGGCCGTAAGATGGTAAATGAGGAAAGAGGGGTCATCCATGTGCAAGCATGGTTGGGAGAAACCTTGTGGACAAGGGCGGGGGGAAAAAAAAAACCAAAAAAAAACTCTATATGGGAGGTTATGGGAATTGGAGGGGGGAGACCTTCGGCGGTGATTCAAGAGTGCAAAGGGAGCAGGATGGCAAGAGGGGGTGGGAAGGCTTCCGATTGAATTGTGGGGAAGGGAAGGAAAAGAAGAAATATATGGGCCCCGAGACTGTGAGGGGGGGTGGGGGCCGAGTGGATAAAGGGGAAGAGAGAAGGGTATAGAGGGGCTGGATAAAGACTTTTCCAGACGAGAGAAGAGGGGTGACCCGGAACAGAGAGCATAGGGAAGGAAAAGTAAAAGGCAGATGTACGCCTGACCAGAAAACAACCAACTGGGAGAAGAGGAAAGGTCTGAGTCGCAGGGGAAGTTGAAAAGGTCAACCGGAGGGGGTTGGAAGCAGTTGGGGGAAGAGAGGCGGGGAGACACCGGAAGGGGATTCCGGTCGCTTTAACATCGCCTGGGAATGACGCAAGGGGAGAGAAGATGGAAAGAATGAGGCCGAGGTAAAAGAGAGTATTTCTTGGACAACCACGGGAAACGAATGAAGGCGGGTGAAGGGCAACGACAACAGGTCTTATGAAGCGCAAATGATGAAAAGAGAAGGTCAACTGAGAGTAGGAGGAAAATGAAAACCTTACCCTCGCATAAGAACCTGAAAAAATGGAAGACCTGGGGAGAAAGAATAGAAAACTCCATCTGAGGGAGCTATTCAAGGGAGTCGGGACGGGAGAGAAAGGGAACAGAAGAAAGTAACGTATCGCACGTCTGAGAAGCAAAGAAACATCGACAGGAGGAAGAGTGGCTCTAGAGGAACCGACAGTGATATGGGGGATCAGGGCAGAAGGAGAAAGAAAAATTCTAAAAACCGGCAGGGACGAGTGCCAATTTACGAGTACTAGCAGGACAGAACGGAAGGTCAAACCAGTAGAAAAAGGCCTAAGAGCAGACAAAAGGCAAATGGTTAAGATCGGTAGGAATACGAAATGGGAAAGCGAAAAAAACTCTCAACATGTCAGATGACATGAAGACCAGCTCCATGTGCCAGGGTAAGGAAGGCATCGTAGATGAGTGCAAAAGAAGGAGAAAGGATCACGGGAGTCCCAAGAACGAATTCTTGTTCAAGAGCAGTTCAATGAGGGATGACGCGAAATGAGGAAAAAAAGAGAGACATGCGGGTAAAGAAGTAGTCTAGAAAGGAGGGAGAGACGAGAAGAGAAAACAATTGCAACAGAAAATCAGCGCTACTGAGAAGAAAATATGCAGGTTCAAAAAAAGAGCAGGAAATTATCACACTCAGGGGGGGCCAGCGCAGACGGAAGTTAATCAGACAAAGAGCATGGGCGCCTACGGAGAGACATTGGTGGAACGCAGAACGAATAAACCAGCTACAGCAGCTTCCGTCGACAAGGAAAGAGGGAAGAGTAACATTAAAAAAAGTTTCTATCAAGGAACACAAAGAAAAGACAAAGGGCTCATGAAGGGAGTCGTAGTGGAACAGAGGGGTAGAACGCGTTGGTTGACTGGATTGAGGTCCAAAAAAAAAGGAACAAAGTGTAAGCCATCAAAAAAGACTTAGATCTGCGGGGAGACTCATGCCCAACGCGCGAAAGAAGATCGTCTTGCAGGAGAGGGGTGGGGAAGGCAAAACAAGTTTGCCAAGGCGAGAAAGAGAGGGCGAGGTGGGATAGCTCAGAGATTTGCAGCGGGCCCCACGATGGGGTAGCTTTCGAAAAGGGGACCTTCGCCTTGATACCGGTCCGGATGTTCTCGGGGGAAGGTTCGCAACGAAGAAAAAAAGATGGCAAGAGGGAGGGATGAAAGTCCGGATGCCGGTTCTGTTGAAACAAGAAGTCAGGATGAGACAAGGGTGGCCACGCAGACTCATTCCATGAGTGGGAAAAAAAATGCGAGGAGGTTGAGCCTGTATACCAATGCGGGAAGGACCGCTTAACAGAGGGGAGTGGGGTCTAGAGGCGAAAGGAAGGGAGGAAAAAGAAGGGGGCCTTGAACTGAGACAGCTTTCTTGTCAGGCACGTCAGTTTAGAACTTGGGCAGAGGGGCCACTGAAGTTGAAATGGGGCGTTGTTGTTATAGAGAATGGGGAAAAGACGCACGGGTCGAGGGAACTCGAGACATGGAAAGGGTAGGTCAAGGGACTGATGGAATAGGTTGTGGAACAGACGCCAATGAAATCCGAGGCAGGGAAGGAGGAAGGGCCCGGAAGCGTTTTGGAAATCGACTCTTAACTTTTCGACGTGGAATAACTCTTAAACCAGTCCAGGGACCGGGAGGGAAAGGGCGCGAAAGGTCGTAGGGAGGGATGAATCGCCCACAGCAGGAAAAAGGGAAATCAAGCGGAGCACTCCTTTGGTTCAGGTAGGACAGAAAAGGCCAGAGGGGGGATTACCGTTGGTTGCTCCACAAGAAGAGAGGTGGAAAGGAGCATTGAAAAAACGGACGAATGAACGAATCGCACCAAGGCGGGAAGGGGGCAGCAGATCCGTAAAAGACAACATTAAGGCCGCCATAGACGAGACCGTGATTAAAAAAACCCGTGGGCAAAAATACAAATGAAAAAGATACTCATAAATAAATGCGTTCTGAAAGGGCGATTGAAGAAGACTCAGCACCATGACAAGCACACGTTAGATGGCCATGAGAAAGCCTCAAAGATTTGTGGTAGGACGTCTGGAGGAATAAATCTAAAATGGATATCAAAGCCATTCAAGACTGAAAACAGTCAATAAGGAAAAAGCCTTTAGAAAAAAGTTTCCAATTTTACACATACAAAAGGAGCTATTAACCCAAGCTGTCAGAACTGACTGGCCTTAAACTCGAAGGGAAGGGAAAAACAATCGCCAGATCCATTATACTACACACTAGAGAGAGTCACAACAGGCGCCAAAGGGAAAAAAAAAGGCCCAGAAGCCCAGTATGACTCGAGTTGATTGTACCCGCGAAGAGACGACAGCCAAGAGGGTTACGAAGCAAATCGGCACGTTCAATCAGAAAAAACGACGGGGGGTGGAAGAAGGTTGTAACAGGGATCCCAAAATTTCAAAGGGGACAGGAAATGAAGTCGGAGAATTAAATCTTTGGGATCGACGCAACAAAGAGCAAGAACAAGAAGTCCCGACGGGGACACAGCGGAGGTTCAAAGGAAAACGAGAGGAAGGTAAAGCGGGAAGCCCGCGGGAGAGATGAGGCGAAGAAAGTTACTCACAAACTAAAATACTCCCCAATGGGAGAAGACTGAAAACTCAAGGGATTGCAGGAGAAGAGGGTAAGATATGTATCGGACGGGCTAGGGCTACCAAGAATTTGATGAAATGAGAGTGCAGACGCTGATGAACAAAGAGGCAAAAACGGGAAAGGAGGATTCCAATTATGCCTTAGCCACGTGCTCCACTCGGACACAAGGGATACTCAGAAGGAGGATGGATTCGTGCCGGCAAAAAGGGGGAAAACATTGAAGCGTAGTTGCAAGAGGTAAAAGAGGGTGGGAACCGAGAAAAAGCCATGACATGGTGATCTTGTACGCATCCCAAAACAAACTGCCTGGCAAAAAAAAGGGGGAACTCAATCAAAAAAAGGTAAGATGTTTCTCAACAGGACTCCTCCCTCTGCGCGGGAGATAAAAGACAGTCTCGAAGGAAGTTGGCGCAAAGACCAGGTCTGGAAGGAAGGAAAAAAACGGATTACAATCCAAGATAGACTTGCTTGGCCCATTGAAACTGTCCAGGCCGCCAGCAAAAGGATAAATGCAGTCGGCCGATTCAAAGCGGTCGAGCAAAAAGGGACCAGAAGAAAAGTCTCCGTGACAAAAAGTACGTGAAACATGCGATAAAACAGGTCGAGAGAGGGAAACGGCACGAAACGAATGATGCGGCCCAGTACCGGCGACATCAAAAAGGACATGAATCCATAACAAAGGGAAGACGCTCTCGGCCACGAAAAGAAGAATGAAATGAGAAAAAATGCTCAAAGGCAAGACTATAAGATTGGTGGGAATTAGGCGAGGAAAAAAAAAAAGGAGAGAGAACTGAGTGGCGACGTGCTTCTCAAACTAAGAAACCCTCTCTCAGGAAAGAGTGGAGATTGAGCGCCGCTAATCAAAAAGAAATTGGCGAGGTGGAAAAAAAAAACGAACACGGAAAACAAAACTAACCAACTCGGGCAGGAAGCCTACTTTGAAAACCCAGAGCGCGCAGAAAAAAAGA
>Ga0179591_1305650_pt1 | contig 11782 bp, 19 predicted proteins | sample CZOMad2_1_08_16f_FD_182891 | JGI IMG/M metagenome (GOLD analysis project Ga0179591, IMG submission 182891) | Vadose zone soil fungal communities from Angelo Coast Range Reserve, California, USA - CZOMad2_1_08_16fungal (PacBio error correction) | ecosystem: Environmental > Terrestrial > Soil >...
GGAAAGCGCAAACGCAAAGAAATCGGTGCGGAGCATGGTGGATTCAAAGAAGATCTCGTCGACAGGATGGAAAGAATGACTCCACCAGCAAAATGAAAAGGGAGGGGAAGAAAAAACGAAGACATAAAAAGAGCCAACAAAAGTTGTCAAACTGGATAATCAGGGGAAAGACAACCGCACAATTGGGAAAAGGGAGGCTTGCTAGAGAAAAATGACGAACAGATCGCTGCATCGAACGACGAGGAAATCGAGGAAGGCCAAGTGACAGGGAGGGGAAAAGAGGCTGAGGGGGGGGGGAAGGGGAGAAAAAAAGGAAAAGGGAAGTAGGAACTCAACAAACAATGGGACTCAGAAAGGGAGGGGTACCACACGCCCGCGAGGGTGGAAGTGCAAGGGAAAACAAAAGCACTGGCTTCCCAGGTTCGGAAAAAAGGTGAAAGCAGAAATACGAAAGATCGAAAGACGAAGGACGCATACACACGCGGGAAGATAAATCACAAATCGGGGCAAAAAAGGCAACTCTCGGAAAAACCGAAGATACTTAAGGGGAAGCTGGGTATGGCGGATATTTCTGGTGGGGGGAACTATAATTGCGAAAGTACTCCTGAAAGTACTCTTGCCGGTCACGGTAGTGTCAAGAATGGGAGGAAATGGGGAAAGGGGAAAAGTGGGTCGTGGAGGGAAGGTGTGAGAGCGTAGGACCGATGGGGGCCCAGGAAATAGTACAACGAAGACTAGACGCAACAAAAGGAGAGGAGGAGGGGGGGAAGGGGGCAGACGTGTTCGATGCAGCTGTCAAAGGGGGGGAAAAAAAAAGGAGAAAACTGGACCAAGGGAGTGGGGGGTTGGGACACCCTGGAACAGAAAAGGGGGGGAAAAAAAAGGGAGGGGGGGGGGGTTGCACCCGGGGGGGGGAATGAAAATTGTCGGGGGCAGAAAGAGGGGAATGTCAGGATGGGAGGGGTAACGGCGGGATTTTGGAAAATGCGACGGAAAAAGGAAAAAGGAAAAAGCACATTACGGGTGAACACAAAAAAAAAAACCCCCCCATACTGAACAAACCGCGGACATGAAAACAAGTCGTGTGGGGGGGGAACTACTTTTGGCCGATGAGGCGTCAGTGGGGCAAAAGAGGGGGCACCCTCACCATCAGCAAAAGGGGGACGGGGCTTAACCTGAAAGTCAAAGCCAACCGACGGAAAACATACCAAACGAAGGTTTGAAAAAAAAGGATTGGGGAATTGGAAAGGGGGCATCGCCACTGCCCGGCGCGGAAATCCCACCAGGGCGGACCGTAAAAACGCCATCGGGCAGGAAAGAGGGGGGGGCGAGATTGAGAAGCCATGGTGATGAGAAAAACGGGGCGAGCTCTTCGGGGCAGGGGTAAAAAAAAAGGGGAAAGACAGGAGTGAAATAGACAAAAAAAAGGGAAGAGGAACCGTACGAGCACCGAAAAGGAAGTTGGATTTGCAGGGGCCATATTTGGAAACATCATAGGCAAAAGGCCAAGGAGAGGAAAAAGGATCGGCGTCAAAAAAAAATCAAAAAACAGAACGAAGGCGGTCACTGGGAGAGAGACCGGCCAAACTCGCTCAGATTGGGAGGACCTCCATGCAAAAAAAAAAGGGGGGGGGGTGAGTAGTTACTACATCATGGGTGGGAGTCAGCGAAGTGAGGAGGGGGGGCCGGAGTGATGGAAAAAACCGGTTGACAAGTGGAAAAAACCAAAGAGAGGGGAAGAGCAAGCGTTTGTCAACGGGGCGGTCGCTAAAAAATCGGGGAAGGGGGGCATTAGGTGGGAAAGAGGGGGGTGGGGCAATGGTATGGGGGTTGCCAGAAAAAACTACAAACACGGTCCGAATTGGTAAAAACTTAAGGGGGTAGCGGTGACGTAGGTATTTCGCCTAGGCAGACCGCAGACGGCACACGAGTTTTCGTGCGCAGCTTGGTCAGGGGGGAAGACCACAGGCTCAAAGGTGATGAAAAAGAAAAAATTGGTTGGGCAGTCCGCTTAAGGAAAATGAGTTTGGGGAGAGGCGCGAGCAAACTACGGTTGGGGGGTTGCGGGCGTTTGGGGAAACAGTGAGGGCGGGAATCTAACCAAATCTCCAAAAGAACTCACTGTCACCAAGCGTAAACAACACCTGGCAGTTAATGGAAGATGAACTGTTGCTTAATGGGACTGCGTCCGGAGGTTAAGCTTCATCTTGAAAAAAAAAGGGAAAAATTCCATGCGGTCGCGAAAACTCAAGGGAAATACTACTTGAAATCGCAGCTGGCGAACAAAGCAAAAAAAAAAGGGATAAGTAGGGGTGGACTGAAGAAAACAAGGAAATCTAGGGACTTCAGACGGGTAAACAATGAAATCCCAAACTAAACAACATGAGGATACACGAGGGGGGCACGAAAAGGGGCCACGGGCAATAAGGTAGACCGGGACGAAAAGGGTCAACCCACATAATAAAAGGTCTGTGAGGGGAAGGGGGAACTGGTGGGTCGAAAGGTCTGTAAACTGAGCCTTTCAGATAAGATAAAAAGGAGGTAAGGGAAAAAGCGACGAAGGAACCAAACAAAAGGGAATGTATAAAATCGGTTTTTTTGTAGAGGTGAAGACTGGGTGCCAAAGCAGGATGATTTATTGGGACTTCTTCATGAGACTTGTTGGACGGGGGGAGGGGAGGGGCGGGCGAAAGGGCAAAGGGCAAAAAATGGTGTGGGTGGTTTTTCGGGAACAAAAAGGGGGGGAAAAGGAGGGGCACGGGAATGACGTACTGAAAACGTGTCCAAAAAGAAAAATTGTTCTAAAGTAAACGCAGGGGGAAAAAAACTCATTGGCCGCATGAAAAGACAAACCCGTTGGAAAAAAAAAAAAGCGCAAAAATCGGGTGGTACAAAAGCGGGAGTCAGGTGTGCCAGTGGGGGGGAGTGTGGGGGCGGCGGCCGTTGCCAGGTCAGCCTAGCCGCAAAAGAGTGACTCTGCGAGAGGAAAAGGCCTGAGGAGGGTGTTGGGGGGCCGGGGCCGGACGATCAGGTAAAAAAAAGACGTATAACCCAAAAAAAGGGGGACCAGTTTTCAAGGGGGGGGGGGTATACATCCTAAGGAAGTCAGGTAGAAGAAGGATGATATTGTTAGGGGAAAGTGAAAGGCGGAACGCGCGTGAGGGGTCAGGTCATAATTTGGGAGGTTCATCAAACATGAAGGGGTTGACCAAAGAAAAAAAGAGGGGGGGAACAAAGCGGGTTCCGGGGAAAAGACTGGTTAGTTATCAAAGGCGTAACCTTCTTGCTCCAGGGGCTTGAGACTACATCTCAGAAAAAAGTCGAAGGGGAAGGGTCATGGGCAACACGGAACTGGGTGTACTGGAAATATCTTCAGGTGAGGAAATAGGGACCTCATGGCGGGGGGGGAGATTTGGGGGGGGGCCGGGGGACTGAAGGGGGGGACATTTAATTTTTGTTGGGAGGTGTTTCTTGGGTTAGGGGAGGAGGTGGGCTCGACTGGGCGCGGGGAAAGGAAAGCTACGAAAAGGAAAAAGAAACAAGCGGAGGATCACCACGAGCTGTGGGAGGAAAGGGAAATGACAGCGGGGGCTATCAAAAAACCTCAAAAACCCAGGTACCTTGGAGCGTAACTTAAGTAAAAGGACTCTAAAAGAAAAACAAGATTGTCGGGACTTGCCGGTGCGGGGTCAAGAAAAAGCCTCAAAAAAAAGACGAACGGCGCGGAGAAAAATAAACCAGTTAGAAGGGGGGAAGTTCCGACGACTACTGAAATGTTCATCAATTCTAGGGATCATAGAAAAACGGGGCAATCAACGAAAGGTGCAGCCAGGGTAAAAATCGGATGGGACGGGGGGTGAATCGCACGAAAAACGGATTGGTTTGGTAAAGGGAGCCGGAGGGAAAATTCAAGAACCTCTCTTAAGCTGATGAAGACGGATGAGGGAGGCGAAACCGAAGGAAACAAGCTCCATAACGGCAAACAGCCAAGGAAAATAAAAACACAGAAGAAATAAAACGTCTAGAACATACCAAAACTACAAACTGGCAAAAAGGGGGAGGCTGCAGAAGAAGCTCTACATCTAACGTGAGGGACAGATGAAACGAAAAAAGCAATCTTGACGCCAGAAAGGCTGGTTAATACATAAAAGCCCAGAAGACAAGAAATAGGGGTTGAAAAAAAAAAAAACGCAATCAATACGCCAAACGCTGGGAAGAAAATACATAATGTAAAAAAAGGTAAAAAAAAAAAAAAAAGGGAAAACAAGAACCAGCAAGCACGGGGGGGGGGGGACAAGGTCGACGGGGGAATACGACTTATTGAACAAAAAAAGGCAGGGCATAAAAGTTCAGCGGTACTCAGGAAATCAGACCTGATAGTCGCAAGTTGGCCAAGAAAAATCAAGCGCTCGAAATCAAACAAGCGAAACGTCTCTGGGAAACTATGGAAGAAAAAAAAAAAATGGAATGGGACACCTAACGGCACCCGCGTCATAGGGGGAGTAAAAAAAAGAGCTCTCACCACCAGGGGAAAGACAAACGTCCATTAGGGGGGGGGGGGGGGACAACAACCATAGTATCATACGAGACTAAGAAGATAAAAAAGAAACAATTATGACAAAAAAAAATGAACGTGAAAGGATCACCCAGCGTCGTGTCAAGGAAAAAACAAAAAAAAGACCAGGATAGTAAGCAGAAAAGAGATGGGAAACGTATGCTCGCACAAATACTCAAATAATGTTGCAAAGAAAAAAGGGAGGGAAACAAAAAAAAAGGCAACAGCAAACACAGGAAAAGAACAAAAACTTGGAATCCTGAGCGACTGCTGAGACAGCAAAGGGGGAAAAATAAAAATGAGATGGGGCACGAACGGATAATTAAAATCACAACCAAAGGGTGTTTTTGTGGAACAGAAAGGAAAAAAGATGTTCCAAAAAAAAACTTTGCTTGACTTGCCGAAGGGGTCAGGGGGGATGTGGTTAACTTCAAAAAAAAGCGTGAAGTATTGGTTGTGGGTGGCGAAGCGCCTACAAAGCTAAGAAGTCTAGTATCATAACGCAAATAATGGGAAGGTTAGTCACCGGCGGGCAAAAAAACTATGAAAAACACAGGCGAGTTAGACTTATAGGGCTCCGAGGACACGGAGGAAAGAGTTGGAAGCTGAATATGGAAAACCGCTTCTCTAATGGACGCAAGGAAAAAAAAAGCGGAAAAAAGGTTACAAGTAAGAACACCAGGGAGAAAAGTCGCTAACTGTGGGGGAGACCGCGCTGGAAAAGTAAACGACAAACGCCCGCAACCAAGAGGGAAAAGACACGCTCTAAATGTAAGCAAAAAAATAGGGTGGCCAAAAAGTTGGTACGTGGAAATGGAACCCAGAAGAAGGAAGGGAAAAAAGATTTCTGTAACTACTGGCACTGATGGCCAGAGCGCCCTCCTGCGGCCAGCAGAAAAAAATCAAACCAAAAAAAAAAAAAGGGGACAAGTGGCGTGTTTACGAAGGGGGGCAAACGCAAGGGGACAAAAAAGGATTGAACACATTTTAAAAAAAAAAAGCTGAGGGAAAGCGGCGAAAGAACCACCGCAAATCAAAGAAACAAGAAGAATCACGAGGAACAAGCTACCAGGTCAAACAGGAAAAAAGCTAATACTTCAGGGACCCTAGCTGAGGCAATGAGGGTGAGTTAAATATCAAAAACCAACGGACAAAGAGAAGAAGAAAGATCACACAAAAAATACAGGGGTGGGGTGACGCCAGAAAAAAGCAACCGGGAGTCACGGGGGGTCGCTAACATCGTTGCCAATCGGGACGGCCAAAAAAAGCCACGGACAGCGGGGGCGGCCAACGACATCGGGTGGTGAGATAGAACGGAGGCACTGAAAGAAAGGGTGGACTTGTGACGTAGGAGCCGACGCTTCGCGAACCTGACCAGGAAAAAAAGGAATGCAAAGTTGACGTCAGAAAGGAAGGATTCAGAAAAATCCATGGCGATGGCCGGGAGTTGGGGGGGGGGTTGAAAGGCGGGATCTGCCGAAAAAAAAAACGGCTTGGGGAGGAAAGAACACACTGGAAGACGAAAAACAACCAGTTGGGGACCGGGAATAAGGAGACGGGACATTTGGGGAGGAAAAAAAGGGTAACGAGTAAGGCCGGTGGGCGAAAAAGGGGCCCGGGAAATCACAGACAACGAAGTGTAGGCCTCGGGGTTGGGGGTACGTTGTTAAGCGTCGCCGTGCGGGAGGGAGTAAACAAACGCTACGGTCAGAAGCATCTCACGTCGACATCAGTCGAAAAAAAGAAAAAAAAAACGAAAACAAAACGATGTAGTCCGGGAAAGCTCACTTTTACCAACTCGGAAAATAGGAAAAACAGCAGGGAGGGACCTACAAAAAAAAGGGGACGCCAAGCACGAGTGGGGGGTACCGAACGTACGGCATCCGTCAACGAAAAAATGCGGAAAAAAAAACCAAGGGGGGTGGGCCTCACAGGAACGGACGATGGGCGGTAAACATAAAAAAAGGGGGGGATTAAAACACTCCTGTCCTTTACAGACAGAGAATAAAAGGGGCCGCCAAACGGTCACCAGTCAGGAATTACTCGAACTCTGTTCGAAAGAAAAAAAAACGAACGCTAACCTAAAACAGTCACTTGTCGGTGAATGAAAACGTTGAATGAATGGGAGGCCAAAAGAGTGCTATCGGAAGGGGGGGATAAAGCGAAAGAAAACAACTTAATGTTTGAGGCGACGTGAAGGGCACGGGGGGAACAGCAAAACCGGTTTCGTCAAAAGGAAAAAAAAAAAACATAGGGGGATTGAAGAAGAACGATGTCTAACGGAGAAAAAAGTTGGGGGAACTATCAGGACGGGTACCGAGCCCGGCCGACATCCATCGGGGGAGGGAGTCACAAAAAAAAGATTCAAAAAAAGGCCGAGCAGCGAAGAAGGAATCGAAGGAAAAATTGGGGGTTGCAAAACATAAAAGTTAGTTATCACAAAGTTTTTTGCAACGGGGGGAACGGCGGGGGCCAAAAGGGAACTGGAGTTCGTTCGGGGATACGCGGGAGGAAGAAAAAAAAAGGGTGGGAAGACGAGGACGAGAGCGCCAAAGGATCGAAGAACAAAAAAATGCTCCAAAGAGACGACCATAGGAGCAGAAGGGAAAAAAAAACAGCGAAAACAAAAAAAGGGGGGAGGAGGAAAAGAGGGCTGACACAAGAGACGAGCGTAGAATGGGGTTAGTGGGGTGAAAAACTCGAAGGGGGGGGCACTACTCGAGCGAACACGGGTTGAAAAAAAAATCAAAAAACAAACCTAGCACATCAAAGACGGATGAAAAAGAAACCTCAGAAACAAGTTCAAAGAACTGGGGGAGGAAAGGAAATGATGTGGGGCACATTACACACCAATGGCAAGTTGGAAAAACAAGGTTGTCTGTTCGCAAAAAACTTCTGCCAGGAAAGAGAACTTGCTCGTCGCAACTGCAGGGGGAAAAAAAAAACGGAACTGAAAGGAAAAAATGTTGAGAAGCTACGGTAAAGAGCAAAAACGGCTCAGATCAGAAAAAGCCAAAAGTTTATCGGTAAGCGATGCGCCCGTGGGGGGAGTGGCACGGGGTGATCAACGCGTCAAAAAAAACCCAAGTTACGCGGGGCAAAAGGGACTGGTAGGAAAAATGATAGACTCATCTGCAGCAACAACGGCGCTCCAAAACCCTCGGGCTCAAAAAAAAAAAAACCAAAAAAAACCCAGAATCGAGGAGAGAGTAGGGGCGGAATGAGTTTTCACAAAAACTTGCAAAAGGACGAAATGTGAAATCAAAAAAGGAAATCCGGGACGGGGGAAAAGGAAGGTAGGTCGAAAGGGGGGGGGGGGGGGGTTAAAACAAATATCAAAAAAACCCGCGAGTTGCCAAGTAGAGGAACAAACAAAAACTAATCTGCCCATCGCTGGGAAAGTGCCGTAAGAAAAGGGGGGTCAGAGCTAAACTTTCTTGGTGGCTTGCAGCTTCTCGACGAATGGCAGAACTGGACAAGTTGAATAGATTTGAAATCCCTGGGGCGAAAAAAGGTTATGGGATGTGAAGGAAAGGGAAGAAATGCGAATCGGGGACCTTCTTGAGGGGGAAAAAAACGAACGTACAAAAGAAGAACGCATACGTAAAACAACAACCTAAACGGTCAGGTACATCTTTAAGGTCGATGAGGGTGAAAAAAAAAAAAATAGGTCAAACAAGAGAAAAACAAGAGTATAGCAAGATCTTCAAGGGCTAAAAAGGGGGGACAAAACATATGTCCTACTGACTGGTTCTGGGGTGGGAAACGCAGGGAAAGAAAAAATAACCATCGCCAAGAAAAACCTCAGCTAAGGGGAGGGGAAAAAAAAGAGGAACAACCGGGAAAAAAGGGAACATCAGAGGCGGATTTGAAAAAACGTACCGGAAACGATGAAAAGAAAAAAAAAAGAGTTATTGCTCAAAAAAAGTCCGGGGACTACTGAAAGCGGAGAAAGGGGACACCCTAAAAGGGTAGAAAGGGCTTGCTGTAAAACTGGGAGCTTAACCCGTATGGTGGAGACTACGCTGGAATGTGGGGCACCTGGGGGGGTCAAAACAAAACCCCGGAAAATTTTCCAAAAAATACCGGAGCCAAGCTCAGTACCGGGGGAGAAGGGCGACATAGCAAAAAAAGGGAAAAAAGAACAACAGGAGGGGGGGGATGCTGGGCTCTCTGAACAAAGGAACGTTAGATGTCGGGGGGGAAAAGTCAGGGTTAAAAGGGGGGGGTATTCTACTCATGGGGGGAAAAAGAGACGGAGAAGGCTCATTGGAATGGAACAACGTTTCCAATGGGACCCGGAGAGCTGAAGGGGGCAGCTGGACCACGCTGGTGCGCGTTTGTGGGGGGGGGTGCGAGGAAAGTAGTGAGAACGTTGTCACATTAACGTAAAAAGGAGATTGGGGGGAAGGAGGGGGGGTGGCAGGGGCCGGGGGGGGAAAGGGGGGAAAGAAACAAAAGCAGGTCAGGGGGCATTAACGGGGGGGAGGGGGGCGAAAGGGTCGGGGGGGTGGGAGGGGCTCCCGGCATCACGCAAGGGGAAAAGAAAGAGGAAAACTCTAGACTGGGGTTAAGGAACCTTCAAAATGACGAAAGGTGCTTGGCCCAAATGCAAAAACAGCGTGGGTTGTCCGCTTAGGGGGAACGTCGTTGGGGGAGACGAAAAAAATACGTGGGAAAGGTGGCTGGGGGAAAGTCGTCCTGGTAAAAAACTGAGGAATGGAGAAAACAAAAGAAACATTAAGAAAACCCTCGTAAGGAAAAAGCACGCAAGGGGTACCAGGTTATGAAGCTGAGGTCATAAAATAAAGACGAAGTTCCATCGTCAGCTGGTAAAACAGGGGGGGGATCGTCTGCACCGCAAAGAAAAAAAAAGGAAATCGCCTGAAGCTCAAATAACAGGAGCACACGAATTACTGGCGTGGAGAATGATCACTCAACTAAGGGACTTAAAGGAAACGACTGTGTAGCCAAAGGAAAAAGAACCGAAAAAAAATCGGGAAGAACCCTTGGAGCCAGGCAAATGCAAGAAAGTAAAAGGGCTTCAGCAGTAAAAAGAACGTCCAGGGGTCGGAGTCAAGGGGATCAAGGAAAAAAGGTTGGTGGACCGGGGTCGACCCAGAGTATCGTGCTGCGAAAAAAGGGGGAGCTCAACAAACCAAAAAGGGAAGGCTGAGTGTATTGGGGGAAAGTGGGCGGTGACTGACAAAAAAAGATGATGTCACTGGGGGGCCTCGCAAAAGGAAGGTGGCGAAAGGGAGGGGGCGCGTCAAGTGAAAAAACGTGTTCGTACAACGAAATGCTGGGCATGAATGGGGGGGGAGAAAGGAAAAGCCCGAATAAAAGAGGGAGTTACTCAAGTAGAGGGCAGGGGGGGGACTCAAGTGAAAAGATCACACGAGTGGGGACTGAACCTCTTTTTTGGAAAGGATCTCTCAGGGATCATGTGTAGGGGGGGGGGACGTAGACGGTGGTGAGTAATGAAAACTACCTCCGAAGGGGAGAGCAACTTAAGGGATGGGGGGAAATTGGATGAAAATGGGAAGGGAAAGGGGGCGCTATATGTAGAAAGTAAGAGCACCAAAATGAAAGGGGGGAAAAAATGAGCCTGGTGTCCTGGGGGGGGGTACAAGCAAATAGGGGATCATAACTTTTGCCGGGAGGCCTAAAGGTTGGGGGAGGTTAAACTTTGCGGCCACGATCGGTGATATGGGGGGGGAGTTCAAAAAGCGTGTGGGGAAAGGATGAAGGGGTGAACAAAGAAGCAGTGGGTTCGGTCTGTCCGTGCGGGGCCCGGAGGGGACGGAAGAAAAAAACAAGGGAAACGTTTTGGGAGAAAACAAAAAAATCCCTAAAAAATGTTCTTAGTGGACAGAATTCAGCCGAGGGGGGGGAAAAGGGGTCTAAATCAAGGCGCTAAAGCCGAAAACGGGGAGGGGGGAGCGGGCTGGTCGGAGGGGAGGGGATGTGTGTGGGGGTTCTTTTGTCTTTGAGCGGGGTGGGGGGTCAGCGGGATGTGTGGGGGGGCGCTGGAGGGCGGAAATTCAAAGAAACAAAAGGAAAAAGCCAGCACGGAACAGAAAGATGACGTGACACACACGCGGAATCAACAAAGCAAAACACAAAAGGAAAAGGGGGCGCGATAAAAAGAATGAAGAAAACCGCACAAGAAAGGTCCGCGTGACAAGTGTCACAAAAAAAAAAACGGGCAGGGAGGGGAAAAAAGTGTATACCTGAAAAAAAAAGACGGCGAAAGGCGACTTTATGGGTCAAAAGGATGGCTGCCTAAACAAAAAAAAAAAGAACAGAAAGAAGGGAAACTAAAGGGACGGGTGATTCGCTTTACATATACAACACGGCACAAACGGGAAGTAAAAGATTTTTATAAGGGGAGAAGTAACCAAGTTCGGGGTTATTTCTGGGGAACAAAAATTGGGGTTTGGGACAGTTTTTATCGCCGCGGAAGTGGCCAATTCAGACCGACGAAAGGTTCTGAGCCCGGAAAAAAAGGGGAATGGTCGTAAAAAAAAAAAAAGGAGAAAAGCGAATCAACCCGACCGAGGAAAATAAACAAACAAATAAAGAAACCGCGAAGCAAAAAAAAGCAAATATCAAAGCCGCGGCGACTGGCTAAGACTCAGAACGCCGGAGGGTGGAAGGAAAATTAACAGTCGTAAAAAAAAAGATGAGACTCGTCGTCGACCAGAAGGAGCAACGGTTAACAGATCACCGCCAACGCAAAAAGCCTCCTGTGAACCAAAAACTGGCAAAAGAAAGGGGAAAGGCCAACACGAAGGGAGAAAACAAGTAAACACCGCGACAGAAAAATCATCACTAAAAAACGCGAAAACAAGAAACCTGGTAAAAGGGAGAAAAGGGCGCCTCGTGGGTGGTGGCCCAAAAGGCCAGCCCTAAGTGACAAGCGGCCTAAGGAGGGGAAAACTTTCAAAACGAGGCGGCCAACGACAAGACAACAGACCCGGACGAGCGCGAGAGAACAGACAGGCTACTTGAAAATCGAATTTGAAGTCAGGACCTAAAATAGTAAATCCAAAGCGAACAGGAACTCTGGGGGAACAAGAAGACGCGAAAACAGTTCTGTGATCCGTCCATGCGAAAAAAACAACAAAAAAAAAAAAGTATCATCGTACGTGCAAAAAAGACAAACAGTCGGCGCGAAGTCTTGAAAGGAACGGAATCGGGGGGAAAAGAGTGCCGTGGGGGTCC
>Ga0179591_1258206_pt1 | contig 11781 bp, 16 predicted proteins | sample CZOMad2_1_08_16f_FD_182891 | JGI IMG/M metagenome (GOLD analysis project Ga0179591, IMG submission 182891) | Vadose zone soil fungal communities from Angelo Coast Range Reserve, California, USA - CZOMad2_1_08_16fungal (PacBio error correction) | ecosystem: Environmental > Terrestrial > Soil >...
ACAACATAAAGAAAGGACACAGGGAGATCGAAAAGAAAAAGGTGGAGTGAAAGAAAAAGTGGAGCTTCTCCCCAATATACCCTAACACTAAAATTTAACATGCCCACGGGGATTAGCTTAAGGACAAATCAACGGTCCTAGCATAAAAAGCCAGTTCGTGGCGAAAAAATCGGTCGAGGATGGGGGGGAAGCGAGCTCTCTTTGGCCTGGTCGGTGTAGGGGGTAGTAAAGTGAGGGGGGTCAGGTTAACTCGTGTTCTATACGGTTATGCAAGCTACACTATCTGAACGGATGCAACGGGGAAACCACAAGGGAACCAGGCCAAGTAGTGTAAAGGGAAGCCTACCCAGGGGTAAGCCAAAAGGAGTTCGGGGAAAGTCTCCACTTCCCACGAATCAGCGATGAAGAAAGGACGGAATGGGGGCGGAAAAACTTGCTTGAAACAGCTTGGAGTGCAAAGCGATGTCGGAAAAGAAGACATGGGGGGAATGGCAAAAGAGTGAGGCTGGAACTACTCGAACAAGGGTGGACTTAATTATTGACCTCGCTGTCGCAAACCAATCCTTTTGTATCAGTGAACGAATGAGGGGCCCAGGTTCCATTGTTTTGCAACACCATAAGAGAATGGGGACAAGATTCAGGGAGGAAGTAACAACTCGTATGGGATCGGAAAAGACCTCTACTCTAGTAACATCGGAGTAAAGCAGTTTGCTAGCTTGACGGAAGCGAACGTTATGGGGAGAATAAAAATTTCTGTCCGGGTACAAGAAATGGAAAAAAGGGTGGCGTGCCGGGGAAAAAAGCCTGGGAGCTCTCGCGATGGTTGAACGGATAGTCGGACACATGCGCGGTTTGATCGGGGAACTACTACTAACTCAAAACGAGTCGAAACGTTTCAACACAACTTGGAAGAGTAAATATCCTTCGTAAGGAAGTGGGGGAGGAAGCTTTTGGGGGGGGGGAGGGGGGGGGAAGGGCACGGTTTATATCAGCCTTCTGATGGTGCTTTAGAAGAAAAAGAAAGGAACAGTGGCTAGGATGAAAGAAGCCGCAAGGTGAGTACTGGAGAAAGACATGCCTGGACACTATGGGTGGAATGGCGAAGTCGACGAGAGAGAGAGAAAAAAAACAAACAACGGGAGGAAGATGGAAAAGATCGAATGACAAATTAGGCCGCTGCCATGCATTCAGCTGGGGACCGCCTTGAAAAACCTTGGACGGTGTGCTTGAGGTTCGACGAAAATTGTATCCTTTCTGGAGAAAGAAAAAAGCACATACGGATATACAACGTGCCTATCCTTACTAGATCTAAAAAGGGGAAACCGACTGGAAGAGAATCCCCTCAAAGTGGGGCTTGAACGGCCGGGAAGAGGTGAGTGAGAGAGTCAAATGAAAGGGGGAACACCCTAAAAAGCGAAGGAAGACTCTAGAGACCCAGAAAAAGATAAACGAAAGAACAAGAAAGAAAAAGGGCCGACCTCAAAAAAGAAGGGAAACTCGACAAAAAATTAGGGTATCTTCCATAATAGGCCCTATGCCTGACATGTAAAAGAGAAACTGCGGGAACAGCCAGAGGTAGCCAACGGAAAGTACTGGAATTGACGGGAACAAGAAAGCCATAAAAAGGGGTACCGTGCTAAAAACGGAAAAAAAAGAAGAGGGACAAAGGATATTAATGCAGGGGGGTAATAACTAAAGGGGGACACTCAAGTCGGAAAACGATCTTTAAAAAAAAAAGGATTGGGGGGGAAAAGGGAATGAAGAGGGAAATAATTAAGACCTGCCTTTATCGGGGAAGAAAAGTCTAAATCAGAGGAAAAAAAAAAGCAGACAGCAACCTGATCTGCAAGAAAAAGCCGGTGGGGGGAACCCTCCAAGTGCAATCCAAAAACTGGTTGGGTGGGAGGGAGAACGAAAGGGGAAGGCATCAGGAGATCGCAATTCGTGTGATACAGGAAAAGAAAAAGAGGAAAGGAGGAGGAAAGGGCGATAGAGTGATGGGGACCAGGTTTAAGAGTAAGATGGGAAAAACTAAAAAATAGGAAGAGAAGCGGGGGGTACGCTTGTCCCCCTAGGGGACTACAAAGGGGGGGAAAACCCCGCGTTAAAAGAAGAGGGGAAAAGCAGTGGAACACGATGCCGAGCTTATGGTTTGCTCAATGTGGGGGGGGTGGGACAAAAGAAATAACATGGATCCAGGTTAATGGTGGGGGTGTTTCTGGGAAGAATATAAAAGGTTGGGACAGCCATCTGACGGGTGGGAAAAGACGCCTGGACGGTAAGTAAAAGGTGACCGAAGTTTGTTGGGTTGGGGGGGGGAGAGAGGTAGAATTCACGTTAGATCATTAAATTGGACCCTTCACTCCGCCGGAGAAATTGGGGGAAAAAATTTGCCACTCAAGCACTAGAGGGAAATCGTTTTAACGCAAAACCTGGGAGGCAGGGGGAGAACGAGGACTGTCGAATAGAAATTATTTTCGGGAAGTGAAAAAGAAAGCTGCGTGGAAACCTGGAGGGTAAGAGGACATCTGTACTAAGAAATGATCATAGCAGAGGGGGACAGGAAGGGGGGGGCAGGTCACCATTATGCAGTTCACTAAGTAGCGGAAAGGTTTGGGGGAGGGGGGGAGTCTTTAAAAAAGAGGACAACACTAAAAACCTTGGATCAAGTAGAGAAAAGTACCCCCTCAAAACCCCGCCGGACGCTAGGGAGGGGGGTACAAAAGAGGATCGCGCAGATCTTCCCCATCTCCCTACCAATAAATGGAAATGAAAAGGGGCCAAAGAGAAAGAGTGGCAAACAAAGAAAAACGGAAAGTCATCAGAACTCGGCCCATTGGAAAATCAAAAGGTAAAACACCAACTGAAGGAAGAAAGGGAAAAAATACTGAAAAAAAAAACAAACGAGGATTCGGAAAAGGTGGCGCGACGGGGCAGGAGGCAAAAACAGGGGGAACTTGTGTGCCCCCTTTTGGGAGGTGGGGATGGGGGAAGGGGAAGGGAGTGTTTAAAAAACTCACTGGATGCCAGGAGATTTGTTTTGGGAAGGTTCTTGTGGGGGGGGAAATATGAAGGCCCACCATTCATGGGAAAGGGAAAGAGTGGGGGGGGGGTGCGAGTCCCCATTGCTCCTTTTGGGCTGTTATCTGTGAGGTCCCAAGGGGACTAGGAAATCCTAACAAACGAAGATCCTAAGCAAACGTGTGAAAAGAAATAAGTACGGTAAAGAAAGGTCACGGAAAAAAGGCTGGGAAGAAAAAATTCTTGACACCTATAACAGAGAAAGTAGGGAAAAAGAACAGGGGTCGAGACATCCATATTATGGGTGTAATAGCGGATTCGAGAGAGGAGCAGGCAGGAAACGTGATACACCAAAAAATTCTAGAAGGACCTCTTATGCTATTTGGCGGATGACGAACCAAAATGAGGGGGGGCTTGCATTTGTTTAGTATCAAAGGGAGCTAATAGGGAAGAAAGAAATAGACGAAAAGACTTCAAATTACCGTCCGCAAGAAAGGGCTTCTAACCGTAAAGATGGGGGATCACCATGGGACTTCTCCTTCGGTAAAGAAGCCAGAAAAAAAAGGGAGGAACCCAAACGCTCGTCTGACAGGCAAGTTGAGCATAACCCATACCACTGAAGTAAAGTGGAAGGGGAAAGGCCAATCTAGGTAGTTCAAAGGAGCTCATCTTGGCCTGGGTTAAGTGGGAAATTTAGGGGGGCATGCAAGATTTTTGAATATAGACAACTAGGGGGACGTCAAAATTCCCCCTACGAAATGCAAAGGGGAGGGGGGGGGGAAATCGAAGATAACTTTCCCTCGCGATAAGGTTTATGAGTCTCCACCAAGGGCATCAGCCGAGGTACTCGATGATGACCGGTCAAGGGAAAGAGGAGGTGAGACCATATAGTGGAGGCAAAGCAATTGGAGCTGGTGCCAAAAGAGAGTGGAGGGGAAAGAAGAGCCACGATAAATGACAATGGGGTAACTTAGGATGCACTCTAATTCAACCTGAAAAAAAAAAAAGGGAGTGTGGTAAAAGGAAATGAGTGAGACAAGTCCCTTGTATATTCAACGGTCAGAGCTCCCTTGGGTGGGAAGAGAAGAATCAGGAGCATTAAAAGCTCGTCTGGCTGAAAAGACATGGCCCATACCAGAAAGAAAGAGGAGGAGGTTCCAAGCGCCTGGCACACTTCAAAATGACTAAGAAGACGTAACGAGGGAAGAGCAAGCAATTTTGTTGGGAGAGTGGGAAGGACGAGGGGCGGACGGGTTTTTCTAGGGAAATGCATTGGCGCTGGATCAACAAAAAAAAAAAAAAAGAAACAAGAGATATGGTGACGTATAGCCTCAAGAAAAAGGAGGATTTGGCTCGAAAACAGAAAAGGTCAGCACGAAACGATTCCAGAGCAGGTAAAAAAGCAACAATTTGAGAGGGGGAGAAGAAATAATAGCAAACTTTAGGGTGAGAGGCCAAGTGGGTATATGAACTACTTCCAACGTGAATGACAGTGTGCGGGGGAAAGGAAAAAAGACAAGGGACTCAAGCCGCAGTTTAGGTGGCTTTCACAGATGGAAGGAATGGACGCACCGGGAAGAAAATAAGGGAGAAGGGGGGGGGAGACAAGAAACAAACAACGGGGAAGAGAGAGAGGACGTAAACGCAGAGATCTCACAGGCCAGGGGGAAGGCATAAGAAAAAAAACCACGGACGAAACCGGCTTGTAGTGGGCGCCAACTTGTCATAGTTCGGATTACTAAAGCCCACTGTAGCAAGGCAAGGGGGATGGGGGGAAGAAACCGGGTTGGCATCAAAAAGAACAAAGTAAAAGACTGGACGGGGGAAAACCATCAAAGGGGGGGGGGGAGGGAACTGAAATCGAATCGTGGCGGAGCGAGTCGACCTTGTCACTGTTTCACCCAACAACAGCGAAAGGAAAGATCTAGCCGGAGAAACTAAATAAATCGACGAAACACGGGTCAAGAACCTCAGTCCAAATCAATAGGTCTAAATAAGGGGAAAAGGGGGTGAGAGGCCATAGAGGTCAAAACTCAGGTAAAGGGAGCTGGTGGACAAGGAGAGACAAACTGCTTTAAACAAAGAAGAAGTACCCGATGGGGGGGAAAAAATCTGGGCAAAGATCCGAATCTTGGGGAAAATTATCCGGAATTCTTGAAAGAGCACATGCAAAGTAGATTGAATTATAAAGGGAATCCGGGATAAAAGGCAAGTCGGATTACAAAAACTAAGACGGAGTTTTTAGATTAGAAGCTAAAGGGGAAAGATTAAGCAGAAACCAGAAAGAGGAAGGGCTCTATCGGATGAAAATACAGCACCAGGATCGGTCTAGAAAAAAAGAGCTGGAAAGACAAAGGTGAAACACAGCTTGGAGGCAGACCTTGATGCAAAAAGGAATCGCCTGAATGCGTGGGGGAGAATGGAAAAAGATCTTAAGAAAGGAGGGAAAGGGTGGGAGCAAAAGGACTTTGGGCAAAGGGGGGAAACTGAGGGGCAGGGGGGAAAGAGGTAGGAGTGTGACGGCCAAAAGTATAGAGATAGGTACAGCAAAATAAAGGGTTAATGAATAAGGAAAGAGAAATCTTACAATACGGAATGAACGCTGAGGCCACGAGCACGAAGTAAATCTTCACGGGGTATGGTTATGCTCAGACAGGATGTAAACGAGAATCCAATTGGGAGACAAGGTTATTGAGTGAAGGGTGAGTTTTTTAATAAGAGGAAATGGGGGGGATGGAACGCCCAGGGTGAGATCGCATACTGATAATTTTGAAGAGTTTTTTTTGGGGAGGGGGAGCGAGGTAGAATCTGCACGCTCCCCTTGGGGAGGGTCTTGGAAACACTAAAGAAAACAGGAAGAGGGGGAAACGAATCGCACTGCTGTGCTGACCTGAAAGGAATTCCGGTCAGGGACGTGAAGAACCGATTAAGACTGAAGAGAGATAGACGATATGGTCGAATTAAAAAACGACTATCGAGAAAGGGCCGACAAAAAGGGAGGGGGAAAACGTAGGACGCTGTACTATTAGTCATTAAAGGGGAGAGATCAGAAAGAGTGCCCACGAATTTTGGTCACATGGAAAGAGGGTTGTCACTGCTCGGGGAGACGGGTCAAGGTTTTGGGGAGGAGTGGGCGGACACACAAGACATCAAACCCTTAAAAATTGAACTACGAAGGGGGGGGGAACACCAAAAACAGCTCAGGTGGAGGGGGTCACCCATGGACCGTTTAAATGGTGAAGAGAATCGTCAACCCAAGCCCGCCACCTATCCGCATGGAGTTAACTTTCCGCGCGCTTGACACAAAAGAGGAACACCAAAAAATCCCCCATGTTGAACAATGACCCTGACAAGACAGAGGAAAAACGTTCAAAAAAAAAAGGATGCGGAGGAAAATAAGGATGGTGGAGGAGCATCAAAGTGAGGTGAAGGGACACAGGGAGGTGGTGGGGGGGATAGGGACGTTAGTGGGGGATAGGCCGCTGTCGTGAATGCCTGGATAGGTGGGGAGAGTGGCCGGGTCAGAACATGGTATAAAAAAGAACCAAAGAGCGCACCTCGTGGGGAAGGGGGTTGCGAAAAAGTGCTCCCAGGGGGGGGGTCGGATCTTCTCCCTTGGGGCATGCAGAGAAATACGAAAAAAGAACAGAGCCGAGCCTGGAAAGACAGTACAAAAGGCGGGTCAAATCTGAAGCTCTGATTCACTGAGGGAAAAAAAGAATACTGGACCTGAGAAAAAGTGGACGAAAACAGCAAGGAGTTTTTGAAATAGAGGAATGATGAGCTCTGATCAGTCAGGGAGGGGAGAACGCAAAGGACAGGAAAGGGGTCAGATAGTGGGGGTTCAGAAAAAAAAAACTAAATGGCATCGGGATTGCGGGTAAGCAAGTCTCGAGCGAAGCGGTGACGAAACTACCTCGACGAAAAAATACTGACAAGGGAAGTAGAGCGTCACGGCGAGTAAGAAATGGTTAAAGGAAGATCTTCTTAAATGATACCAAGCAAAAAAAAACTGAAGGAAAAAGACAACAATCTAGGGTGGACAAAAAAAATGGTGCTGAGCATAAACAAGGGAAGAGGAAAGTCGTTGAGAAGCCTATGTAGAGGATTGGACAAGGTCCGATCGACATCTGTCGAGGTTAGGGGGGGGCGAAAAAGCTTGTACTTTCCGATGGTACTGTTATGCAAGAGCGAACAAACTGAGGGACAAAGCCCATCATTGAACTGGAAGGGGGGGGGAGCGAACTCTCACAAAGTTTCCAGAGGGAGGGTGAGTTTGTGGGAGAAAAAAAGAATAAGGGCGTTTCCGGATTTGCAGTAAGGGAGAAAAAAAAATCGGGGAGTGCCAAAATTGGAGTGCAAAGCGGGAGGGACAGAAGATCTGCTGGGGGGGGGGACGAGGGAAAACGATAGCGAAAATAAGAACAAAACCAGGGAAGAAGTAATTTCGTGCCCTGGAGGAATATCACCAAAGCCTTCGGTTAGTTTGTCGTGGGGGGGTGTTGAGACCAGACTTCCAGGATCCTAGAAGAAATTTCATATCGGAGAGGGAGCAGGAGCCATGGTAACAAGCAAGGTTGTTCGTGTTACAGAAATGGGGCCCGTAGACAGGAGAAAAAATGTTGGGGCTCGCCGGTGCACGGAGAAAACGAAAGAAGCGACGGGAACCAGCGGAGGAAGATCCAAGCAGGGTATTGGAGTTCCCTATGATGAAAGTTCGTGAGGAAGAGGGAGGGCAAGGGGGAGGCAGGGTCGAAATGATGACGGGGGATGGTATCGATAATCTTTGATCCCTGAGGGAAGTCGCTGGGGTAAAGAAAACAGGACTTAGGAGCTCAAGAAAGAGAGAAGGTCAAAATTGGGAGCGTATGGGCGAACGTTGAGAAGAGGGGGGGGGATATGCACGGTTTTAATACTATCAAGTAGGCTGACATGTGTTGGAGAATGAAAAGAAAGATGCAAGGGGCGGAGGATGAAAAAAGAAGAAAGTTTCCAGGACGTGGCTGGGTCCCAAACTGGAAGGAAGGGACGGCAACGTGAGGGATATAAAGGGGGGGGGCGAATGTAGGCTAGCTAACACCACGGAGGAAAAGGGAGATCTCGTCGACAGGAGAATAAAACCCTCCCCGAAAACAAGGTGGGAAGACATGAAGGAAGAGGTTGACACCACGTACGAAAAACTTGCGGCTGTGAGTTCACGGGGGAGGAAAAAGTGTCATCTTTCGTGGGAAGGCAGAGCAATTGGAGGTAAATAAAGTGGCAGACATTCCAGCTCAAACGAACCGACTGGAAGGGTTAAGATCAAATTGGAGTGAACTGGGAATCGTTAGAGGGTCAGATCAGGTGGGTCTTTCCAAAAAAAAGGAAACAAGGAAGTAATGAAGAGCGAGCAGAAGTCACAAGCAGCCAATGGTACAGAGAAACAGGTCAAACGCGTCCCTCATCTAACTAGGACAATCAAATGAGGGGGGATCTTTCCAAATTGGAAAGGAAGGAGTAGGGGGAAGGCTTGTCTTGTGGAACTTCTAGCAAAACTTCCATCTCGGTAGACTAGAGTAAAGGACAAGGCACAAGATCCATCAAGGGTAAAATTTCTCCTGAGGATTCAATCTCGTGAAAAGTGAGAGGGGGGTAAATATATAAATGAAGAGGCTCACTCCCGGGACACGAGAGGGACACAACGAAAGACGTAAAAGGGGGGGTGTATGGATCATAGTGCAACCTAATTAATTCGAAAAAAGGGGCATTAAGCTACTGCTCTACTAAATCGCAGGGGGAACACTCCAGATCGTTCGGAAAAAAGAGCTTTAAGAAAAGGGGGGGAAGGGCAAAGAAAGGGGTTTTCCAGTAATTGACTATCAAGCGAAAATCGCCTGATGAGGGGGGGGGGAGAATATAAAAGAATATTGGCGCGGGGGGGGGTATTCATTAACATAAATTGACTGAAGGGGGGGGGGAATCGCATAGGGGGTGTTAGCATAGGGACAAGGGAAAGAGACAGTAAAGCTCACCGAATTTACTAACCTTGTAAAGAGAACGATAAATCGCCGTGACAATAATCAGGGACTCTTACTTCCAGCAAACGAACTGGAATCTTCAAGGGGGGAGGGGGGGCTCAGGTTTACAGAACAGATCCCGGGGGTGAGTGTTGAATGGTTAAAGGGGGGGAGTGAAGATATAATTAGGGGTGAAGAAGAGACAAAATTGGTGAATTTGGAAAGCACAATCGTTAGGAAGGGCTAAGGGAACGACTTAGAGGTAAGTTGTTGGGGACGGAGGTAGGGCTTCACAGGAACTCCCCTTTGATAGGGGCTGGGAACTGGAAAGAACGACTGGCAAGGGGTGGAAGCTCATCCCCGCACTCTATAATCTGGGCAACCGGGAAAAGATCAGAAGGAACGGGGGATGCGTGATCAAGATTAATACTGAAAGGCGAGATAGACGAGTGTTCCAGGAAAAAAGGAAAAATAATCGATTGATCACACTGGGGGGGGGAAAGGTCAATACGGGTCTCAGCTGTACTAGTAGTAGGGGAAAGAAATGCGAAGACAGACTGAAAAACGGCAGTGGGGGGGGTCACGAAGAGTGCTTCAACGGAGAGGGGGGCGTCAGGGGGGTGCGGGCTTTGACAGACTGAGTCCACGGGACAGAAAGATAACCGAAAAACTTGGGAGAAAGGGAAACTCGCAAAGTGACCCCCTACAAAACGGGGCTGAGAGTCTCCCTACGACTGAACGCAACTCTTTTGCAAAACCCACAGCGCCACCGTCAAATGGCATTAATTGACCAAAGCACTTGTCACTCCCTTCAATCATAACAAAACGCCCCATGGAAACAAAGGTGGAACCTGACGAACTCAACATCTCGACGCTCAACCACGAGGGAGAAATTGGGGGGGGGGGAGCTCGTAATTCTGGGGGGTCAGGTGCACCTTGGTGGGTCAACTTGGGGGGGAGTGGATGGAAGGGACGTTAGTGGTTAAAAAGCGCAATGGTAATGGGAATAGGGGGCGGCAGGCTTTGTGGGGCAGAGTGGCGAGACACGTCAAGGGGAGACCAACATCAGGCCCCTCGTGGGTAATGGGGTAAAGTGCAAAAAGGGCTCATGGCTTTTGAGACGGTTGAGGGGGGGTACCTGTAAGAAAGCCAACGAAGAAAGGGAACAGCACTCAAGGGTGATACCAAAATGCTTGACCACGTCAAAAAAAAAACTCGGAGGTGGGCGCTACGAGTAGAAAAAAAAAAAAAAAAAAAAAAAAAAAAAAAAAAAAAAAAAAAAAAAAAAAAAAAAAAAAAAAAAAAAAAAAAAAAAGAAAAAAAAAAAAAAACAGCTTAGACGTGGGAAAGAACAGTGTTCGAGACTCAGAAGAGAGTATGGTAAGATCCATAATGGAGCGCTAGAAAAGAAGTCTTAAATCGGGTGAGCACCAACGTGGCAAGGGAAACGAACAGCTTAATAAGCAATCGGGATATGAAAGAACTAAAAACTAGGCAGGCGTTAGGGGGAAGGTGTTTCAAGGCACGTAAAGGGGAGCGAAGTCTATCAGACTGGCCGACCACAACAGCTTCACCCGTCTAGATCTAACCAGTACAGAAAAAAGGGGGGGGGGAGTGATTCAACATTAGTCTCTTCTTAAAATATAGATAAAAGCTCACTACAAACTTAGCAGGGGGAAGGAAAACCCTCAACCTTTGACGCTGACAATAAAACGGGAGGGAGCACGAAAAATACAGGAAGGGAGGGATGCAATTACTCTCTTCATAGGGAAGGTGGGGAAATCGAAGAGAAGCCTTTGAGGGGAGTGGGAAAGGTGTAAGTTCAGGGGGGAAGATGTACCTATAAAGAAGGTACTGTTAAAGTAGCAACAATAGCGGAAAATTCAACGTCCCAAGAAATTTCCTTGGAAAAAAAGGGTGTGGGAACGAGAAACCGTTAAAACAAGATTCGGTTAGAATTCGGCAACATCAATCATGCGAGGAGCGGAGGCCGGGACAAGGTATCAAGCGTGAGGGAACCAGCGGATGGAAGGTTGTGCAGACGATCAGAAGGTTCCCATGCAGGGGGAGGGGAAAGACCGAAAGGATGAAAGCAGGGGACTGAGTAGTGACCCTAGCTGCAAAATCAGTCACCAAAGGGGGAGTGGTGTATCTCGTGTAAAAGAAGGGGGAGGCCCAGATGAAAAGGGATAATTCACCTCCTTGAAGATCTCCAGAACAGAAGAGGAAGGAATCATGGAAACCCTAGAAAGGGTTGTGAGGAAGGGTGAAATACATGGCATGGGCTAGTCGAGGTGATGGAAAATCAGTGGGGAGCTACTTCACTCCAATAATAAACATATCTACGTGACAAAATTTAAGGAAAAAGACACTTTTCGGAGGTTCGTAGAGGTTAAGGTGACATTGGGTGGAGATTTTTTCATTGGCGAGGTGATCTATAAGAGGTGAGGCAAGGGAAAGCTCCGTCATCGCTGTTGGGGGGGGGGGGGCGAGGGACGAAATGCAAATAGCTACGAACGTAAAGCAGTTCATCAACAATTTGTACGGGGGGGGTTATCCGAAGGAGGTAGGAGTTTGGGGGAAGGAAGGGGAAGTGGAGAGTTAAGGGGGGTTTGATCTAACGGGAACATTTATTTCTGACATGGGGCGTTTAGATCCCGAAAGATGAAAAATGGGCACTCTAACTCACTCCGACAAGTGTGGCAAGGGGGAGGTCAAAACCAGAGAAAGGCATTAAGGCACTAGTGAGATAGCTAATTTCAAG
>Ga0179591_1284124_pt1 | contig 11781 bp, 8 predicted proteins | sample CZOMad2_1_08_16f_FD_182891 | JGI IMG/M metagenome (GOLD analysis project Ga0179591, IMG submission 182891) | Vadose zone soil fungal communities from Angelo Coast Range Reserve, California, USA - CZOMad2_1_08_16fungal (PacBio error correction) | ecosystem: Environmental > Terrestrial > Soil >...
TTAGCCCTGCGAACGAAAATGAAACGGAACCTGATCATGGAAGGTTTTTGCCGGATCCTATCGGAGGCACGTGAGAGTACAGGATTACTTCAGAAAACAGGAACTGAAAGCTAGCAAATAGGGAGATGGATACGAAGAACTACCTGAGCGGAGCGAAAGGAAGGTGTTTACTCCGGGCAGCGGTCGAGAAAACTAGTACCGACAGGGGGACCTAAGCTCGAAACTATCTCGACGGGAGGACTGGACTAGTTGGGACTAAAGAGTAGGAGTTTTGTCGGACAATAAGGAATGGTCGAAATTATCTAGGTTACCCGACGTCTTCATGAGCAGGAGGATGCGCCTGAGCTTAGGAACTGAGGTGAGGTGTCGTCGACGGGGAGCTGATCGTAGCCCATTGGGTCAGATGCATACCTGGCGTCACCGCGAGAAGGGAAATACTTGGGGGAGGAGTCATGCAAAAAGGTGAGATCGGGAAGGTGCCCGAACTGTTAGAACCTCGGTGGCGTCAAGGGGAGAGGGGGGAAACGTGAGGTATCGTGTCAGAGCAGAGATCAGCTTCAACATCCCGCCCGACTGAGGGGGGAGAGGGCGGCCTGAATGTAGCAATGTTAAAGTCCCCGGTAACCGAGTCTTTAGGGATCCAGGTGAGAAGAAGCGTCTTGCGGGAAAAGCTGAGGGACGCTAGATCTGAAAGTATAACTTCGAAAAACGGGGACCCGGTCGCCGGCACTGCAGAACACATATCGCGATCAATAGCTTCGTCAGAGGGGAAAAGGACGGTAACTTTATCGGGTCTACTTAATTCCGCAATAAGAAGAGGTACAAAGTAAAAATAAACGGCGTGGAGAGCGGATCTGAGCCTCCCGCGGAAGTCCAAACTGTTGCGGCCGAAGAAAAGAAAACCGTGCGAGTACTCGTTCCAACCCTGCGGAGGGTACAAATTTAGTCAAGACGGGGCTACCGAGTACCTAAACTCCTAATGAAGATAGGGAAAATTAAAGTAAGTCGAAGGTCGAAGACACGAGTCGGGGGAGAGAGGGGAGGAAGCGCGAGAATTTTCTAGAAAAAAACGACTCTGATGTCGGATTGTTTTCTACCGCGCCTAAAAGGCAGGGAAGAAACTTTATCGGTCGGGTGTCGACACTGGGGGGTCAGAAAGAGGATGAAGGGTACACTCTAGGAGGGAAAGACCGAGGCAATCGAGCAGGGTTCGGCTGGAACTATGAAGAGAAAGGAGGTTAACGTGTATGCGGAGCATTCGAATGAGCGAAGTGACTACGAAAACTCAAGGGGAGCTGCGTACGGAAAAATTTTATGATGTGGGATGAGAGCGGAGGCTTATATTCGACGGCGTTGGGGTCAAAGAAAGGGGGGGCTCAAGACTACGAGAGAGGAAAAAGTCTGCTATCTCCTCATCAAAAAAAGGTAAAGTGTAGTATGCTTCGCGGCGTGGGAATCAGGGAATAGAAAGTTAAAAAACGTTAGAGCGTCCCACGGTGACTACAACTGCGCCAGGAAGAATGGGGTGCGAGGCGGCTTCTTCAGGAAGAAAACTAGCGGAATCAAAGAAGTCGTCTTGAATAGAAGAACACCTTGATCAACCGGGCGTCAGAAGGGGAAGGAGAAGTTCGCGTCGCCTACGTAAAGATGTGTAAAAGTTCTATCTAAAAAAAAAACTGATGAAGAGAGAGATCGTGAAAATCGCCCTCTGGCGGGCGTCGCACTTGTAAAGAGCCGACACGGAAGGGGGGGGACAAAGAGGCACAAGGGGCCTAGTTCTTTAGAAAGGGAAGACTCAATCGGAGGAAGAAAAGAGGTCGAAAAAAATGAGGGGAAGTTGTTCGCATCTACAAAATCGCCAACTAAAGAGCGGGGAACTCTACTTCATCACTTCGCCGGGGGGGAGTCAATTCTCAAAGATCGGAAAACCGAAAAAAGGGGACTTTCGATCGCGAAGAAAATTGACGATTCTTGGCGCAGGGGGAAGTTCGAAGAAACTAAGGAGAACCCGCCCGAATCTCTCAAGAGATAAAAACGGCGAAATACTAAGCTTGTCAAACTCCTCTACATAGAACAGCACATTCGATGAAAGAGAACTAAAAAAACCATGGAGGGAAGGCCTCGTCCACTCGGCCATAGACTACTGGAAAATAAACCAGAGGTGGATAAGTTCGGACTTGAAGGTTCGGGCACTAGGGGACCTCTTAAAAACTCTTTTCCGAGCAAAATAAAGATCAAGGTCCGGCCCCGGGGGCGAATCGCGGTCGAACACATAGACTCCTTATTCTTAAAGAACAGAATCAAGACACGAAACAGGACGGAGAAAACGCATGCCGACCGGCCGCCTGAGTTCAGCTGGGACTCTCAGGCAAAGAGTGCAAACGTAGGGGGGCGCCCCCCTGCCTAGAAACATGACGCATTGGGACGAGCCTCGAGCGCTGCCGGCCGGTAGTTTTACTTGGTCAAACTTAGGCTCATAGGAGCTCAACATAAGAGAACGGACTCTGAACGGGGTCGAACTAGCTGTCTGAAGAGAAAAAGACGAAAAAAGAACTTTCACGGCGGTCACATCTACGCAGGTCTGATCCGCTCGCGAGAGCTGCTCTTTGAAGAACGAATTCAAAGAAAAAGCCGTCTACAGGTAAAGGCGAGGCACGCGTAATACTAGCGTGCGAAGAAAGACTATCTACAGGCAGTCCGGGGATGAAACGTGTGACCGGACAGCACGAACTGCAGCGAAAAACCAAAAAATTCACTTCACTAATCAAAGGAATCAAATCTTTATGGCGGGTTTCTTGGACGCTGAAAGTTTTCTCGAAACCGGGTCAGTGGAGGCTCTTGACCCCGGAAACGCCGGATGCTCACCGAAAGCGGCCCACAAAAAAAGACTCAAACATCAAGGTCCAGTTGAGGGACTGGAGAGAAAGTGACCTTCTCTTCTTCGGAACAAAGTTCGAAATAAAAAGACGTCGACGAACGTAACTCATAGCCCGACTCGACGCTAAAGGATCAGGTATCCGTACCTCAACAACGCGGAAAGAACGTCAAAATCAAAACAAAGTGGTCGGCCAAACGAACTACTGCATGAGGAAGTCCAAACCTGGGGCATGAGAAAGCTTCGCGACAGAACTCGGGTGCAGGAACTAGAAGAGTAGAGAAGGGGAAGAACGGTCGGCGGAACAAAGACCGCGCGAAGGGAGACAAGTCGTCCTCCGGCATGTCAGCCGAAAACTTCACACTGGGAGTCTTCAAGGAGAGAGAAGGAGGTCATCCTGACCGATACCGAACGAAGCTTTATCCGGGAAACAGGTAAACTGTCTCACTGTTCGGCACCGTCTTATCGAAGTCTATCACAAAAACTTATTGAGGTAAAAAGAGAGATGGCTCCGCGCACGGGGGCAAATAAAAGCAGTGGAATGGGTTACCGGAGACGAGCGTCGTCATTTTTTCCTTAACGCCGGGAATTTAATACTAAGAATGGTCGGAGAGGAGACGCGAGGACCCAAGGAAAGACGGGGATAAAGAGCCGGTCCGCTAGGAGCAAAGGAAGTTATTCAGAACGGAGAGACGGCTCTACTCGGCGGGGGGACTCTGGGGGCGAACGTCTAAAAAGGTTCGGACGGAGGCTGCCGGCAGGTCCTGAAGATGCAAGAACGGACGCTGCTGAGCCTCGTTGGGCTGCGAAGAGAAGGGCTGGTAAGGGGGGACCGTGCCGGCGATGAGTCGGGCGCGGGGGACTGTGCAAGAGGAAAAAGACCTCTTCCAAAATCCAGGAAATGCGTCACCTGATCTCCAATCAGGGGAAGAAAGGTTAAAGAGGAAGTGGCGCGGCTCTGTTTAAAGACAAGGCGAGTACGACGTAGGAAAGTGGCTGTACTATCCGCCGGAAGGACAGCTTCCCGCGCAACTACCGATGTGAGGAAAGAGGAGTTAGTTTAATTTTGGCTTGAATGTGCAAAGGAACAAGCGTCTGACGCGGGCCCTCAATCAACTGAGGAACGAGCCAGCACGGGTGTCGAAGTAGAAAAAGTGAAGCCGTCCTTCCAGATAGGCAGGGTAAGAGAGAGGGAGGTATAAAAAAGAAAGGGACCTACGTGAAATGTATCGTCCGCAGTATCGGCCGCAAAGGAGTTACGGGAAGTCCTCGTCTCCTTCAGGGGTCTGAGAGAGAGACAAACGTCAACAGTGAAAAGGCGCCGCCACGAAACGCAAACGAGCTAATCGGAGTTACAGGCGTCTTGTGAGATGGAGCGGGGGTTTAGGCGACCGGGACGTGAAACGAGAAGACGTCACAAGGTGGAGGCCGGAGAAGGGGGCCTGAGGCAGCGCAGACGGGGGGTTAGAGGATGTGGGAGGAACAGCGCTCTGTGCAATGACGAGCATTTCTTCAGTAGACCGGCAGCCCTCGCCGGGGGGGAAGGAAGGTGACTTGACACATAGGAAAAGGTGGAAAGTGGTAAACTGAATTAGCGACCTGAGGGAATGTAATCAAGAAAACAGGGGTAATGAAATGTAAGACTGCCTGCTTGAATCAAGTCTGGCGCATAGTTAGACTACTGGGAAAGAATAGCGAGTTCTCTTTGATTCTAAAGTACGTAAGCAGAGGTTGGTTAAAGGAATCTTCTTCGGGACGCGGGACGGCTTGGGTCGTTCTAAACTTCGCTTTCGCCGCCTGCAGGACGGTCGTCAAGAGACGAAATAGAAAAGGGAAATTGACGTTATCTTCAGTCAGACGACATAAACAAAAAAAGGCGGAGGGGAGGCGAAAAGCTGCCTCTCACCGAGACCGAGTCGCGGTGGGCTATGCAGGCATTTGTGGAGGGAGGCCTGGGTAGAAAAGGATGAAAGTAGACCGGCGGCGGCACGAACTCTACGACGGACGGGCACGGACCGGTGGAGGGAGCAAGGGTGACGATCACCGTGCGCGCGCCGAAGAAAGCGCGATTTGGTCAACGATCTCTACAACACGGAGGGGAAAAAAGAGATAATAAAAAAATCGCGGAAGAAGAGGCGCGAGGAACTCCGTCACGAAACAAACGGTCATTCCAAGCGGATTAAAACGGTCGAGTTTCGGGAAGTCTAAAAGAGGGCAAAAGAAGGGAAGTCGAAAAAAAAAAAGAGACGGAACACCATAACGGATCACGCTCGTGGAAAGGTGAAAGACTAACGACCGTCAAAAGATCGTGTGAGTTTGGCCCACTTTCCTTCCCGAGACGAAGAGTACAAAAAATTAATGGAGCCTGGGCTATAAACGGAGGGAAGTACCGTTACGATCGGGAGGTCTTTAAGCAGAGTCCGTGCGGGGGGGCCTAAGAAAGCGACCGTCCCTCAAGAATCTCGAATCAACAAAGTTGCCGAAGTATTTGCGCTTCAGCGGACCAAAGTAGTTCAGGAAACCGTCTACATCAGCTCGAGATGTCCCGAAGACACGAGAAGAAAAAGAGAAGAGTAAAGGTTCTCCGGCACGAACGACGAAACGACATCCGTGCTCGAGGAGAAAAGCGGACTATCGGTTACAATTGCACCTTCGGCGTGGCTCAGGGGGCCGGCGACTCGAGAATAGGGGTCGGCACCTATGTGAAAGGCAGTACAACAGCCGACACAGCTTAGGAGCCGTAGCACGAGAATCTCGCACCTGAGAGAGCGATCAGAGAGGGAAAACGGCTCAAAGGGCCGTTCCGGGGGGGAAAAGAATTTGATCAGCGCCCGGGGCCCTCGATCCAAGAATAGAAGATCCAACTAACGCAGTTGGGACGATCCGCTCGACCGTTGTTCTGCGGCCACAGGTGGGAAGGGAAATTCTACGAAAAGCTCTAAACCACGGGAAAGGGCGGAAAGAAAGTCGGGCGACCGCGGGCGGGGGCCGCGCGGGAAGGCACTTCACTTAGGGGCGCGAAAAAAAAGGTTAATAGGATCCCGCTCAAGAGCATGAGAATACTGCGAAAAGGAGGTCGTCGACGAGAAAGTGACAGATAAAAAATGGCAAGCTTAAACGCGACGGGTAAATCCGACGAGGGTAAGTAAAGGGATCTGCTTCTTCGTGGAACCGCGGTCACGAAAAAACGGCTCAAAACGTAACAGTTAAACTGCCCTATTAAGTGCATGTTAGGGGTTGAAAGCAAATGGGAGCTGGTTTAGCTTGCTGCAGGTAGTGAACGACGGCCTCACTTTCACGCCGTGCAGCACAACGGGATCCGTGCCTCTTCCACTCTACCATTCACAGGCTATACAACGGAATGAGCTCGACTTCCAAAGGTTCAGAAGGGACTCAAATGTAAGGCGTCTTAAAGCTTCCCGCATGTGCGCAAAATAATCCCTGTAAAAGGAAAGGGGAAACGATCTGACACTCAGCGCCACCGACGGGAGACATCTAGTGGACTCGAGCTAGCATGGAGGAAAAGGTCGGTTGAAAATATAATGAATACGGCAGCAGATACCAAACACCTACTCTCGAGACCCCCGGCAACCCTCGTCTATCTAGTATCTTCATCATAAAGGTACTCCTCCGAAAAAGCAGCGACCGAGTGAATCACTGAGGCGCTCACCGGGGAAAGGTAAAGATAACTCGACCGAAAGAGGAGGCGTCTTCGTCTGGCAAGTCATAGGGGGGGCCATTAAACCGGGGCTCCAATCTTCTCCTGAACCTGACAGGAGGGGGCCTGGGCTGAACCTGGTGGAGTGTAGCCGATTGGCTCCATCTCTCTCAAACAAAAACGAGAAAGAGAAAAGTGACTCACCGGAAACGGCAGATGTAATGTGTTGTCTGAAGTCACTTCGAGGGCTCTGGAGTCCAGTGCTATCAATGAAAAGTCCCGCCTCTGTCTGAGGGGGGAAGCTTTACGAAAAGGGGTAGTCCTCCGGAATCATCTCGGCGGCGCCGAACATTGAACTCTATAGAGATAGAATGATGGGATGGTGAGGTTCGCGAGAGGAAAGTCTTTGGCGAAAGTGACTGGCGGATTACAAGTAGAGAGGCCTCCGTTACGCTGCACAAGATTCGGGGTGGAGGAGTCAACGGGAAGCGGTGAGGGATCGGTATGCGGAACAAGTTCAAAGATCGGACGGAGAACTTGTCACGTAGGATGGACTGCGTCAATTGTCGCTCGGTTCTTAAAAAAAAGGAAAGAACAACTTAGAGGTAAAAAGGTGATCCTCCTGGAAGGAAGGTCGGATTTTAGAGAGATCTCGGGGTCGGAAACGGACTTACTTGAAGTGCGGTCTTTTCTCAAACTGCAAGGAGAGTAACGAGGCCAGAGGACGAAACCGCGGGATCGATAGTTAATGTGAATGGGGGAAGAGGGGAGTTTTCGGGTACGGCTCTTGCGAGGAAGATCCCTTGAAAAGAGCGTCTTGCGGAAGGACTGTCATAAAGCTCGCTGGAAGGAGATCTTCTACTGGAGGCCGGTGGAACTGGTAGGGGGAAAGAAATGATAAAGCGAAGGCGAGACCTGCGGTCGGTGACGTGAATACGGGCGGGGACGCCACGCGAGAGTTCTAAAAAGAACGCGGATCAATTGAGTGGAAGAGGTCTCGCAAACTAGCATGAACGTCCCCCTGTCCTTCAGGGCGCACAAAAGGGCGCGAAATCCTTTCCCAAAGAGGCGGGCTATGTAGGCAGGGGGTCAACCGCTGCACATAGCGCGAAGAAGGAGAGAAGATAAATTTAAAGGCGGAGGGAGGAATTCAGGCGAGCGCTCTTCGGGCGGTTGAAGACATTGACGATGAAAGAAAACCTAGAGTTGGAAAGCCCGGCCGCCCAGCGGGAAACCTGATCGTAACGACTTCAAAGAGAGGGGAAAGCATCCTAGTGACGGGCGCGAGAAAAAAAAAGCCTGAGCAAGTGTGTTCTGTAGACGTCGTTCGTGCCCATGGAACGCTATTGACTGCGGTGGGAAAGCAAGTACGGGCGAAGAGGAAGTCTCAAGGTGGAAAGCAAAAGAGTGAGACGGTGACGGCAGTAAAGTTCGACGTTGCCGGTGATGGGGATAGTAGCGGAGGCGGGCCAGTAAGCGTGGTGAGCGAAAAAGGAGAAGGTCCGCCTCGATCGTCACGGAGTCTAAAGATAAAGGAGGGGGTTCCGAAAAGGGATCAAGAAAAACGAAAGCGGAAAGAACGCACCGGGGAGAAAAGAATATATCTACAGCTCCGAGCGCTGAGGAGTGGGAAGAACGATCCGATGTTTTCTGGGGGACGTTTGAGGAAATGGTACTAGGCAGGGAAGGGAACGAAATCGATAGGAGGACGTCAAATGCCTTGAGCAACCTTTCGCCTTTGGACGAGCACCGGGCTCAAAGAAGGCGTAATGTAAAGGAAGATAGATCAAACAACTGAAGGAGAAAAAGAATCTAATAAGGAGAGGGGGTCTATAGAAGGCTCGGTAACAAAGGGTCGCCGAACACGGTGCTCACTGCATCCATCTTCTGGGACCACCGCCCTGAGGACGAAGGCGTGAAAAGGGCCCAGAGAAAGGCCCTCAAAAAATCTGCCCACCTCTGTACACATTGACTCTCGACCCCAGCTACCGCGTAACGGAAAAGGAGATAAAGCACCTTTCTCCTGAGTTTCTTACAGAGAAAGGCCATAGAAAGGCGAAAAAAACGAAAGACGAAACATTCATGGAAGCTGCGGCGATCGCCGTACTAAACGAAGGCAGGGCTCCGGGGAGAAGAAAAACCTTCGCCTGACCGTCCAAAAGCCTCGAGAAATCAACAGAACACGGCAAAAGAATATGGCTCACCGGGGAGACCTCGCTGAAACGTCACGAGTCGACACTCGGAGCGATAAAGGAGAAAGACTACAAGAGAAGGTCACACCAAACCATCTTCCCTTTTCCAGGGCAAATCGAATCCTCAACAGCTTTGCTAAGAAGAAAGATATTGGAAAAGCACCGACGCGATGCTGAAAACACAAAACAAAAGAGCCGCACGATGAAAAAGGGGAGCAACCGGGATGCGGTGCGCGGGAGACGAAAGTCGACATCATCTTCGGGGGAGTAAGGCATAAGGAAAGACTTAATCACTCGCTAGAAGTCGCAGACCTGAAGGCGGCCGGTGAAAGTTATCTCATGACGAGACTCAAGAAATGGAACGTCAGGTCAGGATCCCGGCGAACGAAAGTCGGTCACAAGGCGAAGTGGTGGGAAAAGAAATCGTCGACCTGGGGACTTTGAGAAAACTGGTAGTTAAGTGAGACTCTACAGGGAAACTCCACGAAGGCTAAGACTAAGTCAGGAAATGAGGGAGGGGCGCCGTTCCTTCTACCGAAAATAGAACGTCAAGGTGAACCGATGGAAGAAATGCATTAGCGATCCCGAGCGTGAAGCTGAGAAAGACTTAAAGTCGTAAGATTGTAGCTGGCCATCTCGGAAAAGGTAAAAAAGGGATTGAACAAGTTGGTACGGTCTCCTGAGAGAAGGTCGAAAGCTTATCTCCAACCTACGTTGAAACGTCCACGAACGGCCGGAAAAAACAAAAAACAAATCACTCAAAAGGCAACTAGCGGAAGTCTGGAGGGATCTGTCTCGGGAAAAGAACTTCTTAGGCGCAGGGGGAGGAAGGAAAGATCATTCCTATGCGACACGTCTTCACAGACACCGTCCTCGTCACGATATGATAGTACCTCGAAGGACATTCGACCAAGAAGGGGGAATTCTGCTAAGGGTAAGAAGAGGGAAAAATCTTAAGTACCCGGATACACACTAGAAAAACCTACCTCATCCCCAAAGACCTAAAGAGAACCGCTTCGGTGAGACATTCCTACCGAAACAGCGTCTAGAGGAGCGTTACTTTCAGCATCGCAGGACGGGGAGACTCTACTGAGGGGCCTTAGAGATCCACCCTCCCGCTGCTTCGCTACCCTAAAACGTGCGGAACCGCCGTGAAAGAAGTCGTTCCTGGCGGCATCACTGGTCGGTGCCGACGAGCTCGCCAGAAAAAAATCTTGGGACAAAACCTTCTCTCTACAATCCTTCTAAGGAGGCTGAGAATACAATATCAGACCAAGGGGGGTCAAGGAAGCTAATGTGAAGGGCGTGCGGAATCCGTACACAAAGCGTAATTCCTGTCAAAAATTAAAAAAAGGTTAGGGGGCCGGTGGTTAGGTGCGTGGTCGAGAAGGTCTCAAACACAAAATTGAAGGATTAAATGATATGTTGCCCGCTTCAGAACTCATAAAGGAATTAAAGTTCAGAAGTGGTTTCCTGATACGGAATCGTAAAAGGTCTTTTATCGGGATACTCAGGTCCCTGCTAGGATACCTACCTACGATCCGAAGAGTGGTATAAGAAAAGGAATGCTATCAGCACACGACGAAGGGGGTTAGTCGGCCTTTCTCTTGGGATAACTGCTTCGACTACGGCTTCTGAAGAGAAGATCTACGTCCCTTTTCCTTCACTGCGCCGAAAGTCTGGAACTGGGGGCTAACCTGACCTCCCTTCGTCAAATTACCCGAAAGTTTACTCTAACTGAGAGTTGGACGGAAGAAGGACTAATCTGGGGGGATATAGGTACTACCTTAATGAGAGTAGAGGTTACTTTATCGCTTGTGCAAGCTTCAGCAGCTGCATTCACCTGAAGCGCCTGGATTTCTTTACTAAAACGTCATAGCAGGAATGTTCAATATTCTTTGATGACTTGCTCTTTTATACAGGGGACGTCTGGTTTACGGCTCAGGTAGATGCGGTAGTCGCCGCGAAGTCAGCGTCCCGATGCCCTGTGAGGAGGTGGGCTGTGCCGTGAATGAGGGTATAAAAAAGTAAAGTTTATTGCCGCCGTTAGGCCTCCTGGACGGGCTAGCAGTGAAGGAATCGCGTCTGCAGAAATACCGGAAACAGGATTTGAACTCGGCTAAAGTAGCGTCGAAGAGAGACGTTGGCGTCACGTCGAGAATGACTGTAATCTGAGAAAAAAAGGTCTATGGGCCGCCGTGAATTGTCCTTCCCGGGGGGGGGCGCTAACAGAAGCCGAGGGGTAATCCATTGAGCGTAAGAATGGGGGTGAGTCAAGAGCTAATCGAACAAATTCAACAACCTGTTGCCGTCCGCAGCAAAACTTTCTATCAGGATCGTCGTTCAAGGCTTAAGGGTGAAGATTGAGAATGGAACCGGGGGGAATCGTTGATAAAGACGGGAGATCGGACAACATTTAGGTCAGAAAAGTCGGAAGGTGACATCTCTCCAGGGAGGGGGGGGGGGGAAGAAGGCTATGTGCGAGGAGAAGGGACCGCTTTTTCTGCCGGGGGAAGAACAGGCGCTGACGCAACGTTGCCTAAGAAATTTCGCGTTCTCAATTAAACATAGAAGGACATATCGAAAGGTGAAGCGTGTGACAAACGTACCGAAGGCTAGCTGGTTGCTGCGGCGTTCGGGCCCTGGGACAGACTAGTCTGAGTGAAGCGTTTAGGCTAGAGAAAGGGTCAACTTAGTAAGTGGGACGAAGAAGGAGGTGCGAGAGCTTCACTTTGAAAAAGAGCGAGTGGAGGGCGGTCCGGCGACGGCGTTAAGCGCAATGTAGGGGGGGAAGAGAGTCAAGGGAGGAGCGATGAAACGGGGAAGCAGCTCCATTTGAAATTGTATATCTTCGAGTCGGGAGGGGGCCGTTAATCGTTAAAAAAGAAAGGGAGAAGTTAAATCTTCCGAGACGAGAGGGGGGTTAGGTGGCGACGCCGGGTTTTCGGAGTCCGTCGGTCGGCTAGAAGTTGCATTTAGATCAAAAACCGCAGTAGGTGCCGGGAGAAGGGGGTCGGCGCCTGGTGCAAACCGTGAAGCGCCGCCACGAAAGGGGG
>Ga0179591_1314649_pt1 | contig 11780 bp, 13 predicted proteins | sample CZOMad2_1_08_16f_FD_182891 | JGI IMG/M metagenome (GOLD analysis project Ga0179591, IMG submission 182891) | Vadose zone soil fungal communities from Angelo Coast Range Reserve, California, USA - CZOMad2_1_08_16fungal (PacBio error correction) | ecosystem: Environmental > Terrestrial > Soil >...
TACTCAGGAAACAGAGAAACGCGAAGTACATGGAAAGATTAACGTAGGCGAAAAGCCGCACGGCGGTGGACTGGGCCCCTCTTGACAAGGGGCACGCTTCGAAGGGGTAAGGGGCGTCGAAGAAGATCGCAGGGGGTCAAGGGCGAAGCAGCGAACAAAAAAACTGCCCAGAACAAGTCCCCCTAATCCCACCAAGGAGACAGAAAACAAGACTTCCTCCTAAGGAGCAAGAGCCCAGAAGGAGGAGGAGAGAAGCGATTTGGGAAAGGAAAAGCAATAGAAAAACAATCCCTAACGGCAATCAGGAGATGGGGAAAAAAAACACCACACACAACCAAAAAGAAAAAAAAATCAGAACACAAAGAAGCTGGGGCTGGTCATAGCCCAGATGGAGCCCCTTGTCAAATCCCGCCCGCCGCACCAACAAGGAAAATGGCAAAAATACACAGCCAAGACAACGTGGGGGGGGGTTGGGGACAGTCCTGTCGCCTTACGGGGGATACGACCAGCGCAACATTTATCGCGGTTCGGGTCCGTGTTATCTGATCGAAAACTTTGTGTGCGACGCACATGGGGGGCAAGGGTTCGTTAAAAGAAAAGAGGGCGGCAGCCGAGTTTGCGCACCAATGAGAATGCGATTTTCTGCGTTTGGATGACGGGAGGTGAGGAGGGGTCCTCCTGCAACTCTGGCGGGCCGGTCTGAACCTTGGAAAGAGACAGAAACGAAGAGGTACTAATTCTATAGAAGCGGAAAAGTGCTTTTCCGCCCACAGGACAGGAAATGGCGAATAGTACCTGTTAACGCTATGCATTCTTTTTTGAGGGGGCATGACAGAAACGGACCGTGCTACTCAATGAAAGGATACCTCACCTAGAAGCTGAGGTGAGGGGACGGGGGGGGAAGTTCGTAATCCGACGCGCTGGGCTGGGGTGTAGATCCGCTGAAACTCTGCTCCGAAGAAACGATTTAAATGCTAAAAGCCAAACTCCAACTGCATTCAGGGAGGCATTAGCACAGCAGCAAAATCATGGTTCGTGGAGGTACTACCGAGTTTAGGACAGTACCAGAGGTGCCTTCGTGCCGGACTTGGTTGAATGCCAAAACAGAGACCGCAAGGTCGGGTCTTCAGATGACAAGACGTGGGCAACCTTCGTGGAAACGTCAGCCGAATTCACGGAAGATGAGGGGGGGAGAAATAATGTCAAGGTGAATGTCCCGCCGGTCCAGGGGAAACGCCGAGAGACAAGACCGGGGGGCGCCTATGGAAAAAGGGAGTTCACAACTAAACCGAAAAGAAAAAAAACGGTGATCGGAAGTAAGGGTTGGAAGGGGGAATGTGGACGTAAAGAAATCGGTATTGCTGGAAAGCCTGGCTGGGTCACAACGGGAAGCTATTGGAGGATGCTCCACGGGCAAATCTGCGGGTGTGGCCAAAAAAGGTATAATAATTGAAAAAGTTCAATGAAAATGAAAGGCATTGGACCGAGAGCAACACGCGGATGGTTCAGGGTGGGAAGAAGGAATCCTACTGGCTTCCTATCTCTCTCCCCCCCGCAGCAAAACCTTCATGACATATCCTAATATGCTGGAATAGGCGAGAAAAAGGAATTATAAAGTCGCGGGAAGTGAGGAAAGTAAGCCTTTCCAAAAACGCAAATCGCCTATCTATATCCAGGTCAGAGGAAGGGAGAAGCGGCGCGGCGGAGGAACCACGAAAAAAAAAGCAATCAGAGGGAGGGGGGTCGGGGGGGAAGTCACTGACGTAAAATGACGTGGGCTTCACGGCAAAATTATTTTCTCCGAGAACGATCAAAAAACGAAGGGGGTCAACCATCCTCCCAAAAAAACTTGGAAGACGGGGGGTCAGGCAAACTCGCTGGGGGGCGTCGGGGAGAAAAAGGGACGAGTAAGTAGTTACCAACCCCTGGGGGAGATCTGCACAAAACAAAAAAAGAGGAAAAAGACAACCAATTTGCTCTGGGGGAAACAAAAGGGGAGGAGTAACCCGACTGGTCTCCCGCCAAGAAAGAAAAGAACAGAGGGTGGAGAAAAGTGCAGTCGGGCGAAAAATTCTTTTAAACGATAAGGGAAGTGGGTGGATGGAGTCGCGGCGAACAGGTCTGGAGGAAGACAAAATCGGTCACTGCCCGTGCAAATCCAACTCAGGGGGGGAAGTGGGCCTCCCTCCGAAAGCTTCCAAAAAAAAAAAAAGACATGACTAGGAGAGAGAGCTAGAAAGGGTCGAGAAGAACGGGAAGGCGGGCATGGCGATGTACCCAGGAAGGGGGGCACGACGAAAACAAGCGCGGATAGAAATTATGCAGGGATGGAAGGAAAAATCCAAGCTCGGACGCCAGCGTTAGGTCTGAAGACTTCAAAAACAATGAAAAGCGAGACGACACTCCAGAATCAACGCCTGAGTACTCTAGTAATGAAACCTCAAAGTTGATCCGAAATGGAACAAAGAAAGCACTGGGGCCCGAGAGATGGCGCATCGGCCAAGAAAATTACATTGAACCGGAAAAACAGGGTCACACAAACCTGATTTAAGAGAAAACATCCATTACCACAACAGTCCGATCACCGGCCCTGAAGGACGGGAAACCATGCGCAGAGGGGGGCGCCCGGATTGGTCCGAGACCTACCAGGAAAAATGCCTGAACCCAGAAATAGACAGGAACCAGCTGGAAAGCTTGAATCGGCAGACGTTCGACCAAAGTGCGAAAGGCTGAAAAATACCTAGGCCCCCGGGAAAGGACTCGATGTGGACGAAATATGAAGGGAGTGCAATCCGTTAAGGGGGAGGGACCATACAAAAAAACGACAAAAACCTTAGATCCCATTCGCGGCGTAAGGGAAAAAAAAAAAAAGCAGTTAATGGCTGATAAAGGGGACATGCCAATTGGGAAAAAAGCGTCAAAAACGAACCATGTTCGATGCGCGCTTCCTCGGGGGGAGAGGAAAAAAAACTCCAGGTCAGTATTGAAAAGCCAACGAGAAATTTCTGGCATCAGGAATCAAAAGGGTAGGCGCCCGGGGGTTCCGGTGAACCGAAATGAAATGAAAAATCGTTCACTGGGGACGGAGGGGAGACGTTCTCGGGATGGACTCAAAAAGGCACGGGGACTCATAGTAGGGAAGTGCCATGAGGGGGGTTACGTTCACGAGGGGGAGCTTTCATACAGGAAGGGGGATCGTGTAACGGGATCAAGCTGTGGGTGCCTTCAGACCAGCCTGGAGGAAAGTGGACGTCCACGCCCGGATGCTCCATGAAGCTGGGTCAAAACAAACCTCCAATTCTTGTGAAATCACCATATATTGGCAAAGGAAAAAGTCAAGCGATGATACAGAGCGCCTGCGAGTTCGCCAAGGTGGGGGAACTTGACTACAATGGGTTCGTTTCCGTCTCCATTACTTGGTGTGGTCTTGAGGTCTAGAAGGGGTGTACAAGCTGCGTCTCACACTGAAATATGCTCAAAAGGAGCACCCAAAAAGGGGTCCATAGGACATAAGGTTAGTAGTTGGTTCGCAAGGCGTAATTTCCCGCGGGGTCATGAGGAAACTGAAGGGCCGGATTGTCCCCGCCTGGGCCGCATCACAGAGGGGACAAACGGAATTTTGCTGTTTCCGGAGCGCTGGTGGGTGCGCAGGGACGCTTTGGGTAATTCGGGAAAGCACCTATGTATCGGCTGGCTATAGGGACACTTCGCATACGGGGGGCGGCTTTCTTTTGCCAGAATGGGCCCTTAATGCTCAATCGTCCTCCTCTGTCCCGGCTTTTGGACTCCTCCCTAGGTGCGTCTAACGCCACTTGTGATGCATGCTTGGAGGCTTCTAAACTCGGGGGTCCTGTCCTGCCTCCTGGTGGGGAAAACGCGCCTTTTCTATTGGTAAAAAAGCCTTGGCAATCCCGGACGATGATCGGGACGGTGCTCGACTTCCACGGGAGAAAGAAGAGAGAGAGAAAAGGTCCAAATCAATTAAGGACAAGGAAAACATCAGCAAATTCTCTCGACATGGAACCATATGCCTCAGGACAACTGGAAATTTATTGAGGGGGAAGGCCGTATGCCGCACCAAGAGTTAACGGTCTGGGGGGTGGGGTTGTGGAACTTAAACTTTCTCACGGCCTGTCTGCTGGACATACTCAAAGAATGGGGTCTTAGCAGTCTCGTCAAAAAGTCAAGACTAAAGAGGAGTCGCGGCCACGGCCCAAAACGTAAAAACAGGAAAGAAAAAACAGAGGGCGCCGGCCCAACGAGCAATAGAAACCTGCCAATATCGCTCCGGAGAAGAAAAAAGACAACTTTTAGGGAAATCAACGACCAGCAGGACAAACTCAAGACTATAGATGAGAAGAGGACCCGTCACCTTAGGGGGGGTAAGATGAACACAGGGAGGGCAAGAAAAATATTCAGTGTCCGAGCGCAACTTGCGAAAAAACGTAGACTGAAACTACCGCGGCCTCGCATGGCGCCCGAGGACGAAAAATCCTCGTACAGTACTCCACTAAGCGCGAACGGAAAGGAAAAGACCCGGGGTCAAAAGCTGTAATGCCTTGGGAAATCGGGAAATGTCGTGCACATGTGGGTGGGGAATGCCCCTCACTCAAGGGAAACCGCGCGTTTGGGGGCGAAACAAAATCGCGCTGGCTCTTCCAGGCTTGGTGAAACAGGTTCAGCCCTATTACTCCAGGGGTATGGGGAAGGACTTTTCACTGCTGAATCTGCCGTGAAGAAGGAAGAGCTAAAAAAAGAATCGCCCCTCAGGCGGGACAACACAACTTTACGTCCACAGCCAGTCAAAAGGCTTCTCGCAAAAAACAAGAACATTTCAGACGGGCGCGACGCTTGGAACGCAAATGCTCACCTTCAGGCGGCGATGGGAAAAGTCACGCGGGAACTTGCTGAGGTGAAGAGGCCGGCGAGACCAGAGTCTCGGAAGGCAAAAGGACTGAAACTCAGCGAGCCTAACTCGCATTATCTTTGAAAAAAGCACACCCGAGCAATGGGGTATCGCAGGTGGGAGAGGGGAGTGCTGGCGAACGTACCAACGGCCACAGGATTGCCTGAAAATGCCGTCAGGTCGCCAACATCGGCAGGACGGGAGGTCGATCAGACTCACTGCCGCGGGAGAACGTCAGTGCTGGACGAATTCATCCACGCACGAGGCTTCGGGAGGGTCTTTTCAGTGAAGGGGAACAATTGCGGGGGCGAACGGAAAACTCAGAAAAAAAAAGGGAACCCACTTGCGAAACCAGTGGTTTAGTATCCCCAAGCCGGTTGGAACGGGGGTATGGGATGTTCTCCCTGTAAAGGATGATCTGGAATCAGTAGAAGGGGGGGGGGGACAACGTTAAGCTAGGTTTGGGAGTGAAGAAAAAAAGGGTGCAACCAATTTCTTGTTGTTGTAATTGGTAGAGCTGAAATTCGGAAAAGAAAACTGGGGGGTGTCCATTTCAGATCTGGAAAGGTGTTATATGGAGCGTAGAGGCGCGTTCATAGTGGGAGGAAAACCTTCCTCCTAGACGCTTGCGGCCGAGAGGGCTGGACCAGCACCAGGGGGAGGAAGCAGGACACCTCGGAGTTGTGGGGGAGTCTCAAGACTTAAAGGAGTGATCCAGGTAAGAAGGGGCTCATCACGAAGCCAAAGAGCAACGCTGAGCAGGTCGGGGGAGAGGTAAAAGGCGCTTCGGGAGGAACACCAATCTAAAATGCATCTTTAGTTTTGGGGTTAAGGCATGAAAAAAAGGGAGGCTCCCTAATCCCGGAGAAGGGAGAAAACAACCAACGAAAGAATCGGTGACGAAATGACAAATTGCAAAGGTGCGGAAATTTATTTCGGAAAAAAGGGGGAGAAGACCAGTAGTCCTAGGAAGAAAGTTTCCAAGACCAACGGTTGTCATCTCGAGAAGGAGGAGGGGAATCTCTGAACAATGCGAGGGGGGGGCAAATCTTGAGGGGCAAGTAGTCCGAAGAAGGGGTCATTCCTCCTAAGAAACATCGGGGGGGGTGCCCTGATTCCAAAAGGGCAGGAGGTCGGGGCGATAGTCTGTGGAGATGACTGCGTTGGGGTTGTGGAGTTCAGGAGAGAAAAAGCAGGCAGGGGGAAACACGGCACCAGAAACGGTCAAAAGCCAAAACGAGGAGCGGGTAGGTTCGCCAAAAGAGGGAAAAGTCAGGCGCTAGGCGGCGATTTAACGAAAGGCCACGAACTGAATGCCGGTTCAGGCCACAGATACTCAGGGTCGAAGACCACAAATAGGGCAAGGAGATGGGACTGTTCCTTTTTCACCGTCGGGGGAAAAAATGGAGGATTCCTTCTGCAAAAAGCAAAAATGAAATAAAATACGCAACTAAAGAGAAAAAACAAAATTAAGTATTTCCTAAAATCCCGGTCAAGATTATTGAAAAGAAACACTTCATCACTGAAGAGCGGAGAAGGAGGAAACAAGGCGAGACCGTTGACCAGGAAAAAGAGGCTTCCACGCAAGGGAACTGGCTTTAAGAGACTTAAAAAACACCCAGAGGCACGCCAGACTCAGGTGAAAGGATTGGCAGTAAAAACCAGGGCCGGAAGAAAAGAGAACGCCCGGTTGTCGTAAAAGTCAGTCAAAAGCAAAAGGGAGAGGCACCCATGAAAAAAAAACTACGGCGTGGAGTGAGCGCACTGACGTGACACGATTCTAATTAAAGGAGAGATCTACAAACCGGGGTAAGACCCTTCAGAAGCGCCGGGACGATGTGGCAGTCAACGAAAAAAGGGACAAAGGTCCGGGGACAGGGGGCACAGAGACCAAATTTACCCCTTTGTAGGGCGTGCTGGAAGGGACAATGAATGGCGCGGGAGGCAGAGAAAACGTGCGGCAGCATGGACCAGAGAAAGACGAGAAAATCGGGAGCTCTGTAGCCAAAGCAGGAAAAACGTCGGGATTGACGAAATAATCTCCGAGGTTGCTTCATCAGATTCTTCAAAATTCTTGGCGGGCGCCAAGGTCCTGGCAAGTAAAGAATGATCGGTGACACAAGGGTACTCATTACTAGAAGAAAGACTGGGTCAGGAGTTAAACGAAAGCGTGGGTTCCGAGGCCGATCGCAGAGGCATCATGGGGTTACCAGGCTTTCGTGCAGAGCAAAACCCGCAATGAGAAAAACTGAACTGCTGCCAGACGCTTCAAGAAAAAGGAACAACGGAATAGGGCAAAGGAAGGGCCCTGCTCCGACGAGGATCCCTTAAGGGCCTCCAACAACTGGGCCAAGAAAGGGTTCCGACACCCAAGACTTGGCTATCAAAAAATTACGAGAAAGATGATCAGGAGATTCAGGTCAAGTGGATTACTTACAATAGATTTCGGCACCTCGGGCCTAGCACTGTTGGGGGGTCGGTTGGGGGTCAGGTCAGGACTTTGACAAGTGCGGCAAAAACTAAACCTGAAGACAGGGTCCAGTCTCCGCAACATTGAAAGAACGTGGACGGGATCAGAAAGCCGAGATTGTTTGGAATGCTGGTGAATGCATTTCACGAAATATTGGTCGCAAACGCGACGGGGAAGGCCTAGGGTTGCGGAGGTTTTCCAGGCTGGTTTGAGGGGTAGACACAAGTTGTGGTGTGAGGCCAGGATGGAAGAGGACGTCCCGCGCGGCGAGCCTCGCCGAAAAGCGGGTCTGGGGTCCAGAACCGGGACTTTCTCAGAAGGGAAAGGAATGGGGAGCGACACTCTAGGAGAAGGAGAAAGTGCGGGGATCCGGAGGGGCCGAATTGACTTAGCCCATGGCCAAAAAGCGCCTGTGCTCAAAGGGTAACTTGGCGCGGTAATTCCCCCTGGGGGGGTTGAAGAAGATCTCCAACACCCCCAAGAAAGAGAGAGGGGAAAGGATGGAGATGAAGTTGGGGGGAAAAAGTGTTCGGGGAGGGGGGGGGGTCAGGGGGCGGGTTGAAATATCAGTAACCAGAAGAGGCTTTCAATGGGCCACTTCATGACTGCCGCCTAGTCAACAATCAAATTGAGAAAAAACTAGGTCAGAAAAAAATACCACTTGACGCTAGTAGAAGATGATAACGTTGACTTCAGCCCTACGAACTCGCGGTCGAAGGGGGCGGAAAGGGAGGGAAGCCTACTCAAAAACCCATCATGTCGCAGCCCCAACACTAGGTGAGACCCAAGCATACGGAAAAATCCACTCTTCAAGAATCGCGACGCGTCTCAACAAGCTGGGTCGGAAATGACGCAGGACTACAAAACAGACAAAAGGACTTATAAGATGGCGAATTCCCCCACCGTTATGTCTTGATGCAAGTTTACTGTTATCATGTAATTCATTCTCCTAAACGGGTCCAAGGAGTATGACTGCCACACCAGAGAAACCAACTTCTAACGCATGCGCACCAGTACGAAAAAAAAAAAAAAAAGGGGGGTAAGTGAAATGATGACCGGAAGAAGGCGCGACCGTATCTCGCTGGGTCCCTGATGAGCAAGAGAATTGGCGGAAACTCAGCTTGGCAATTGGGGTTTTCAAACCAACCGCTCAGGGGGGAAAAAAAATCGGGACGACCGTCCAAGTCGCTCGCTTAAAGGGCGTGGCATTCCATAAGTACAGGGAGTTCCTCCTTTAGGAGGAAGACTTGCGGTGATGAACGACGCCTAGAACGACAAAAGGGCATAGGAAGATCGACTCATCCACGACGGGAGGGGGAAATAGCTACCATTGCCCTTCTCTCATAGTACCGGGAACTCAGCAGTTAACTTTTTTAGGACCGTGCTCGAAAAACGTTTGACTTCAAGAAACACTATGCCGCGGAGGGTTTCGTCTCAACTCTACGGCGTTGCTGGGGGCAGGGATGGGGAGAGAGTCAAGCGACCCGAGGGACAAGGGGCCGAATTGCATCACAATGCTTGTCCGGCTGATGACAGAAAGAAGGCATGCTTCGGGATAAAAAAAAGAAACAAAAGATCACATTGGGTGAAGTCAAGCGTAAGATAACTAGGTCCTGAGCAGGCAAAGGACAGAGGGGAGTCCTTTTTGAAAACGGCCACAATCGGGGGAAAGGGAAGAAGGGAACTACGGTCTTGTCGCCAGAAAAAAGAACTTCCCGCGTTATGTCGACGGAGGTGACGAAGGAATTCCCTCCAGCTGAGGGAGTTCCTGTGTCAAGTGGGCCAGTCCCTCGAGGGACGCAAAAAAACGTAGCAGGGTCCAGAATGGAAGAGAAGCAGTGGGACAACGGCAAATCCCGGTCAATGCCTGATGAAGAATGATGTTCAGGAGGTTCCCGGGAAAAAGACAGACGTTGGACGGAGAAGGCTGGAGTCAAGCTCGAAGGGGGGGAGATGGGGAAAAAGAAAAGACGGTCCCCCCTTTCATTCCTTTGAGGGGGCACCTAGCGGAAAATGATCCTGTGCTTCAAAGTCCAGCAAAATCCTTGTTTGAAAAAATCATGGATCTGAAATGTTCATCGGAGCATGGGAGGGTGGTGTTAAGAATTAATCTCCGGCTGGGAATGGGGAAAGAGGATCTTTTTCCAACGCCCACCAAGACCTTAAATCGAAGAGGTTGGGTCTAACATACTGGATACGGGTCAAGTTACCTCACACACCGGGCCTTGCCCCTCCACGAGCAGTCTCGCTATCGCAGGGAAGGGGTAGGAGAAAAAGGCGATCGGCGGACCAGAAATGCCCCTGCATCTGAGAGTGGCGTGACAGGGGAGGAAAGCCATGGGGGCTACCGGCAACGATATCAACCAGTAAGTCATAGAAAGATCCCTCAGGGACAAGGGGGCTCGGGCATTCAGGGAAAACTAAGATGGGGGGGCTACGGGAAAAAAAGATGCTGCCGAATCAGAACTTTTGACCAAGCCCGTGTGGAATTCTCTCACACAAAGAGGGGGATATAAAAATGGGAGCTTGGTCAAAAGGATGAGAGGCGATGGGAGGCTCAGAAGAAACCAAAAGGGTAAGAGGGTTGGAAAAAAAAGGAGGATAACTCAGAAGGCGAGGCCGACAAGATTACTCGAGGGGGGGGTTTAGAACGCGATCAATAGTCTCTCGTGGGGACATGCCGCAGGGAAATCCAAGAACGCTCTGGACCGGTGGGGGCAGAAGGTGGCCTACGAGAGGGGGCAGATCCAGAACCCCTCTACCTTCCTATGGAGAGGAAATTTTTGGTTAATCCTGTGAGGGGTCATTCGCCACTGGAACCCACGGAAGTTCAAGTGGTCAGGTAAAAAGAAAAGCCATTAAAAGGAGTCCGCGAAGGTTATGTCTTGGCCGTTTTAAGCCTGCTCCGGAAGCCAGACGTTCTCTTGCCTTTTGTTCGAAAATCACGCAATGAAAAACGCTCATCGCCAGCTACCAAACTGACTGGCAAGAGATTGAAATCACAAGGCTTCTCCACCGCTGAAATGAAAAGGTCACCGGCAAAAGTGGGTGGCACATAGAGCCAAAGGCGCTGCCTTTAGCCAAGCCCTCACTAAATAAGGAATTAGTTACAGGAGGAAATCCATGCAAACCGTTCAGTATCACAGGGCGCCAGGATTGATTGGCGTAACACGGGGGGGGGGAACCTGCCTTCTCTCAAAGATTGTGAAAGGGTATCAGGCAGTTACTACAGGGAAAGACTGCGAGGGACCTCGTTCTTTTTAAAGGGAATTCGGGGGGCAAGAACGTTTTCAAAAGAAGGCGAAGAAAGGGGCTTATCTCCATCCCGAGATCTTTTTTCGGGCAAATGTTCCCCTGTGCAAAGCCAGGGGACATAAAGGCACGAGAGAAACGCGACCACAGGGAGATAAAAAAGGGGGCGGATTTCTTCTGAGGAGGAAAGGCGCGTGATGCAGTCTAGTTCGCAAATGGGAAAAGCTAGTCGAACATTTTAGTAGGGGCGACAAACCGGGGTCCATCGATACAAAGACACAAGAACGCGTCAGATAAAAATCCGACTCGGATCGTGGGATCATAACCAGGAGAAGCGGGGAAGCGGAGCATGATTCTAAACAGGAATGGTAAAAGTAACCTTAGAAAGAAGGGCACGGAATCCGCGGGATTGCACCTCAATTGGTTAATCCTTATAGATAGAGATTGAAACTAAGTACTTAATTCTTCTGAATCACAGCTCAGCGGGAAGGACAAAACTTTTCGCTGGAAGGCAACAACCGAAGGACGTCATGACGCGCAACGCGCGATGAACTGAGATGGGGGTGCTGCCCGGAACCAACTCCTGAAGAATGCCGCCCCAGAGAAAAACTGGGCAAGAGCCGCAAAGATAAAAATTATCCCTGCGCGAGAGACGGGGGGCGGAACGCAGGCCCCTCCACGTGGGGCGGTTTCGGCTCAGGGGAGAAGCCGGTGCGCAGGGGCGTGGTCAGCCAGGTGCCGGGGGCGGAAGGCACGGACAAGTGGGGCTCGATGAACACGCTCTGAAAAGATGCGGAGAAAAGAAAAACCAATGAGAATTGCGGGCCTGGGGCGTCGGAGGGAAGGGACGAAATTGGGGGGGGGAAGATGAAGCATTTGCGCAGGGGGGGGGGGGGAAGGGGAGGATCGTGGTGGGAGGGCTACGACGGGTTTGTGGGTAAGGGACGAGCTTGTAAAGTTAGGAGGGGACTCCTGATGATCGCCGGGTATACTTGTATCAAATCCCAAAAAAAAAAAACGAGGCACCATCAACGTATGTGTCTGATTATCGGTCGAAGAAGGGATGTGAGCTGGTAGGAAGGAGAAGCCCTTTCCTCCCTACTTTGAAGTCAGGGGGGGGAATTTCTGTTCACGTCCTGAATCGTGACGTAG
>Ga0179591_1370214_pt1 | contig 11779 bp, 8 predicted proteins | sample CZOMad2_1_08_16f_FD_182891 | JGI IMG/M metagenome (GOLD analysis project Ga0179591, IMG submission 182891) | Vadose zone soil fungal communities from Angelo Coast Range Reserve, California, USA - CZOMad2_1_08_16fungal (PacBio error correction) | ecosystem: Environmental > Terrestrial > Soil >...
GCGTGATGAGACCAATATCTAGGTCGTGCACAATTTGACGAATGAGAGTCCCCATTGGTCAACGTTCCAACGACCAGGTGCACTTTGGGCTGCGTAACAACTAATGTCGCCGAATCTTAGGAGTTGCTACTATAAAGAGGTCTGATCTCCCCCTCTCCAATCCGGCGAAGGGGGACTCCGAGGTTCTGGCGGGCGGTGATGCTGGGGGAAGGAGGAACAACGCGTTCGGCCCAGGGTCATAAGCCCGGTAAGACGGCATTGTGCTGAACGTAGAAAAAGAAACACGGCTTAGAAGAGAAAGAGAGCTCCTGGGTAGAACCGCCCTCGACGTGGGAAAAGCACATTAGATTCCTCTTCGGGAAGCGCATACGCTTCAGGTAAAAAGGGGGGAAGAGCGGTCTCGTCGAGGCGCTGCTTGAAAGAGGGACAAGTTGGGCCAGGAGATCTAGAATGCAAGGCTAGGCGACGAGCAGGCGTAGAGCTTTGCAACGGTCACCTGCGGACCCGTGACAGCGAGGGGGGGAAAAACAGGTAAACCGTCACTTCTTCCCACAGTTAAAGAAAACGCACTGAGCGTGTCATGAACAGAGATAGAAAGCGAGGTTCTCCGTAAATGTCGGGGGAGCGAAGTATCATCAGGAAGGGGAAACCGGACGCCTCGCATTCCGCAATAAAGGGTAAGAGGGAGAACATATCACGCTGTAACCGGAGAAAAGGGGGCCATCCATTCTTCTAACTTATCGAAGAGACGTTCCTAAAATGGAAGCTCTCGTAAAATAACATGGGGGGGAAAAGTTACTTCCTCCTCGTCAGAAAAGTGGGGTGCGGGGGGGGGGGGGGGGGTGGGTGGAAAGTTCCGATCACGCCTGTAGGGGGGGGAAAAGAACGTAAAACCGCCGATCTTCGTCAGGTAGAAACCCTTAGAAACGCGGCGACTCGTGAATTGGGGCATTAAAAAAAAGTGACGCTTTTTCAAGATGATGTGACCAGCGTCTGAACCTAAAGGGAGACTGATAGGACGGGGCAACTCCCGAGGACCGGTAGATCTAGAAAATGTCGGATCTCTGCTCTGCTGCATCCTCTAGAGATGCAAAAAAAACGGAGGATGATTGAAATAGATATCGCGAGCGATGAGTCAGGGGGATCTAGAGGGTACGACATCTCCGGGCTCACTGAAACGCGGCGGCCTGCAAGATCTCTAACGACCCGCCCGTTTCCTAGACAGGAAGGAGTCTAGAAGGTCACGATGGTGCCGAGACTTCAAAGAAAAGAGGAAGGGATTCGCTCCGTTCAATGAGAAAATCGAAAGAATATGGATTGGCCGCAGGAAAGGGCAAACCCAGGGCTGAGACGCCTATCCGCGAGGAAGGAAGGGACAAAACAAAAGGCTCGTTGGCGAGGGTGGGAAGACGGGTTTTCTCAGAGAGCTTCTTACAGGGGGGGAGGAACTGGCTATGGCTCTCCGATGCGGAAAAAAAACTCAAAAATCTGAGAGGCATCAGGGAAGAAACTGGGGGAGGAACCCGTCCTTACTGGGAGACTTCCTCAAAACTAAAAGGAAGAAGCACTCTCTGGCTAGAAGAGGGGACTCGACAACTGATAGGGTGGAAAAAAGCCGCGAGCGACGGGAGGGGGGGAGATTCAATGTTTCAAATTACCGGCCCTGACGCTTACGGTGGGAAATTTGGAACAGCGTCGGCCTCGACAAGGAAACCTCGAACTGTAGAATAAAAGAGCATCCTCTAGTCTTTCCCATCCGTAGGTCTCCTTCCCAATAATGAGAAAAAGGGAAAAGCGTTCGCCGCTTAGAAGAGGAAAAAAAACGTTATCTCAAGAGCACTATGTTGAAGGGGGGTCTCTTTAAAACGAGGCAGGCCATGTTATCTTCGATAAGTAAGAAGGAGGAAGAAAAAGTCCTAGGGTCCTCCTCCGCACGCACGCAAAAACCGCCTCTGGGTTCGGGGTTCTCTCTCTAATCCTGCCACATCCGGTTGAACTACGAGACTTGAGACAGCCCGAAATCCAGAACGGGGTAGGTGAGGAAGAGGGTGGATTGGATCTAATAACCGCCCCGGTGTCTCAAGAACTACATAGGACTGGACTGCGTAATTTAAATGGTACACTCAAATTCAGCGTGTATGGAACATGGGGAACCTTGTCTTTCACTAATTCCTGGGGGGGGGGGTCAGTTTTGCCAAAAGAAGGAAAAGGGATAGGGGAAAGACCATCGAAGTCAAAGCCATGGGGCTGTCTTTACGAGTATACAAAAACTGGGTCAGACACCAGGGCCTACTAATCACCACTCGGGGGAAAAAAATAGGCAGGGTCCCTTTTCTTTGAGGAAGAAGCGGAGGGGAGTGCCGAAGCGGGGCACCCTTAAAGATTAAGGACGAATGCCCACCGAATCAAGAAAAAAAGAGACATGGATTCTGAGGAAATCCTCCGAAGCTCGACGGAAGTGGATATTGATGTCAGAGGGTGACAACTAGCTTGTTCTCCCTGTATGCAGGACAAGCAAGGACGAGATGCTGTTCAAAATCGGAAGCGAATGGAAGCGGACCCCACTAGTATCTCTCTACAGGGCAAGGGGGTGAAGTTTATTTGTATCATTGGGCGGTCGCTTTACCAGCAAGAGGGACAAATACTGGTAGTTTTGCTTGGTTGCTTGAGGGGGGGGGGGGAAAATCCAGAAGATGCAAGAGGGGTAAAAAGGCCTTCGAGTTCGTGGCGGGAAGAGTTTTATAAGCTTAAAGAAGAGGAGGTCATCAGCTTACCTGCGGGGCGAAAAAGACAGAAGAGAAGGGCGGCGGAGAGAGGGGGTTTGATCCAAGATCATCCGTGCGGGGGCATCTCACGGGTAAAAAAAGGGGAAGTTTCCGGTCTTCGCCGAATGCTGAGGATGAGCAGTGGATAAGCGGTGAGGAGAATCTCGTTTCCGTCAAAGCCGAGAAAATCGCCGCAGGAAAAAGTGAAAAGAGCGTCCGGCGACCCTGAACAAAGATCTAGAGGTATACAGTCCCCAGGAGTCGGAGCTGATATCAGTATTCCCGGGCACAAGAGAAGAAGGGCCGAAATGCACCGGCTTCTGAAAAAGGAAGGAAAAAATCCAAGGCGCGGCGGCACACGCGGCGGGGGCTCTAAAACAAACCGTCGCCAAGGGTGATCAAGGAAAGGTCTTTGGTGATCAAAATCCATTCATGACGTCTGGCCGAAAAATGAAGGGGATCACGATCCCGAGAAAGGATCAATCCGCGCAAGGAAAAGCTGATGATGCTCGAAGGAGAAAAATTATCTCTCTAAAAAAAAAGGGAAATAGAGAGGGGCCGGGTGGGAAGCATCCTTACCTAGGCAAGGCCGACGTCGAGAGCTCTACAGAGTGATCCAAGAGGAAATCTGATCTTCATCTATAAAGTCCTGCAGGATGCTCCGGCACAAGAGGGTCGCGGGAGGGAAAACCACCTTCAACTTGGCATATGAAAAGGGACTCCTCCTCCGCTGTGGGTTAGGGACAATCACTAACGGGGAACTGGTTATAAAATCCGAGCGGTGGAGGAGACGCCGTTAACGCGGAAATCCAGAGGAGCCAAAGCAGACGAAACCTGGCTGGCGTGTCATTTATCTGTCTCCTAATTCTAGGGGGCGGAACGTCCTCTGAAGAGTCGACGAGTGGGGGAAAACGTAAACTAGCAACTTCGGGGCCAGGTCTGGGATCTGCTCCATAAGCCAGGGGAAAAACCCTGGAGAAGTTCTCACAATTCTTTGTTGTCGGGTGAAAAAAGAAAAAGCCAAAGGAGGATGCCTTGGATACAACAAAGGAAAACATAGGGAGGGAAAGAGCATCGTATGGGCGGCCAGGCCTCGCCTTAATTGCACCTGTTTCTTGGGTGCGCGTCTACGGGGGGAGCTTCTCAAGCGCACCTCGAAATTTGAGAACATCAGCCTCTATGGGGTGAAGGGGGGAACCCTGAATCTTATTGGAAGAAGGCCGACGACCTAGGTAACCTCCGTGAACAAAACAGGGAAAAGTGGCTAAGTAGGAGAGTTCGGTGACATCCTCTCAAACATGCATCATATTTTTGGGTAACTCACTAATCGCCAGCGGGAGTTTTACGCCAAAGAAAAAAAAAGGGACACCAACTCCGGGCAAAAGACCTCGCAAATCGACATCAATCATGGGAGCTTAATGTCCTCATGACCAATGGGGGGACGTAACGGCGGGGGGGCGCCGACCACCCTTATGCCCGGGTTCAGGACAGAGAAAAGAGAAGCAGGAGATCTCTAGGCTCATCAAATGAGGGCTCTATGTTTGATTGCGGAGACATTGCAAGTCTCAGAGCAAGAAGAAGAAAACTATTTGGGGTCAATGAAAAAGCGTGTCGACGAAGCTGGAAGGGGAATGCCTTATTTGTCCGGCGATCCAAAGCAACGCAAATTCATTGCGCCCGTTGAGCACTTCGTTGACCGACGGGAACGCGTAACCCAGGGTAAACAGTCCCACGCGACTGGCGCAATCAAAAAGGATGCCGCGAAGCAAGATGGAGTTGCTAGCTCACCAGAGGGGGCCAAGGAGACCAATCCCCATTCACTCAGGTCTGGGGAAATGGCGAGGGCATCTTCTGGGGAACGCCTAGGGCCAAAGGGGAAAGAGGAAAAGCGCATTTTGGGGGGGGGTAGGGGCGTAGGCGCCGAAGCCGGAAGCAGGGGGCGCCTCGACGTCTGCTCGCACTACTTCACTGACATGAACAAAATATGATGCCTCTTGGGGAGATCAAGGACACGTTCCAACAGGAATCAAGTTTTCGGGAACTTCTTTAGTCAGAAGACTGACCTGGACCAAAAAAGCGCCGAGCGAGCGCAAAAGGGGAGACGATCAGGTTAACGAGGCAAGAACATGAAAACCCAGGAGACCCTACGAAAAGTACTTGGCCTCTGACAGAACAGGGGGGAAACTGTCTTTCACAGCGAAGTCAAGGTGACAAGTTCCAAGCACGGAAGAGGGAAAAACGTCGATTCATCCGGCAGGGGCCGACGCGCTGCGCGAATAAACTCCTGGTGACTAACAGCGCTCCGCGAAAAGAAGGACTTTTGTGTAGCAGTCCGAGAAGCTGCAAGCAAAGCCAGCCATTTCGTCTAAACTCTCTGAAAGACGGGGACAAACGGGATCGCGTAGTGGGGGGAGGGGGCAGGCAAGGAGACCGCATCACGCCTGGTAGGACCACAGGCAGACAACACGGTCTCAGAGGGGCTGTAGGCCCGTCTCCCGATCAAGAAGAAAAAGAAGGCTATGATGGTAGCGAAAGGCACCAGCAAGGTATCCGAGAGTTGACAGGGATTGGAACAGGGGTCGGGAGGTAGGACCTGGCCGGCCGCCGAGGACCGGGGCCATGGATGCGACTAGGACTCTCTCATCATCCAGCGATCTCTAAAAGGAGATTATTAATAGAAGAGATAGATCACGCGAGAATTCTACCTCTAATGTCGTCTCCCTTGACCCGTGAAAGGCGAACGTCCACGGCATAAGCCTCCCGAAAGTTCCCGCAACGAAATAGTAAACTGGAAATAGGGGCCGAGTTGAGTAAGATTCGCTCGCGTTTCGATTAAAAAAATAGACAGATCGTATTTTGGGCAGGGCTGCTTCGTCAAAGACCCCGGCGAGGCCGGGAAGCAGAGAGAAGGATCCGTACTACCTTCGTGTACGCGGGGGGAGGGGCAAGTCCGATCAGGGGGTTCGCGCAGGAGGGGGGCTTTGACCTGGTTCTAATTCATCGGGGGGGATAGGCGGCCTAGTTATGGAGAAACAAATTCCAATATGCGCTGAGGAGTTCTTCTACCCTTCGGACCTCAGAAATCCGCGAGAAAATGGGGAAGCGCGGGAAGAAACAAAAGGAAAGGCCGACGTGGCCTCGAACCGGAATGGGAAACCGCTCTATCGAACGCTCATTTGAAAAAGTTACCTTTGTCCACGGCAACAATTCTCGTCAGGGCTTTATCAGGGTTGCACAGCGGGAGCCGAAATCGAAAATCGGGCACGGAGACCATCTCTGCGAGGGAGACGGAAGACATGCTCGCCTACCAGCGCGAGAAGTCTCTTTCGTCCTCGGGACGAAAGAAACTGCCTCCGTGAGAGAAGAGGATTAAGGGGGGAGGGGGAGGTTTACTATACGGGGAGCCAATTGATCTTCGGGGGACGGACTATACCGCGGAGTCTTCCTAAAACTCCTGCACCGAAAGGAAAATTCCTCTGGACGACTGAAAACAATGGACCTCAAGAAGCGGTCGCGACTGTCTCCTCCACAGGCATAACCGGCCCACAATAAAAGGGGATTGAATGGTTGATTGGGGTGAAGGGGAACAGGAGGCAGAAATCTCCATCTTACGATCGGTTGGAGGGGCGCATCCAGGAGTCGTGTCCTTTTCGCCAGGTGACCGAGTGATTTACGGGGGAAAATGAAACTTGGGCAGGATGGTGGGGCGCAACTCAGTGGGGGGAGCGAGGTTCTCCGGCTCCAGCAGCCCGGACAAAATTCTTACTCGAACGAATCGACTACCCTTGCTCGCGATGCAAGGGGAGAACAAGAAACGAACATGATTGGGATCGGCGCGAAAATATGTAGCCCTCTTGATCACCCGGCCGGGGGGCTAAAAGCCTAACAGCTGCTTTGGCCTCTCTCACACATTCTGCCATGCCTGAAGCGATCGGGGATGGTCTATTCGCTCATCACGACGTCCTTCCGGTAGAAAAGGACGCCTCTCTGGGGAGAGTGAGCAGACTTCTGGGACTGGGTACTAGCTCAAAAAAACACCGGATGATAAAAAGTCGCAGAGTCCGTCAAATTGGGAAAGGGTAGACGGCCGGGGGAGGTTACCTCGGCACAAAGAATGACCTTTTTGAAGTTGGATAAGGGGGGGCAATCTTGAGAGCCAACACAGGAGTTATGTCCTTGAGGAAAAAAAAATCGGGGGGGGTTAGTCCGGAAGAAAAAAACCGAAGGGGACATCAGGAATCCGCTTTCTACAATTCCTCCACTAAGGCAGCCGCCGATGACTCCGGGGGGATCCATGCATGTTGCGGTCCAGCTCCCAGTCAACGGAGTATAACTTTAAAGGGGGTCAGAGACTGTAGCCAATGGAGGGGAGAGCATTTATACAGGAGGGGCGGGTCGAAAAGAAGCGTTTCCAAAATCGTCAGGAGAGAAAGCGCGGCAGAAGGGACGTTCCGAAACTCGCTAAAACGGCGAACGGGGGGCCGAACAGAAGAGGAACCGCGCCGGCGTCGGATACCGAAGGGGGTACCGGCCTTCCGGAGGGAAATCCTTCTCAAACGGAGGAAACTACAAAGTCAAGACCGTCTTATCCGATGAAAAAAAGGGTAAGAAGTATACACCACGATGGGACGACAATTGAGGGGTAACCAGCGACACCAAATGCAGAGCCTTCACCTGCGAATCCGAAAGATCGATTTGAAGGGGGACAAGAGTAATCTAGCATCTAGAAGAATCATCTCCTCAGTTGCGCAGGTCATTAAAGGGGACGAAAACGGGACGACACTCAACAACAACTGAGTGGGGATAGGACCGTCTGACGGGGGCGCAATGCGAGTCTCTTATTAAACTACTGCAGTAATAAGAAGAGGTACGAAAAAAATAGATCTTGAAAAATTGGAAAAGATCCTTCATTATTCCAAATCGGCACGAAAGGTGGGTGGGCCCTGGGCTCCTTTCGGAGAGGGCAGCGGCCTCAGCAGGGTTTTAAAGAGCAAGACGAAGGTTCTGTGGCCGTTGTGAAAGTGCATTTTTCGGGACGGAACGGGATGCTCGGAGGCGGCAAAATCCCTCGAGGGGATAAGTGACGCATGATAGCGGAGGCGGATTAGTTCGGTCGAGTAGAAGTACCTGCTCTAGGAGAGTCAGTGAAACGGAAATCTAGCTTGGGCCGACATGGCGCCGAGATGACAGCATGCGCCATGAAGGCCTGGAGTCTTCGAATCAAGGAAGATAAGGGGAGGTGAGAAGGCCCGACGGCGGAGATGGAATAAAAACACCGGCTCGGAGATCTCGCATCTAGATCCTTTTACCGCAATAATCAAGATAGTACGACCGTGGGGTGTGGGTTCGGAGAAATTCGGAACGGAGAGAAAAGAGGCAAGAATTTTTTGCAGCAAAAAAAACTCGGCGGTGCCAAATCCAGAATAAAACGCAACCCGAAAAGGTGTCAAGACCCAGCCGAGCCAGGCAAAGGGAAAAATTCGCAAAAAATTGCGGCCCAGAAGAAGAATTGGGCTTGCCGCTCCGGGGCGTTCGCGCTTGGGGAAAAAGAAAGGACCAGCCGACGTTCCTCGAAGAATAAAACTAAACTCTCTATGTCCATCAACTCAAAAAGCGAGGAAGGAGGACGCATGCCATGTCGATCGTTAAATGGTTGTTGGGGGAAAAGCTGCGGCCAACCCTGGCAAAGGGGAGACTCCTACATAAAAGAACCATTCTATGACGGGGGAATGGAGGAGGGGCAGGTGGAAGTAGCGAGCGGGATGGCAGGGGGGGGGGGGAGGTTAGGGGCAATGAAGGGGAGGGAGTGGGAGGGGGGGAGGAGGAGGGGTGAGAGTAAAAAATCAACGGAGCTTGAGGGGGCATTGCGTGAAAGGAAGAGCTACCCAGGGGCCGGTGAAAGTCGACGTTCGCTGGGAAAGAGGGATGCTGGCCGAAAAAAAAGCCTCAACGTTCCCCAATCTGCCCAAGTGTCAGAAACGAAGCGGAAAAAATTAGAACGTCAAGACCACGCTGACTTTGAGATCCAGGGGGGGGGATGCAAAAAGATCTTCAACAGGGCGACACCGTTCGGTCTGAGAGAAAAAAAAAAAAAGCACCCTTAAACGGCGGGGCCGGGATGCCTGGTGACATCTCTCGAGGAAGAGGGGCCCGGCGGGGGTCCGACGTAGGGGACATCTGTCTTGGACGGAGAGTGTGCTGCGGAAACCGGAGGATGGACGTCTAACGACCGTAGGAGAGCCAAGCCCAAACCTTTGAGAAAAGATCAGACGCATACCAGCTAGCAGATCAGCAGCCGTGTATATGCGGGAGCAGAGCATTTCCGCCGTTGGGAGACCTCTCTGAGAGGAGAGAAAAAGTGCAGGGAGGTAAGGGGGAATCTTTTCAAAAAATGCTCACGGAGCGAAGGGGTGCATCTTCATACAGCACTTCTTAAAAGAAAGGAGATCGGGAAGTCCCCTCACTTAAGTTGTCCGAGGGGTAGGTATGAAAGGGCAGAGAACTAGGGAGAACGCTCTCTGATCAAAAGATCAGCTGCGCCGCGCAGACTAAATTGGACTTGTGTGTCCCGAACAAGGGGGAAGAAATAGCACATGGGGAGGGAAACCTCCCACTACAACCGCTCGGAGACGGAACTCTGAACACTACGCCTTTGTAACCGGGAGCCCGAGGGCGTCGCCTCTTCGATAGAACGCAGGGAGGGTGACGAGAAGAAACAAACTAAGGCTCGCTGGAGACTCCGGGGGAGAGAATCGGCTAGAAAGGACCCAAAGGGCCCGTGTAGACGAGGAGAGTTGACAGGGAAGCGAAACCGGCCGATCGGGTCCGGTAGTCAGGGGCGATGGCTGAGGGCTCTCTCAACTATACTCTAGAAGCAAAAACTGAGTATGAAAAGAAAAAAGATAATCGTCGAATCGAGGAAAAAAGAAATCGTCCTTCGATAGACACCGGAGACGAAAGGGAGGGCCTTAAACAGAAAGAAGAAAGGGACCGATCCAGGTCGCCTAAAAGGGGGGAGAAGGGACTGACAGACAGAAAGATTTCTGCTCGCGGGGACACGCGCACGATAAGATCCGGGTGAAGTGGACTGCGAAATCAAACAAGAAAAGGCGTGATGACGGGGGTCCTGAAGCAGAAAACCTTACAAAGGAGTGTAAAAGGAGATGGCCGGTCCGATCTTTTTTGTTGTTGGAGATGCCTGGAGGAAGGTGCATCTTTGCTCGGGACGCCACAAGTTCGTCAAACAATCCAATCTATCTGCGCTGAGAAAAAGGCGTCAGGGGGGGGAACCCTGCCGGCTGATATCTAAAAGGACGGGTCAGAAAACCTCGTAAGGAACGCAGGGGAAAGGTGGACTAGACACTCCTTCAGGGAGGGGAAAATCGAGAGCTGTGGGAATAGGCCGGGGAAAAGCCGTGGGAAGGAAGTTAGAAGGTAAGAGTGGAAACAGACTTCTGAAGATACCTTGAAGGCGGGGAATACCCCGATCGCGGTAAGGGGTCCGCAAACGTAAGAGAGCAATCAGGCATGGCCGATGGGGACTAATATCTTGACCCGTCTCTGAGAAGAAAAGGGGGGGGGCATCTGTGAACTTGAGGAAAAGAGGAGTAAAAGGGGGGGACGGGGATCCCGAAGGGGATGAATAATGCCAGCCGCATCAAAAACTTCCTCAGAGATACAAAAAAAAGGCCAAATCCTACGCCTCGAATTCTCCTAAAAGAAAAGACAAAGGCCGCCAGACATTTGGAGGAAGGGGGGGTATTTTAGGGAAGTTTAAATCATAAAAGACGGAAAAAAGACAGGGACGATCGGCGCAGGAGAAGGGTAAATGGCGCGGACAGCGTGGATGAGAAAAGGGGGGGGGGGAAACCTCCTTCAGGTCGGCTGAACTTGGCGATTGGTCGCAACGGTGGGGGAGGTGGACAGCAATCCCGCCACAAGGATGGCTGCTGAAAGAAGACAAGGGACAATAACGGAAATGGCTAGCGAGGGGGTCAAAAAAAACATAACATCGTCAGCCAGAGGAGGAGGAATATCCGAGGGTAGCAGGGACTCTCGGAAGGGGTGAAAGAAAAACTGCGCAGCATGGCGGCAACTAGATTGCAACAAAGTTAAAATCAGACATTTTTCATGATGGCAACCTCCTTAAGCCTGCCGCAATAGGAGGTCTATGGCATAGAGGCGTCGAACGAGGCTCCTTTGAGCGGAAACAGGGGGGAAACCGAAATGGAAAGTAGGGTCAAAAAAGATCTAATGCTAACAGAAAAAAGGAAAATGCAAAAGAGCTAATCGGGGACGCGGTGAACGGTTTTTGCTCAGTGAGGAACGGTTCCCGGGGAGGGAAGGCGGGGGGGACGGAGAAGGGGCAAGGCGGGGGTGCCGGGGCTTTGTGAGAAGCCTTATCGGTGAAACGCTTGCACAAAAGTGGGCGTGGGAAAAGGGAATCGCGTTGGCGGAAATGAAAAATTTCGAATACAAAAAAAGAAAGGTCGGTCATCAGGAAAGGAGAAGGGGGAAGAGGGGGGGAGAAAAACCCCTCTACGCTGCGAGTCGTCGAGGTAGTAGCAGTGTGGTCCGGCATCACAGGGCGGCTCCCAACCCAGACGTGTAGAACCTGTAAACGAGAGAAGTGATAAAGTACCATGCTGTATAAGCAAGGCGCAAGGCTCGGGGATCATGTCCTGAGACCTCGAGGGAAGGCAGTTTCGCAGAAGCTATTCAAGTAGAACCGGCGAAACGACACGCTCCAAAAACCCATGCTGCTCAAGAGTGGCAGGGAGGAGGCCCGGCGTCTATCAGGAACCGGATGAAAAGTCTCTTCGAAAGGAAGACCTGGTCGTGAGATGGGAGGAACCGCTTCTGAGGAGTCCAAATTTCGCCGACAAGGGGAAGGTGAACGAGACCCTTTCGGAAGCCGAGAGGAATGACGGCTCGTCAAAGAAAAAGCAGGGTTACTGGATCAATAAGGAGGGGGGGAAAGGGGCCGGGATCACAGAAGTTGCTGCGCAACTTCA
>Ga0179591_1341552_pt1 | contig 11778 bp, 13 predicted proteins | sample CZOMad2_1_08_16f_FD_182891 | JGI IMG/M metagenome (GOLD analysis project Ga0179591, IMG submission 182891) | Vadose zone soil fungal communities from Angelo Coast Range Reserve, California, USA - CZOMad2_1_08_16fungal (PacBio error correction) | ecosystem: Environmental > Terrestrial > Soil >...
TATTAGTCAAAGATCACCTAACCAAGAGAAGAGATAGCCTAAAGGGGGGTCAGTAATCTCGCTATACTGCGCTGATTGCGGCGGATGATCGCGACGTACATCAAATGGGGTTCGTCACGATCCCCTCAGCTAGGAAGACGGGGCATCAAATAGCACGCCCGCTGGCCCACGTGTGAAAAGAGTGAAATCTTCTCTGTCTGGCTATGCTTCACTTAGGAATTGACCAAATAGCCAGGGTTGGGTAGCCCTGACACTTCTACTACCTAAAGGACCGAAAAGTGGCAATGAACCTTGGTGATCTGGAAGGGTCGTACCTACCGGTGGCGGACGACCACGGGGGGAAAAACGACCATCTCGTCCTCTTTGTAAGGGGGACAGAAGGGAGCAAGGTATGAAAAAATATCGAGCGGGAATACCCTTGCTCCTAGACGCCTAGAGCTCAGGAACAGAAGCTAAGGGTCATAGACGTCTCCGGAGGAAGCTCGGGAAACCAGCGCACTTCCAGGAGAATTGGTTCTCTGTTGGTGGGTGTGGTTCCTTGAAAGCACAGACAGGACAACCTCGGAGAGAGACTGGACCCTTCTGTGGGTTACCAGATCTAGGCAAAAGGATGAGAGCATCAAAGTACATGCGTGCGCAGAAACGGCGTGACTATATGGGAAAAACTTCAACATGCGCGGAATGGAGCCAACGACCAAATTCAGAAGAAGGGAGATGAGGGCCAAAGAAGGCTTCCTGAGTGGAAAAACATGACACCTGTCGGCAGGGGTGGAACCAGGCAGGCCTTATCACAAAAGTACACACCTTTAGGTGCCACCTCTTCTTCCACAGCGAAAAAAACATTCAGGGAGAAAGAAGAGAAAAACCCAGCGGGGAGGGAGGACGGCTCCCAACCTGCACTTGGGCCGTCTAAAAGACCCAGAAAGAGTAGAGTCAAGAATGAAGTCTGAAAATCTCTGTAACCGGGAAATAGTATAGGGCTCTGGAAAAGGCCTAGGTAAGAAAAACAGTGGTGTATTGGGGGGAAGCAGCAAAGTCGTTTCTCCTCCTAAGACAACAAACACCTTCACTCGCACGAAGTCCCCTCTGGTATCTGGGTCCTACTCTCCAGTAACAAGAGAAAAGAAGAGCCGAGGATAGGAGTTACATGAACAATTTTTGGACACTGGGACTCAAGTTCGCGAGGATACGGCAAGATTGCTCCAAAATCAAAAGAAGGCCCAACACCGGGCAACGCTCTAGTCTGAGTATTTTTCTCCATGAATGAAGCAGGCAAATCGGAGGGGGCAAACTTGACCGTCGGATCACTTATGTAATAAATCCGGCACACTCGAGGCGCCAGCTCTTGGATCAGCATGAGATAAACTTCTCCTCCTCGGGGTATGTGAAGGAAGGGGCCGAATAAGTACCCCGAAGAGACATACACTTACCATACCCAAATTAGGCGGGAGGCGAGATTTCTATCCAATGTTCAGGTCAGGAGAAACTACAACGGGGAATCGCCCAGAGCTTAGTAGAGCAGAGACAGATAGAAGGGGTCAGCGCGAGAAGAAAACGAGATACCTGAATCTAGGGGAGAAACGAACGGTAGGGCTAGTATCTCTGTCAAGGGGGCTGGGCGCTCGCATTGCTTTAATAGGAGGACATGAATGACGGAGAAGGGATGGCACTCGGTCTCCAAAAAAACTGAAGAGAAAGGCAAGAGGGCCGGCGGTCGCGCACAGGGGCGGACGTCGCGGGCCGGGGGGATATCTATATTTACTTCCAAAACTCCCGTTTATCAAGAAGGTGCAGGAAACACGCAGTGAAAACCACGGAAAAAGACATTAATCTCCTATTCCGAAGGGGGGGGCTACCAAGCAAGCAAAAAGTCCGCTCCGAAAGCAGATCGGGTGCGCAACGGGGGGCGGACCAATAAAGGGATGCCTCAGGGTCATGGCGCGATTTCAGGCAGAGGGTACGAGTGAGAGACGGTCACGGGGGGGTGAGGAAAAACTCCCTGGAAACGCGGCCTGCTACTGAGGAAAGATCTTCTTAGCCAGTGTTGAGAAGAGGGATTGGGATGCCGGCTTCGGATCCCGGAAGAAACTCGTCTTTCACTAATGCATCCTACCACTTGAACACGACTCCAATAGATACTAAAAAAAAAAAGGAGGAAGCCGGGTAAAAAAAGAATCCTCTACCTTCGAGACCTAGCTCAGAAAGGCAGCGAAGGGACCGCACGACAAACATACTAAGCGCCCGGGATCTGCAAACGGAGGAGAAGGGGAAAAAAAGTAATATGATATCCGCTTGATATTGGTGAAGTCCCGGAAAACGCTGACACAAATCAAGAGAAAATATATGAAAAACAGCAGTACTGTAATTGGGAAAGGTATGAGGGTAGGGCGTGGGCGCTGGGTCGCTTTTAATGCTGGGCCGTGTAAATACCTCTCGGTCGGCAGCCAGTTCATAAGCCTAGAAGAAATGAACCAAGAATGAGCGACAACATGTTACTACTACGAGAAAGAGCGACAGAGAAGAACGCGAGTAAGAGACTCAGCTGAGTGTGAGACATCTCACTCCTTACGGAGCATAAAGCAGTCACCCAGGAAGGCGAATGAGCCCCGGAGTCTCTTACACTTTCGTAACATAAGTAAAAGGGGAAGGGTCAGGGGAGACCGCAAACGAGGAATCGGCTAGGATTACTTGCAGCGAATCATCTACAGGGGCGACTCCTACCTTCTTTAAAAGTTGTTGAAGTTTTTGTAAGGCAGGGGGAAGAAAGAGAGTCTCACGGCAATGGTCAAAGACTCGGAGATCAGGCCAAGCAACCCACAAATCGCCGAAGGGGATTGCAGAGACGGGTCGGCACGAAAAAGGTGGGTCTGGGGAAGCAGAGAGACAAAGTCTCTTCCGGGGATGAACAAAAGAGGAAAAAATGATGGTCTAAATTCTGAACTGACTCATCCTGACTGAAACCAGGATGACCGGACGCTAAGTCAACTTTACATTCGCGCGACAATAGTACTGACCCGGAGCTGTGAAAACTTGGAGGATTGAGTGGGGGAAGTGGTCACGTTTTCAAGCGAAAACCTGTAGGGTTAAAAGCGCCCATCTCTACCTGGACCAGTCCGAGGTCTGGGCAATTAGTCGAGCTCTAGTACACTCGTAACCCGCAAAAACGGAAATTAATAGGAGATTTTAGAAAAATCAGAGATTGGGGAGATCGAAAGAGTCTCTTGGGAAGTCTGGTGCTACTCAAAAATATGACACGTGAGAAGCTCCCTTGGATTGGTCTGAAGATAAGGTCATGTTTGCAGCCACCCTGCGCCCTACTAAGATAGTTACAAGGTGGGGGCCTCGTGGGGCGGGGGCGCAATCTTCTTCCGGTCTACAACTAAAAGCCGAAGAAAACGTTTACAGAAACCATGCTGCCGAAGAAAGTACTTAAGCTGGCTCTTGATCAGGGTGGAGGCCGGAGGAAAGGTAGTAGATACCCGCGTGTTTACGGGGAGAAATTTGGGGGGGGGGTGTGTTCCGCCGGAGGGTAAAAATTTCTGGACTGAGTTCTTGGGGTGAACTAAAAGACACCCATGATAAAAGAAGGGTGAAAGGAAAAGCAAAAGATCAACTCTTGGAATATAGGGGAGAAAGCAATTGGAAAAGACGAAGAAATGGGCGTACCTCGTACGAGGCTCAGGTCAAGCGACGGGAGCAAGAAGGGTTTTGTTCTTCCATGGTCAGAAGAATTGGGGGGGACTCGTTTTACAGCCAGGTGGTAATCCAGGGCGAGAAGACCCAGGGGACCAAAAAGAGGGAGGAATCGGGGAAAGTGATGGGAACCTCATCTAGGCGTGCCGGGGACTTTGACTCGAGGGATGGGGGTCTCCCGGGGACTAGGTGGGACCTGCGACGAGAAGAGCACCCTTTTCAGCGAGACTGAGACGAAGGGGAAGAGGAAAGGTTGCGACACCAAAATCTTCTGGTCAGGTCGGACGCTTCAAGTTGGAATGGTCTTATTTCTCAGCAACATACCTACAAAACACCAGCCGAACTTAGGGGACCCAAACGGTGATGCTGGGTTGGGAACCGCTCTGCCCGCCGCCCCCCCACTCTGGGGAGACGCTTAGACCAGGAGCTTCATTGACGAGCGGCGCTGGGTGGATCTCTTAGCTGGGGGGCATTCAGCCGAACTAACTGGCCGTAATTGCCGAGCTTAGGGAGCAGTAGGCGCCGGTGTACTTTTGGAAGAAGGGGCTCCGGAACGCGGGTAGGGGGGGTCGAAGTCCACTATAACCAGTGGGCCAGAAAAGGCATAGGTCTTCTCACGTGGCGGAGATCACAAAAAAGGCCGGTTCCTACGTTCCTGGATAACGAAGCAAAAGACGCTGAACGAACGACAACGACCTTCAATACCGAGAGGCGGCATGCTGCCGGAAGGTGCTAAATCTTATTACGACGTGTGAGGACTGCTGTCTCAAAGCGACAAAAAGCGTCGACAAATTATATTACTGTAACCTATAGATACAGTAGATGGTTCACTGGAAGGGGAGAAAATACGTGCTCTACTCCCATTTTCTTCCGAAACTGGGTGAAATGGAGGAGAATGGACCATGCGCCGGACATTCGGTTCCCTGATCGGCCATGGACGGGCGGAGGAAACGGGGTCGGTCGAGGTGGCTTGTTTGGAATTCAGGTCCAAAAAACGTACCGAACACGCACACCTAGGTCCACAAGAGCCAAAAATGAAACACGCAGCTCCGGACGGTAATTCCAAAAATAATAGACCAGAAAATTGAAAGAGCTATGGGCTTCTGCTCAAAGATTCCGTACAGTATAAAGTAAACAGCGAAGAGATTAGGTCGCTGGGCGACCGAAAGCAAGTCTAATTGGAGGTGATCAGAGAACAAAAGAAGAATGAAACAATCCGCTCGATTAAGCAGAATCCTAGAGAAGGTAGCCAGCGCCGTTGCGCGTCAGTAAATCAGGGGGCTGCTGAGTGTCTAGGACTCTTACATGCAAAGATGGCAAAGGTTGGGGGTGACGATAGACGAAAAATCATTCCGAAGTGAAGAACCAAGTGTCGCGGTGGAGAGGACGACATGCCCAGCTGGGGCGGGCGCCCAGGAACGGAAAAACTCCCAGATCTTTCCTTTCTCGTAGAGGAAAGATGAAGGAAAGGGTAAGACGAAACATAGGCTGTTAACTCCACTCACGATCAGAAAACGAAAGGGGGATCATCTCAGTCTAATCTCCGGGTTCAATAAGCGGAGACTTCGTAAAGAAAACTAAGGAAGAAACCGTTGGGAAAACAATGAGAAAGGTGGTCAAGGTTATTTTTATTTGAGGTATGGAGTCAACAGAACCGGCACCAATCTCGGGCTGGGAAGAGAAACAGAAGCGTTGTGCAACTCTTCCCCTCGGACTTCTGCAAGGAGACGAGAACATGATGAGAGAGGGGCGTCTCTTCCCTGATAAGTTATCCCTGAAATGGAGACCAGAAAAAAAGGGACGGAAGGGCGAAAATGCTTGACCGGGGGTGGGGGGGGGGGGGGGGGGTTCGGGGGGGGGGGGGGGGGGGGGGGGGGTAGCGGGAAACGTGGCCTTCAAAGGAAGGGCGTGGTAAAACTTGGAAGTGTAATAGAAAGGATCCCCTTTTCGGTAAGCGTAGGACAAAGCGAACAGGCTCGGGAAGAAAAGGAAAAGCCAACCCTCTGGCGGAGACTGCGTCGCTAAGAAAGTAACGAATAGAAACGAGGTAAGAGGGGGCACCAGTCGTCTCGTCCGTGTTAGGCAAAACTCATTCCACGTTATTCGTGTTCAACTCTTAGAGGTAGAAAGGTGGGGTGTAGGGGAAAAGAAAATCGAGCGCTGTCGTTCATCCCTCAGTCAGACCAGGCAAAAATTATCGGAAAACGGAACAGGATCGCCGATACGACTGAAAGCACCAGAGCTCCTTATCACGAGGCGTCAACACTGCCAACTGGGGTTAAAATGACAACGTAGAAACAGACTTTGGTCCCTGCTTTATAAATGAGCTGCAAAAAGCACGGGGGGGGGGGGTCCACACCTCACGTTGAAATCCGATTAGGTTGATTGGCGTTCCATACTGAAGCTGCAAACCAGAGGAACAGAACCTTTTCTCCTTCCCTAAAGATTCGGAGCAAGACGAAAACACGGCCACTGGAGGTCGAAAGCAGAGGAGTCGCAGGCGGAAAACCTGCTCCTCTTCACTCGAGGGGAGTTTGAAGGGGAAGACGAGGAAACTCGGAGCTCGAAGAAAGTTACCAGACTCTACGTCTTCGGGGGGTATGGGAGAACCGCACGCGATTACAAAAGAACAAGGACCACAATCTCTGAGGAGAGGCAGAGGAGCAGAAAAGGAGGACCGGGTCAGAAGAGGCTCGCGAATTAAACTCTATCTCACTGCGCCTCGGCGAACTCAAGGGTAGGGGACGATGAAGACTCGACTGAAAAATCCAAGGAGAGAGTCCTCTTGAGATTAACGTCCCAGTCGAGTATTGGGTCCGGCAGGACGTGATCAAAGACACGGTGGGCGGAACAAGAGATCAGTGCATCTCTCGGAAAAAGTCAGAGCGGGGGCAAGGGACTCGGGTGAAAGTGACAAATGAGAAAACGTGAGAAGATCTGGGAGGAAAAAAAGGAAAACCCAAACTCACCCTACTGTAGAAAGGAGAAAGATGAAGGAAGGCGAGGAGAGAGTAGCACAAACTAAACCCTATACCCGAACTGTTAGCGACCGCGGGGAAAAAAGACGGAGTGTTTCCGAAAGAAGTGTACGGAGTCCGCGGGCGAGGAATTAGAGGGGCCTGCACGTGAGATCACCTTTCCTCTGGTATTTGACTCCGCGATAGGGAAAAAAGGAGAGGAATGAGCCTTAGGAAGAATCGTAGGGACGGAAACCGTGTGCTTCTTTCTTTTCATAAGCAATATATAGAACGGGGAAAGACAAAGAGGAGGTAATCTACTGTGGGCATCCACTCAGAAAAATAAAGACCACAGACTCATCTCCTACTACTAACGGCTAAAACTCCCAGGGAGAAAAAAGAAGGGGCTTCCCGAATTCAACGATGGAGACGAGGCCTTACCGGTTTCCTAAGGCCGGAAAAAGAGAAAAAAAAAAAAAAAAAAACCAAAACCCACAAAAAAAAAAAACAAAACAGCCGTCATGACCAACACACTTAGAGAAGGAAAGGAGAGAGGGGAAGGAGAGCTTGAAGGGGTGAAGGGACCCGCCTGCAATCTCTATCATCGGGATAAAAAAAGCCAAGGAATGCCGGGGGGGACATACAACGGAAGCATTTTCTTGGCTGCTGATTTTGGGACACTTGGGCGCGTTTTTGCGTATTAAAGAAGGAGGGGACAGGAGGGGAAAAAGCAGGAGGACACCCCCATTCCAATCCATCAAACACGGGGGGAAGAAAAAGAACAGATAGTCGAGCTAAAAGTATCTCAAGACTTCTTTTGGCAAAAATCCGCACCCTAGGCAATGAATAGTCCGGAGCATAGTAAGGGGCCTGTCGGAACCACTCCGTAGGTGTCGGGGACGCAGCAAAACGAGAGGGTCTATCGCAGATGACTTGCGTGAGGGACTCATAGATCAAGTACATTTCTATCACTAAACTGCTGGGAGGTGTTAAGGGGGGTTGACGCGTATCTCAGCTCACGATCTCTCATTTTGAAACAACATAGAGGACCGAGAAGCAGAAAAGTCGACTAAAGCCGGGGCGCGGTTCATGGGGAATCTTTCTGAAAACACGGGGTGCTGGAGAAGGCTGGAGGACACCATGATAGGAAAGCCTTCGTTCCTCCGAGCTCTGACCTGCTCACGATCAATAGCTAATGATGGGGAAGACAAAAGCATGATTCTCATATACTAGTGGTGAGGCGTCACGGTAAGGAAAGGAGCACTTCAGTGGAAGCTCCCCAGGAGATGTGTATGACTCTTGTTTTTCAATTCGAACTTCGGGTGGTAAAAGTCAGAATCAGCTAACTAACTTCTATTGATCGGGAATTGTCGGCCCGAGGAATCGTCGGCCCCATTCCCATATCCCCCTATTATTCATCTGGTCTTGGAAAGAGACTGAGAGCAGAAGAGACAAGGCCCGGGTCCTATTTAGAAGACATAGAATGCTACGGGAAGCTAAAGGTCGGGAAAAAGGAATATGACTTCCAGCGAACGCCATCCCTATAAGCGAGGAGTTCAAGGGGGGGGGCAAGTGAGGGGTGGCTTTTTCTCAGCTGCATTAACTAGGCAAAAAAAAAAGGACGAGGAAAAGGTAATAAAAAACGTTGGTCACAGGGAAGTCTTCGTTTACTGGGGCGGGAAGGAGGGAGGCTCCAATTAGGAGTTCTATAATTAGGTTGGGGGAGAAAGGAAATAGCTGGGCAGCCAAAAATATTCTTGCGTTGGTTCCCCCTAAAACCGGGGAGACAATCGGAAGAGTGTGATACACCAGAAATCAACAGAAAAAGGGCCTTTTCATATCTTTGGTCCGAACTCAGGCACGGAAAGCGGCAACTGGGACGAGGAAATCTCTTACTCCTACTAATTTTTTGAGATCCGGGAGCAGCGGAAAGCGTGTGGGATCTTACTTGTCTCCGCTGAGGGTGGGTCCGAAAAGACGGGGACAGGGGGGACCCTTTGGGAAACGAGAACCAGTCCTTTTGAACGACCCGAAGGTGGAAGGTCCACTGCCGGAGCGCAAGTTTCCCATCTCCTCTTGGCCCTGCGGTAGGAACGGACAGGTAGAACCGGGAGTGGGTGGCTCCTCAGGGAAACTCGTCTGAGGAACCCGTTTTCTCAGCGGTCAGTCAAGGCCGACAGGGGCCTAATGGCTGGTGATCACACACGCTTCCTGGCTCTGCGATAAGAGGTGGGGGGCTTCTTGGTGCAATACCTGGAACAAACATCAAAATACCTTGGAAAAAAGAACAAGGGCATCAGGGCCCAACTTTAGGCGGGGTGCCGCCTGAGAAGAAAAAAGAGATGGAGCAAGCTTTGAAAACGGATGAAAAACTGTACAGTGCTCGATTTGAGAAGAGTGGCTTAATCCGATTTGACTCTACCTGCCGGGTCATAGGGGCAGAAGATAGTAGACCGTTCCTCAGAAAATGTCTGGAAAAAACTGGAAAAAAGGGAATCGGGTACATTGGGTCTAAAGGCAAAAAGACCGTTTCTCTAACATGGAGGAAGGATTGGGGAGGTCGCCATGTGAAGTCACCAAAAAAGTGGACGTTTAAAGAAGTGCCCGAACAGACAAATTCATACTAGGAAATACCGCCCGGTCCTAGTGGAACATACAGTCGAGGATTCTCTGACTGGTAGAGACAAGGAATCTAAGAGGGGGACTTTTGCTTACTTCGGGTCTAATCCGGCAGACGCTGAGAGGAGTTGTCGCCTATTATATCTCGGAAAGATGGGGGCGAGGATAAAATCCGTGAGCTACGCCAAGGTCAAGCGGCTGGTCCAGGGCATGTCCCTCATTAACGGCCCCGTAGAGCGTGGGCATTGAAGGGAGGGAGACACGTGCTTTTGGTTGAGTTGGGATAAGAAGGGCCCACTCAAGAAAGCAATACTCCGCAATAAAAGACCGACTACAGAAAATGGATCTGACCCTCAATTCCACGCTAGTAGAAGAAGGATAAAATGCCAGAGCGAATGGAGCGATACGAACTTCAATACCAAAAAACAAAACAAGACCAACCACACACACACACACAAAACAAAGGAATCCTCGACCCACGCTTGAGTCGGGGGAAAAAGCATCTCGCGCGATTGGAGTAGGATGACGAAGCCCTCACCGAGCCTCAGGGGATCACGCGATGAAACAGCACTTACATCATCAGGGGCGACATCAGTCCTGAACTTAAGCGGGGGGGTCTGACTCGGGGACTGAGAGGCAACGTAGGAATGCGAATCTCCATTGTGGTTCGCCTCCCACGGCAAAAAGAATCGCAGGGGACCGAAGTCGGGCAAAGTTGTTACTAGGGGAACTGACATCCCCTCTTCTCACCGTAGGGACAAACGCCAGGTTAGGAATAAGGACTAATCTCGCCACTACTATAGACACCCGAACCAGGACGAGATGCGAATCTTTCCCGCAGAAAAACCGAGAAGCTCTTATTCTCCTGGGTAGAAATAGCCCAGTACTGGAGGGAAAAAAGAGGGGGGGGCAACCAGGAAAGTTGGAGAGGTGGGGGAAAGGGGGGTTATGTGGTCTTTGGGGAGGGACCAGCACTAGGCCAAACCTACGGAGAGCACTACCCTTCCTCGGGTGGGGAATCTAAGGGGAATACCGTGGGGCTGCGCGGAATTCTGCTGACTCCCGCTTCTCAGAGCAAGTCTGACTGGCCAACCGTAGTAGTCTCCCTTCCCTTTAGCAAAAAAAATCCAAGTCAGATGAGAACACAAGGAGAGTCATTGGGCTTTGCCAAAAAATTAGGAAAACAGGTACGGTCATGAAAGAAGAATCCACCACCGGTAGGGAAAAAACGTTCTTTCCACCAAGCAACACAGAAGCAAACCAAGAGTGAGGCTCCGTAGCGTCTCACAAACAGCAAAGTGATTCCGTCGTTCTCCCTATAGTTCGCGTCCTGAGAGGTAGGGGAAAAAAGTCTTCATCTTGATCTCTTCAAAAAAAAAAAAAAAAAAACCCCCCCAACCACAAAAAACACAACCCCAAAACCACAAACAAAAAAAAAAAAAAAAAAAAAAAAAAACAACAAAAAAAAAAAAAAAAAGAACCCCCACAAAAAAGGAACCAACACGGACGAAAAAAGAAACAAAAAAAAGAAAAAACTGGCAAACTTTCTTCCTGTCAGTGGTTGGGGAAGGGAAAAGGCAAGCATCTTGCGAGGCCTCCATTTCTTACAAAAGAAAACAGTATCAGGGCACAAGAAGCAACCAATCTTTTAAAAAAGAACTACGAAGGAGAAAAAGCCGCACCAGATCGCGAGGCCTCGGCGCATGCCCCGGTGTTGTTTTTGCCAAGTTCGACTTTTTTGGAGTGAACGGACGAGACGGGTCGACAGCTGATCCCCTCACTGGCGGGAGAAAAAAAGACGAGTAGGGCTTCTTAGGAGGTGCGCATTTAAACGGTAGAGGGAGGCAACAAATGAGTAAAGGAGAAGATATAGTAGCCTGGACCACCAAGCTCATACGTGGTCTGGAAAGCTGAAGAGGCGATAACACTGAACGCTCCTCATGGGGTTATGCTGTTGACTACTAAAGGGCCCATGATCAGACGAACGGGACAAAAAACTCGACGAGGTAATTTAGGGGCTTGGTCAAAACTAAAAGGTGACGTAGGTAATTGACAAGGAAAGGTACTCACCCATGCAGGGGAAGCACTCTCTCATCAAGCGTTCAAGATAGGGGAGAGCAGGAATTACGAGCAGACTAAAATCAGACTGCTCTTCAGACTTGGAAAGACCGGAGAAATCCGCTCCTCAGGATGACTGCCATGACGGTCTCTAGGAGGTTGAGAGACCTCAACAAAAGTGTCGTCCCACCTAGAGGAAAGGGAAATCGCTCAGGAGACAGATCAAACGGGTACGCTCTGCGTGCGTGAGCCAGTAATTTGAAACAAAAGATAGGCAGGTCCTATCGGCGTAAAAAAAAATTTAAACAAAAGGGAAAAAGAAAGAAGACGGATCTCCCGATTCGCATAGTCTTGAATCTGCGGGGACACATGAACGAGGGTCACGCTCCTAGCTCCTCGGTTAGCAAAAAGGGGAGGTGAAACCGAGGAGTGGTAAGAAGTCCGTGTGGGA